>Ga0075428_100001695_pt1 | contig 23510 bp, 25 predicted proteins | sample RhiMetdeltSRZDD2_FD_75291 | JGI IMG/M metagenome (GOLD analysis project Ga0075428, IMG submission 75291) | Populus rhizosphere microbial communities from Tennessee, USA - Rhizosphere MetaG P. deltoides SRZDD2 | ecosystem: Host-associated > Plants > Roots > Rhizosphere > Soil | place: USA... | reverse complement strand
ATGCCGAGCAATTGCAGCCGGTCGCTGTCAGCATCAGCCGTCACCCTCGCCCCCCTCTCCCAACATGCGGATGTTGACCTAATAATTGTTCCACCGTAGAGTCCGCTTTAAGTGGAGTCAACCAACCGCCGAATCAGATGAGGTCAATCGGACACGTGGATTTTTCGTACCCCTGGTCCGATGCTGACTTCGCCGAGGTCTTCTTCAACGACGACCGCAGTGACCAATTGGTAAGGAGTCCGCGATGATCGACTTCGACGGCAAGGTTGCGATCGTGACCGGAGCCGGACGCGGGCTCGGCCGGCTCTACGCCCGCGACCTGGCGAAGCGGGGCGCCGCGGTGGTGGTCAACGATCTGGGCGGCACCATGGGCGGTCAGGGCGCCGATACGAGCGTGGCCGACCAGGTGGTCGAGGAGATCACCAACGCCGGTGGCCGGGCGGTCGCGTCTTACGACTCGGTCGACAGCCCCGAGGGTGGGCAGGCAATCGTCGCCACCGCAGTGGAGACCTTTGGCCGACTCGATGCCGTCGTCAGCAATGCCGGCATCTTCAACAGCATCCCGTTCGACGAGATCTCGCCCGACCGCTGGCGGCAGATGTTGCGAGTGCACCTCGACGGCGGCTTCTATCTGAGCCAGCCCGCATACAAAGTGATGGCGAAACAGAAGTACGGGCGCTTCGTCTTCATCTCCTCGTCGGCGGGAAATTTCGGCCAGCCGATGGAAGCGCATTACGCCGCCGCCAAGGCCGGCCTTGTCGGACTGTCCAACGTCATCGCCATTGAAGGCGCCGCGCACGGCATTCTTTCCAACACCGTTCTTCCGACGGGTTTTTCGCGGATGGTCACCGAGACCGTCGGCGACGAGAAGTTTCTCGCCGAATCAGGGTTCATGCGCGCGATCAGGCCGGAACTCGTGGTGCCCCTCGTAGTCTTTCTCGCCAGCGCCGCTTGCGACTTCACCCATCGCAACTACTCGGCATGCGCAGGGCGCTACGCGCGCGCGTTCATGGGTCTCACCGATGGCTGGCTGGCGGACGCCGACAGCGAGCCCACCGCAGATGATGTGCTTACACACCTCGACGAGATATCCGCGACAGAGAACTTCATCGTGCCTGACTCCATAGTCGACGAAGTCCTCGATGTATGCGACCGCCGCGGTATCAGCGCGATGCCTGACAACGCCGAGGTCTCGTTTCCCGAACCGACAACCATTTGAGGACTGCTCATGAATATGAACGACATGGTTCTCGTCTCCGTGGACGACCACATGGTCGAGCCTCCCGGGCTATTCGACAACCACATTCCGGCCAAGTACAAGGACGACGTTCCCAAGTTGATCCAACGCGAAGATGGCACTGACGCCTGGGTTTTCGAGGGGGCGGAGGCCACCAACGTCGGCCTCAATGCTGTGGCCGGACGTCCTCCGGACGAGTACGGTGCCGAACCGACAAAACTGTCCGAGATCCGCGAAGGCTGCTACAACATCGACGAGCGCATCCGCGACATGAACGCCAACGGGGTGGCCGCGGCGCTGAACTTTCCCTCGTTTCCGCAGTTCTGTGGTCAATACTTCGCCCGCGCGAAGGACAAAGACCTCGGTCTTGCCGTGCTGCGCGCGTATAACGACTGGCATATCGACGAATGGTGCGGCACTTACCCAGGGCGGATGATTCCGCAAGCGCTGCCGCCGATTTGGGACCCGAAGCTGATGGCCGACGAAGTCCGGCGCGTTGCGAGGAAGGGATGTCACGCCGTCTCGTTCTCGGAGAACCCGACGAAGATCGAGTACCCGTCTCTGCACGATCCGCACTGGGATCCGTTCTGGCAGGCCTGCAGCGACGAAGGCACCATCGTCAACCTGCACATCGGTTCCTCCTCCAGCGTCGTGATCACCTCGATCGATGCCCCGGTCGACACGATGATCACCCTGCAACCGATGAGCATCGTGCAGGCCGCCGCGGATCTGGTGTGGTCGCCGATGCTGCGCAAGTTCCCCCATCTGCGATTCGCTCTCTCGGAGGGCGGGATCGGTTGGGTGCCCTACTTTTTGGAGCGCGTCGACCGCGTCTACAAGATGCATCGCGCGTGGACGCATCAAGACTTCGGCGACCAGATGCCAAGCGAGGTTTTCCTGGAGCGGGTCGCGCTCTGTTTCATCGACGACGAGTTCGGAGTTGCCAACCGCGACAAGCTGAACATGGACATGGTGACCTGGGAATGCGACTACCCGCACTCGGACTCCACATGGCCGTTGGCCCCCGAGACACTCGACATCTACCTCGACGGTATGCCAGATGGCGAGATCGACAAGATCACTCACGAGAATGCGTTGCGGCTGTACAACTTCGACATGTTCTCCCGCATTCCGAAGGAGCAACTGACGGTTGGTGCCCTGCGCGCCCAGGCCACCGACGTCGACCTCGGCTTCCGGTCCTCGGAGCGGCTGAAGAAGGAGGGTACCGACACCGTGACCATGCTCGACCTCGCGTCGAAGATCGCCACCTAGTCGAGGCGTTGGTGGAAATCGACCAGCTTCTCACGACGACGAGGTCCGCACGTAAGGCGCTGGACCTCGGCGCTCCGGTCGACATGGACGAGATCCGCGAGTGCCTGCAGATCGCCTTGCACGCACCAAATGGCTCGAACCAGCAGGCGTGGCGGTGGATGGTCGTCACCGAACCGGACCTACGGGCACGAATCGCCGAGTTGTACTGCAAGACCTACCTCGGCAAGGTGGGCGGGCAGATGATCGCCGGCTTGATGCCCTCGGGCACCTCCGAGGCCAGGTTGATGTCATCGACGGAGCTTCTGGTCGAGAATCTGCACAGGGTGCCGGTGCTGGTGATTCCGTGCTACGAGCCCAGTTACCCGCGCACCGACGGCGACGAATCCTTTTACCTGGCCACCCTTTATGGCTCGATCTTCCCAGCAGTGTGGAACTTTCAACTGGCACTGCATTCGCGCGGCTACGGCACATGCATCACGACGATGCATCTCGAACACGAGCGAGAAGTCGGCGAATTGCTGGGCATTCCCGCGACCTTCGTCCAGGGCTGCCTCCTTCCCGTCGCAAAGTTGCGCACCGGACACGAATTCGCACCAACGCCTCGTCGCGATCTCGATGAGGTAATCGCCGTCAACGAATGGGGTTGCCAATGAATGCAGAACTGCAGGAGCGCCTAGCCCGCCTCGAGGCTCGCACCGAGATCCGGGATTGCATCGAGCGTTATGCGCGAGGGATGGACCGCCGCGATCGCGAGATCCTCCGCTCTGCGTACCACGATGGGGCCGTCGACGATCACGTCGGCTTCGTCGGTGAGGTGGACGACTTCATCGATTGGGCGTTCGCCTATCACTCGACGCAGACCAGGTACCAGCACTACCTGCTCAACCACATCGCCGACATCGACGGCGACCAGGCGCACGCCGAGACGTACTACCTGTTCGTCGGCACCGACAAGGAGCCTGCGAATCACCTGACGCTGTCTGGCGGTCGATACGTGGACCGCTTGGAGCGAAGGGATGGCCGGTGGGCGATCGTCGACCGCGTCTGTGTCGTCGAGTGGAACGCCGAGTCGACGTCGTTGGTCACCGACGAGGTGATCGCGATGATGGCACCGACGATGAGGGTCGCCACCCACGACACGTCCGATCCCTCGTACGACCGTCCGCTAATGGCCGCACGGCCCGCGACACCGGCGTGAGCGCCGACCGTTCCGCGCTCGGTAGGATCAATCCTCTGGTCTGCACCCCCGACGATCGGCGAAGGAGGACTCAGCGATGGCCGACGCCGACGCCGTGAAGCGGAGTTCCGTCCGCGGCCGTCCCGCGAGCAAGAAGGGCCATCGCACCGCCAAGCTCTCTGCGGTCACGGAAGAGCCAACGGTGGATGCCACCAGGCGCACGGAGATCCTGAGAACGGCCGACACTGTCATCGCCACGACGGGCCTGCGGAGCTCGCTGCAGCAGATCGCCGACGCCGCAGGCATCCTCGCCGGCAGCCTGTATCACCATTTCGAATCCAAGGAAGCGATCCTGGTCGAACTGATCCGGCGCTACCACATCGATCTCGACTGCGTCGGTGATCGCGCCCTCGAACGCATCGATCAGCCCGATCCCCGTCCGGCCTCCGAGCAGATCACGGAACTCGGATGCGAGATCGCTCGCTGCGCGGTGGAACATCGCGCAGCTCTTCAAATGTCGTTCTACGAGGGTCCGAGCACCGACCCGGAGCTCGTCGAATTGGCGAAACGGCCGCCGACGAAAATTCAGGCCGCGATGTTGCAGGCGTTACGCGCCGGCCGCTGGAGCGGATACATCCGAGGAGACGTCGACCTCCCCACGCTGGCCGATCGCCTCTGCCAAAGCATGTTGCACGCCGGTCTCGACGTCGTTCGCCACAACGCCTCGGCCACCGAAGTGGCCAGGCTGAAAAGCCGGATCGCCCTGCAAGGACTCGCCGTCGATCTGCCCACCGACACCGATTTGGACAAGTCGAACGCGTTCGCAGTGGCGCAGCAGGTGATCGACAGCTGGGTCGACACCGAGGATGACACGGACCTGAAGGCCGCTCATGTGCGGGCGGTCGCACGAGCCGAATTCGGTCGCCGCGGCTATGAGATGACCACGATCCGCGACATTGCGGCAGCCGCGGGGTTGGGGACGGGCACTGTGTACCGGGTGATCGGCTCGAAGGACGAGCTGTTGATGTCGATCATGCTCGAATTCGGGCACAAGGTCGGCGGCGCATGGACCGACATCGTTCGTACGGATTCGACCACGGTCGAGAAGCTGGACGCGTTGAGCTGGCTGAACGTCAACGCGCTCGACCAGTTCCCCGACGAGTTCCGAATTCAGTTGGCGTGGTTGCGGCAGACGCCTCCTGACACGTCCACCCCGGCATGGTCGTTCACCACACGAATCCGGCAGATGAAAGCACTGCTTTCCGAGGGCATGCGGGCGGGCGAGATACAGGTGGATAGTCCGACGGCCGACCTCCTCGCCCGGTGCATCATCGGCGAGCAGTGGATTCCGGAGAACATCCTTCAGGAAATCGGCACGCGGAACGCATTGATTCTCGCGCGAGACACGACCTTGCGGGGAATCGCTGTGCGCGACATGTGACCATCCCTTCTCAACCCGTGATCAGGGGCAGTCTCCCCCACCCACGGACACTGGATGTGTGCGCCATCTCCGCGTCCTCAAGGTCGATCTCCCACTCCGGCCACCGCGTCAGCATCTCTTCGAGCGCGACCCGCGCCTGCATCCGCGCCAGCGACGACCCGAGACAGAAATGCAGTCCCTGACCGAAGGAGAGATGCGATCCGGTGCGGTGGATGTCGAAACTCTCCCCGTCGGGGTACTGCCGCTCGTCCCGGTTGGCTGAACCGTTGAGTAGCAACATGATCGAACCCCCCGCGATCGTCTGCCCGTGTACTTCGGTGTCACGGGCGACTGTGCGGGCCTGCACCGGCGACGGCGACTCGTAGCGCAGCACTTCCTCGATCGCCCGGGGAATCAGCGAGAAATCCTCGACGAGTTCGCGTCGCTGGTCGCGGTGCTCGGCGAGCAGTTGGCCGATGAAGCCGATCAGCCGAGTGGTCGTTTCGTTGCCCGCGCCGGCGATCATGCTCGTATATGTCAGCACCTCGATGCGCGTCAGCGGTCGCAGCTCTCCGTCCTCTTCCACTTCCGCGTTGAGCAGTTGCGTCATCACGTCGTCGGACGGATGCTCGGCACGCCATTCGATGTAGTCGGCGAACAGTTGGTACGCATTCTCGAAGGTGGCACTCGACACCGATTGGAAACTGCCGTCTTTGAGGCCGATCGACGCATCGGTGTTGTCCCGGATCTGCTGCTGCCCCTCTTCGGGGATGCCCAGCAGATAGCCGATGGTCCGCATCGGGATCAGCGCCCCGAAGTCGGTGATCAAGTCGAATCGCGAGGCACCTGCCAGCTCATCGAGGGCGCGGACGCAGTACTGACGAGTCAGCGGCTCGATGGCCTCCATCCGGCGCGGCGTGAAAACCCTTGACAGCACGCGCCGATGAAGATCATGTAGTGGTGGGTCTTCGAAAAGGATGACGCCGGGCGGCACCTCGACACCACTCATGATGATGTCCATGGTGGTGCCCTTGCCCGACCGGTAGGTGTCCCAGTTGTGCAGTTCGCGTGCAACATCGTCGTACCGGCTCAGCGCATAGAAGTCGTACTTCTCGTTGTGGTAGAGCGGAGCCTCGTCCCGCATCCGCCGCCAGATCGGGTACGGGTTGTCATCGATGGCGAAGTCGAACGGGTCGTAATAGAGATCGGTGGCGTTCGCGCCGGTCGTCATGTCGGCCTCCTCATCATTCGAATGCGTAGCACGGCAGGGTGTTCGGCAAATCAAGCGAGCTCAGCAGCCCTGCCGGCGCTTCGACCACATAGGGGATGGCGTTGACCACCCGCATCGCGGTGGCGGACATGGCCGCGTAGCCCGCGGCGTGCCCCTCCGCGGCGCCGACATTCATCGCGCAGTGGATGTCCGGATCGCCCTCGATATCGACCCGGTACGTCGCGTCGAACTCCGAAGCGAGCCAATCCGGCGCCACGTCGCGCGCCATCCGGATGATGTGCTCGACAACGATCGCTTCTCTACCGTTGACCACCCCGGCCACCCTGGTGCTCACGGCACCGCACGTCCCTGCCTTGATGGTGCCGAACGTCACCTCGATGTCTCTATCGGTGAGTCTGCGGTCCAGGGTTCCGCGTACCTCCTCGACCTCGACACCCAATCCCGCGGCCATCAGATGGATCGGCGCCCGCCATGCCATTTCGATGAAACCGGGTGTCTTCAAAAGAGGTTCGAAGTCGAGTGGGCGGCCGAAGCCCATGCCGTTCATCATCACGTCGGCCACCGGGTAGTGGTCGTTGAGCGCGACCTCGGTGACCTTCAGGCAACGGATCTTCTTCGACTGCGTGGTCAGCAGCAGCGCCAGCTGGTCCGAGCCGAACCCGGGAAAGACGCCGGATGCGTAGAACGAGGCGCTGCCCGCCTTCGCCGCGGCTTCCATCTGCTCGCGCCACTGCGGCGAGTAATAGGCCGGCGGATAGACCAGGCTGGTGGACGACGTCGACACGACGTTGATGCCGGCTTCGAGCAGCTTCAAATAATCGGGCACTGCACCCGCGTCGCGGTCGGGTCCGCTGGCGGCGTACACCACGCAATCGGGTCGCAACGCGATCAGCGCGTCGGCGTCGTTGGTCGTCGTCACCCCAATCGGGTCTATCCCTGCCAGCGTGCCCGCGTCTTTGCCGACCTTCTCCGGCGAGTGCACCCAGACTCCGACGAGGTCGAGGTCGGGTCGGCCCCGGATCGCGTCTATCGCAATTGATCCCACACCTCCCGTTGACCACACAGCCGTTCTCAGCGGGGATGTCACAGGCCTCCCTTTCGTTCACAGAAACTCGCGACGGACTCTAACCTAAATTTTGTTCCCCTCGAATGTAATAGTGATTACTATTCTAAACCGATCCGACAGTCGCACGCGGTAACTCTCGAGGAGTCGACATGGCAGAACGTAAGCACCGCGTCGTGGTCTGGTCGACGGGCGGCATCGGCTCGATCGCGATCCGCGCCATCCACCAACGGCCGAATCTCGACCTCGTCGGGGTGTGGGTGCACTCGCCGGAAAAGGACGGCAAGGATGCCGGCGAACTGGCCAACGGCGAACCCATCGGGTTGGCCGCCACCACGGATGCCGACGCGCTCATCGCGCTGAAGCCCGATTGCGTCATCTATGCGGCGAGTGGTCCCGAGCGCGACGCCCTGGCGATCCCTGACTACGTCAAGTTACTCAGTGCGGGAATCAATGTGGTGACGACGAGCACCACGCGACTGGTCAATCCGCATGCCTACGAACCCGCCGAATGGCGCGATCAACTCGCGGCCGCGGCCAAGGAAGGTCAAGTTTCGTTGTACGCGTCGGGCATCGAGCCCGGGTTCGCGGCCGACTACCTACCGCTGGTGCTTACGACGCAGTCCGCGTCGATCGAGAAGATTCACTCCTACGAGATCGGGCTGTACGACGACTACGGCGTCGCGGACATCATGAGTGATGCAATGGGATTCGGCCGTCCCCTCGACTACCAACCGTGGATCAGTTTCCCCGGCGCCATCGCCGGTGAGTGGCAGGGCCAAATCCGGTTGATCGCAGACGCTTTGGGTGTCGAGGTCCAGGAAGTGCGCGAGACGTTCGATCGCGCCGTTACGGATCGGACATTGGAGGTCGCGATGGGTACCGTCGAGGCCGGAACCTGCGGCGCACTGCGGATGCAGGCGATCGGCGTCGTCGACGGACGTGAGGCCATCATCATCGAACACGTCACCCGGCTGGCGCCCGATGTCGCCCCGGAGTGGCCGACCCTTCCCGGCGCCCTCGGCTATCGCGTCGTGATCACGGGCCAGCCCGACATCGACTGCACGATGGCGGCGACGCTTCGTGATCGCCGCAAGGCCGGTATCGAGAGCATGACCTCAGGAGCGGGAGCGATGGTCGCCACGGCGATGCGCGTCGTGAACGCGGTGCCGTATGTCGTCGCCGCAGAACCGGGTCTGCTCAGCTCGGTTGATCTGCCGTTGACGATTCCCCGGGGCGCTTTCAGCCAACACGGGTGACTATTCGGGCAGTCGCAGCTCGGGCTTTTCCACCTCTTCGATGTTCACGTCCTTGAACGTGATCACGCGGACCTGCTTGACGAACCGGGCAGGCCGGTACATATCCCAAACCCAGGCGTCGGCCAGCCGCAGCTCGAAGTAGACCTCGCCCTCGGAGTTGCGGGGCACCAGCTCCACACTGTTGGCCAGGTAGAACCGCCGCTCGGTCTCCACGACATAGCTGAACTGCCCGACGATGTCCTTGTATTCGCGGTAGAGCGAGAGCTCCATCTCGGTTTCATACTTCTCGAGATCTTCGGCACTCATCGGCTCAGCTGTCCTTCATTTTCGTGATGGCTCCATTTTCCCCTACCCGAGTTGGCTCTGTTGCTCGGGTTCCCAGTCGAGAGAGTCCGCTGGAACCAGCTCGCCTTCGACCGTCACCAGCCGGCGAACGTTGATGAACGAGTATCGGTGCTGGCTGCAGGGCCCCATCTCGGCCAGCGCCGCGCTGTGGGCTGGGGTGCTGTAGCCCTTGTGCTCGGCGAACCCGTAGCCAGGATGTTCGGCTTCCATCTTGACCATCAGCCGGTCACGGCTCACCTTGGCCAGCACGCTGGCCGCCGCGATGCACGCCGCAGCCGCGTCGCCACCGACCACCGGCAGCGACGGCATCGGCAGGCCCGGCACCCGGAACCCGTCCGACAGCACATAACCAGGCCGTACCGTCAGACCCGCCACCGCGCGCCGCATGCCTTCGATATTCGCCACATGCACACCCCGCCGATCCACCTCGGTCGACGGAATGAACACCACGTGATAGGCCAGCGCGTAGCGGCGGATCAGCGGAAACAGCCGCTCGCGTTCCTTTTCGTTGAGCTTCTTGGAGTCGTCGAGCGCGGCCAGGCTCTCCAACCGGTTGGGCCCAAGCACGCACGCCGCCACCACCAGCGGTCCCGCGCACGCGCCGCGGCCCACCTCGTCGACGCCCGCCACCGGGCCAAGCCCGCCCCGATACAGCGCGGACTCCAGAGTGCGCAGGCCCGAGGACTTCCGGATCACAGTTCGCGGAGGCCATGTCGCGGGCAAAAGCTCAAGCCCTCCGCTCGTCGCGCAAGTGGCTCATCGGTCCCCCCTATTGTGTCTGCGGGTTCACCGCGTGGACTCCACCCCATCGCGACGGCGGCCAGGCGATGAACCGTGCCTTTCCAATGACATTGTCTATCGGCACCGTCCCGAGCGTTGGGTCACCCGTGCACAACAGCCCGCGCTGAGCGTCGGTCGGCGTATTGCCGCAGTGCGCGCGCGAATCGGCCGAATGGGTGCGGTTATCGCCCATCACCCACAGCCGCCCATCGGGCACCTTTACCGGACCGAACTCATTGCCCAGGCAGGGGTAGACCGCGGGGTCGGCCATCATGGTCGTCGGGTCGAGGAACGGCTCGTTGAGTGGCTTGTCGTCCACCGTGAGGCCGGTGTCAGCGCGACACTCGACGGTCTGCCCGCCGACCGCGATCACCCGTTTGACCAAGTCGTTCTCGTCGGGCGGGACGAATCCGATGAACGACAATGCGTTCTGCGCCCAACGCACAGTGGCGTTCTTCGAGCGGATCGACTTGTAGCCGATGTTCCAGTTGGGCGGGCCCTTGAAGACGATCACGTCGCCGGGCTGTGGCGAACCGAACCGGTAGGTGAGCTTGTCCACCATGATCCGATCGCCGGTGCACCCGGCGCACCCGTGCAGCGTGGGCTCCATCGACTCGGACGGGATCAGATAGGGCCGTGCAACGAACGTCAGCATGACGTAATACAGGATCACCGCGATGGTGATCAGGATCGCCGCTTCCCGCAGCGCGCCGCGCTTCTTGGGTTCTTCCTCGGTCTTTTTTTCGTCGGTGACCGAATCCGCGATGTCGGGCGTGTGGTCGGTGATCGGGTCTTCGGAGTCCGTGGCGTCGGTCACCGCATCAGAGTAGTCAGCGCGATGCTTGCCGCCACGCTGCTCGCTTTCCAAGGATCAGACCTCGTCGGCGGGCGACGTCAGCGCTTTTCCTTGATTTTCGCCTTCTTGCCACGCAGCTCGCGCAGGTAGTACAGCTTCGCGCGGCGCACGTCACCACGGGTGACGACGTCGATGTGGTCGATGTTGGGCGAATGGACCGGGAAGGTGCGCTCGACGCCCACGCCGTAGCTTTCCTTGCGCACGGTGAAGGTCTCCCGGATGCCGCCGCCCTGACGGCGAAGGACGACACCCTTGAAGACCTGGATGCGTTCCTTGGAGCCCTCGATGACCTTGACATGGACGTTGACGGTGTCGCCGGGGCCGAAGTCCGGGATGTCGTCGCGTAGCGACGTCTGATCGACGAAGTCCAGCGTGTTCATCGGTGACACTTCCTTGCTGTTGGCGGCTGCGGTCAGTGGGACACGGTGTGACGCGTCGCCGAGCCGATCTGTTCGGGCGTATCTGGGGCGTCTCGCAACGGACGGGGATCTGGCCCATGCGGACAACTGCTCAATTGTGCCAGACGGGCACCAATCCAGTGAAATCGCCGCCGGCCAAAACCCCCAAAACGCACAGCAGGCCTAAGCACGCGATGTGGGCGCTCAGCCGCTAGGCTGAGGGCACCGGCAGGGCGGCGGGCAAACCTGATCCGGTTGCAGAACACGGGAGGTAGGGCAATGCTGCGGCCGTCGAAACTGGTCACGGCAACCGCAGCCGTCGTCGTTGCGGTCCCGCTCGTCGCCGGTTGCGAAGCCAAAGTGTATGGCACGCCCCCGCCACCTCCGGGCCCGCAGCTAACAGTCATCGCCCCGATGGGCACCAAGGCCCCGCTGCCTGAAGCCCCGCCCGACGAGCCTGCCGCCACATTTGCTGGTCTCGACGGCCGTATCACACGGGCGACGGCCGACGCCGCGAAAGCTGGCGCCGACATCACGATCACCGTCCTCGACCGCAACACCGGGCAGATCCTCTCCAACGACAACAAAGAGGCAATGCCCATCGCCTCGGTCGTCAAGCTGTTCATCGCCGACGACCTACTGCTACAGGAGGCTCACAGGCAGACTCAGCTCTCACCCGCCGACCGCCAGGCATTCGACGCCATGTTGCGGTCCTCGGACGATAGCGCGGCCGAAGTGTTTTGGAACCGCAGTGGCGGCAGTGCAATCATTTCGCGGGTCACCTCGCGATACGGGTTGGGGGCGACCACGACGCCGTACAACGGGCGGTGGTTCAACACCTTGAGCACGACCGCTGACCTCGTCAAGTACTACGACAAATTGCTCTCGGGCAGTGGCGGGTTGCCTGCGGAGCGGGCCAACATAATGCTGTCCAATCTGGCTGCGTCGACACCGACTGCGCCCGACGGCACCATGCCCGGCGGCATCTACCCCCAGCGGTTCGGCATCCCCGAGGGGCTCTTCGCCGAGCCGGTGGCGGTCAAGCAGGGCTGGTTCTGTTGTTGGAACGGCGGTAACTGGGTGCATTGGTCGACCGGCGTGATCGGGCCGGACCGTCGGTATGTCATGGCGATCGCCTCGATGCAGCCCGTCGACGACGTCACCGCGCGCAACACCATCACCCAAGCCGTCAAAACGATGTTCCCGGGCGGCCGGATCTAGTCGAGCAGGTCTGGCCTGCGGTCGCGGGTGCGCTGCAGGCCTTGTTCCCGTCGCCACTCCGCGATCTTGGCGTGATCGCCGGACAGCAGGATGTCGGGCACGTCGAGTCCACGCCAGCTCGGCGGTCGGGTGTAACTAGGACCTTCCAGCAGTCCGTCAGAGTGCGAATCATCTTGGTGCGACGCGGGATTACCCAGGACATCGGGCAGCAGGCGCACGACGGCCTCGATCATCACGAGGGCAGCCGACTCGCCTCCCGGCAGTACGTAGTCGCCGATCGACACCTCTTCGACCCGCATCCGCCTGGCCGCGTCGTCGACCACACGCTGATCGATGCCCTCGTACCGGCCACACGCGAACACCAGGTGCTTCTCAGCGCTCCAGCGTTGCGCGTCGGCCTGCCCGAAGAGCCGGCCTGCTGGCGTAGGGACGATAAGAAGTGTTTTGTCCGAGCAGATTTCGTCGAGCGCTTCGCCCCACACCGGCGCTTTCATCACCATGCCGGGGCCGCCGCCGTACGGCGAGTCATCGACGGACTTATGTACGTCGTGGGTCCAGCGACGCAGATCGTGCACCGCCAATTGCACAATGCCGGCCTCAATCGCCTTGCCCGGCAACGACTGTCGCAGCGGGGCCAGGTAGTCCGGAAATATCGTGACGACATCAATGTGCATCAGCTCAGCTCCAGCAGGCCGTCGGGCGGGTCGATCTCGATCGTCTGGTCGGCGAGAGATACCGACGTCACGATGGCACTGACGAACGGCACCAACACCTCACCCTTCTCGGTGCGCACGGATAGCAATTCGCCTGCGGCCGTGTGCAATACCTCGGCGACCGAGCCAACGGCCACGCCCGACGTCGTCACCACCTGCAGCCCTTCGAGCTGGTGGTCGTAGAACTCGTCGGGATCCTCGATCGGCGGCAGATCCTCCGAGTCGACGATGAACACGGTGCCCCGCAACGAATCGGCCGCATTGCGATCGGCCACCCCTTCGAGCCGCACCAGCAGCCGCCCACTGTGGTCACGGGCGGACTCGACGACGTAGCGACTTTCCAGACCGCCACGAGATGGCCTGCCGCGCAAGGCGGAACCGGGAGCGAAGCGGGTGTCGGGGTCGTCGGTGCGGATCTCGACAACGAGCTCGCCGGCGATGCCGTGCGCTTTGACGACCCGCCCGACTACCAGGTCCATGAATCGCTACTGGTCGGTGTCCACCACGTCGACGCGAATGCCGCGGCCACCGATGCCTGCGACAAGCGTGCGCAGCGCGGTCGCGGTGCGACCGCCACGGCCGATGACCTTGCCGAGGTCGTCGGGATGCACGTGCACCTCGACGGTGCGTCCGCGCCGGCTCGTCACCATGTCGACCCGGACATCGTCGGGGTTGTCCACGATCCCGCGGACCAGGTGCTCGACGGCGTCAACGACGACAGAGCTCATGGCCGCGGTCAGCTCTCGGTGGATTCGGCCGACTCGGCAGCCTCAGCCGGCGCCTCGGCGGGTGCCTCAGCCTCGGCGGCTGCTTCCGCCTCAGCGGGTGCCTCAGCCTCAGCGGGTGCCTCAGCCTCGGCCTTCTCGGCAGCCTTCTTGGCGGGCGCCTTCTTCTTCTTGGGCTGGGTGGCCTCGGTGCTCGGGCCGCCTTCGGCCTCGGCCAGCGCGGCGTTGAACAGATCCAGCTTGCTGGGCTTGGGCTCCTTGACCTTCAGAGTGCCCTCCGCGCCGGGCAGACCCTTGAACTTCTGCCAATCGCCGGTGATCTTCAGCAGCTGCAGGACGGGTTCTGTGGGCTGGGCGCCGACGCCGAGCCAGTACTGGGCCCGCTCCGAGTTGATCTCGATGAGACTGGGATCTTCTTTCGGGTGGTACCGGCCGATGACCTCGATGGCGCGGCCATCGCGGCGGGTGCGCGCGTCGGCGACGGCGATGCGGTACTGGGGATTGCGGATCTTGCCAAGCCGGGTGAGCTTGATCTTGACAGCCATGATGAAGCGATCTCTCCTGTGATTGCCACGCTGCAATTCAGCGATCGCGGGCGGGATGCCCGGATCCGGTTTTGCCTTACGTGTGTGACCGCCACGCAGCCGTAGTCGCGAGGCAGACAGCCGCCCATTGTGCCAGAACGGCCCCTACCGGTGAAAATCCATCCGCGCGCTGCACGACCGACCTTTACAATTTACAGTGAAAGTGTCACGCTCTGGCTATGGATGACGCGGCTGCCCTGCTGGAAATCGAGGCGATCAAGCAGTTGAAGGCCCGGTACTGCCGATACCTCGACACCAAGGACTGGCAGGCCTGGCGCGGGATCTTTTCCGACGACTTCCTCAGCGACACCTCGCGGGCGGGGGGCAAGGTGATCCGCGGCGCCGACGACTTCGTCGCGTTCACGCACAAGAGCCTCGGGAACCGCGCCACCGCGCACCAGGTGCACGCGCCGGAGATCGAGCTGACGTCGGCGACGACGGCACGAGGCATCTGGGCGCTCGAGGACGTCGTCCGGCTGGCCCCGGGCGTCAATCTGCGCGGCTACGGCCACTACCACGAGACGTACGAGAAGATCGACGGGCAATGGCGGATCACCAGCTCCAAGCTGACGCGGCTGCGGGAGGACATCTTCAACATTTTCGTGTCCGTATACCTGTCGGACCGAATCAAGAGGGCCGTCGGGAGGGCCACGCGTCGGCTGGTGGACTGACCGTCATGCTGGATGCATGACGTTCTTGCGCGAGCGGTTGTTATCGACGGTGGCCGGCCAGCTGGGCCGCCCGCACGGCATCTTGAGTCCGTTCGTCGCGCGTGCACTCAACCGGGGCAACGAGAAGGCAATCGCCGCCGCGGTTGACGCAGCGGAGGTTGAGCGCGGCGGCGTGGCCGCGGACATTGGTTTCGGCGGTGGCGTCGGACTGCAACTCCTGTTGGATCGCGTCGGCGACGACGGCGTCGTACATGGCATCGAGATCGCCGACGACATGCTGCGCCGCGCCAAGTCGAAGTTTGGCCGCGACGGTCGGTTGCGGCTAGCCCGCGGCTCGCTGACCGAGGTTCCATTGGATGATGGTTCGGTCGACGCGCTCATCACCGTCAACACCGTGTATTTCATCTCCGAACTCGATGCGGCCTGCGCCGAACTCGCGCGAGTGCTGCGGCCGGGCGGGCGCGCGGTGATCGGCATCGGCGATCCAGACGTGATGGCGCGGCTGCCGTTCACGAAGCACGGTTTCACCATCCGGCCTGTCGCCGAAATCGCTGCAGCCCTTGAGAATTCGGGCCTGCAGGTCGGGCAGAGCCGGATCGACGACAAGCCGATCCCGCGCTACTTGTTCGTTGGTCAGCGGGCGGCCTGAATCACACCACCTTGTCGAAGCACTTGGTTTCGACGCGACGATTCATGCGCCAGCCCTCGGGCGTGCGAATGAATTCGTCGTCGTACCACAACCCGCAGTACAAGATCTGATTCTGCTCACCGCCGAGCACCATCGGGTTGAAGCAGATGGTCCGGGATGACGCGGTATCGCCGTCAACACAGACGTCGAAGTTGCCCAGCATGTGGGCGTAGGCCGGGAAGTTCGGCAGCACCTGCGCCAACCATGCCTTCACCTCTGGAAAACGCCCGTCGATGCCGCCCATGGCCCGGTAGTCGATGTAGGCGTCTGGGGTGAACACGCGGTCGAGGTCGTCGAATCGTCGGTTATCGATCGCCGTCGAGTAGTCGATCAGCAGCTGCTGAATCTCGAACCGGTCCGAAATCTCCTCCAGGCTCAACATGCGTTGATTGAACACGATTGGAGCGCTTTCAGCCGCGAGGGTTAGGCTGCCTGTTCCATGGGGAGGTTCGTCGCTGTAATTGGCGCTTGTCTCAGTCTTGTCCTTCTGTCCCTGACGCCGGTCGCGACGGCCGAGCCGGACATCCAACCGGTCGGCAGCGTGCCGATCCCCGATGGCCCCGCTCCTGCGTGGATCGTCGCCGACATGGACACCGGCCAGGTGCTCGCCGGCCGCGACATGGACGTCGCGCATCCGCCGGCCAGCACGATCAAGACGCTGCTGGCGCTCACCGCGCTCGACGAGCTACCCAACCTGGACGCGACTGTCGTCGGTACCGAGGCTGACACACATGTCGAGTGCAACTGCGCGGGCATCAAACCGGGCCGCACGTACACGGCGCGCCAGCTGCTGGACGCCGTGCTGCTGGTGTCGGGTAACGACGCGGCCAACGCGCTGGCCGACATGATCGGCGGCTACGGCACCGCGGTGGCGAAGATGAACGCCAAAGCGGCCGCGATCGGGGCGATGAACACACACGCGTCGACGCCATCGGGGCTGGACGGGCCGGACGGCCCGGGGTTCACCACGCCCCGCGACCTGGCGATCATCTTCCGCGCCGCGATGGCCAATCCGACATTCGCCCAGATCACTTCGCAGCCCGTGGCCATGTTCCCGTCCGATACGGGCGAGAAGCCCCTGGTCAATGAGGACGAGTTGCTGCACCGCTACCCCGGCACCATCGGCGGCAAGACCGGTTTCACCGATGCCGCCAAGAAGACGTTCGTCGCTGCCGCTGACCGAGGCGGACGTCGACTGGTGATCGCGATGATGTACGGGCTGATCAAAGAGGGCGGCCCGACGTACTGGGATCAGGCAGCCGGGCTGCTTGACTGGGGCTTCGCGCAGGACTCGACGGCCAGCGTCGGCTCACTCTAAGTTGCGCAATCGCAACGCATCCGAGACCTCGTCGGCGAATGCGCTGAGTACTCTCGGCGCACGTGCGAAAGTTGTTGGCCGCGTTGACCATCGCGTTGTCCGCGGCCGTGATGGTCGCTCCCCCGGTGTCGGCCGAGTCTGGCGTTCAACCCGCGGGCGCGGTGGATCTGCCGCAGGGCCCGGCCCAGGCATGGCTGCTGGCCGACCTGGATACCGGACGAATCCTGGCTTCGCGCAACCCATATGAGCCGCATGCACCGGCGAGCACAATTAAGGCGCTGTTGGCGATGGTGGTGCTGGATCAACTTCCGCTCAATGCGGTGATCGCCGCGAAACCCGCCAACACGGACGTGGAGTGTTCGTGTGTGGGAGTCAAGGAGGGTCGGGCCTACACGGTGCGTCAGCTGCTCGACGGGCTGATGCTGGTGTCGGGCAACGACGCCGCCAATACCCTGGCCGAGGGACTCGGCGGTTATCAGGCCGCCGTCGCGAGAATGAACGCCAAGGCGGCCGCGTTGGGTGTACGCAACACCCACGCCTCGTCGCCGTCGGGGCTGGACGGTCCGGGGATGGAGTCGGTGACGACGCCGTTCGATCTGGCGATGATCTACCGTGCCGCGCTGCACTATCCGGCCTTCGCCGCGATCGTGCGCCAGCCGTCGTCGCTGTTCCCCACTGACGACGGTCCGAAGAAGATCGTCAATCAGAACGAGCTGCTGGCGCGCTATCCCGGCACCCTCGTTGGCAAGACGGGCTACACCGATCTGGCCCAGCACACGTTTGTCGGCGCCGCACAGCGCAACGGCCACAGCCTGGTGGTCGTGCAGATGTACGGCAACGATGACATGTACGGCCAGGCAATCGGCCTACTCGATTGGGGCTTCAGCCAATACGGCTGAAGCCTTCATTGTGCGAGCTGGGCCCACGCGTCAGCTGGGGAACGCAAAAGTCCCCGACACGCCGAGGATTTGGGGCACTTTGCGTATGCTCGCGCTAGAAAATGCGGCCGCGCAAGATAATTCGCGCCGGGTGGTTGAGCACCTCGACGCCCGAACGGGGGTCGTCGGCATAGCACACGAGATCGGCCGAAGCGGCGTGCTCCAGGCCAGGGCGCCCAAGCCACTCACGAGCGGTCCACGATGCGGCCCCCAACGCCTCGGTCGGGCTCATCCCGATGCCCTTGAGGGCCTCGATCTCGTCGGCGATGCGCCCATGCGCAATCGTGCTGCCGGCGTCAGTACCCGCGTAGATGGGTATGCCGGCCTCACGCGCGGCGCTGATCCGCGGATAGCACGTGGCGTAGAGGTCCCTCATGTGCCGTGCGTAGCTCGAATACTTTGCCGCAGCATCGGCGATGCCCGGAAAATTCTCGATGTTGATCAGCGTGGGCACCAACGCGGTGCCGTGCTCGACCATCAGCTCGATGGTGTCGTCAGTCAGCCCGGTGCCGTGTTCGATGCAGTCGATGCCTGCGTTGATCAGGCCGGGCAGCGCGTCCTCGCTGAACACGTGCGCAGTGACCCGTGCGCCGTTGGCGTGCGCGGCGTCGATCGCCTGCTTGAGGATCTCGTCGGACCACAGCGGCGCCAGATCGCCGATATCGCGGTCGATCCAGTCGCCAACCAGCTTGACCCAGCCATCGCCCCACCGCGCCTGCTCGGCCACCGCGTCGGGCAGCTGCGATTCGTCCTCCAGCTCGATGGCGAACCCGCGCTGGTAGCGCCGCGGCCTGGCCAGATGCCGACCGTGGCGGATGATGCGGGGCAAGTCGTGGTGGTCATCGAGGCTGCGGGTGTCGGTCGGCGACCCTGCGTCGCGCAATAACAGCGCGCCGACGTCACGCTCGGTCTCGGCCTGCGCAATCGCCTCGTCGAGTTCGATGGCGCCGTGCTGGCCCAGACCGACGTGGCAGTGCGCGTCGACCAGCCCCGGCACGATCCAGCCGGCGTCGAATATCGTCTCCGCGTCGTTGACGGGTTCGGCGCTCAGCGTGCCGTCAACGATCCACCACTCCACCGGCTCGCCATCAGGCAACCCAAGGCCTCGGACATGAAGAGCGGGGCGGGCGGCCACCTTACTTCTGGCCCGGGAACTTCAGCTTCGACAGGTCGATGTCGGCGAGGCCCGGCGGCAGCTCGTCCAGCCCCTTCGGCATGTTCGACAGATCCGGGAAGCCGGCGGGCATGCCCGCGGCGTCGAGCGGATTGCGCGTCTTCGCCGGAGTCGGACCCCGTCCGCCCTTCTTGCCCTTCTTCTTGTTCTTGGCGGTCTTGCGAGACCCCTTGCGGCCGAACGGCATTCCCATCTGGCCAGCCATCTGCGACATCATCTTGCGCGCTTCGAAGAACCGGTCGACGAGCTGGTTGACCTCCGAGACCGCGACGCCGGAGCCGTTGGCGATGCGCAGTCGGCGCGACGCGTTGATGATCTTCGGGTCGGCCCGCTCGGCCGGCGTCATGCCGCGGATGATCGCCTGCACGCGGTCCAGCTGGGTGTCGTCGACGGCGGCCAGCGCGTCTTTCATCTGGCCGGCGCCGGGCAGCATGCCCAGCAGGTTGCCAATCGGGCCCATCTTGCGGATGGCCAGCATCTGCTCGAGGAAGTCCTCGAGGGTCAGCTCGCCCGAGCCGATCTTGGCGGCAGCTTCCTCGGCCTTCTGGGCGTCGAAATGCTGTTCGGCCTGCTCGATCAGCGTGAGCACGTCGCCCATGCCGAGGATGCGGCTGGCCATCCGGTCGGGGTGGAAGACGTCGAAGTCCTCGAGCTTCTCGCCCGCGGAGGCGAACAGAATCGGCACGCCGGTGATCTCCCGCACCGACAGCGCGGCGCCGCCGCGGGCATCACCGTCGAGCTTGGTCAGCACCACGCCGGTGAAGCCGACGCCCTCGCGGAACGCTTCTGCCGTGGTGACGGCGTCCTGGCCGATCATGGCGTCGAGCACGAAGATCACTTCGTCCGGGTCGAGCACCTGGCGGATCGCGGCGGCCTGGGTCATCAGCTCTTCGTCGATGCCGAGCCGACCCGCGGTGTCGACGATGACGACATCGAAGTGCTTGGCCTTGGCCTCGGCCAAGCCCCCAGAGGCGACCGCGACCGGGTCGCCATGGCCGGCCTGCTCGGAGCCTTCCGTCGACACGCCTGGGTGCGGCGCAAACACCTGCACCCCGGCGCGTTCGCCGACGATCTGCAGCTGGTTGACCGCGCCCGGCCGTTGCAGGTCACACGCCACCAGAAGTGGCGTATTGCCTTGATCTTTAAGCCATTTCGCGAGCTTGCCGGCCAGCGTGGTCTTACCGGAACCTTGCAGACCGGCGAGCATGATCACCGTCGGCGGAGTCTTGGCGAACGCCAGTTTACGGGTTTCACCGCCGAGGATGCCGATCAGTTCGTCGTTGACGATCTTGACGACCTGCTGGGCCGGGTTGAGCGCACCGGAGACCTCGGCGCCCTTGGCGCGATCCTTGATGCGGGCGACGAACGCGCGCACCACCGGCAGCGAGACGTCGGCTTCAAGCAGCGCCAGCCGGATCTCGCGAGCGGTCGCGTCGATGTCGGCGTCGGTCAGTCGGCCCTTACCGCGCAGCCCCTGCAGGGCGCCGGTCAACCGGTCGGACAGCGATTCAAACACGCCGACCAGCCTAGCTGGCCTCTGAGACCGGCTTCGCAGGCGCGGGCGCAGGCAGTACCGCGTAGAGATCGTGCTCGAGTTCGTCGCGGATCGACCGGTCACCCGAGGCCAGCGTCGGAACCACAATGTCGAACACGTCGACGACCGACGATCCCAGCGTGGTCACCTTCGCCCACGCGATGTCCACGCCGTCACGTTCGAAGACCGCCGTCAGCCTGGCGAGCAGGCCGGCGCGGTCTGTCGACCGGATCTGCACCACGAGTTCGCCCGGCTCGATGCCATCGGACCATAGGATCTTCGGCGGCGCCGTCGCGTGGTTGATCGGGACTGCGTCCGGCACCTCGCCGGCACGTGTCGTGCCGTGCTGTGCCGCATCGCGGTCCCGCTTGTCCAACGACGCCAGCACATCCAGTTCGCCATCCAGCGCAAGGATGAACTGTTGCCGTAACAGCTCGGCGGCCGGTGGCGCACCGAAATGCGGTGACACCACGAAGGTGTTGATGGCCGAACCCTGATGACCGTTCACCGAAGCCGAGTGCACCCGCAGCGAATTGAGGGCCAGCACACCAGCGGCCTTGGACAGCAGGCCGCGGCGGTCCGGCGCGATCATCGTCACGTTGTAGATGTGCGGGCTATCGCCAGGAGTCATCTCGACGTGCACGCTGTCATCGGACGCCAACGAAAGATAGCGCGGGTCAATGGGATCGGGCTTCGGCAGCGGCTCGCCCGCCATGACCAACCGACAGCGCCGAACCAGGTCGCCGATCAGCGACGATTTCCAGTCGCCCCATACGCCGGGACCGGTGGCAAGCGAGTCCGCCTCTGCCAGCACGGAAAGCAGCTCCAGCAACACCGGGTCCCCGTCGAGCGCGTCGACTACCTCCGCAATGGTTTTCGGGTCCTGCAGGTCGCGCCGCGTCGCGGTGTGTGGCAGCCGCAGGTGATGGCGCACCACCTTCGACAGCAGTTCGACATCCGACGGCCACAGACCCAGCCGGGTGCCGATCTGGGTAGCCAATTCGGCGCCGATGACGCTGTGATCACCGCCGCGGCCCTTGCCGATGTCGTGGCACAGCGCGCCGAGCACCAACAGGTCGGGCCGGGATACCCGGGTGGTGAATGCGCTTGCCCGCGAGACGGTTTCGACGAGATGGCGGTCGACGGTCCAGATGTGCACCACGTCGCGCGGGGGGAGGTCGCGCACTGCGCCCCATTCGGGGAACAGCCTGCCCCACAACCCGGTTCGGTCCAGCGCCTCGATGGTGGCCACCGCCGCCGGACCGGCGGCCAGCATCACCAACAAATCCTTGAGCGCCTGCCGCGGCCACGGTGTACGCAGCTCGGGCGCGCTCTCGGTAAGCCGGGCCAACGTCGACGCCGCGATCGGCAACCCTGTGGTCGCCGAGGCGGCGGCTACCCGCAGGATCAGTCCGGGATCGCGTTCCGGGCGTGCATCGCGAGCGAGAATCACCTCGCCGTTGAATTCGATGACGCCTTCGTCGAGGGGGCGGCGCACGGGGCGTTTGAAGGCCGCCAATCCGCGGCGGGGCAGCGCGTTCGCCGCGGTGCGAATTCCGGCATCGACGTAGTAGCTAACGGTGCGCGCCGCGTCAGAAAGCATGCGCGCCAAGTCGAATCGGTCACCGATGTGCAGCGCGGCGCCGATCTCATCGGCATGCTGAGCCAGCAGCAGTTCGCGTCCGCGGCCGGACACCCGGTGAAGTTCGGTGCGCACGTTGAGCAGCGCCAGGTGCGCCTCGCCCAGGGTGCCGGTCGGCGAGGCCAGCGAGCGGCTCGGATAGACATCGGCCAGTTGGGCGATCGCCAGTGCGTTGAGCAGTTGCACGTCGCGCAGGCCGCCGCGGCCGCACTTGAGATCCGGCTCAGCGCGGTGGGCGATCTGGCCGCTGCGCTGCCACCGCTGCTCGGTGTGCTCGACGAGTTCGTCGAAACGCGAAGCGATTCCGGTGCGCCACTGCCGACGCGCTCCGCCGATCAACAGCGACGACAGATCCGAGTCGCCCGCAATGTGCCGCGCCTCGAGCATGGCCAGGCCCGCGGAGATGTCCTCGCCCGCGACCTTCAACGCCTCCGGAACGGTGCGCACGCTGTGGTCGATGCGGATGTTGGCGTCCCACAACGGGTACCACAGCAGTTCCGCAACTTGGCTGACAATGTCGTGAGGCATGTTGTCGTGCAACAGCGTCAGGTCGAGGTCAGAGTACGGCAGCAACTCGCCGCGCCCCAGACCACCGGTGGCGACGATTGCGAATCCACTCGTGGCGGTGACTCCGATCTCGGTGGCCTTTGTGGTGAGCCAGAAGTCGTGCAAGTCCAGCAACGCGTCGCGTAGTGCGGCCGAATCCAGTTGACGTGCGGCGCCCGAGAGCAGCTGTTCGGATGCGGCCGAAAGATCGGTGGCCGGGCGTAACGAGCCCGCCGCCGGGGCCTCCCATCGGGTGGGCCCACTGCTTGCATGGGGAGAGCCGGCGGCGGGTTCTGGTGTCTGCTCTGTCATTTCGACTCCTCTCCCGGCCCTTACCTATAAACGCTCACGGTGTTCGTCCGGGAGACGACGTCTTATTTCAGATGTGGCTCAAAGGGCGTCGGCCCCCCGCTCTCCGGTGCGCACCCGGACCACGGTGTCGACGGGGCTGACCCACACCTTTCCGTCGCCGATCTTCCCGGTGCGAGCGGCCTGGACGATGACATCCACCACCTTGTCGACGGCGGAATCATCGACCACAACCTCAACCCGCACCTTCGGCACGAAGTCGACGGAGTACTCGGCGCCTCGGTACACCTCGGTGTGACCCTTCTGGCGGCCGTAGCCCTGAACCTCGCTGACGGTCATTCCGAGAATACCCGTCTGTTCGAGGCCGGTCTTGACGTCTTCGAGCGTGAACGGCTTGACGATCGCAGTA
>Ga0075428_100001693_pt1 | contig 23512 bp, 27 predicted proteins | sample RhiMetdeltSRZDD2_FD_75291 | JGI IMG/M metagenome (GOLD analysis project Ga0075428, IMG submission 75291) | Populus rhizosphere microbial communities from Tennessee, USA - Rhizosphere MetaG P. deltoides SRZDD2 | ecosystem: Host-associated > Plants > Roots > Rhizosphere > Soil | place: USA... | reverse complement strand
GACCCGAACGGGTTCGCGGCCATCCAGCGCACCGACAGCGACCTCGTCGTCCTTGCGTTCGCCTACAACTCGGGCACCCGAGGCAACGCGGCGACGGAGATCGTCAAGTACTTCATGCAGCTCCACTTCGACATGAAGCAGGACTTCCGCAAGCCCGAGTTCCTGACCCGGGCCAACTTCTACCAGCAGCCGTAGGCCGATGGGGACGCTCGTCACTCGCCCGAAAACCGCCGCCTGGGCCACGCGCGCCACCGGCACGCTCTGGCGGACGTACGACCTGCAGCTCACGACCTATGCGGTGCTGCTCGCGGCGATCGGGCTCGCGATGGCCTACAGCAACAGCGTCGAGGCCGGCAGCTCGGTCTTCGAGCCCGGTTCGACGTTCGTGCGAGGCATCCTGTGGGCGGCGATCGCGCTCATTGCCTTCGCTGCGGCGACCGCCTTCGACTACCACTGGCTTCGGACGCTCGCGTGGCCGCTCTACGCCCTCGAGCTTGGCCTGCTCGTCCTGACGCTGGCGGTCGGCTCAGGCGTCGGCGGATCGCAGCGCTGGGTCGCGATCGCGGGCCTCCAGTTCCAGTTCAGCGAGCTCGCAAAGATCCTCATGATCCTGACCCTCGCGAGCTATCTCGGATCGCGTTCCGGGCGCCTCGGCGGACCGATCCCGATCCTCACCGCCTGCCTCCTCGTCGCCCCGCCGCTGATCCTCGTCCTCCTCCAGCCAGACCTCGGCACGTCGCTCGTGTTCGCGGCGATCCTCGCCGGGATGCTCTTCCTCTCCGGGGCGAGCCTGCGCTGGCTCGGGGCTTTGGTCGGGCTCGGGATCGCGACCCTGCCGGTGCTCTGGAACTACGTGCTGCAGGACTACCAGAAGGCCCGCCTGATCTCGTTCCTGAACCCTTCGCCGGACATCCACGGCGCCGGCTGGCAGCTATTCCAGTCCCAGATCGCGGTCGGCTCGGGCGGTTGGCTCGGCAAGGGTCTGACGAACGGGACCCAGAACCAGCTCGAGTTCCTGCCGGTCCAGACGACAGACTTCGTGTTCGCGATCCTGGCCGAGGAGCTTGGATTCCTCGGCTGCATCGTCGTCCTCGTGCTCTTTGGAGCGTTGCTGTGGCGGGTCATCACGGCCGGATGGCGGTCTCGAGACCCGTTCGGGATGCTGTTCGCGGCCGGCCTCGGCTCGATGATCCTGTTCCAGGTCATCGTCAACATCGGGATGGTCATCGGCGTCATGCCGATCACGGGCATCCCGCTGCCGTTCGTGACGCACGGCGGCGCGTCGCTCATCAGCCTGGCCGTCGGCCTCGGCATCCTCCAGAGCATCAACATCCGGCAAGGCCGCGCCGAGTGGTGACGCGGTCCTAGCGTCCGCGAGATGAACGCCGAGGCACGCCAGCGCTGGCGGGTCACGTTCCGCCGAAGCTCCGCGGCCGCTGCGATCGCCGCGCGCGAGCTCCAGGCCACCATCGAGGCGAACCTCGGGGAGGCGAACGTGCCCGTGAGCGGTCGTACACAGCTCGCCGCCGGTCTCGGCGCAGGAATCGCGGCCGAACGCGAGCTGATCGACATCGAGCTCACGGAACGCTGGTCGATCGACCGTGCTCGATCTGTCTTCGCGGCGGCCCTGCCACCCGGCCACGAGCTCGTCGACTGTCACGACGTCTGGCTCGGCGAGCCCGCCCTCGCGGCCCAGGCACGGGGCGCCATCTACCGTGCCGAGCTCGACGAGCGGGCCCCGTCACCAGCGACGCTACGTGAGGCCGCGAGCAGCATGATGGCGAGCGAACGAATTGCTCGGACCCGAACGAAGGGCGGTCGACCGGTTGAGTACGACCTGCGACCGCTGCTGTCCGACGTCACGATCCAGTCGAACGGACCGCCGGTGGTTCTCGGGATCAGCGTCCGGATCGATCCCCAGCTCGGGACCGGTCGGCCCGAGGAGGTCGTCGCGGCCCTCGCCGAACGCTGCGGCGTCGACGGCCTCGAAATCACGGCGCTCACACGAACCCGCATCGTGCTCGCGAACGATCCCGGGGAGCGCTGACGCCGCTACTCGGACAGGCCCTGCCGGCGGAATGCCGACGCTCCCTCGCGGAGCAGCACGACGGCGATCACGAGGCCGCCGACCGCATCGGCCCAGGTAATGCCGAGCCACTCCGTCGCCGCGAATCCCGCGAGGGAGATCAACGCGAGCGCGGCCGCGACGGCCGTCAGGATGCTGTCCGCGCGAAGCGCCCGGCTGCCGAGGCTCGCGGCGACCCGCGCCTTCGCGACCGACAGCGGCGGCAGCAGGATCACGGAGACCAGGGAGATCGCGAGCCCGATCGGCGTTGCGGCCGGATGACTGTCGCCCACGAGGGCCTGGATGGTGCTCATGCCGAGGTAGAGGCCGAGCACGATCAGGACGCCGCCGACGACTCGCTCCGCCAGCCGCTCCGCGCGCTCGGCCCGAGCTGGATGCCGGGCCTCGATCCGGAAGCGCCAGAGCAGGACGACGGACGCCACCGCGTCGATCGCCGCATCGAATCCGAACCCGAGCAGCGAAAGCCGCCCTGACGCGAGCCCTACGGCGACCGCGAACCCGCCGGCGACGCCGCTGATCGCGACGCTGGCCGCCGAGAGGAGGAACGCGCGCTCGAGCAGCCGCTCTCGGTTCATCGCTCTAGGCTAGGGTCCCGGGAGCAGCCGCTGGGCAGCCGCTGGGCAGCGGCCGAGCAGCCGCCGAGCAGTCGCCGGGCCGCCAGTGGCCGGTCGACCGGTCGCGGGCCTCGATTGACGCTCACGGGCCTCAGCCGTAGACTGCGCATTCGCGCCTCGGCCCGGTCGAGGTGCCTTTCCCTGTCAGGGTCGCGGTCGTCGAACCGTGCGACCGCCAGCCGCGTCCGTACCGGACGCCAGAGGATCCATGTACGCAGTCATCGAAACGGGTGGGAAGCAGTACCGCGTTGAGCTCGGCACCGAGCTCGCGGTCGAGCTCCTTGACGCCGAGCCCGGCGGAACGATAACGCTCGAGCGCGTGCTCCTCGTCGCCGACGGCGACAGCGCCGAGATCGGCCGGCCCCTCGTCCCGAACGCAACAGTGGCGGCCGACGTCCTGCGCCAGGCACGCGGCGAGAAGGTCATCAACTTCAAGTACGGCCCGAAGACCCGCCGACGTGTCAAGAAGGGCCATCGCCAGGAGCTGACGATCCTTCGGATCAGCGACATCGTCCTCGACGGCAAGAGCGCCGCCGCGAGCGAGGCGAAGGCTGCCGAGGCCCGCAAGACCGAGCGCGAACGCCTCGAAGAGGCCGCCCAGCGCCAGGCCGCGGCCGATGCGGTGTTGGCGGCGAAGCTCGCGAAGGAAGCTGCCGCGAAGGACACCGCCGCAAAGGCCGAGAAGGCCGCGAAGGCCGCGAAGGCGCCCGCCGCGAAGACGACGGCGAAGAAGGCAACACCGGCCAAGGCCGCGGCAAAGCCCGCCGCCAAGGCCACATCGAAGAGCGAACCGACGACCGGGGCCGGCAAGGCCAAGGCCGAGAAGGCCTCGGACGCCGCACCGAAGCGCACACGCAGCACGAAGAAGGACGAGTAGCCCAGATGGCCCACAAGAAAGCCGGTTCGAGCTCGAAGAACGGCCGCGACAGCGTCGGCCAGCGACTCGGCGTGAAGGCCGGCGACGGCCAGCTCGTCACGGCCGGCTCGATCATCGTCCGGCAGCGCGGCATGACGTTCCTGTCAGGCAAGGGCACTGGGCTCGGGACCGACTACACGGTCTTCGCCACGATCGAGGGGCGCGTGAAGTTCGAACACGCCACGCGCACCAAGAAGCGGATCCGGGTCGAGGCCGTCGAGGCCGTCGACGGAGCCGCTGGAGAACCCGCATGAAGCCCGACATCCATCCGACCTACCACCAGGCGACCGTCCACTGCGCGTCCTGCGGCAGTGAGTGGGTCGTCGGTTCGACGAAGCCCGAGCTCCGCGTCGACGTCTGCTCGAACTGCCACCCGTTCTTCACGGGCAAGCAGACGATCATCGATACGGCCGGACAGGTGGAACGCTTCCAGAAGCGCCTCGAGCGGCAGGTTCGAGCCGGCGCCTGAGGCGTCGCTGAATCTGCGCCGCGCTGAGCGGCCGGCCAGAACCGCGCCGGCCACCCGGTAGACTTCGACCGTGGCCCGCTTCACGTACGGTGGTCAAGCCCTCATCGAGGGCGTCCTCATGCGCGGTCGCGACGCAATCGCGGTCGCGCTCCGCCATCCCGACGGCCACATCGTCTGGGCCTCCGAGCGCCTGAACTCCGGCCCGCACCGCTGGCGCGGCGCGAAGGCGCCCCTGATCCGAGGCCTCGTCGTCCTCTACGAGACGCTCGTCGTCGGCACGCGCTGGCTCATCCGCAGCGCGAACGTGCAGGCCGCCGAGGAGGAAGGCGAGGAGCTGGGCAAGGGCACGGTCGCCCTCGTCCTCGGGATCACGCTCGCGCTCGGGGTCGGCGTGTTCTTCCTGCTGCCGCTCTGGATCGCCGCCGTGACCACGGCAAACGTTCAACAGGGCGTCGTCCAGCACCTGGTCGAAGGCCTGATCCGGGTCGCGATCTTCCTCGGCTACCTCGCGCTGATCTCGCGCCAGCCGGACATCCGGCGCGTCTTCCAGTACCACGGCGCCGAGCATATGACGATCCACGCGCTCGAGGCCGGGGACCCGCTCCTCCCGTCCGCGATCCGCAAGTACCCGACGGCGCATCCCCGCTGCGGAACCGAGTTCCTCGTCGTCGTGATCGCGCTCTCGATCGTCGCGTTCAGCCTCGTGGGGCGGCAGTCGCTGCCGATCATGGTTGGCAGCCGCATCCTGCTGATCCCGGTGATCGCCGCCGTTGGCTACGAGCTCCTGCGCTGGGGCGCACGCCACCGTTCGAACCCGATCGTCCGCGCGATCATGTGGCCCGGCATCCTCGTCCAGATGATCACGACAAAGCAGCCGACCGACGACATGATCGAGGTCGCCATCGTGTCGATGGAAGAGGCGCTCAAGGCCGACGGCGAGACGCTGCCGGGGGAGTCCGGATTGGCCCGCTCGCCGATGCGACTGCACGGCACCGTACCTGCGGCCAGCGACGGGGCATGAGCGGGCCGGCTAAGCGGGCCGGCAGGAGCGGGCCGGCATGAGCGGGCTGGAGGCGACGCTCGCGGACGTCGCGCGCCAGTACGACGATCTCCAGGCCGAGCTCGCCAGACCCGAGTCGATGGCCGACCCGAACGCCCTCCGCCGGCTCGGCCGCGAGCTTGCCCGTCTCGAACCGGTCGTGGAGGCATTCCGCGAGCTCAACGACACGCGTGACGAGCTCCGCGGCGCGCGCGAGCTGCGCGACGCCGAGGCGGACGGTGAGCTGCGCGACATGGCCCGCGCCGAGGTCGACCGGCTCGAGGCCGCCGAGACCGACCTCGTGGAGAAGCTCAAGCTCCTGTTGCTGCCGCGCGACCCGTCGGACGACAAGGACGTCATCCTCGAGATCCGCGCCGGTGCCGGCGGCGAGGAGGCGGCGCTGTTTGCGTCCGAGCTCCTCCGGATGTACCTCGCGTATGCCGGTCGCCACCGCTACAAGGCCGAGGTCATGAGCCTCAACGAGACCGGCATCGGCGGGGTGAAGGAGGCGATCGTCGGGATCTCGGGCGACGGCGCCTATTCGCGTCTGAAGTTCGAAGGCGGGACCCACCGCGTCCAGCGCGTGCCGTCGACCGAATCCTCGGGCCGGATCCATACCTCGACGGCGACCGTGGTCGTCATGCCCGAGGCCGAGGAAACCGAGATCGAGATCGACGAGGAGAAGGACCTTCGGATCGACGTCAAGCGCTCCTCGGGTCCAGGCGGGCAGTCGGTGAACACGACCGACTCGGCCGTTCGAATCACCCACCTGCCGACCGGGACCGTGGTCGAGATCCAGGACGAGAAGAGCCAGCACAAGAACAAGGCCAAGGCGATGGCTGTGCTGCGCGCCCGCCTGCTCGACGCGGAACGGATGCGCCAGCGGGATGCCGACTCCGCTACGCGGCGCTCGATGATCGGATCGGGCGATCGGGCCGACAAGATCCGGACCTACAACTACCCGCAGGACCGGGTCACGGACCATCGCGTCAACGTCGACCTGTCCAATCTGCCGCGAGTCCTCGACGGCGAGCTGGACCGGTTGATTGACACCCTCATCACGACGGATCAGGCGGAGCGCCTCGCCGCGCTGGTCGACGCCGAGCCGGCGACGGCCTGACCGGCCGGCACGGCGACAGCGAGCAGCCGAAGGGCCCATGGCGACCGTCGTAGAGCTGCTCAAGGACGGCATCGATCGGCTCCGCGCCTCCGGCTCCGAGACACCACGGCTCGATGTCGAGCTTCTGCTCGGGCACGCGATCGGTGCCGATCGCACGGTCGTCGTCGCCTACCCGGACGTCACGGTGAGCGCCGAGGCCGAGGCCCGGTTCGAGGCCGATCTCGTTCGGCGTGAGGCCGGTGAGCCCGTTGCCTACATCCGGGGTTTCAAGGAGTTCTTCGGCCTCGCCTTCGCGAGCGATCGCAGGGCGCTGATCCCGCGCCCCGAAACGGAGCTGGTGGTCGAGCTCGCCGAGCGTGAGGTCGCCCGCCGCCTCCTCGCGGCGCCGCGGCCACCCGGCGGGCCGCCGCTGCGCGTCGCTGACATCGGCACCGGCAGCGGGACGATCGCGGTCGCCCTCGGTGTCCGGCTGCGAAAACGCGGGATGCTCGGCGAGGTCGAGATCATCGGGACGGACGACGTCGTCGAAGCCCTCGAGCTGGCCCGTGAGAACGCGGTCGGCCACACGGTCGGCGACCGCGTCCGGTTCGTCGAGGCGGACCTCCTGCCACCGGTCGTCGCGAACCCGTTCGATCTCATCCTGGCGAACCTGCCGTACGTCCGGTCCGACGTCATCGGCGAGCTGCCGATCGCCGCCTCGTTCGAGCCACGGCACGCCCTCGACGGCGGGCCCGACGGTCTCGCCGTCATCCGGCGCCTCCTCGTCCGCCTCCCGGACGCGCTCGCGCCGGGCGGGGTGGCCTTCCTCGAGATCGGCGGCGACCAGGCCGCGTCGTTCTCGAGCGTGGTCGCCGAGCTGCTGCCGCACTGGGGCCTCGAGATCGAGGCGGACCTCGGCGGCCTGCCGCGGGTCGCCCGCTTGCTGCCTCCGCCGCCGGACGCGGGTGCCGGCGGCGGCTTCGGCGGCGACTGACATGCGCCGCCACGGCGGCCCGTTCGTGGCTCGCTCGGTCGCGCCGATCCTGCCGGTCCGAATGGTCGCGATCGACATCGACGGCACCCTCGTCGGCGACGACCTCGTCATCCGCGAGCGGACGCGGGCGGCGATCGGCGCGGCGCTCCGGCGCGGCGTCCACGTCTCCCTTGCGACGGGCCGGATGGTGACGTCGGCCGAGCCGATCGCGAGGACGCTCGGCCTGAAGGACCCGGTTATCGGCGCCCAGGGCGGGATCGTCCGGGCGATGCCAGCGGCCGCCGCCACGGCAGCGGGTCACCTTGGACGCCTCCTGTATCACCGGCCGCTGGCTGCAGCGGCGTCCCGCGACGCGATCGCGTGGTGCACGGCGCGCGGCCTCGATCCGCATGTCAACCACCTCGAGACGTTCATCATCCGCGCCGACGATCCCCGCGTCGACGACTACTCAGCGTTCCTTGGCGGCTCCGCGAAGCTCGTCCCCGACCTCCTGGCCGCGATCCAGCAGCCGGTCACGAAGGTCATCGCGTCCGGCGAGCCGCCGCTGCCGATGGAGCTGCTGCCGGCGGCGCGCGCCGCGTTCGCGGGCCGGGCAAGCGTCACGGTCAGCCACCCGTCCTACCTCGAGTTCGTCGCAGAGGGCGTGTCGAAGGGCCGGGCGGTCCGGTGGCTGGCCGCACGGCACGGCGTCGCGCTCGGTCAGGTGCTCGCGATCGGCGATCAGCTCAACGACCTCGAGATGCTCTCCGCCGTCGGGCACGGCGCCGCGATGCCCCATGCCCCGGCCGAGGTCCTCGCCGCGGCCCGCTACGTCGCGCCGCCGCTCGCGGATCAAGCCGTCGCCCAGCTGATCGAGCGCCTCGTTCTCGCACCCCGCGAGGAAGCCCGCGCGGCTTCGGAGGACCTCGCGGCCGCCGCCGAGGCGCTGCGGCGCGCCGCATGAGCCCGCGCCGGGTTCCCGACGGCGACACCGGCCGCGCGGCGGCGATCGAGGCGCTGCGCGGCGGCGGGATCGTCGCGCTCCCGACCGACACCGTCTACGGGATCGCCGTCGCGCTTGATGCCCGGGACGGCATCCCTCGCCTGTTCGCCGCGAAGTCACGGCCACCGGATCGCTCGATCGCGCTCCTCGTCGCGGACCGGGTCCAGGCCGAGGCGCTCGGCGAGCTCGACACCACGGCCCGCGCGTTGGCGGATGCCTTCTGGCCCGGCGGCCTGACGCTCGTCGTGCCGCGCCGCGAGGGCCTCGCGCTGCCGCCCGAGCTCACGTCGGACGCCCGAACCGTCGGCCTGCGCGTGCCGGACCATGCGGCGCCGCGGGCGCTCGCGGCGGCCGTCGGACCGCTGCCGACGACCTCGGCCAATCGTTCGGGCGAGCCGGAAGCCCGGGACGCCGACGCCATCGAAGCCGTCCTCGGCGACGCGATCGAGCTCATTCTCGATGGCGGGCCGGCACCGGGCGGCCCGGCCTCGACGGTCGTGGACTGCACGGGCCCGCGACCGCGCGTGCTGCGCGTCGGTGCCGTCGCGCTCGAAGCGATCGAGGCCGTTGTGGGACGATAGCCGCGCCGGAGGACGCGGAGGAGTGGGGCCTCGCCATGACGATCTCAGAGGGTTCTCGCCTCGGTTGGGCATCGATCGAGGAGGTCGACCCGGAGCTGTGGGCCGCGATGGAAGGCGAGCGCCACCGCCAGCACGACAAGATCGAGCTGATCGCGAGCGAGAACTACACGTTCGGCGCCGTGATGGCGGCACAGGGCTCGTGGCTGACGAACAAGTACGCCGAGGGTCTGCCGGGCAAGCGCTACTACGGCGGCTGCGAGTACGTCGACGTCGCCGAGGTCCTCGCCCAGCAGCGGGCCCTCGCGCTCTTCCCGGGCGCGGAGCACGTCAACGTCCAGCCGCACTCGGGCGCCCAGGCGAACATGGCCGCCTACTTCAGCGTCCTCGACCCCGGCGACCGGGTGCTCGGCATGAACCTCGCCCACGGTGGTCACCTGACCCACGGCTCGCCGGTCAACTTCTCGGGCCGGCTGTTCGAGATCCATGCCTACGGCGTCGACCGTGAGACCGAGCGGATCGACTACGACGCGCTCGAGCGCCAGGCCAACGAGGTCCGACCGAAGCTCGTCATCGCCGGTGCCTCGGCGTACCCGCGCGTCATCGACTTTCCGCGGATGGCCGCGATCGCCCACAGCGTCGGTGCGCTGCTGTTCGTCGACATGGCCCACATCGCCGGGCTCGTCGCGGCCGGCGTCCACCCGTCGCCGTTCCCGCATGCCGACATCGTCACGACGACAACGCACAAGACGCTCCGTGGCGGCCGGGGCGGCCTGATCTTCAGCCGGCTCGAGCTGCCCGAGGGCGTGGACCCGGCGAGCTATCCGCGCGTCAAGACGTCGCTCGCGGCGACGATCGACAAGACCGTCTTCCCGGGCACGCAGGGCGGCCCGCTGATGCACGTGATCGCGGCGAAGGCCGTCTCGCTCAAGCTCGCGGCGACGCCGGACTTCAGGCGCGACATGCAACGCACGATCGAGAACGCCGCCGTCCTCGCCGAAGCGGTCGCCGAGCACGGCGGCCGGATCGTCTCCGGCGGGACGGACAACCACCTCATGCTCGTCGACGTCTCGCCGCTCGGCGTGACCGGGCGCGAGGGCGAGCACGTTCTCGACGAGATCGGGATCACCGTCAACAAGAACGCGATCCCGTACGACCCGCAGCCGCCGAACATCGCCTCAGGCATCCGGCTCGGGACGCCTGCGACGACGACGCGTGGCTTCGGGCCCGACGAGATGCGCACGATCGGCCGGCTCATCGGCCAGGCCATCGCCCGGCGCGCCGATCCCGACGAGCAGGCCGGCTTCGCGGCTGAGGTCGCGGGCCTCGCGGGGCGCTTCCCGGTCCCCGGCCTCGCGCGCGACTGAGGCCCGGCGCCGGGCGTGCAACTCCTGCCGAATCTCGGCGCGATCGCGCCGCCGCTCCTCGTCGCGTTCGCGATCGCCGCGGCGATCTCCCTCGTCCTGACGCCGTTCGTCCGCGACCTCGTCCGGGCGCGGGGCATGGTCGACCGCCCGAACGCGCGGCGCGTGAACACGATCGCGATCCCGCGCGGCGGCGGCCTCGCCGTGACGGCGGCGTTCCTCGTCGTCGCGATCGGCGCGCTTGTCCTCGACGGCCGGCTCGGAGCCGCGTTCGAACACACCGGGTTCACGCAGCGTCAGCTCCTCGGGCTTCTCGGCGGCGGCGCGGTCGCGGCGATCATCGGCGCGCTCGACGACATCTTCGACCTGCGGGCGCGCTGGCAGCTCGCGGGACAGATCGCTCTTGCGCTGGCCGCGGTGTCGCTCGGGATCGTGGTCGTCTCGATCGCGAATCCGTTCGGACCCGACGCCATCGAGTTCGGTGGTCTCTTCGCCGCCGCCTTCACGGTCGTCTGGATCGTCGGGATGATCAACTCGATCAACTTCATCGACGGGCTGGACGGGCTGTCGAGCGGCATCGCGCTCGTCGCCGCCCTCACGCTCGGCGTTTTGAGCATCACGACGGCGATCGGGCAGCCAATCGTCGCGATGCTCTGCTTCGCGCTCGCCGGCGCGCTGCTCGGCTTCCTGCGCTGGAACGTCCACCCGGCGAGCGTCTTTACGGGGACGAGCGGCGTGATGTTCGTCGGCTACACCCTCGCCGTGCTCGCGATCCTCGGGGCGGCCAAGGTGGTCGTGGCGATGCTCGTGCTGGGGGTCCCGATCATCGACACGTTCTGGGTCATCGTTCGCCGTCTGGCCGCGGGCAAGAGTCCGTTCCTGCCAGATCGTGGACATCTCCATCACCGGCTGCTCGATCTCGGGCTCAGCCACCGCCAGACGGTCACGCTGATCATCGCGATCTGCGTCTTCCTGGGACTCATCGCGCTCGGTGCCTCAACCGCGGCGCAGGTCTACGCGTTCCTCGGCGTGCTCGTTGGATCCGGGCTGGTCCTGTTCCTCGTGACCCGCGGCGACATCGCGGCCGACGCGCTCGAACCGGGCTCCTACGAGCCCGACGACGAGACCGGCTGAGGCCAAGCGATGACTCGCCGCCGAACGCTCCTCGAGCGCCTGTGGCCCCGCCGCCGGCGAGGGCTCCAGCACGGGGCACACCCCGCGGACCATGGCGGCCCGCTGCCGCCGACCCGACCGACCCGCATGGTCGTCTCGGACGGCGTCGTCTTCGGCGAGCGGATCCGGTCCTTCGACCAGGCCCACCCGATGACCGGCCTCGACCCTCGATTGCGCCTCTGGCGCGACACCGCCGCCGTCCTCGTCGTCATCGCGGTCGTGATCGCGCTCAGCGACTGGCTGCCGCGACCCGAACAGGCCGTCCTCAGCGAGACGCTGGCCCCGACGCAGCTACTTGGCGAACCCCAGACGAGCGGACCCGGCACGAGCGAGCCCGCGATCGACGCGTCCTCGACGCCCGATTCGAGCGAGACCCCGGCAGCCAGCCCGTCACCGGCCAGCACCCCAGGGGCGACGCCCCGGCCAACCCCACGCCCGACCCCGCGATCGACACCGGTCGCGACACCGCAGCCGAGCCCGTCGGCTTCGGCGACGCCGGCACCGCCGACACCGACACCCGAACCGCCGACACCAACGCCCATGCCGCCGCCGCCGGTTGCGGTCATCGCCGACCCCCCGACGTGCGCATCCGGCAGCTTCTCGATCTCCTTCGACGGGTCCGGCTCAACCGGCGTGATCGACACCTTCGCGTGGGACTTCGGGGACCAATCGGCGTCAGCGGAGGTGAGCCCGACACACGACTACGTGTCTCCCGGCCCGTACACGGTGACCCTGACCGTCACCGGTCCGGGCGGCTCCGATATCGCGTCAGTGGAGGTCACGGCGCCCTGCCCCTGAACGGGCCCGGAGGAGGCGCCCTGATATACTTCCCGCGCCTTGCAGGGTCGCGGATGATCGAGCCCGGTCGCGCGATGGCCTATGTCGCACTCTTCTCTGAGATCGGGTTCATCTACCTCGTCACAACCCTCGTGGGCGTCGGCGTCGGGTACTGGATCGACAGCCGGCTGGGGACATTGCCCGCGTTCGCCGTGGTCGGCCTGCTGGTCGGCTTCGCGGTCGGGGCGCGGGGGATGTGGATCCTGGTCAAACGCTTCTTGGCGCAGATGGACCAACAGCCGCCTGACAAGCGGCGGTAGCGAGCGCGGCGGACAGCCGCGCTCACGCATGTGGAGCGAGGATTGACGGACGGGACCGAGGGAGCTGTCGCGGACGCCACGGCGTCGGCGCCTGCGCCCGCCCCGCGCCGCTCGACGCGAACGGTCGTCCTCGGCCTGATCGCCGCGGTCATCGTGCTCGATGTCCTGGCGCTGCTCTTCGTCCCGCCGCACCCGAAGGGCGAACCAGGCGCCGCCTGCGCGTTCCCGGTCTGCTTCATCAACGGCTCGCTCGAGTTCCCACCGCCGCACGTCGTCCTCGACCTTGACCCGAACCACGACCTGCCGACCGGGGCCGTCGTCATTGGCTTCGACCTCAGCATCACGTCGACGATCCTCACGATGTGGATCGTCACCGCCATCCTGCTGGTCGCGTTGATCGGGCTCACCCGCGGGCTGCAGCTGCGCCCGGGCGGCCGGCAGAACCTCATTGAGTTCGCCTACGAGACCCTGTCCGACTTCGCCACGTCGCTTGGCGGACCGCGTGCGAAGCCGTACATCCCGCTCTTCGCCGCGCTCTTCATCTACATCCTGTTCTCGAACTGGAGCGGCCTGATCCCGCCGATCGGGAAGGTCGACGAGCTGCGCGCCCCGACGAGCGATCTGAACATCACCGCCGGCCTCGCGCTCGTCGCGTTCCTGGCCTTCGAGTTCGAAGGCTTCCGCCGCAACGGCGTCCGCGGCTACCTCTCGAAGTTCTTCCCGATCTCGTCGTTCAAGGAAGGCATCGGGGCTGGCATCCTGGCGATGTACGTCGGGCTCATCGAGCTCCTGCTCGAGTTCATCAAGCCCCTGACGCTCTCGATGCGACTCTTCGGCAACATCTACGGTGGCGAGGTTGCGCTCGGCGTAATCACCGCGATCACGCTCGCGATCGTGCCCGTGGCGCTCATCGGCCTGGAGGCGCTGCTGAACTTCATCCAGGCCCTCATCTTCTCGGTCCTCACGCTCATGTTCACGCTCATCGCGATCGAAGGACACGGTCACGATGAGGACGCGCATCCCGCGGACGCCGCGGCCGGCCATGGCGCGCCGGCGGGCGAGCCCGCACCAGCACATTGAGATCGCCGACGATCGGCAACGGCAACCCGGGCTGACACCGGGAGAGGAGGAACACTCGTCATGGAACACATCGGCGCGGGCCTGGCGGCCCTCGGCGTCATCGGCCCCGGCATCGGCATCGGGATCCTGGCCGGCCTCGCCAGCACCGCGATCGGCCGGAACCCCGACGCGGCCGGCCAGATCCGCGGCCTGGCCCTGATCCTTGCCGGCTTCGCAGAAGGCCTCGGCGTGCTCGCGATCGTCGTCGGCTTCGTCGCGATCTTCGTCTAGAGCGACACGACCGAGACCAGGACCAGCACCGAGACCGGAGCGCCCGCATGGAGCTGTTTTCCCTCGCCGGGGCGGCTGCGACAGCCGCCGGCCTCAGCGCGGCCGAGGAGGGCGGCGGTGGCCTGACGATCAACTTCTTCTGGGTCATCGTCAGCGCGGCCAACTTCCTGTTCTTCTTCGCGCTCGTCTGGATGTTCGCCTTCAAGCCGATCGCGGCGATGCTCGCGGCCCGTCGCGAGCGCATCGAGCAGGGCCTGAAGGACGCGGACCAGGCCCGCTCCGATCGCGAGAAGGCCGAGGAGGAGCGGCAGTCCACGCTCGCCGCCGCGCGCCGAGAGGCGAACGACATCCTGGCCCGGGCCCAGAAGGTCGCCCAGGAGACCCGCGACGCGGACATCGCGGAAACGAAGGCCGAGCTCGAACGCCTGCGCGAGCGCGCGAGCGCCGAGATCGAGGCGCAGACCCAGCGAGCGCTCGCGGATCTCCGCGCCGAGGTTGCCGATCTCGCCCTCGCCGCGGCCGGCAAGGTCATCAACGAAACGATGACCGACACCCGTCAGCGCCGACTCGTCGAGGAGTTCCTCGCGGAGGCGGCTGAGCCGAAGCAGAAGGGCGCGAAGGGCTGATGGCGCGACCGACGCGCGCCGCGCGGCGCTACGCGGAGGCGGCCTTCGAGCTGGCCACGCGCGACAAGGCGCACGATGCCTGGCGGGACGGGCTCGCGTTTGCCGCCGCGGTCCTCGGCGATCCTCGGATCGCGCGCGCCGCCAGCGACCCCGGCCAGCCGTTTGCCGAGCGCCGCAAGCTCGTCGACCGGCTCCTCGAGAAGCATGTCTCCGCATCGGTCGCGAACCTCGTGCGGCTGCTCGCCCAACGCGGACGGCTCGAGATGCTGCCGCTGATCGCCACCCAGTTCCAGCGACTCCTCAACCGCGAGCGCGGGATCGTCGAGGCGACGGTGACGAGCGCGCGCTCCGTCGACGTTGCCGAGACCAAAGCGCTGACAGCCCGGATCCGGACGATGACCGGGGCGGATGTCGACCTCACGACCGCCGTCGATCCTGGGCTCATCGGCGGGCTCACGGTCCGCGTCGGCGACACCCTGCTGGACGCGAGCGTCCGCGGCCGCCTCGAGCGGCTGCGCGAGCAGCTCGTGGCCGGCGTCCGCTAGCTACCCCACCGCCCACCACCACCGGAGAACCCATGGCCATCCGCTCGGACGAGATCATCACCATCATCAAGTCGGCGATCGACACGTTCGACGAGACGACCGAGACGCGGAACGTCGGAACGGTCATCGAGGTCGGCGACGGCATCGCCCAGATCTACGGCCTCGAAGGGGCGCTCGCCTCGGAGCTCCTCGAGTTCCCGGGCGGCGTCATGGGCATGGCCCTGAACCTCGAGGAGGAGACGGTCGGCGCCGTCATCCTCGGTGACGCGACGGGGATCAAGGAAGGCGACACGGTCAAGACCACCGGCCGCGTCGTCGAGGTGCCGGTTGGCTCTGCCCTCCTCGGCCGCGTCGTGGACCCGCTCGGCCGGCCGCTCGACGACAAGGGCCCGATCAAGGCCACCGGCAGCCGCCCGGTTGAGCGGATCGCCCCCGGCGTCATCGTCCGCCAGGGCGTCGACACGCCGGTCCAGACTGGAATCAAGGCGATCGACGCTCTCATCCCGATCGGCCGCGGCCAGCGCGAGCTGATCATCGGCGACCGCCAGACCGGCAAGACGGCGATCGCGATCGACACGATCATCAACCAGAAGGGCCAGAACCTCGTCTGCATCTACGTCGCGATCGGGCAGAAGCTCTCGACGGTCGCGAACACGGTCGCCACGCTCGAGAAGTACGGCGCGATGGAGCACACGATCGTGGTCGTCGCCGGGGCCGAAGAGCCGGCGCCGCTGCAGTACCTCGCCCCGTACTCGGGTGTCGCGATGGGCGAAGAGGTCATGGAGAACGGCGTCGAGGTGCCCGGCCAGGGCCTCGTGAAGGACGCCCTCCTCGTCTACGACGACCTTTCGAAGCACGCCTGGGCGTATCGCGAGATGTCGCTCCTCCTGCGCCGCCCGCCGGGCCGCGAGGCCTACCCCGGCGACGTCTTCTACCTCCACTCGCGGCTCCTCGAGCGAGCAGCCCGGATGAGCGTCGACCACGGCGGTGGATCGCTGACCGCGCTCCCGATCATCGAAACGCAGGCCGGTGACGTGTCGGCCTACATCCCGACGAACGTCATCTCGATCACCGACGGCCAGATCTTCCTCGAGACCGACCTCTTCAACGCCGGCCAGCGGCCCGCCCTCAACATCGGCATCTCGGTCTCCCGCGTCGGCTCGGCCGCGCAGACGAAGGCGATGCGCAAGATCGCCGGCCCGCTGAAGCTGGACCTTGCGCAGTACCGCGCACTGGCCGCGTTCGCTCAGTTCGCATCCGACCTCGACAAGGCGACGCGCGACCAGCTGACACGCGGCGAGAAGCTGTCTGAGGTCGTGAAGCAGCCGCAATACCAGCCGCTTCCGGTCGAGAAGCAGGTGGCGATCCTCTATGCCGCCACAAAGGGCCAGCTCGACGACGTCCCCACGCCGCGTGTGAAGGAGTTCGAGACGCAGTTCTACCGCTTCCTCGAGACCGAGCGGCCGAAGATCCTCGACGAGCTCGGCAAGACGAAGACGATGACCGACGATCTCGCCAGCGCCCTGGACGAGGCCCTGACCGCGTTCCGCGAAGGGTTCCTGGCCTAGCCCATGGCGAGCCAGCGCGAGATCCGGCGCCGCATCGCTGCCGTCCGCAACATCAAGCAGATCACGCGGGCGATGCAGTTCGTGGCTGCCTCGAAGCTCAAGCGCGCCCAGGACGCGACGTTGGCGTCACGGCCGTACAGCGAGAGCCTTGAGGAGGTCCTTGCCGACCTCGCAACGGTGCTCGGCGGCGAGGATCACCCGCTCCTTGCGCGTCGTGAAGGCGGCACGCGGCTCATCGTCCTGATCACGACCGATCGCGGCCTCGCCGGCCCGCTGAACACGAACACGATCCGCTTCGTCGCCCGCGAGATCACCGAGCACCCCGGCGACCTGTCGGTGGTCTCGGTCGGCCGCAAGGGTCGTGACGCGATGCGCCGGGCCCGCGTCCCGATGGCCGCGCATTTCGCCGGCTTCGGTGACAAGCCGACGTTCAGTGACGTCCTGCCGCTCGCCCGGCTCATCGCCGACGACTACCTCGCCGGCACGTACAACGCCGTGGACCTTGTCTTCAGCCGCTTCGTCTCGACGCTCGTCCAGCGGCCGAGCATGGACGCACTGCTGCCGATCACGCCGTCGGCGGACACGGAAGGAATCCCCGGCAACCAGTTCATCTTCGAGCCGAACCCGGGCGAGGTGCTGCAGCAGCTGCTGCCGCGCTACGTCGCGACACGGCTCTTCCAGGCCGTCCTCGAATCGAAGGCGAGCGAAGAGTCGAGCCGAATGGTCGCCATGAAGAGCGCCACGGAGAACGCCGAGGACCTCATTGAGGACTACACGCTGGCGTACAACAAGGTCCGCCAGGCAAACATCACCCGCGAGATGATCGAGATCGCCACCGGCGCGCGGGTCCAATAGGCCCACCGTCGAGACGCAGGAGGCACGCACAACGATGGCAGTCGCCACGAAGACCGGAACCGGCAAGGTGATCCAGATCACCGGGCCCGTCGTTGACGTCGAATTCCCCGCCGGCGCGCTGCCGGCGATCTACAACGCGATCAAGGTCAGCAAGGCGGACGGGTCGACGATCACCTGCGAGGTCCAGCAGCACCTCGGCAACAACTGGATCCGCTCGGTCGCGATGACGACGACCGACGGGCTGGCCCGCGGCGCGAGCGCCGAAGACACCGGCCTGCCGATCCAGGTCCCGGTCGGCGAGGTCACGCTCGGACGCGTGTTCGACGTGCTGGGCGAGCCGATCGACGGCAAGGGCCCGGTCGATCGGTCGACGGTGCTGCCGATCCATCGCGACGCGCCGAAGTTCGACGAGCAGTCGACCGAGGTCGAGGTCTTCGAGACCGGCCTGAAGATCATCGATCTTATCTGCCCGTTCAAGAAGGGCGGCAAGGTCGGCATCTTTGGCGGCGCCGGTGTCGGCAAGACGGTCATCATCCAGGAGCTCATCCGGAACGTCGCCCAGGAGCACGCCGGCGTGTCGGTGTTCTCGGGCGTGGGCGAGCGCTCACGCGAGGGCAACGACCTCATCGCCGAGATGACGCAGTCCGGCGTCCTCGCGAAGACGGCCTTCGTCTTCGGCCAGATGAACGAGCCGCCCGGTGCTCGCCTGAGGGTCGGCCTGACCGGCCTGACGATGGCCGAGTACTTCCGCGACGTCGAGAACCGCGACGTCCTCCTGTTCATCGACAATATCTTCCGCTTCACCCAGGCGGGCTCCGAGGTCTCGGCGCTCCTCGGCCGGATGCCGTCGGCGGTTGGCTACCAGCCGAACCTGGCGACCGAAATGGCGGCCCTGCAGGAACGGATCACGTCGACGAAGTCGGGCTCGATCACGTCGCTCCAGGCGGTGTTCGTGCCCGCGGACGACTACACGGACCCGGCCCCGGCCACGACGTTCGGGCACCTCGACTCGACGATCCGGCTCGAGCGGAACATCGCCGAGCTGGGCATCTACCCGGCCGTCGATCCGCTGACCTCGACGTCGCGCGTTCTCGACCCGCTCGTCGTCGGGCAGGAGCATTACGACGTTGCACGTGAAACACAGCGCGTCCTCCAGCGCTACCGCGACCTCCAGGACATCATTGCGATCCTCGGGATCGACGAGCTGTCCGAGGACGACAAGGCGACGGTCGCGCGAGCCCGCCGCCTCCAGCGCTTCTCGAGCCACCCGATGTTCGTCGCCGAGGTCTTTACCGGCCGGCCGGGTCGCTACGTCTCGATCAAGGACACCGTCGCGTCCTTCAAGGAGATCCTCGAGGGCAAGGCGGACACGCTGCCCGAGCAGGCGTTCTTCCTGCAGGGCACGATGGACGACGTCCGCGAGAGCGCGGCGAAGCTGAGCGCATGACAGCCGAACGGGCTGCGGGTCCTGTCGCTCAGCGGGGCCCGTTGCTCGCGCGCTGCGCCAACTTCGTTGCCGGACGCGCGCTCCGCCCGGGCCACCGCCACGCGCCACCCGCCCGCGGCCCCGTCCCACGCAGTGACGATCCCGCGTCTCACGGGATGTCCTCATGCCGTTGAAATTGGAGATCGTGACGCCGGAGCGGCTTGCCTATTCTGACGAGGTGGATGCCGTCGTCCTGCCGGGCAGCGAAGGCGAGCTCGGCGTCCTGCCGCATCATGCCCCGCTCGTCTCGACGCTCGGCGTCGGCGAGCTGCGGATCCGCAAGGCCGGCGAGGAGGAGTCGTTCGCGATCGCCGGCGGCTTCCTGCAGGTTCGGCCGGACAAGGTCGTCGTCATGGCGGAGCTCGCCGACATGGCCTCGGAGATCGACCTCGAGAAGGCCCAGGCCGCCCGGCGCGACGCCGAGAAGGCGCTCGAGTCGGGCTTCGACGAAGGCGCCGACCTCGCGGCGGCCCGCGCTTCGCTCCAGGTCGCGCTGCTCCGGCAGCGCATCGCCGAGCGCCGTCACCGGGAGGGTCCCCGCCACCGCGGGTAGATCCGGTGGCTGACGCTCGACCGTTTCACTGGGAATACCAGCCCCCCGCCGTGACGCGGGAGATCTTCCGCGTGGAGGGCGGGTCACCGCTCCGTGGCAAGGTCGCCGTGTCCGGCGCGAAGAACGCGGCTCTCAAGATGCTCGCCGCGACGGTGCTGACCGGCGAGCGCTCCCGGCTCACGAACGTGCCCGAGATCGAGGACGTCCGCGTCATGGCCGAGACGCTGCGCGACCTCGGCGTCGTGGTCGACCATCCCGAGGCGAACGTCTACGAGGTCGCGGCCGGCGATGTCGACTGGTTGTTCGTGCCGCTCGAGGCGGCGGCGAAGATGCGCGCGAGCTTCATCCTCCTTGGCCCGCTGCTGACCCGCTTCGGCGAGGTCATCATCAGCAACCCGGGCGGCGACCGGATCGGCCGGCGCCCGGTGGATCTCCACGTCGAGGCGATGCGCGCCCTCGGCGCGGACATCGACTATCGCTATGGCTACTACTACGCGAAGGCGCCGGGGCGGCTTCGCGGGACCGAGGTCCGCTTCCCGTTCGTCTCGGTCATGGGCACCGAAAACGCGATGCTCGCCGCGACGCTCGCCGAGGGCCACACGACCATTCGGCCGGCGGCGCAGGAGCCCGAGGTCGACGACCTGATCGTCTTCCTCCAGAAGATGGGCGGGGAGGTCCAGCGGACCTCCCCGGACACGATCGAGGTCGAGGGCAAGAAGCGGCTCCGGGGGGCGGAGCATCGTGTCGTGTCCGATCGGATCGAGGCCGGGACGTTCGCGGTCGCCGCGGCCGTCACCGGCGGTGCCGTGACGCTGAGCGGAGCGCCGTGCGAGCACCTGTCGACATTCGTGGAGGTCCTCGGCCAGGCCGGCGTGTCGATCTCGTGCACGGCGGACACGATCGAGGTCGACGCGACCGGCGCGGGCGGCAGCGTCCGTCCCGGCGCCTTCAAGCCGATCGACATCGCGACCGGTCCCTACCCCGAGCTCGCGACCGACCTCCAGCCGCCGACCTGCGTCCTCCTGACCCAGGCCGCCGGCCGCTCCAGCGTCCACGAGGCGATCTTCGAGGACCGTCTCGAGTGGCTCTCGGAGCTGCGACGGCTCGGCGCGAACGTCGAGGTCCTCGATCCCCACCACGCGGTCATCGCCGGCCCCGCGACCCTCCGCGGCGCGGAGGTCGACATCCCGGACCTGCGCGCCGGCGCGTCGCTTCTGCTCGCTGCGCTCGCCGCCAAGGGGACCTCCCGAATCCACGGTGGGCACCACGTTCGGCGGGGGTATGAGAACATCGAGGCGAAGTTCCTGGATCTCGGCGCCAGGATCGAGCGCCTGCAGGAAGAGGAACCCTCAACCCCCTCATGAAGATCGGCATCGACCTCGGCACGGCCAACGTCCTCGTCTACGTGAAGGGCCGCGGCGTGGTCATCCAGGAGCCATCCGTCGTCGCCGTCTCCGACGACAACCGCATCGTCGCGGTTGGAGAGGAGGCGCGCGAGATGATCGGCCGCACGCCCGGGAACATCCACGCGATCCGGCCGATGAAGGACGGCGTCATCGCCGACTACGTCATCACCGAGGCGATGCTCCGCTTCTTCATCGGCAAGGCGACGCGCGGCCGGCTCATGTTCAGCCGTCCGGAGGTCATGATCAGCGTCCCGGCGGGCGTGACCTCGGTCGAGAAGCGCGCCGTCCGTGACGCCGCGCTCAAGGCCGGGGCGAAAGAGGCCTACCTCATCGAGGAGCCGCTCGCCGCCGCGATCGGCGCGAACGTCCCGATCAGCGGCCCGTCCGGGAACATGGTCATCGACGTCGGCGGAGGCACGAGCGAGATCGCCGTGATCGCGCTCGGCGGCATCGTCGTGTCGACATCGCTGCGCGTCGGCGGCAACCGATTCGACGAGGCGATCGCCTCATACGTCCGCAAGAAGTACAACCTGATGATCGGCGAGCGAACGGCCGAAGAGGTGAAGATCGCGATCGGCACGGCGCTGCCGCTGGAGCGCGAGCTCTCGATGGAGGTCCGCGGCCGCGACCTCATCGCCGGCCTGCCGCGGACGATCCCGATCACCTCGTCCGAGGTCATGGAAGCGATCGAGGCGCCGCTCCAGCAGCTGGTCGCCGCGGTCCGCCAGGTCCTCGAGCAGACGCCGCCGGAGCTGTCCTCCGACATCATCGATAAAGGCATGGTCATGTCCGGTGGTGGCGCGCTGCTCCGGAACATCGACAAGCTGCTCACTCAGGTCACCGGCGTGCCCTGCCACGTCGCCGAGAACGCCCTGAATTGCGTCGCGCTCGGCACGGGCCTGGCCCTCGAGCACTTCGACTTCTTCAAGAAGTCGCTCGTTCAGACGGTCTAGCAGAGACGGCCGGCGTGGCCGAGCCTGGCTCCAGGAGCTCGGCGACGGGGCTCGAACCGGCGACCCATCCGCCGAGCGTCGACGAGTGGGCGTTCGTTGACCTCCACTGCCACACATCGGCGTCCTTCGATTCGCTGGCCGCGCCGGCCCGCGTCGCCGCGGTCGCCGCGCATCGCGGCCTGACGCACCTCGCGATCACGGACCACGACACGATCAACGGCGCGCTCGAGGCCCAGGCCGTGGCTCCGGACGGGCTGACGGTGATCGTCGGCCAAGAAGTCAGAACCACCGAGGGCGACCTGATCGGGACGTTCCTCACGCGGGCGGTCCCGCGCGACCTCTCGCCGGCCGAGGCGATCGCGGCGATCCGCGAGCAGGGCGGGCTCGTCGGCATCCCGCACCCGTTCGACCGGCTGCGAGGCTCGCTTGGCGCCGCGCTCGAACGCCTTGGTGACCTGGCGGCCCGGGTCGACTGGATCGAAGCCTGGAATGCGCGCCTCGTGTTCGGGGACGGCAATGCGCGCGCCGCGGCCCTCGCGCATGATTCGGGCGTGCCCGCGGTATCCGTTTCCGATGCCCATACGACGCTCGAGATCGGCGTCGCGTCGACCGCGCTGTCCCTGGCGGCCGGCGATCCGGGCACGACCGCGGGCCTCCTCGCGGGCCTCGCCGCCGAGCCGCGGCTGATGACCGGTCGCGCGTCGATCTACGTCCGAGCGGTCACGCCGGTCGCGAAGGTCATCCAGCGGGTCCGCGGGCGAGGACGATGAGCGCGCCTGACGCCCCCGAAGCCGAGGTCACCCGCGACCAGCTCTCGCTCGTCCGTCGCCTTCGGCAGCCGCGGACGATCATCTCGCTGGCCCTGCCGATCATCCTCCTCGTCCTGATCTTCCGTGTCGCGTTCCAGGTCGATCTTGCGGACGTCGTCACGGGCGTTTCGCGGGCGAACCCGTGGCTGCTCCTCGCCGCATTCCTCATCTTCTATGCCGGCTTCCCGCTCCGGGGCCTCCGCTGGGCCCTCCTCGTCCGCGGCTCCGGCTTCCGGCTGGGCGTGCGCGACGCCACCGAGATCCTCTTCATCTCGTGGCTCGTGAACTGCCTCGTCCCGGCGAAGCTCGGCGACCTGTACCGCGCGTGGCTGCTCAAGATCAACTCCACGGTCTCCCTCTCGCGGACGTTCGGGACGGTCTTCATCGAGCGCGTCCTCGACCTGTTCGCGATCTCGATCCTCGGCCTCGCCGCCGGCTACTGGAGCTTTCGAACCGGGCTCCCACCGACGATCCAGGTCGTGTTCGCGATCGGTGTCGGGGTCGTCGTCCTGCTCGGAGCCGGCCTGCTGACCATGCGCAACTTCGGTCGCCGGATCCTCATCCGGCTGCCGCTCCCGCAGCGGGTCCACGAGTACTACGACAAGTTCGAGGACGGTGTGTTCGGGGCGATCGGGGTCCGCGGCCTCCCGCCGCTCGTGATCCTCACGGGCGCCATCTGGGCGACCGAGGCGCTGCGGCTGTGGATCGTCGTGCAGGCGCTGAGCTTCCCGGATGTGTCGCTCGGGCTCTCGGGCGCTGTCTTTGTCGCGCTCATCGGCTCGCTGTTGACCGCCGTGCCGCTCAGCCCGGCCGGCCTTGGCTTCGTCGAGCTCGGCGTCGTCGGCGTCCTGACGGCCGCGTACGGCGTGCCGCTGACCGAGGCCACGACGATCGCGCTCGTCGACCGCACGATCAGCGTGTTCTCGATCATTGTCTTCGGTTCGATCGCG
>Ga0075428_100001692_pt1 | contig 23517 bp, 38 predicted proteins | sample RhiMetdeltSRZDD2_FD_75291 | JGI IMG/M metagenome (GOLD analysis project Ga0075428, IMG submission 75291) | Populus rhizosphere microbial communities from Tennessee, USA - Rhizosphere MetaG P. deltoides SRZDD2 | ecosystem: Host-associated > Plants > Roots > Rhizosphere > Soil | place: USA... | reverse complement strand
GCCAGCCGTTGCAGAACGTCCGCCGACGTGTGGCCGTCCCATTCCGGCGCTGTTTCGCGCTCAGGCGCTTTGCATAAATCCCAATATTTCTCTGGGACGTGGTAGGAGATTTGGCCTTGCGGCAAAAACACGCCAGCAATAAACCACCCTTCAAAAGCTGAGCCGTCGCTATGCTTCCTAGACTTCCACGCGTCAATAGCGGCAAAGGCGGACTGAAGCGCAAGGAACAGCAAGCACCTGTGGTCGTAGAGTTCGTCGAATGTGTGGTAGCCGTCTGAGACTTTGCCCGTTTCGCACTCGAAGTGAACCAGGGAAGTCAGTCCATGAATTGTTATCTTGCCCATTAAAACACCCCTCCCACTTGAAAGCCGCCCACGCCGTCGCGCTGGTAGTAAGAGTCCCCGAATGTCCGCGTGGGGAAGTTCTTGTACTTGTAGTAGCTGCCCTCCCCAGCGAAATACAGCGAGAAGCGCCTGCTTACTGGCCGCATATACTCATATCGCGCGCGCCAGCCTTCGAGATATGACGGATTCAGCGTCCCTTTGTGCTGCAACTGAGTCAGCCGCCCACCAGACTTGTACGCGCTTACATAATCGAAGTCGCGCACCTTGAATTCCTGAAATATCCGCGTCCCTGCGACTCTATGCAAGCCGCCCAGCGCCTTGAATGTCACGCCCACAGCTCCAAGCGGATTCAGGCCACTGTGATAATGCGCGCCCGGTTCTTTCGGAAACGACTGGCGGAAGTAGTCAGCCCCAGCGCCAACGAAAACTTTCACAGGGCCAAGGTAGAGCAATGAAAAGTCAACTTCTGGACGGGCAAACACCTCGTAGCCGTCCTGGCTGTGTCCCGCCATTCCTTCTTGAAACAGCGTGGGCAACTGCGGCTGCGTGCGGATACCGGCTATCCCTCGCAACCGGAAGCGGCCAAGTTCTTTCTGGCCAACAATAAAAAACTCAACGGGTTTCGGATCGAAGTCCGAGGTTGATTTGCTTACACCGACGCCTGCGCCGATATACGACTTGGGGGCGTCCTGTGCTTTAGTGTCTGTTGTGAGTGTTAGGGTAACGGTTAGGGCAATTATCGGGGCAATCGTTTTATTCAAGTAGAAAGAACTCCTTGTGTTGAATTGGTTGGACTATTGCTTTGGATACCAGTCCGTGGGATAGGTGACGACAAAACTGCACGCGGTTAAGTTCTCACCAGACTGCGGCCTTAACGTCTGACGCATAGGATTCACCACTTCCACCTTTGGTGGTTCAGGATTCTTGACGGGTTCCGGCCTCTCTTCAACTTTCTTTCGCAGCAAACCAATGCCAGCCGGACTAACCCCTAGCCATTTAAGAAAATTACGTCTTTTCATTTATGCGCCCCGTTCCCGTTAAGCATTATCCCTGCCGGCGGCTTTCGGGTCTGTATCCACTCAAACACCGACTGCCACACCTTCACCCACTTGCCGTTCTCGTACTTAGGCCAGCACACGGCCTCGTCGCCATGGCCAATGACAACTTGGGTAGACATTGCCGCCTTAAATCCCTCATCGCAGAACTTGTGCCAAAAATAAATATCGGCGTCCGTGCGTCCCTCTCCCCAACTGCCTTCCTTGTCGGGAACGTTCAGCATCCACGGCTTTGACATTCGCTCAAATACCCGCCGACGAAACACAGTGAAGCCAAAATGCGCGTGAACAACCGGAATGAGCGGATCGCTAATCGTTACAGGGCCGTCTGTCTGTGCAAGGATTTCTTGAAACATTCCCCGACGCACCTGTGTTGGCGCAATGCAATCAAGGTGTGGATTCTCGTACATCAACCTAATCAAATTCAGTCCGTCTTCCGGGTTCATGTAGCTATCGAAATCAACGGCAATAATGAACTCGAACGGCCCAGCCTCGGTTCCTTCCTGTAACAACGTCTCAATCTGCCGCGTCAATCCCTGCTCCCACCAAGCGCCCCCGGATCGCGCCGGTTGCGCCCTTAATGCAATGGCCGCCTGCCACATATTGTCCGCCGCCAACAATGAGCCGTAGCGCGGGGTAGACGTGGCTATGCCGATTGGCGCTACTTTGACTTCCTCAAGCGCCACCTGTCCCGGCTCTTGGCCAATCTCCCGCCACTGGCCGGCTGCGAAATACTTCCCGTTGGCTGGTGCCTGCTGTTCGGTTGCCACTCCACTCCCACCGCCTACACCTGGCCGCCCATACAACGCGTCGTACACCTGCCCGACGCCCCGCATACCCGTAGCCGTGAACAACCCAACTCGAACAAAGCCCCGCGATCCAAGATACTCGTCCAAGTCCTTCAACTGGCAGCAGCCCTCGTACATATTGAAGTCGCACGCCTCTGCTAGTATCCAGTTAAAGCCGTCTATCAAATCCCCCATGCCCTTCAGAGCCTTCAACTCGGCGCCCTGAATATCCATTATCAAGGCATCGTACAGGGAAAGATCAATCCTCTCCTCCCGAACCATTTCCTTGAAGGTCGTAGAGAACAGTTTAATCGAATGCGTATAGTCGATCTTTGGCCAAAGTTTCTTGTGATCGGCAAAGGCGAAGATTGACGACGACTTTCCGTCATTGGTTGCTACACCGAAATCGTATTCTTTTCCGTCCTCATCGGTGAGCAAATAATTCAAGGCCCGGTGGTTAGGGTAAGCCGCAACGTTCTCACTCAACCGCTGGTAAACGTCTGGCAATGCCTCAACCCAGATCACGGGGATTCCATAGCCCCCGTAAGTCTCTCTCTGCGCGCCGTCGTTCGCGCCAAAGCGAATAAGCCCCTTAGCGTGTTTAAGAAATGCGCTTACGCGCTCGTCCCATTCGTCGCAAACTTGCTCACGTCGTGGGTGGCAGTGATAACAGACACCCTCAAGCGTCCGCCCATCCGTCGCGCCGCATTTCGAGCATAAATAAGCCTTGCGGCCCATCAAGTTCAGACTTACCGCCATTGACGCGCAATCATTCACTTCAGACACCCACGGTTCAATGTTCGTCAACCCGGCTTCAGCCAGCAGATGGCGCAATGTCGGCTCGTCAAAGATAGCTTTGTGGAAGTCGTGTTCGTCCACCTGGCCGCCCATAAGATAGGCAGCAACCGGTGGCGCACCAACTCCCGCACAGCGGCCCGCCTGAATGTCTAGGTATGTAGTCGCAATCCATTTGAAGTCCGGCACGGCTATCTTGAGAACGCCGCCGGGTTTCAGAGCGCGCGCCCAATCCCTCAGCACGCTCGCAACTTGGCCATGTGGGAAATGCTCTAAAATGTGGCTGGCGTAAACCTCGTCTACCGTGCCGTCGCCGTATTCCAACGGATACGCCGCGTCGCCCCAGTGAGCGTCAACGTTTACGTATCCTTTCATTATCACCCGATCCCCACTGCCTATGTTTAGCTTCAGCGGGGCAAAGCCGTTGCTATCTTTCAAACAGTCTCCTTTACTCGAAATTTCAAGCACCCTTTGATTGATCGCGTGCGGGCGTAGTCTAAGCTGCGGTGAATATCCATACCTAGATATTCCAATTCTTCGCCATGCTCTTGCCTGCGTTCCGTTATTGTCCGCTCGCGCAAGCGAACAAGTTGGGCATTCACTAGGTCGTCACTCCCAGCATGCGCCGATATTTCAAAGTCTAAGAATCTCAAGTCTTCCATTGTGACCCTAACTCTCTACCCGTATAACGTGAATGCCGCCAAAAAACCCTGACCTGAGAATTCTTTGAGCAGGCTGCGGCAATATGGGTACAACCGAATTCGGCCTGGTCAACCGTTACCACTTGCCAAACTTCCCGTGACCAAAAGAATCTCCAAACGCAAAATGAATTCGCCTGAATATGCGCAAGCAGCTTTTTAAAAGAGTTCATTACGCCCCCACTCCGGCCATTGTCGCCTGCCGCTTCGGCTCACCCTGTGGCGGCCCTTGAGCCTGCTTACTCTTGTTCTTCTCCCCACTCTTGGGCGATTCCTGGCCCGCATCCATACCCGTCTGTCCTTCCATAGGCATACTGGCCATACCAACCATACCCATCATTGCCGCTTCAGCCATCACGCCTTCGATATGCTGATAAATCATCCCCTTGACGCCTGCCCACAGTTCCGGTGGTGCTTTCTTGCCCTCGTCCGTCGTGCGCCATGTGCGAAGGTAACGAATGCTCGCAATATGGCCTAACTGCTCAGGTTCAACGGGACACTCCAGAATCCCCAACAGGAAGTTAGCCGCTTCCGCCATCGGATCAACGGGCATTGCCATCATTTCGCCCGTCATTGGGTCTTCAGCCATTTGGATTTGCGGCATTCCCTGCGCCATTACTTGCAGCATTGGAAGCGCAGCTTTCATCTGCTCTATCCGCTCGCGGCATAACTCAGCAGCAGCCGTGTAGTCCTCGCCACCAAGATCAACGTCGAATATTTCCGCCAGCACTTCGACTTGATCCGGGAATTCCTGCAACGCTGCTTTCAGCCCCGGCAACCCGCCCACACGCTGCAAGAACGCGTCCCAGCGCTCACGGCGCTCACGGTTCGTCTGCGGCAGGTAAGAATCGGGAACTACTTCGGCGTAAAGATCGGTGTTTATATCCGCCGCACTAAGCCATATGCCGTCCTGTTCACCACGGCGCCCCTGTAACGAGATATACATTTCGTCGAACTGATTCGCCTTGAATAAGTTCAACTCAATCTCAGCGCCTCGCCTATCAACTTCGGCCTTATTGGCCAACTGTGGCGCGAATAGGCTTTGCGAGTTCGCGTCAAGAATCTCTGCTCCCGTCGCCGTGTCGTTCTGCACGCCTGGCAGGCCGCCGCTGAAGTCGGTAACCCGGCTGGCCAACTGCATGTGCTGGTTCAGTTTGTCCGTATAGGCGAAGTGTTGCGCTGACGGTGGCTGTGGTTGCAATTGGTAAACTGAATCTTGAAGGCTTCGCTTATCGTCTAGGGCTGCAAGTTCAACCGGAATGTTCGAGAGAGAGCCGAGGTATGCGCTTACGCCATTCGGCAGCAGCCGCGTATCGAACAATGTGGCAGGCATAGCCGACGTGCGCAACTGCTCGTAGATAATCGAATACACAAGGTTGAGTTGCATATTCGAGTTGATAATGTCCTCAATCCCGCTACCCAGCGACGATATAGCGCGCTGTCTCAGCACTCCACCAACCCAATAGTCTTTATGGCATTCGTCGCGCAGTTCAACCGGGCCTTTTATGCCTTCAATGAAGCACATATAAAGCCCTTTCTTGAAGACGTCCGCCAGTTTTGTGCCCGCCGGGATTGTCTGCCCGCTGGCCGTCTGTAGGTCTTTTTTCAGCCTCTTACGCGCGTAGAGGCAGGGCGAAAGCCAAACTTGAGTGAAATCAACGGTGGGCGCGTCGTGGGCGTCACTACGTGTTCTTCCACTGCCGGCGCCGTCAATCGTCGAGCGCTTCAAGTCGTCCTCAAGCGCTAGCCCTCTGTCGTCTGTCTTGCCCTGCTTAATCTCTAAGTCGGGGTATTCGTACTCAAGCTCAGCCACGCGCACGCGGCGATTACGAATGAGATACGTTGAAGTCTGCGGGCTTTTCGTCGTCTCGTGTTTAAGTTCAAAGCACGGAACGGGTTCACAGACTATCGAGCCGGTTTCTATGTCGTCGTATCCGGTGACGGCTTCGACTGTGAAGGGTTCGGCTTGTTCGACTTCGATATTAGGCGCGCCACAATCCGGGCAGGTCGGACTTGGAGGCGCTGGCTGTTCCACAGGTTGCATGGATTCTACCACTCCGCCATGCATGCCCGTCATCGGTTCATAATTAAGAGGGCCTCTATATCCCCCGTATTCAATCTCCGGGTTCGATCTAAGCGCCTCGTTTAAATATGCCTTGCTATCAAGAGGCGATGCCGTAGTCTTTTCAGCCGGGCTGTGCAGTATTACTTGCCCGTCTTTTGGAAGTACGCTGGCGGCATCTACTTCCCCTTGGACCATGTCAGCGCTTCCGCTGTCGAGAAATGGCGTGCGCGCTTGGGCACCGAGTCCGGCACTGTCGCCCGCAAATGCTCCGACATTATTTGGTCCAACTGCTGATATTGCCGCTGAATTTCCACTGCCGCCTCCACCATCCCCGGACCTAAAATTGGCTGAATAGGTATCCGCGCTGGCCATTGCTGTCGAACCGGGGGCGCGAAAAACTCCTCCCGCATTATCTCCATTCGCGCTAGAAACAGCGCCTTCAAGTCCTCCAATGTCACTTCCGGCGGCTGGGACGATTCCGCTGCTTCCACACTCGGCGCAGAAGTAGCTTGACTCTCCAAGCTGGATTTGCTGTGGCTCAATTCGTGGCCGTCTTGCATAGCTCTTCTCCCTATCGGTGAAATAGTAATAGCGCGCATACTTGCCCGCCTGCGCCAATAACGCCTCAGTCTGCTTGAAGTCCTGCGTGTACAGCTTCCGCTTGAGGAAGTCCCGCACGTTCTGCGCGCCCTTCGTGGCCCCTATCGCATCGTCAGTGTCGCGCATTGGCCGCCAGCGAATGTCCGTGTCACTGTTCGTCCACTTGGCTTTTATGTTCTCCGAATAGAACCCCGCAAAGTTGAAGCCATATACTGGGGTGTCGGTCCTGTCCGGTAATTCAGGATAGCGCCAGCCATTCCCATACTTGGCTTTCTTCAGCAGCGTCTTGCCTTCGATTACAAGGAAAATCAGCGCCCACAGGAGTTGTTGCGCCTCCCATGTGGACTTCTCTTCATCCTGCAACTGCGCCTTAATATCGCTGAACCAGTCCGGCTCTATCTCTACCGAACGGTCGGCGGCATTCTGTTGCGCATTGCGCAGTAGATCATCGGCGGGTGCTAGATTGGGTTGGTCTGACGTTGGGAGGGTTAGTGACACTCTATAACGCTCTTAACGGCGCGCGCTCGTCACGCAACGCCTTCTCTGTCGCCTGCCATTCCTGTGGCCACTTCGCCTTGACTTGCGCAACGCTCAGCCATCGCGCGTCCGGGTGTATCTGCTCCAACTCTTCCTTTATGTCGTCGTTGAACACAGCCACGTCGTTAGCTGACATTGGCGTTTGCGGTGGCGCTTCAGGATCGGGAATCTTGACAATCTTTTCGTGTTCGTACTTAACCACCGGCTTTTTGCCACCAGCCAGCACCCACAACTGATCGCGTAATTCCTCTTCCCGCTTCCGCCATCTGTCCTCACGCTTACTAAAAGTTCTGGCCTGGAACGCCATTGCGACGACACAGGCCAGAATCGTAAACACGACAAGAAAATAGGAGGTTGAAGCCAGCACCGCGAAATTACTCAGGAAGGCCGCCGGATTGATAGCCAGTACCAAGCGAATTATCCAGCCGCCCGTTTACTTGAGCCACAAGCCCCGCAATCGTCGTCACGCCGTGTGTCTCGTCGAGCAAGCCGGCATTGACGCCCATTCGCAAGCCAATCCCTATCTGTCTATTGGCGTCAGGCCCAGCAGCCGCGACAGGCGCAAGAGCTAGAATAGCCGCGATAAGCAGCGTGACAGTGGCGTTACTCGACACCGTAGTGTCACTCCCGCCCACTTTGCTGATAGCTTGAATGCTGGTGATAACTTTGGGCGCCGCACTCTGCCCGTCGGTATGCACTGCCATAATGATTTACCTCACTTTTTTCTTTTTAGGCGTCGGTACGTCAAGGAGTGGCGCTGTGTCCGGCGCTTCCTGCTCTGCTTCCTCCGCCTCTTTGCTGTATGCGTCCGGCGTTAGGACGCCGGTATAAAACTCTTCAATCGCGTTCCCGCACGCTTTCTCAAGAGTGGATTGTCCACCGCTGCGGGCCGTGTCTCGAACTGTGTCTAAATAGATTTGCCTCGCGGGCGCGTGCAGTTTGCTGTAATCCTGCCCGTATATCTCAGCCGCGCGAATTGCGATCTCTTCTAAGTGGTTTAAGTGGTTCTGCATATAGGCTCTATAAAATACCCGTTCGGTTCAGCGTATAACTGACGCTCGTAAGTGTTGCCCGCATATTCACTTCGCTCGCTTCCCAGCCAGTGCATGTCCATTAGTCCGGCATTGTACCGAGCGTCTGCACGTCTTCTTGCGATTAAGTCTGATGGCGCCGCGCTGGGCCAAGCAATCTCTAAATAAACCGGCTCAACGCCTAGCTTGAATGCAATTCGGTAGCGGCCAAATGTCATTCATACCCCCATTTTCCGCCCCTCGCTGTAACAACTTCCAGGCCGTGATAATCCAGCGCCCGCTTGTACGCTTCCATTCGCGTCAAGTCTTCTCTGTGGCCACTTACTTCAACTTCCCATTTCTCTTCAGGTTGAGAGAGCGAAATTATCCAGCATTTAATCAACTTGCCGTTGAGACTCGATCCAGGGCTAAACACCGACAGATTCCACCCGCGATCCTGAAGCGCTTTCAACGCGAACTGCATCTCCCGACGAAATACAATGGTTTCCTGAATCGGTATCCCCACTATTCGTCCCCCCATTTTCCGCCCCAGCGCTGGCCCATTTGATCTAATGGTGATTGCGGCTTCCAAGCGTTGCCGTGCGCCGGGTTCTTCTGCTCAAAGCGCCTCTTGATTTTAGCAATCTCGGCCTCACGTGCCATTACCCACCCCTCGAAAGCCCAATCACCCTCAGCCACATTTGGCTTGTTCTCAAGCCGCCAGCCTTCGGGTAGCTCAGAGTCAATCTTTTCTGCTTCCGTCATTGGCCGTACACTAGCGAACCAGCGCGCCGCAATGCCCCGCTGCGCGTCCATGTAATGGTTGAAGAAGTCATAAGGGACAATGTTGCTCGATCCCTTGCGCTCTGTAACATTCGGCTCAACGTAACGGTATTCCCGGAATTCAGCACGCAGCAGCGCTAAGCCTTCGTCGCCCTTCGGGTTAACCATTTGATCGTCCGGCACAATCACGTAAAAATCGGGACGCCCCATTAACCAGGGCTTGAACGGATGCGGCTTGTCCTTGTGGCGTATTCGTATTACGTGCTGCATTTGCGCAATGCCACCGTGTGCATCCGGCTTCCACTTCTGAAAGTTCAAGCCGCATTTGATCCGGTACGTCTCGCGCTGACTGCTGGCTTCGTGGGACATAACACGATATTGAATACGAGAACCCCAGCCGTGTTCGTCCTCAATCGCCTTTATCTTGTCGCCTACGTGGTCGGGAATCTCGCCCTTGCACGTCAGGATGGCCGGCACGAAGATCGAACCCGCGAGCTTGACGCCGTGAATGATTGGTGAGTTCTCCCCGGCTACAAAGTTCCACACTGTAGCCGCTGGATCAGGATCGAAGCCCCAATCTTGGCCGTTGGAGCCTAACCAATCGGAAGGAATACGCCGAACACGGAAGACGCTCTCAAACTGCGACCACGTTATAACGTGGTGAGAGTCTGGGCCGTCTGTCCACGCCTTGTATATGTTGCCCTGCGCCCGTATGCGCCAGTCGCCTTTGCGCAACTGCGCGCGCGTAACCTCGTCGAGCTTATCAAGCGACTCTTCATAGGTAGCTTGATCCAAATGCGGATTGTCTTCAAGCCTGGCAGGGACGAATGCGCGCCCGTTCTTCTCGTATTTGCAGATTTCTACCGCGTCTTCAGGTTGCCAGTCGTCGGGTATAAACCGTTCATACACCCACGCTGCGCCAATTCCACCAGGGTTCGACGCTGAACGCATACGCAACGGCACGTCTGAACCACTAAGCCGGCGTAAGCGCGAGAATAAGTACGTGTATTGACGCTCGCTGAACTGGGTAAGCTCGTCAAAGCCTATAAACTGGTATTCGGCTGACTGATACTGGTAGATATCGTCATCGCCTTCGAGGTAGCCAAAGGCCAAGAGAGCGCCGCTGGGGAACCGCCATTGCTTCTTCTGATCGTTCCAACGTGCGCCAGAGCCTTGCAGCCATTCGCGGGCGCGATCTAACAGCGCCTTCGGCTTTGACAGGTCTTGAAAGGTACGCCGCAAGAGCAGTGCCGCATAATTCGGCTTGTCTACGTGTTCGAGCGCCCCCATTAAGAGCGCGTCAGACTTTCCGCCACCAGCGGCCCCGCCGTAAAACGCCTCTTGGTGTGGCAGGCTCAGGAACAACGCTTGCCGCGTGGTGGGATCGTGGGGAATATACCGACGCACCACACTGCGCGCTTTAGCTTCCATTTGCTTCGCGCGCGCTCTGACGCGAACAAGTTCAAGGGCGGACATTACGCACCCCAGTGGACGCTGGGCGGATCAATGGCGCCCTTAGCTTCCAGCGCTGTCACGCGATCCCCTAGACCGTCAATAAAGCGCTGCAAGGTCGCATTGTCACGCTGTAAGTCGCTCAGCTTGCGCCCGTGTTCTGTGGTTAAGTCCCGGAGCGAATCAACTGCGTCGGATAAAATGCGATTGTCGCGCTCAAGAACTTCAATGCGATCTAACCGGGGATTCACGGCATGGCAGGATTTACAAACCGGCCAGTCTGACTCTGACTCAATTTGCTTACCACAATCAGCGCAGGATCCCCGGTGCGATTCGGGCTGACGCTCTCCAACTTCAGCCTCACGTCTACACAATCGTGAATCCTGCGCTGAATCCGTTACGCGACCAGGTGGCACTTTTACAGGTGGGGGAATATGCTGGGGAATCCGAAACTTAGAATCAAACATATATTGCGAATCCTGCGCTGAGTGGAGCGCCACGCCAGTGTCACGCCCCGCAATGCCAACCCATTCGCGCTGGGCTTCGGCAATCAACTCGAATCCGCCCTCACGGGCAACAATCTTGCCCCTACGCTTCCACTGGCGCGCGGTTGCTGGCGATACACCGATTGAGCGGGCGAAGTCTGCGAGGGTCATTAGTCCTTATCCATTGCCGCGCCGGCCCACATATGCGCCTCTTCGAGTTTTGTCACAACAAGCGAGCGCTCGCGGGACTTGGGGGCGTCTGGCGCTGTTAGCGCTTCAACCATAAGCCTGAGAATCGCACGCTGATAAGTCAGGTCGGCGTTAATCTCTAACTGCATCGGCTTCTGTTCAACTGTGTTTTCCATTTAGTTTATGTGCTTCGCGTAAAACGGCGCGTCTTGCGCAAGTAGTTGTTTAGCCTGCGCTTCGTCACCATTCAACGCGGCTTTGTATTCTTCGAGGAGCTTCAGCGCTTCGTCGCGCACAGCGGCGTCGTTGCGATTCTCTGTAATGCTAGTGGGTTCGTCTGAGTAGAGTCTGTGTTTATCGGCTGCAATGCCGAGTAGCGTAGAACCTTTGTCTTCAAGTGTGGCAGTGTCGGCTATTGTGAGATAACGACTTAGCAGCTTATCGACAAGCTGGCCAAACTTGTCCGCGATCTGTTCCTTTTTAACCTTTGCTAAAGTTGCTATCTCAGGATCGGCAGCGGCGCGAGACACCACGGAGGCGCTAACGCCAAATTCCTTAGCCACGGCGGCTTGCGTGCCGAGTTCAGGCAGGACTGCGAGCATTTCCGCCTTCTTCTCAGGCTTGATAGGGGCTTTACCTTTTCGATTCCCCTTCTTTGGCTTGTGTCCGTTGCCGTTTGTATGGCCGTTAGTTTCAGACATTGCGAATTATTGCTGTTTCAATGAATAAAGTAGTTGACAAATGTTTCCGTACTTATTATACTGCGTTTGTCAGTTGGGAATAACAAACAAGGAGAACTTATGGGCATCACGAATTGGAAAGAAGCGAGCGACGCGGTAAAAGAGTTTGCGGCCAAATACGGCGTAACGGCAATTTATTGGGGTACGGGTTCTTCGATTGCGAAGCCTCACGCTGTAGCCTCAACGCTTGACGCTTGGTCTGGTGAAGGAATGGGCTACTTCGTCAGGGTCTACCCGGAAGGCGACCACGGGTATATGTCGAAAGCCCCCTGCCATATGACGACGATTCGTATCAGCTAAATACAACGGGGCGTGCCGTAAACACGCCCCACACAATCGAACCTGAAGCATTAAAATAGGAGATTCGATCATGTCTACCATTTATTTTGACCCACGCGAGATTAAAGGTCTAGCGGAAGTTCTCATTGATGCGGGCCATGACCGCGAGCGGATTTACGATCTGATCCAAGTCGCCCACGTTGTCAACGCTCTTGCCTACGAAGCGCGTTACAACGAAACGGTTGAGACTTACGACCTGCGCGACGCTGACATTTATGCGGACAAAAAGAGTTTTCTTGCCGAGACTGGCGGAATTGGCCACCTAATTTACAACCTTGACGACCAGATGCCCCTATGGTTAGAGGATCGGCTTTACGAACTAAGAACATATGCCGCTCCGGGCTTTTACGAATTAAGGCCGGACTATGGCCAACGCTATACGGAATATGCAGCGCAAGCTATCGAAGCGAACCAGCCCAGCGTCGCCTATTGGTTCTCACGGCGCGCTGCTGCCTGCGCTTTCCACGAGTCGCCACAGTTACGGAACGTGATTCCGTGGCCGAATGTCGCCGCGAAGCCAAAGCCCTCGCGCAAAGCCCGAAAGACTTCTACCGCTTCAACGCGCCGAACTAAAGCGGACAACACTAAAGTCACCGTCAAATGTGTACAGCGCGCGTGGGTACGAAATCCTGACGCTCCGGTCGGCAGCCCTGCGTCCGGGCGTATCCGCTGCCCTTGCGGACAGGCGCCGGAGTCCGAATACAACAACGAGCAGCCGCCTATCACCTGCAAGTGCGGCACTGTGTACGCATGGAATGGCTACATACTCAGCGAAAGTGAGTTGACCCAACAATGAACCTCTACAGCTACCACGAAGCCGCGCGCCTGCTCTCATTGAGTGGGCGCGCCGTTGTTCATAAGCGCATGCTCAGTCTTATCATTCGCGGCGAACCGCTCACCGTCGAGGGTGGCGAGTTGCTTCAAGTCGGCGCGCGCTTACTTATTACCGACGCCGGACTTGAACGCCTGCGCAATTTTGAGCCACGCAAGCCGCCGGGGCGTCCGCCGAAGCATGAACCCTAATCAATGCCGCCATACTCTCTCTGAATCTCTCGCTGTATCTGGTGGGGTTCAAGTTTCGGCCCGCTCGTGTCAAATAGCGCGTGTTGCTCGATCTGGCGGCAGTTAAGATTTATCCAGGGATAGATTGCGTCAGGCTTTATGTGCAATTCCCCGTCCTGGACCCACACAACACCCTTTTCCGCTGGCTTGGCTATGCGCTTGGATTCGCCTATGAGTATCAACAGCTTTGCCGCTAGCAACGCTTGCCAGCGCGCAGCGGAAAGACGGAACATTTGCTGATTGTCGAGTTGCACAAAGTATCTGGAAGGATTCCCGCGACGTGTGGCCATAAAAGAAAAGCGTGCATGGGGATCACACCCGACTGTGATCCCCATGCACGCTACAGTTTCACTTAACTGAAGGGTTCGCCAATAAGCTAACGAAACGAGCAGTGCGAACAAGTTTTCGTGCTATCAAGATAATTTATACACCAAGCGCCGCCAATTTGCTAGCGATACTTGCTTTTAATTCAACGCTTAGCGCTGCGCCGTCCGCGAAAGCCTCGCTCTCGCTCATTCGGGATTGCGAAATACCCCGCAAAACAGCGCTTTGAAGGATCAAAACCAAGTCAGTCCACACAGCGTCGTCTGTAGCGCGCGTCCCTCTGGCTGTGGCAGCTTCGGCAACTGTAGGCAGTGGCAAGGGTGGCTCTTTCGTGGCCTCAATCACGGCCTTGAGCGAATTGAGCGAGAATTGCGCAAAGAATGTGATCCGCAAAAACTGCTCTCTCTCTTTGCCGCTCAAGCCTATAACCCCTTCCGCCTCAGCTTGGCGCAAGTCCTCGATAATGGCCGTGACAATGCCTAGGGCGTCAGCCTTCTTGTACCCACTCTGCACCCTGGCGCGCAGTATGGCAAGCGCGGCGTCTACTCTGCCAAGTATCGAATAAGCCGTTTTCGCGGCTGCCGCTTTGATCCTGCCGGCTCGGTTAAGTCTGTCAACGCTGTCTGTCACAGCCACGAGGGCGGATTGAGCGTTGGCCGAATATACAGCCAGTTTAGCCGTGGGTGTCTTTGGCCCACAGGCAGTGATAAGTGCGAGATTGAGAACGAGAGCGAGCGACACGGTTAGGGTGAGAGATTTCCTCATTGATTTTGTTCCTCTGCTGGTTTGGGTTTAGGATTGCCAAGATTACCGCGCATATGAAGGGCAAGCGCGCCAATAGTCGCGGTTTTGAATACCTGGAATATGAACATGATCCAAAGGCCGATAATCTGCGAGGTATGCGATGCTCCTTTTCTGACGAGCAGCAGGGCTGCCACCTCTGCTAGGGAGTTGAACGCAATAGCCGCGAGCGCGGCAATCCAGTACGGGCCAATCTTGCTGCGCGCTTGAAAGAAGTCATAGGCAATCAGGAACGCGGCGCCAGCGTCCACGATTGCAAGTGCTACCCAGATTACGCTAAATACTACGATCACTTTTTATTCCCGTTTTTTACAGCTTCGTGCAATGAACGTAATTCCCTAGTGATTTCTTGAAGGGCGTTTAAGTTTTGCTGTTGGGATTCGGCCATGAGGGTTGTCATAGCGCGAATCGTATCCGCAAATTTATCAGTTTGAGCGTCCAGCCGATCTTGCGAGCGGTTGATTTGGGCTGTGAGAAATGGCCACAAGTACTTAGCAATGCCGTAGCCGACGCCTAAGACCATAACGCCCGCAATGCCGATTTTGCTGATGATTTCCGGCCATTGTTGATCCATTGAGTTGCTATAAAGCGCTGGGGTGGGGTCGCTAGCTGTTGATTGGCCCCAGCGCTTCCCGGAGATACGAACGTGGGCAGAATAGAGTAGGCGCATTATCTTGTCAACATTGCTAACAAGTTAGCACTTTTAGGGTGGGATAATATTTATAAATAAGTAAAAATAACCTTGACTTGTAATACCCCTGCGGGTATACTTCACTCATCGCAGCGGCAATAAAGCAGCGCGACGGAACAAGAACCGACAGCAACGGGCCTGATAAGGAGAACGCGTAATGAGAACCAATAAGCAAATAAAGATACTTCGGGATGACCTCAAAAAAGGGGACAAGGTAAGAGTGATTAGCTCAGTTGAAGCATTCTATAGCGGCTACGCGGGACGCCCTCAATTGATCCTGTCCCCAGATATTCTGGGAACAGTTGGAGCTGTCAGAGTGCCCGTTGTTACAATCAGAGAGCCACGTCGGCCATACGATGAATATGTTTGCGTTGACTATCTCTGCCCTATCACAAATGAGATTCAACGGGCCGCAGTGAGCTATAACAATCTGGTGTCCGCATAGGTACAGTCCATGGAATGGACTTCTAAGACTAGCAACCCACGTGGCTTACCCCACTCAACAACGCAGATAACCGGAGAAATGAAAATGGCACTGACAGAAAAAGAAAGAGCAATACTGAATCAGAAATGGCAGAGCAAAACCGTGTACGCGGTTTATATCAGACTTCACAACGACCTACACTCGCACCTGATGCGAATTGTTGAGTCGCTAGAATCTGCCCAGGCCATTCGAGACACATTTATGCGCCCCGGTGGTCAAGGTGGCGGTGGGTATATCAAAGAGGGCCGGACGATTCAAAACAGCGACCAACTTGAGATGGGACGTGTCATTGAAAAGTTCGGCCAAGTGAGCAAATAGCAACCCACGGGCTACGTTTGGCAATCAGTAAACCTTGCGAATGTGACGCCGACGATTAGGTCTGGGGCTTCCGTAGTTTGTCGCTGTTCCCGGCTAAGTTCGCGAGCAATAGTCATTCCCAGGGTTTGCTGGTTGCCAAGCTTAACAATGGAGGAAGAGATGGACACGAGATTTGACGTTGAAATTCGACGCAGTAACAGCCTCGCCCTGCCTGTGCAAATCTGGGTGAGAAACGCCTTTGGAGACGTAATAGCTCGACACGGCTTTGAAACCTACACCGACGCAAGGGAGTGGCTAAAGGGCACGAAGTATCATGTGATTTATGACGAGGTTGATAGCCGATGAATCCCACCGAGCGCCAACAATCACTAGCCGCCGCCCGCCACGCATGCGATAGACTTGATGGCTATAAGTTCTCAGTTGAGGAAGTTATCAGGTTCCAACAGCAAACAGCGCCGGAATTAGGCTTTTTCTTGTATAACATACAGGAAGTAATTACCAACTTAGTCGCCGGATTCAAACTGCTGGACTCTGGCGAACAAAAGCGCAATGAAGCGGCGCGCAATAATGGCCAGTTCGGCAAGCTCGGCGGCTGGAAGAAGGGACGCAAGAGAAAAAGCGCCGGCTGATTAGCGCCACACGAACAACGCAACAACGCGCTTGAGGTACAGCTTAGCCGCACGGTATCTCTGGGGCGTTTTCTTTTGCGCCACTTCCCTTTCAAGCGCCGTGTTCGTCTGGTTCACTTCCCGGACAACGAAGCGAATCATTTCAGCGTACTTATTGGCTAGTTGCCAGTCTATGCGGTATGGCTGTGCGCTCTGCCAGAATAGCGCTCGCTCGCGGCTGATTTCGAGATACTTGGCGCGAAGCCATTCAAGATACTCTTCATATTGGCGGATTGCGTTCACTCATACCTCCCGGCCAGTCCCATTTCGGCCTTGATTATCCCCGCAATCGTCTGATAAGCGCTGATCTCGGTTTCGAGGGCGCGCTTGCGATCTCTGGCAGCCGACAGTAGGGCGTCGGCCAAATGCGCGTCTCGTCTCTCTACCTCACAGGCAATGTCCCTCTGAGCCTCGCGGGCTTGCACTGTGCCCTCGCTTTGCAAATAGGAAATGGCCTTTTTGTGTCTGTAGCTTTGATCGCTTGTGGCCCATTTCTCGCTCAGACTGTCTATTTTGTCCGACGCTTGGCGCAGTTCAGCCACCGCGCACAAAAGCAATTGCTCAAGTTCTTGTGTAGTCATAAAGTCGCTTCCTCCTTTGTCGGCTCTATCTGGTACAAGCTGTTCCGCCGATCCACCACTTGATAATTAAGCTCCCCGCCCTGCCGCATATCTCGCAGGATTCGGCCCGCGCTGTCTGGCGCAATGGGCGTGTGGGCATTGACGAAGCGCGTTAAGTCGGCCATATGGAACTGCTCACCGACGCCCCGCAAGCTGAAGAACTTCAGTATCAGCGGGGCGATAACGGCTTTGCAGCGCGCTAGCTCGCGGGGCTGGATTGCTTGTTGATGTAGGTTAAGTGAAAGCTGTTCCATTACTGCTCCTTCATCCACTTCTGAAACGCGGATCGTTCTTCCGCCGTCAGTTTTAGCCACGCCTTTTGCGCTTTCTCTAAGTTCGTCGGCTCTCGAACAATCCCGGCAGCTTTCGCCGCTGAGCGGACAGATTTATATTCGCCGGCTTTCATTCGTTCGTGGATGTCGGGGCGGTCACGGGCGATCCGGGCGGTTAAGTATTTAACGTCATTGCTGCCCTTGGCCTTAATAGATTTTGCCCGATTGGATTCATTGACTTTATCTGTCAAATCAGTTATGACGTGGGCATAACTGATTTGACTTGTAAAGCTTTTATTTGCATTGCAGTTGCCCTTCATTGCTTCTTTTTTGGTTAGTAACGTCGCTGCATCTAACGCCTGCCTATCTGGTATTGCGCCGAAGTGTCCAGCGGCTTCAAGCGCTCGAACGCCTATCTCGACCTGTTCAACAAACTCTGGTTCGGTATCCAATTCCTCACGACAAAAGCGCTCCCATGTTTTCGGTTCATCCTTGAAGTACTTCTCCCATGCGCGATGCTCTTGTAGTTCGCGGACGCTATACACCAATGGCCGACTATCAGTAGCAGCATTGGAGGCCGCTTGGCGAGCCGCTAAAATAAGCCGTTCGAACCATTCTGGCGTGCAGGGTATACTCCACTTCGGTCTAGCTTGGCCTTGAGCCATGGCGGAACCTCCCTTCTATGTTTCATTGTCTCGTATTCGGCATTCAGCCAATCGAATTTCGGCTTAAATTCGTGCTCCATCATTCCGTCGCTTCTACGAGAGTCTGCCCCCTTAATCCATTGGTCATGGGTAAAAGCATAAAGGGCGCTTTTGAGGTCTTTAGGTGTCGCCGTTTTTGGGTCGCCGCCCTGAGTTTTGATATAGAGTTCACCCGCCTTACGTACAAATGTACTAGTCAGGTGCTTAACCCTATCTCGATAGGGTTGCTCTGCTGAGCGAACAGGCAAAGGATTCGATTGGCGCGGGCGCTCCGTGCCCAGGTTGGCGCTGTAACCTTTCACGGCCTGTCGCAGCCACTCAGGGTTGGACTTCGCTATCTCCATAGGCATCCCGACACGGACAGCGTAAGCGATTATATCTTGTAGTTCCGCATCAGTGTCCCCGTTAGTACTACCCGACGGGGTTACAAACTGCGTCCACTCATGCTCCGCTGTTACACCAAGGGGTTCTCTGAATAATGGCCAGGGGTCGCCGCCATCGCCGCCTTCTTTTTTCTGCTCACACTCTAGCTCTACTTCCAGGTCGGTGATTAAACGCGCCATTTCAGTATCCGCGCTTGCGATAACATCGCACACATCGTCAGAATATTTAGCGATTGCGCGATTGCGGCGGAGGCCCCTGCCGAGTCTTTGTAGGTTCTTTGTGTCGCTATAGATAATGCTGAAATCCACTACGATACTGGCGCGGACGTTATTGGAACCTTCGCCGAACATATCCACGTTAAGGAGACAGGGGAGGGTTCCATCTTTAAACCGCTGGATAATTGCTTTGTTTTCTTCCTGACTTGGGCGGGCAACGCCTACCCAGTCTGCAAAGCCGTCGCCCGCTACGGTATTGAACTGCTGCGCCAGCATTTTTATATGGTCGCATCCCATACCGAATCCGAGAATTTGATGCTGTCCAGAGTGACGCGCGTTTTTCGCGTCGTACAAGTCGAGGGCCTCGTGTACTTGCTGGGCTATATATTTATTATCTAGCCGAAGTTCTTTGCGCGCTTCGTAGACGTTGAACACGCCATATTTCTCCTGGAACTCTTTCATGTCCTTAATGCCTTCCTTGCGCAATAGCTCTGTCGTGACATGCACTGCCGTATCTTGGCCCGGCGGAATTACATCAACGCCATAGTGTCCAATGTGGCCTCTTGGCTCTCGTATAGCCTGCTCGTCTCTCGCTTCACGGAGTGTCACCTGGACATCGGGAACGAATATGTAAGCGTCTCCGTCCGGCTGGTAGCATCCAGCTATCGTATGTTCTCGGTCTGTGCGAATCGGAGTCGCTGAAAGCATCGTCGCGACGGCAATATTGCCTTGGCGCATCAGTTCGCGTATCGCCCTGCCCCAAGCGCGGTCTTCAGACAGCCGGTGAAATTCATCATTTATCAGTTGCCAAGAACCGGTCGCCAACAGTTCGCCATAAAACGAGGGATTGCGGCATATACCCTGATACGAAGCGACGAATATTTCCGCCTTGCCGGACTCGTGATTGCGATAGTCGGAAGTGATGCCCGTTACTTTAAGTCCGGCATATTCCTTAGTAGCGCGGATAATTGAGCTTCCCCAAAACTCAGCGTTCTCTTGGGCTTCAAGCGCCCACGTCTCGCGCAAGTCGTCGTTGGGTACAGTTACAAGGGCGCGGTTAACGATTCCACGTCCTCTGTAGATGAGATAGGTTCCCATTCCTGCCAGGGTCTTTCCATAGCCAGTAGGAAAGACAACCCTATCTAGATGGGTTTCCCCTGACCGCGCTTCGACCCCCATTGCGCGATTGAATAATTTCGCTTGTCCGATTAGGGGCGTGTTTTTGCCTCTGATGTATTTCTGCCACGCTTTTGATTGCATGGCGGGCATGTCGCTCTCAGATTCCATAACTTGGTTTCCCCTCCCTGCGAATAGAGTTGTATGTGGTCAACGTGGAAGTTATCCGGCAGCAGCTTCCCACATATCGCGCAATTGCCCTTGCTGAGCAAAAACGCCATTAGCCGCTGTGTCTTTGTTGCAAAACGTCTTGCCATAAAAACCAAAAGCCTTTTGATCTGCGTTCCGGTCGTGACAATTGCCCAACGAGTTAGGCTGACCACGAACGCAGATCAAAAGGCTCTACCCGTCGCTTCGGCTTGTCACAACCGTAATGCCAGCGTGAACATAGCATAATCAAACCCAAATTATCAAGTCTACAAAATGGCTAGATAAATTTGTTGACAAGTTATCACAGTGTGCTATAGTGAAAACCGGCGAGAACATTCAGAACTTGAACTGTTTGATTGATAACGACTTACAGGTGTAAACAATGAAGCGAAAAACACACAGCAACCTTAGATTCTTTCGCGGCGCTGTCACGCTGTTTGTGATCGACGCCGCGCTGTTAATCGCCTACTTGATATGGAGATAAGCCATGCTAACCACAGAAGCCGAAATCAAAGCCGACATGGCCAAACTAGATGGCGCAATCGTCGAAAAGTATTCACAGATTGAGGAATCCGAAGCCAGCACGGCCCTGTATCGTCGGCAATGCGAGGACTTGCACCGACAGCGCGCCACTTTAGAAAAACAGCTACAACGTGAAGTGGCGCCGCAGATCAAGCCGCAGGGCAAGTGCGTGACTATAAAAATGCCTAACGGCTACTTTTGGAAGATTTAACGACTTTGCGGGCTGGATTGAGCAACCACGCCCGCGCCGGGGAGTGCGGTTTTAACCGTGTCTTTGGTGGCCGCACTTCCCCGCTCAATTAAAGGAATCCCCCATGCTAGTGCAGGTGAATAAGCAAACATTTTTAGAGCCAACGCTAACCAAACCGGCTAGACTTACTCCAAAGCAGGTAAAAGCGTTGCGACCGGCGCGCATTGTTGGCGTGCTGATAAGAAACAAAGAGATACGCGCGGCAGCGATAGCCGCAGAGAGGACAAGCAAATGAGCGAATCAAGGATTACGGAAGGATCATGGGAGTTCACTATCTACGGACTTCCAGCCGGAATGATTGAGGAACAGCGAAAGTTGGGCATTGAGCCGACGCGAATACTCAGCAATGACGGCGCGGCCACAATCATGGGCGGCCCGGAAGACGACAGACGGCCAGTTGCCCGCGTTGAATGCCATGCGCCCTTCAAGCGCGGACAGGGCCATAAGTCGGTGTGCGCGGAGCGTGACGCAAACGCCCGCCTGATAGCCGCCGCCCCGGATTTATTGGAGGCTTGCGAAGCTTTCGCCGCGTTTGAACGACACACACCCGATTGCGCCAACTGCGATGAGTGGGGCGCAGGTAATTGCCAAGAGGGACACAGGCTGTACAGCGTGGCGTGCGACTCGATAAACGAAGCAATCGCTAAAGCGAAAGGGGAAAGCAAATGATCGAGCTTGCGCGTGATCCGTTGGGGAGCGGTAGCGCGCGAGAGGGGAGGCGTGACGAGCAACCGCGCCTCCTTTAACAGCTTGCGCGTGAACTTTTGAAGTGTGATTCACGCGCCAGAGGGGAGGGGCGTAAACGGCAACTTCGCCCTTCCCTGCACTTTCACAGAGACGGAAACATGAGCGACTTCAGCAAATGGTACGACGGATACGAAAGCGTGATTAAGGGGATCGAGATAACGCCCAAAGGTAAACGCCGGTGCAACCGCTGCGGATACCGCTGGCTACCACAAGTGGAACACCCAAAACTCTGCCCGCATTGCAAGTCGAAACTGTGGGCCACACCTCGTTGCTACCGACTCAAAGCCAAACCAGAAATTCAGCCGACAAGGAAGAGGGGAGGATCATGGCAGTAAAACTAACTATGCCCTACTTAGGCGCGACGAACATTAAGCGAATCAAGAAACTTAGCCCAGCACAACAACACCTTTTCGTCGCTCTCGTAAAAGAACGGCTGCCGCTAGCCGAACAGTTCGAGGACATGCAACCGGCGCAGATCGTTGTTGACTGTTTAAGCTACGCTGAAGAGACGAAGGATTGCGAGAAAGAATTGGCGTGGCTGAGACAGCCAATCCCGTCAAGCCACCACGATCACAGCCACACCGGGTGGGCTATGCGAAAGTACGGGGAGGGCTGGCGCTAGCGGGGAAGGGGAGCGGTTAGGCCGGCAGAGCCAACCCTAATTGCAATGTGGACGCCGATTCAATTACAGCGTCCAAAAATCTCTTAGCCTCGGATTGAGCCTCTTCAATCTCACCGGCAATTCGCAAAACCTCTTTAGGCTCGCTCGCTTTTTCGCGCAGTTCGATCAACAGAGCGTCTACGCGCAAAAGTGACAATCCGTTTAGCTGCGATGATGCGCTTGATGTCTCGGACGATTTCTTGCTCATTCTTTTCACCTCTCAAAGTGTCACAGTCCTGCTGATTCAGGAAACCGCAATACTCGTAATCTTGCCCCAACTTGGCCCCCGTGTCACTAAATAACAGCGGGCGATGTTCCAGCGAAAACCCGTCCGAAACCGGCTTCCAGTAAAAATACTTGCCAATATCCGGCAAACCATTTTTGCGTGGACGGCCTTTTCGCCCGGATTTTTCGCCAGACTTCCGACGGTTTTTCGCTGGCGAAATCTCGCGCGTCCCGACTATCTTTTCGCCAGCGTACACCGTCAACGTAAACGGTTGCTTTTCCTGACGTTCCCGCCCTTTTTCACTAGTGAAAAGTGGCGGTTTTTCACTAGTGAATTCCAGGGGGGGGGCGCCAGCGATTTCCGGGGACTTTTCACTAGTGAATTGTTCCGGTTTTTCGCTGGCGATTTCCGGCACTGGTTCGGGTTTGTTGTTTTTCGCTGGCTGCGCCTCAATTTTCGCCACCGGCTCGGCGCTCAACGGTGGCTCTGCGGTTTTCCCACATCATTGCTCGCGTCGAACTCATGTGGAAACGGATTTTCCGGTTGAACCAGCGCGACCGACCGCTGCAAGTGATCCGCTATCCCGTCAAAGTTCTCGTCTATATCCTGCTTGTTGGCCATCATCCAGAAAACCGGCGCCACAGAGATGAGCGATAGGATGAACAGAACTGAGTACATCCAGCCGTCAATGTACCAGCGCGGCAAGATTGAGGAATCTTTAACCTTGTCGGCGCTTGCCTTCACAGTGTTGGCTACTTCCTCTTGCGCCTTTTTGGCAATCTCCTGCTGGGTTTTTGACTTCCACTTGCCACTGGCGCCTGCCATTTGTTCCTTGCTCATTTTTGTCAAGGTTTCTTCCAGTCGCTTTTCGGCGTCCACCTGCACCGCTTGCGCTTCGGACATTCCCCGCAGCACGCCGGCGTGAACCAAAATGGCAGGCGCCAGAATGAGGCTGAATATCAGCGACCACTTGCGGACATTGATATGCTTGTTGAAGCAGTGCCACAGAACCAACGCCAATAGCGCAGCTTCACCCGCAGTCGCACCAAGTTTCGTCACGGCAGGGTAGGCGACTTTGAGGCCGTCAATATGTTCCCAGAACGCGGCTATTGACCACAGCGCCAGCAGAAGCCACAACCCGACGCCGACAAGGGCCATTTGGCCCCGCTGTGACAGCAAAGACTCTTTTTTATTCGGTTGATTCATATGCCCTCTTTCGGAAAAAGAGGACGTGGTAAGTGTTGGCCGTTGGACAGTTAAGGGAAGCCCCGTTTATTATCCACGCGCCCGCACTCGCCGCACGTCCGTTGCGGTTAAAAGGCTCGACAAATGGGTTTCATCCTTTGTCGAGCCGTGTGCGGG
>Ga0075428_100001691_pt1 | contig 23524 bp, 24 predicted proteins | sample RhiMetdeltSRZDD2_FD_75291 | JGI IMG/M metagenome (GOLD analysis project Ga0075428, IMG submission 75291) | Populus rhizosphere microbial communities from Tennessee, USA - Rhizosphere MetaG P. deltoides SRZDD2 | ecosystem: Host-associated > Plants > Roots > Rhizosphere > Soil | place: USA... | reverse complement strand
TGTCGCGGCCGACCTGGTCGGTGCCGAGCAGGCTCTGCGCATCCGGCGGCTTGTTCATGCGACGGAAGTCGGCCTTGAGCGGATCGCGCGGCGCCAGCAGCGGCGCCGCCAGCGCGACGACGATGATCAGCAGACCCACGAAGCCGCCGATGGCGGACAGCGTGTTGCGGCGGGAGAAGCGGACCATCTCGGCGGCGATGGCCCGCATCAGCTGTACCGGATGCGCGGATCGAGCCACGCGTAGCTGAGATCGACCAGCACGTTCACGAGGACGAAGATGACCGCATAGAGCAGCACCAGATTCTGCACCACGATGATGTCGCGCTCGATCACCGCGGTGACCAGCGCGCGCCCCAGCCCGGGCACGCCGAATGCCTGCTCGACCGCCACCGAGCCGCCCAGCACGAAGCCGAGCAGCACGCCGGAGATGGTGATCACGGGCAAGAGCGCGTTGGGCAGCGCGTGCCGCATCACCACCAGGCCTTCCTTGAGGCCCTTGGCCCTCGCCGTCCGCACGAAGTCCTCGCTGATGACCTCCAGCAGGCAGGAGCGCGACATGCGCGCGATGTACGCCCCCTGGGCCAGACCGAGGACGACGCCGGGGCCAATGACGATCTGCAAGTTTTCCCACGGGTTCTGCCAGAGGTGGACGATCAGGATGGGCGCCTTGTAGCCGAACCAGAACAGCATCGCCAGCACGATGAGCATGCCCAGCCAGAAGCCGGGCACCGCGATGAAGAGCACGGACATGGCGCGCGCCACCCCGTCGGGCAGGCTGTTGGGCTTGAACGCGCTCAGGATCCCGACCGGAAGGCCGACCAGCCACGACACGATGAGGGAAAGGATGGCGATCTCGGCGCTGATGGGGCCGCGGTGCAGGATCTGCTCGGCCACGGTGTCGCCGCGGAAGAACGACTTGCCCAGACGGCCGGTCGCGATGTCGCCGAGCCAGCGCGCGTACTGCACGGGGAGCGGATCGCTGAGCCCGAGATCGGCCATGATCCGCACGCGATCGGCCGGCGTCATCCGGGCGTGGCCCTCCACGCCGAGAATGGCGACGAGCGGGTCGCCGGGCAGGACGCGGAGGATGATGAAGATGCTGATGGAGACGCCGAGCAGCGTGATCACGGCGTAAAAGGCCCGGCGCGCCAAATACTTCTGCATGTCAGCTGGTGACGTGGGGGGCTGCGGCGCAGCCCCCCACACCCTCGATCAGGCGATCAAGCAAGCCAGGCGTTGTCCCACCGCACGACGTCGTAGATGCCGAAGTACGTGGAGGGGTTCTGGCCCTTCACCTTGTTGTACCAGCCGTCGTAGATCTGCTCGTACGACACCGGGATGAGCGGCGGATCCATCTCGAGCATGTCCTCGGCCTTGCGGACCATGGCCTTGCGCCGGGTGTCGTCGGTCTCCCGCTCGATCTGGCTGGCCAGGTCGTGGAACGCCGGATTCGTCCACCGCGAGTAGTTCTGCGGGCCGTCCTTGCCGTACCACGCGCTGAAGATGTCCGAGGGATCCATCAGGGTGGACACGATCGCGCTGATGGCCAGGTCGAAGTTGCCGGCCTGGGCCTCGTCGAACCACACGGAGGTCTGCACCACGCGGAGAGTGCACTCGATGTTGAGGTGCTCCTTCAGCATGGCCTGGATCGCCACCGCCCACAGCTTGAAGGTCGGGATGTCGCGAACGACGAAGTCCAGGTTCTTGATGCCGTTGCCGTAGCCGGCTTCCTTCATCAGCTTCTGCGCTTCCTGCACGGCCGGCTTGGGGTCTTTCTGATAGCCGAGCTTCTTTTCCAGCTCCGGTCGCGGTGTGGACATCTCGTGGAACGGGTACACGAACCCGCCCACCTGCATCGGCGCCGTGTCCTTCACGACCTCCACCAGCGTGTGGCGGTCCATCGCCAGATGGATGGCGCGCCGTACCTTGGGGTCGGCCAGCGCCTTGTTCTTCTGCATGTTCGTCCAGAACGCCTGGATGACCGACTGGTTGAAGACGCCGGCCGTCATGCCCTGCGTCTCCTTGACCTTGCGCCAGCTGACCGGGTCGAGCAGCCGCGCGTAGTCCACGCGCCCGGACAGGATCGACGCGCCGAGCTCCGGCGTGAACGGCAGGAAGTGGTAGATCTCGAGCTTGTCGATGGACGGCAACCCCTTGTTCCAGTAGTCGGGGTTGCGCTCCATGATCCAGATCTCTTTGTCTTTGCGGGACACGTGCCGGAAGGGGCCGGTGCCCGGGTAGTTCATCACCTGACGCAGGTTGCCCTGGTTGTCATCGAGGGTCTTCTTGCGCACGATGATGTTCCAGCCGCTGGCGAAGGCGCCTAGCATGTAGGCCTTGGGCCGCGGCTCCGTCATCCGGAACTCGATCTTGTGGGGATCGATCACCACGATCTCGCCCACCGTCGCGAACAGCGGCGTGCGCGGGATGACCACACCCTTGGGTGGATTCCTGATGCGGTCGTAGGTGGCCTTGACGTCCTCCGCGGTGAAATCCGCGCCGTCGTGGAACTTCACGCCCTTGCGCAGATAGAACGTGTACTTCTTGCCGTCGGCCGAGATCTCCCACCGCTGCGCCAGGTCGGGGATGATCGTCTGCCCGTCTTTCGGACTGCGACGCAGCAGCGTGTCGTACATCGGGCTCTGGGGACCGATGTTGGCGACCGTCCCCGACTGATGGACGTCGAAGTGCGCGGGCGCGTTGTGCACGGCGTAGCGCAGCGTGCCACCCTTCTTGGCGGCCGGATCCGGCCGGAACGTGGCGTCCTGTGCGCCGGCCAGGCCCGGGGCCGAGAGCCGGCTGGCGACGACGGCGCCGGCGCCAATTGCACCCGCCCTCTTCAAAAAGGTCCGGCGATCCAGGGTCCCGGGACGCTCGGACTTACTCGTGTGATCGGTCATTCCTGCCTCCTGTCAGCAGACGCACCGCGCGAAAGTTGAGGGAACATAGCAGAAGTCCACGCGAATTTCATGACGCAGCGCGAAGCCGGCGTCAGCGAACGGCGAGACGACCGACGACCGTGAACCGGGTGCCCCCCTGGGGCGTGAGCACGACCATCTCCGCCGGGTCGGGGTTGATGCCGGTCAGGGCCGAGATGGTGGAGCCGTGGGAGACCAGCACGACGTTGCCGCTCCGGCGCATCCCGCCGATGAAGGCTTGCATCTGCGCGACCTGCTCGGCGCGGTTCTGGGGCCGGTCGAAGAGGTTACCGAGCGCGGTCCAGACCTCGGGCGGACTGAACGCCAGTCGCGCCGTTTCCAGGCAGCGGCACCAGGGGCTCGACATCACACGGTCGACCGGGATCTTCCGGGCCCGGAAGGCCTCGCCGACGCGCCGGGCGTGGGCCCGCCCCTCGTCGGTGAGGTTGCGCTGGGTGCTGCATTCGGCCAGGCGCATGCCCGGCGGATCACCCACCCCCGGCGTGGTGATGGCGTGGCGGATGAGGACGGCCTGGCCGCCCCCGGCCAGCAGCTTCCACGTGGTCTCGTCGGCCGCCGCCGCGGGCCGGACGGCGAGCAGCAGAAGAACTACAGCAAGAACAGCGCGACGAGGAAGAGGACGACGACGATCGTGATGCATCCGTAGAAGCCCTTCTGGATCTTCTCGCGCGTGTCGCGGTCGCGCTTGGCCTCGGAGGCCATGGCCAGGCGCAACTGCCGCTCCGCGTCCGCCTGCGGGTCGAGTTCGCGTTCCTCGCTCACGTCGCCTCCCCAGGGTGCCGCCTGACGATGCTCTACCGATCATAGGCGGAGGCCTCGCCCGGAACCAAACCGAGATACGCCGAACGGACCCGCGCGTCGGCCGCCAACGTCGCGCTGGGGCCGGCGGCGACGACCCGGCCGGTTTCCAGCACGTAGCCGCGCGCGGCCACGCCCAGGGCCGCGCGCGCGTTCTGCTCGACCAGCAGCACGCTCACGCCCTCGGCGTTGATCCGACGGATGACCGCGAGGATCTCCTGCACCAGCCGGGGGGCCAGGCCGAGCGACGGCTCGTCCAGCATGAGCAGGCGGGGCCGGATCATGAGGGCCCGGGCGATGGCCAGCATCTGCTGTTCGCCGCCCGACAGCGTGCCGGCCCGCTGCTGCCGCCGATCGCCCAGGATCGGGAACAGCCGGTAGGCGGCCTCGAGCCGCGCCGGAATCTCGTGGCGGGCGACCGTGTGGGCGCCGGCCTGCAGATTCTCCAGCACCGTGAACTCCGGGAAGACGTCCCGCCCCTCGGGGACGTGGCCGATGCCGGCCGCCACGATCGCGTCCGCGGGCCAGCGGTGCACGTCGCGACCGTCCCAGCGGATCCGCCCGGCCGCCGGCCGCACCAGGCCGGAGATCGCGCGCAGCGTGGTGGACTTGCCACTGCCGTTGGCGCCGAGCAGGGTCACGATCTCGCCGTCCCCGACGGTGAGCGACACGCCCTCCAGCGCGCGGCGCTGACCGTAGGAGACGGTCAGGTCAGCGAGCTCGAGCACGCTCGACGTCGACGAAGTACAGCAGGTCGAGGCCGCCAGGTGAGCAGCCGAGCTCGGTCAGGACGACCGCCGCCTCGCTGCGATGCTGGGTGGCGTGGTTGACCTGATGCATCATCTGCTGCCAGAGCGGGTAGGCCCAGCGTTCGCCTTGAAAGTTCGTGTACTCGACGACGCGTGCGACGTCGCCGTCGCCGAGGTCCGCCACGAAGGCGTGCGTCGCGCGCTCGATCTCCGTCCACCGAGTGTGGATCGCCGCCAGGTCCGCGAAGTCCGCCGCCTGGGGCATCGAGCGCGGCGAGCGCCCCTGCCAGCGCTCCAGGTAAAGCCACTGCGCGGCCATCGTGTGCACCAGCGTGCCGCGCACTGACTCGAAGTTGGCGCCCCGGACTCCGCTTACCAGCTGCTCGCGACTCAGCCGGGCGCTGGCCTCGAGGATTCGCGCGTTGGCCCACGCGTTGTAGTCGTACAGCGTGCGCAACGCCGCCGCGATGCTCATCGTCGCCTCCGTCGTGTCAACCGGCCGCGTCGGCCGGAGTGCCAAGGTACGCCTCGATGACAGCCGGATCCGCCGCCACCGAGCTGGGGGTCCCGTCGGCGATCTTACGGCCGTGGTGGAGAACGGCGACGCGGTCGGAGATCGACATCACCAGCTCCATGTCGTGCTCCACCAGCATGATCGTGAGCCCGAGCTCGTCGCGCAGCCCACGGATGAGCGCCATCAGCGTGCGCGTCTCCGTCGGATTGAGCCCGCCCGCCGGCTCGTCGAGCAGGAGCAGCCGCGGCCGCCCCGCCAGCGCCCGAGCCATCTCCAGCCGCTTCTGCTGCCCCAGCGGTAAACCTCCCGCCTCCACCTCGGCCACGTCTGCGAGGCCCACGCGCTGAAGCCACGTCCGTGCGCGCCCGCGCGCCGCCGCCTCTTCGCGTCGCACCCCTGGCAGCCGACACGCCGCCCCGAACACGCCCGCCCGCAGCCCCGCGTGCTCACCCACCAGCACATTGTCGAGCGCCGACATCGCCCGAAACACCTCGGTATTCTGAAACGTCCGCCCCACCCCCGCCCGCGCAATCCGATGCGCCACCATCCGCGTCAGATCCCGCCCCGCCATCATCGCGGACCCCGCGTCCGGCCGGTAAAGCCCCGTGAGCACATTGAAGACGGTAGTCTTCCCCGCCCCATTGGGCCCGATCAGCGAAAAAATCTCCCCCTCGCCCACCTCGAAGCTGACCCCATCAAGCGCCGCAAGCCCTCCGAACGAGATCGACAGAGCCTCGACGCTCAGCAGCGCCAACGCAGTAGCGCTTTTCGCGCACTCCGGTGACGCCGCGCGGCGGGCGCGTGGCCTCCGGGCGCGCCATCACGGCGAGCCGTCGTCGCCGTTGAGACACTTAACAGCGCCAACGTTGGGCTCCTCGCGAACTCCGGTGACGTCGCGGGGCGGGCGCGTGGGCCTCGGGTGCGCCTTCATGGCGAGCCGTCGTCGCCGTTGTGAGCGAAGGGTCCGGCTCGCGAGCCGCCGACGCTTCAACTGTTCGCCCGCCCAGCCCCCTCTGGGGGATGGGGGGCCCGAGCGAGCCGGGCCCTGAGCGAGCTACGGCGACAGGCGAGCCATGCAGGCGCGCCCGAGGCCCACGCGCCCGCCCCGCGACGTCACCGCAGTCCACGAGCGAGTGCTAGTCCGACTTCAGCCACTCGGTGAGTTGCTGAAACCGCCCTTTGTCGACCTTCACCCAAAAGCCTTGCCGCTGCGTCTCATGGTCGCTGCCGATCGTGATCGGCGGCAAGATCCCGCTGTCCCAACCCTTGATGCCCTCCAGCGAGGTGATGAGATTCTCGCGCGTGAGCCCGCGCCCGGCCCGCTTGGCGCCCTCGGTGAAGAGCATGGCCGCGAAGTAGCCGGAGAGCGAGTAGCGATTGGGCTCGTTCTTCGGAAAGTACTTCTGCATGGCCTCGCGGTACGCCTTCATGCCGGCCAGGTCGGACGTCACCGGGTCGGGCCACAGCGAGAGCCCTTCCACGCCCTCGGCGGCGTCGCCCGCCAGCGCGAGATAGCGCTCGTCGGTGAGCGGGCCGGAGGAGACCATGAGCGTGTCGGTCCAGCCGATCTTCTGCCGCTCCTTGAGCGTCTGGGCCCCGGCGCCGGGCGTGAGGACCAGGAAGGTCACCTGCGGCTTGGCCGCCTGGAGCTTGGCCACCTGTGCGCTCACGTCGGTGGCGCCGCGCTTGACCGGCTCGGTGGCGGTCAGCTTCAGATTGTGGCGGGCCAGGTCCTTCTCGAACGCGGTCAGGAACGCCTTGCCGTACTCGTCGTCCTGGTAGATGGCGGCGAACGTCTTGTACTTCCGGGGGCCGACCAGGTAGTCGATCATCATCTTCGATTGCCGGTCGTAGAGCGTCATTCCGCTGAATACATACCGGTGCCCGCGCACGATCGGCGAGCCCTGGAAGGGAAACAGCAGCGGCACCTTGTTCTGCCCGAGATAGTCGAGCGTGGCCACCACCGGCGGGGTGCCCTGCGGCGCGATGACCGCGAAGATGCCGTCCTGCTCGACCAGCTTGCGGGTGTTGGCCACCGCGTCTTGCGGCCGGTAGCCGTCGTCGTAGAAGACCGTGCGGATCTTGCGGCCGTTGATCCCGCCCGCGTCGTTGACGACCCTGACGTAGAGATCGACTCCGAACTTCGTGGCCTGCTCGCCGGTGAATGCCAGCGGCCCCGAGAACGAGTTGGAGCCGCCCAGCACGATCTCGGTGTCGCTGACGCCCTGCTGGGCGGCGGCCGGAGCCGCGGCGAGCAGCGCGACGGCGATCAGGCAGCGGATGACGAAGGGCATGAACGTCCTCCTGATGGCGCGGTCACCCGTCGCGCGAGCGCACGCACCGCGCCGGTGATCCCGCCGGGCATGAACAGCATGCACGCGATGAGGATCGCGCCGAAGATGAGCGGCCGGTAGTTCTGGAAGGCGGCCAGGGCGTCGTTGAGCACGGTGACCACCGCCGCGCCCACGATCGATCCCGGCACCGACCCGAGCCCGCCCAGAATGATCATCACCACGAAATCGACCGACAGGAACACGTCGAACGCGTCGGGCGACAGGAAACCGACGAGGAAGGCGAAGAGGCCGCCGGCCACGCCGGTGTAGAACGCCGACACGCCGAAAGCGAGCGTCTTGTAGAGCGCGACCGGCACGCCGCTGGCCTGCGCGGCGATCTCGCTCTCGCGAATCGCCAGGAAGGCGCGGCCGACCCGGCTGCGCGTGAGGTTCATCGCGCCGGCCACCAGCACGACCGTGACGGCGAGGGCCAGATAGTAGCGCGCGGTGTCGGAGGCGAGCGGCCAGGCGCCGAGCCGGGCGACCGGCACGGACAAGCCGTCGGCCCCGCGGGTGAGCGCACCCAGGTTCAGGATCGCCTCGACGATGACAAAGCCGAACGCCAGCGTGGCCATCGCCAGGTACAGGCCGGACAGCCGCAGGCACGGCACGCCGAACGCGAGCCCAACGATCGCCGTCACGAGGCCGGCCAGCATCAGCGTGGCGACGACGGGGATCGCGGGCGCGTGGAGCGTGAGCAGTGCCGCGGTGTAGGCGCCGATGGCCAGGAACCCGGCGTGGCCGAACGAGAGCTGGTTGGTGTAGCCGGACAGCAGATTCAGGCCGATGGCCACCACCGCGTTGACGAGCACCAGGCTCGCGAGGAAGACGAAATAGCGCGGCGCCATCCACGGCCAGACGAGCAGGATCAGCATCAGCCCGGCCAGCGCGGCCCGCACCCTCATACCTTGCGCCGCTCGACGCGGCCCAGCAGGCCGGCGGGACGCACGAGCAGGATCGCGATGAGCACGAGGAAGGGCACCGAGTAGCGGATCTCCGTGGGCAGATAGAGCGGCGCCAGGTTCTCGAGGACGCCGAGCAGCATGCCGCCCACGACCGCGCCCGGCATCGAGCCGAAGCCGCCCAGCACGGCCGCGGTGAAGCCGTTGATCACGACGAGCCCCATCTTGGACGAGAGAAAGATCACCGGCGCCACCAGCACGCCGGCGACGGCGCCGACCACCGCGGCCAGCACCCAGGCGCTGGCGTACACGCGCTCGACACTGATCCCCATGAGGCGCGCGGCGCGCTGGTTCTGGGCCACCGCCCGCATGGCGCGGCCCAGGCGCGTCCACCGGAAGAGCACGGCCAGGGCGAGCATGAGCACGACCGAGGCCCCGATGATCCCCAGCGATGCCGGCGCGACCCGCACGGGGCCCAGCGCGATCGGGCGGTTCGAGAAGAACGACGGGAAGGGAAACTCGTCGTGGCTCCACACGATGCCGCTGCCGGCGCGCAGGATCAGCGACAGCCCCAGCGTGAGGATCAGCACGTCCCAGTGCGTGGCGCCGATGGCGCGGCGGATGACCAGCCGCTCGAAGACCAGCGCCAGCAGCGCGGCGGCCAGCACCGCCACCAGGAGCGCGGCGAGCAACGGCAGCCCCAGCAGGCGCTGAGCGCTCCAGGCCACGAAGGTCGAGACCATGAGCATCTCGCCCTGGGCGAAGTTGAGCGTGCGGGTCGCGTTGTAGATGATGACCAGGCTCAGCGCCATCAACGCGTAGATCGAGCCGGTGGCCAGCCCGGACACCACCACGTGAATCAGCGCGGCGGTGGTCACCGACGCGTTTCGAAGCGGCAGGCGTCGGCACCCATCGCGGCACACGCGGTCTCGACCACGGACGGCGCACCGGCGAGCGTGACAGAGGCCAGCGCCTCCAGCACGCCACGGATGAGATGGCAGACCGGCGTGGTCGACGGCCCGTACGCCTCGGCAAACGGCGATCGGCGGACCACCACCACCATCGCCTCCGCGGTCAGGCGCTCGAGGGCGAACGCGCCCCAGCCGATCGCCGCGCCGGTGTCCATGAGCCGCCGGACCCGGTCCTCGCGCGAGCCGGACAGCGACGCGCTGGCCTTGCCGCCACCAGCCCGGCCGCCGGCGGCGAAGCACTCGGCGGCGCGCGGGCCCAGCGCCGTCTCGGCCGCCTTCTGGAGCGCGGCCAGCGTCTCGGGCCGGATCAGCAGATAGCGCGCCTCGCCGATCGCCAGCGCGCCGGCGCCATCGTCGGCCAGCGGCACGCGGAGCGCGCTCACCGGATCGCTCGCGACCAGGCGTGCGACTCCCAGCCCTCGTGCAAGAGCACGCGCACCTCGCGGCGCGTGAGATCGCCGAGGCCCAGGTGATCGAGGGCGCGGCCGCCGGTCAGATCGCGACCGAGCAGCGCACCGAAGACGCCGAGCAGGCCCGAGATGGCCGGCGTGGCCACACCGGCCGTGCGCCCGGCGGACTCGAACAGCGTGAGGCCGAGGGCGACGTCCTCGCTCACGTACCGGTGCTCGTAGGTCAGCACCTCGCGCCAGAGGCCGCTCGCCACCAGCTTCTGCTTGGCGCCGACCCCGTAGAGCCCTTCCGCCGCGCGCGTCTCGTCGTAGTAGGTGGCGAGCTCGTAGTGAGGCGCCGGGTAGCCCAGCCCCTGGCGGGCAGCCATCCGCTCGGCGTCGACCGCGTCGATGATCCGCCGGGCGCTGGCCGTGGTGCCGGCGGCGTGGATGTCGAACGTCCCGCCGTCGATCGAGGCCGCGTTCACCAGCACCAGCGGTGGGTGGATGACCTGCCCGGCGTTGGTCAGCGCGGCGTCGAGCGCGTCCACACACGGCCGGGTGGCGGGGAACAGGGCGGTGATGCGCTCCAGCGCCACCTTCGAGCGCGAGGCCGGGAATACGCCGACCGGCAGGTTGGCGGCGCGCACCGGCGCCGACACGGCAGCCGGGCCGGTCTTGCGGGTGAGGTACGGCAGCGTGCCGCTCTCGGCGAACGCGAACGGCAGCGGCCCACCGGCCCGCGCCAGATCACGGGCGACGGCGAACGAGCCGAGCGTGCCCGGCGTGAAGAGCACGATCTCCTTGCCGGTGAGCCGCCCCACCAGGCGCCTGGCGAGATCCCCGTGAGACGTGGCCGGCAGGGGCGCGATCACCACCTCGGCGCCGTCCAGCGCCTCCCCGAGATCGGCGGTGGCGCGGTCGAGCCGGGCGGCGCCCCCTCGCCCTTCACCAACCAGCGTGATGGCGCCGGCGGCCTGGAGCGGCGCCAGGTCGCTCGCGGACCGCCGCCAGAGGCGAACGCGGTGACCGGCCAGCGCCAGGTCGGCCGCGGTCGTGTAGCTGCCGTTGCCCCCGCCGAGAATCGCAACGTTCACCGGCACCCCTCCTGGACGGCCGTTACACGCCGCTCACGCGACGATACCGTCGCGACGCAGCGTGGCCACGCGCTCTTTGGGATAGCCCAGGAGCTCGCCCAGCACCGCGTCGGTGTGCTCCCCCAGACGCGCCGGGGGCGCGATCTCGAGAGCGAGCTGACCGTCCACCTTGATCGGCGTGCCGAGCGTCGGCAGCGCACCGTGGACCGGGTGCTCGACCTCCACGACCATTCGCCGATGCCGCACCTGTGGATCGGCCAGCACGCGGTCCACCGCCTGGATGGGCGCGACCGGGACACCGGCCGCGTTCAGCCGCGTCAGCCACTCCTCGGTGCCGCGCTCCTTGAAGACCGCCTCGATCATGGCCATGAGCGCCCCGCGGTTGGCCACCCGGTCGCGGTTGGTGGCGAAGCGCGGGTCGGACTCCCACTCGGGTCGCTCGACGGCGCGACAGAACCCGCCCCAGAACTTCTCGGCGAAGATCGCGACGACCATGTGGCCGTCGTTGGTGGCCAGCGCCCCGTACGGCACGACCGAAGCGTGGCCCGAGCCCATCTGCCGGGGCACCCGGCCGTCGGCGAAGAAGTATTGGGCGATGTAGGTCAGCAGCGAGACCTGGCAGTCGAGCAGCGAGAGATCGATGTGCGCCCCGCGTCCGGTGCGCGAGCGACGGAACAGCGCGCCGGCCACGGCATAGGCGCCGAACATCCCGCCGGCGAGATCGCCCATCGGCAGGCCCATGCGGACCGGGCGGCTGCCCTCTTCGCCGGTGAGCGACATCGCGCCCCCCATAGCCTGCAGCGCGAGATCGAACGCCGGCCAGTCGCGATACGGCCCGTCCTGACCGTAGGCGGAGATCGAGCACATGACGAGGCCCGGGTTCACGGCCGCCAGCGCAGCGTAGCTCAGGCCCAGCCGCTCCATGATGCCGGGACGGAAGTTCTCCCACACGATGTCGGCCTTCGCGGCGAGGTCGAGGAACACGGAGCGCCCGGCGGGCTTCGTCAGGTCCAGCGCGACGGACTTCTTGTTGCGATTGATCGCCAGGAAGTAGGCGCTGTCGCCGTCGGGCAGGAACGGCGGCCCCATGACACGCATGGGATCGCCGCCGTCAGGCTCCTCGATCTTGATCACCTCGGCACCCATGTCGGCCAGCAGCATCGAGCCGTAGGGCCCGGCCAGCATGCGGCTGAGATCGAGCACCCGCACGCCCTCGAACAGCTTCACGCGCGGGCTCCACGAGCGACCAGTGCGGCGTGCACGACCGGGGCGGTGATCGGCAACTCCGTGAACCGAACACCGATCGCGTCGTTGACCGCGTTGGCCACCGCCGCCGAGACCGGAATGACACCGGACTCGCCCAGGCCCTTGGCGCCGAACGGCCCCTCGGCGTCCCCGGCCTCGATCAGGCGCACGACGATCTCCGGCATGTCGGCGGCCTTGAGGATCGCGTAGTCCATGAACGACGCGGTCAGCACCTGCCCGTCCTGAACCACCAGCCGCTCGCTCAGCGCATAGCCGAGCCCCATGTGGACGCCCCCGTGGATCTGACCCTCGGCGGCCAGCGGGTTGAGCGCCCGGCCGACGTCGTGGGCCGAGATGATACGCCGAACCCGGACGACGCCGGTAGCCAGCTCCACGTCGAGCACCACCGCCTGGGCGGCGAAGCCGTAGGTGGCCGACACGTTGCCGCGCAGATCCTTGTCGAGCATCGCGGTCGGCGGATCGTAGAACGCCTCGGCCACCAGCGTCTGCCCGTGCATGCGCAGGTGCCCGGCGCGCGCCGCGCGATCGTACGCGATGCGCCGCTGCGGCTCGTCGTCGACGAAGATGAAGCCGCCGGCGGCGCGGAGCCGCTCGACCGGAGCCTCCAGCTCGGGAGCGGCCATGGCCAGCAGCTGACCGCGCAGCTTCTCGGCGGCCAGGCGCGCGGCGTTGCCGGCGATGAACGTCGTGCGGCTGGCGTGCGCGCCCACGTCCCACGGCTTCACCGAGGTGTCGGAGTTGAGGACCTCGACGCGCTCCAGCGGCACGCCGAGGGTCTCGGCCACGATCATCGCCAGCACGGTCTCCGAGCCCTGCCCGATCTCCGTGGCCCCGGTGATCAACGACACACGGCCGAAGTCGTCGCACTTGAGGATGGCGCCGCAGCCGTCCGAGCGGTAGATGCGCGCCCCACCGCCGACGTGGAACATGCCGGCGTAGCCCACGCCGCGCTTCCAGCCGGGCGCCGGCGGTGGCACCTCGCGGCGCATCTCGTCCGCCACCGCATCCAGGCACTCGCTCATCGCGCAGGAGGTGATGACAAAGCCCTGAGGATTGGCGTCGCCGGGCCGGGTCACGTTGCGCCGGCGGAATTCGAGCCGATCGAGGCCGAGCCGGTCGGCGAGCTCGTCCATCTGGCTCTCGACGGCAAACGTCGATTCGAGGTTGCCGTAGCCCCGCATCGAGCCCGAATAGGGATTGTTGGTGTAGGCGATCGTCGTGTCGAAGCGCACCGCCGGGCAGCGGTAGAGGCCGGCCACCGTGGAGAGCATCACGTACGGCGTGGTCGAGCCCCAAGAGACATAGGCGCCGTTGTCGATGACCACGTGGCAATCGCGGGCCAACAACCGGCCCTCGGCGTCGGCCGCCGTCCGCAGCCGGATCGTGCACGGCTCGCGCGTGGGGCACGCCACGAACTCCTCCAGCCGCTCGAACTCGATCTTCACCGGGCGTCGCGCGCGCCGGGCCAGCAGCGCGGCGATGACGTCGATCGGGTAGAGATCGAGCCCGCGGCCGAAGTTGCCGCCCACCGGCGGCTGTAGCACGCGGACGCGATCGCCGCCGATGCCGAGGGCCTGGGCCAGGTCGCGCTGGTAGAGGAACGGCACCTGGGTGGTGGACGACATGGTCAGCCGATCCTCGGCGTCCCAGTCGGCGATGGCCACCATGGTGCCGAGGCAGGCCGGCGTGACGAAGTTGAGCCGATACTCGCCCTCCACGACCACCGCGGCCGTCGCGAACGCGCCCTCCACGTCGCCGTGGCTGAACTGATAGCGCAGGTCGGTGTGGTTCGTCGGCCGTTCCTCGTGCACCAGCGGGGCGCCGGGCCGCACGGCCGCCAGCGGGTCGAACACCGCCGGCAGCTCGGCGTACTCGACCTCGATCAGGTCGAGCGCCTCCTCGGCGATCGCCACGCTTTCGGCCGCCACCGCTGCGATCTCGTCGCGGACGCAGCGGACCTTGTCCGTCTTGAGCGCCAGCTGGTCCTTGGCGAAGCCGAATGGGTACTGCTCGACCTCCGCGCCGGTGATCACCGTCACCACGCCGGGTAACGCGGCGGCGCGCGTGGTGTTGATGCGCACGAGGCGTGCGTGCGGGTGGCGCGCGCGGAGGATCTTGCCGTGAACCAGGCGCGGCAGGTCGAGATCGTGCAGATATCGGGTGCGGCCGGTGACCTTGTCTGCGCCGTCGCGCTTCGGGACGTCCCGGCCGATGACGGCGAGGTCGGTCACCCGATCACGCCAGCGAGCCCACCAGCAGCCGCTCGTAGAGATTCGCGGTCCACTCGTCGAGTGCGGCCGAGCGCCAGACCTCGTGGAAGGGGGACGCGAGCATCTCGGCGAACGATCGGAGGCCCCGCGCCTGTCCGGCCGCCTCGGTCTCGCCGGGCGCCGGTCGGTTCTGCGCGGTGCGGATGCGGTCCTTGCGGTAGACGGCCGGGAACTCCGTGTAGCGATACAGCAGCTGGAGGTCCTTGCTGTAGAACGCCACGATCGGAATCGACTGGAACGTCTCCCCGTCGCGGCGATTGAGGAACTCGGCCATCAGATCGGCGTTCGGCGAGTCCGGCTGCGGGAAGGGGGCGCGGCCCATCGTCTGGCCGTCGCGGGTGAAGATGCGCAGCTCGATGCCCGCCGTGTCGGCCAGGCGGGCCAGGACGGGAATGTCGCGCCGGCAATCCGACGACCACTCTTCCGAGAGTGCCAGCACCTTCGCCGGGCCGCCGGGCTGGGCCACGAGCCAGCGCCACGCCTCCGTGTGGGCCGGCGGGATCCGGGCCGCGTCGTAGGCCTGGCGGAGGAAGTCGCTCCAGTCGCGGCGCGGCGCGGCCGAGCCCTCGCGGGCGAGGTTCGCCGGCGAGGCGATGAACCGCAGATACTCGTCGAACGTCATCCCCTGCGCGAAGCGCGACGCGTTCACCATCTCACCGGCTCCTTGTGCTCGCCGAACACGCTCTTGAGCGTCTGGTTGATCTCGCCGAGCGTGGCATAGGCCTTCACCGCCTCGAGGATGGGGGGCATCAGGTTGGCTTCGCCGCGCGCGGCATCGTGGAGCCGGCGCCGGGCGGCCTCGACGGCCGCTCCGTCGCGCTCGCGGCGCACCCGCGCGAGCTTGTCCACCTGCGTCTGGGCCACCTTCGGGTCGAACGCGTACAGCTCGACGTCGCGATCGGCCTCGGCCGGATGATCGCCGACGTGGCAGTTCACCGCGACCTTGGGGATCTCGCCCGATAGCATCGCCTGCTCGAAGCGATAGGCCTGCCGGGCCACCTCCGCCTGCAGGGCCCCGGTCTTCACCGCCTCCACGATGCCCCCCATGCGCTCGACCGCCTCCAGCTCCTCGAGAATCTTGGCCTCCATCTCGTTGGTGAGCGCTTCGACGTAGTACGAGCCAGCCAGCGGATCCGCGGTGTCGGCCGCGCCGGACTCCTCGGCGCAGATCTGCATGGTGCGCAGCGCGATCAGCTGGGCCTTGGGCGACGGGATGGTGTACGCCTCGTCGTAGGTGGGCAGCGCCATGGTCTGCGCACCGCTGAGCGCGCCGGCCAGCGCGATGTAGGCGCCGCGCACGATGTTGTTCTCCGGCTCCTGCACCGTGAAGGCCGAGCCGCCGCCGCCGATGAGCGAGCGGAACATCCAGGACTTGGGGCTCTGGGCCCCGAACCTCTCGCGGAGCATCCGTGCGTAGAGGCGTCGCCCCGCGCGGAACTTGGCGACCTCCTCGAAGATCTTCCCCCACGCCGTGAAGTTGAACGAGATGCGCGGGGCGAACTCGTCCACCGGCATCCCCCGCGCGACCATCATCTCCACATAGGCGGCCGCGATGGCCAGGCCATAGGCCATCTCCTGGGCCGTCGTGCACCCGGCCTCGCGGATGTGATAGCCGCACACCGACACGGGATTGGAGCGCGGGAAGTGGCGGGCCGAGAACTCGATGAGATCGCCGACCAGCCGCAGTGACGGGTCGACCGGATAGATCCAGGTGCCGCGGGCCACGAACTCCTTGAGGATGTCGTTCTGCGGCGTGGTGACGACGCGGTCAGCGGCGGCGCCCTGCTGCTCGGCCACCGCGTAGTACATGGCGGTGATCGGCGCGGCCATGCCGTTGATGGTCAGCGAGACGCTCACGCGGTCGAGCGGGATGCCGGCGAACGCAAGCTCCATGTCGGCCAGCGTGTCGATGGCCATTCCGACGCGTCCGACTTCCCCCTCGGCGCGCGGGTCGTCGGAGTCGAGGCCGAGCTGGGTCGGCAGGTCGAAGGCGACGTTCAGGGCGTCCTGCCCGTGGGCCATCAGGTACTTGAAGCGGCCGTTGGTCTCCTCGGGCGTGCCGAAGCCGATGTACTGGCGCATCGTCCACAGCCGGTCGCGGTACATGTTCCGGTGGATGCCGCGGGTGTAGGGATACTCGCCGGGCTGGCCGACGTCCCGTGCGGCGTCGCGCCCGGCCAGGTCCTCGGGCCCATACACCGGCTTGACCGGGATACCCGCGTGGAGCTTCACGTCCCTCATCGTCGGCCTCCAGCTGGGTGGTGACGAATCTCCGTTCGCGGCAGGCTAGGCCGCGGTCGTCGGCCTTGTCAAATGACCGGCCGGCCGCCGGCCGCGGCCCCTGCCGGGCGCACGCATATGTCCGTTATACTGCGCCGGCCATCAACACGCCGACGTGAAGACACGAGAGGGTGCTCGCATGAAAACGCTACTCGCGCTGATTCTCGCAGTTGCGGTGCTGCCAGCCTTCGCCCCGGCGGCCCAGGCCCAGAACCTGGACGACGTCTTTCGCAAGGCCAGCCCGGCCGTCGTCGTCGTGCGAGCCAAGGGGCGCGACGTCAATGCGTCGGGTGTCTACCGCTTCACCGAGACCGGTTCCGGCGTCCTGATCTCCGGCGATGGCCGGGTGATGACGGCCGCCCACGTCGTCAATGGCATGGACGAGATCACGGTCGAGGGCATCGGTGGTGAGGTCGTGCGCGCGACCCTCATCTCGGCCAATACGGCCGCCGACGTGTCGTTGCTCCAGATGGAGCGCGTGACCAAGGCCATGCGGGTGGCGCGGCTGGGTAGCTCCGCCACCGTGCAGGTCGGACAACAGGTCATGGTCGTCGGGGCCCCCTACGGGCTCTCGTATTCGATGAGCGTCGGCTGGATCAGCGCCCGCTGGGCACCCAACACCATCTTCCGCGACATGCCCCTGGCGGAGTTCTTCCAGACCACGGCCACGATCAACACGGGGAACTCCGGGGGGCCGCTGTTCAACATGGCGGGCGAGGTCATCGGCATCGTCAGCCAGAACATCTCGCAGTCGGGTGGCAGCGAGGGCCTGGGCTTCGTCGTGACGATCGACAGCGCGAAAATCCTCCTGGTCCCCCGGAAGGTATTCTGGGGAGCGCTCCAGGGCTTTCTCGTCACCGATCGCCTCGCGACAGTCCTCAACGTCCCATCGGGCGCTGGGTTTCTCGTCAAGACGGTCGCCCAAAATTCAACGGCGTGGAAGATGGGCCTGCAGGGGAGCGACGGGGTCATCATCATCGGGGGAAAGGAGATCCCGGTGGGCGGCGACATCATCCTCTCGGTTGACGACATCCCCGTGGTGTCCGAGAGCAACATCGAGAAGATCCGCAACAGGCTGGCGGGGGTGGCGCCGGGGGCCTCGTTCAAGATGAGCGTGCTCCGCGCCGGCAAGGTCATCCAGCTCACGGGCACGAGCGACTGACTCTCTAGGAGACCGCCGCGCGTTCCGGACCGCGCTCGCTCACGCCGGCTCCTTGAACGCGGTGACGATGTCGGGGAGCGGGGTGCCCATGGGGAACACGCGAGCCACGCCGAGCGCCAGCAACGCCTCGATGTCACGCGGCGGAATGGTGCCGCCGACGACGACCCGGATGCCATCGGCACCCTGAGCTCGCAGCCCCTCCAGCACGCGTCGGGACAGCAGCAGGTGCGCGCCGGAGAGGATCGAGAGCCCGATCACGCCCACGTCCTCCTGGATGGCCTCGGCCACGATCTCCTCCGGCGTGCGCTTGAGGCCGGAGTACACGACCTCCACGCCGGCGTCGCGCAGGGCGTGGGCGACGACCTTGGCGCCGCGGTCGTGGCCGTCGAGCCCGGGCTTGGCGATGAGGACCTTCACGACTTCTTGGCCACCGGGATGTCCAGCGTCACCAGCTCGGCCCGAAGGTGCCCGCCCGTGACCGTGAGGCGGGCGAGCGAGATCGGCAGCTTGAAGCGTCGTGGCCCGGCGCTGCCGGGATTCAGATAGAGCACGCCGTCGCGCTCTTCCATCCGCGGCTGATGGCTGTGGCCGGCGATGACCGCGGAGAAGCCGGCCGCCCGCGGATCCAGATCCAGCTCGTGCAGATCGTGCAGCACGTAGAGTGACACGTCGCCGATCTCCAGCACGTCGGTCTCGGGGATGTCCGCCGCCCAGCGCTCGCGGTCGTTGTTGCCACGCACCGCGGTGACGGGCGCGATCCGGCCGAGCGCGTCGAGGACGTCCGGTGCACCGATGTCGCCCGCGTGCACGATGCGCTCGACGCCGGCCAGCGCGGCCAGCGCCTCCGGCCGCACCAGGCCGTGCGTGTCGGAGATCACGCCAAGGGTGTGAACGCGGGGAGCCATCGCGGTTGGCCTTTGGGATCGGCGTCGACCGCCAGGGGCTTGAGCCGGACGCGCTGGCCGATCGCCACGCGCGCGGGATCGGCGTCCACGAGGATCGAGAAGATGCGATGGCCGCCGATCTTCACGATCGCGAACACACGGGGCCCGGCGAAGCCCGCGGGCAGCCCGGTCTCCTGCACGGTGAAGCCGTGGACCGTCCCCTCGGTCGGCAGGTCCGTCCACGTGAAGGCGTCGCTGCCGCACTCCGCACAGAAGCCGCGCGGCGGCCAGGCCGCGCGGCCGCACCCGGTGCAGGTCGTCGTGCTCAGCGTGCCCTGCCCCAGCCGCGTGTAGAACTCGTGCAGCTTCGTGAAGTCGGCCGACTCCAGCGGGAACGGGTCGACGGCGCGAAAGTAGCTCACGAGATCACCGGCCACTTGTTCTCGATCGGCACCCCCGCGCGACGCACGTGCTCGCGGCTCAGCTGCTCGACGCGCGCGTAGAGCGCGCGCTCGTCCAGCGTGGTGAGCCGGCCCTCGTCGAGCACGACGCGGCCATCGATCAGCACCGTGCGGACGCTGGCGCCGCTGGCGGCGTAGACGAGATTGTTCACCGGGTTCAACAGCGGCCGCCACTCGGGCGTGTCGAGGTCGTAGAGCACGAGGTCCGCGCGCTTGCCCACCTCGATCGAGCCGATCTGCCGGTCCAGCAGCAGCGCCTCGGCGCCCCGCATGGTCCCCATCTCCAGCACGCGCTCCGCCGACAGCACACCGACGTCGTTGCGCGCGTCCTTGTAGACGGTGGCCGCCAGGTACATGAGCCGGAGCATGTCGAAGTGGTTCGAGCCGTTGCCGCTGTCGCCACCGAGCGAGACGCACACGCCGGCGTCAACCATCTCGGGGAAGCGGCCATGGGCAGCCAGCCCCTTGGTGTGCTTGAGCCCGGCCGTCGGGCAGTGGGCGATCTTCACGCCGCGTCGCGCCAGCAGCGCGATGCCGGCATCGTCCACGTAGACCATGTGGGCCAGCTTGGTCCTGGCGTCGAGCACGCCGAGCGCGTCCAGCCGCGCGAGCGGTATCGTGTCGCGGCTCGGTCGCGAGGGATGGAGCGCGCTCTGCATCATCCCCCAGCCGACATCGTAGCGTCCGGCGAGCGCGTGAGCGCCCTGGATCAGCGCCTCGGAGCAGGTGCCGAATCCGAGCAGTAGCGGCCACGCGCCGAGGCGGCCATCGGCGCGACCGTTCACCTTGCCGAGCACGTCGGCGGTGAGCGCGAGCGCCTCGTCGGTGGTCTGTTTCATGCGGCCGCGTTGGCCCTCGAGGTCCCACGTCCAGCGGCCGAGGACCGCGCGCATCCCCACCTGCTCGACGGCGTCGGCCACCGCGGCCACGTCGAACAGCGTGCCCGCCTCGCAGAAGGTCGTGGTGCCGGTGCGGATCATCTCGACGCAGGCCAGCAGCGCGGCCGCCTGCTCCTCTTCCGGCGTGACCGAGGAGTAGAGCGGCAGCAGCCAGTCGGGCAGATAGCGTGGTACCGGAATGTCGTCGAGCATCAGCCCACGGCTCAAGTGCTCGGTGAGGTGAACGTGCGTGTCCACGAAGCCGGGGGCGACCAGGTAGCGCCGGCCGTCGATCACTCGATCGGGCGGTCGCGGCGCACGCACCGAGGCCGCCGGCCCCACCTGGACGATGTCGCGGCCATCTACCAGCACCGAGCCGTCGCTCAGGATCCGCCGCTCGGCGTCCAGCGTGAGGACCGTGGCGTGCTCGATCAGGATCATTGCCGCTCGATTCGCAGGCGCCGGAGCAGCGCGCGCAGCTTCTCGGTCTCGAACGCCTCGCGCCGATCGCCCGAGTAGTCGAAGAAGCCGCGGCCGGTCTTGGGGCCGAGCTCGTTGCGCGCCATCTTCTCCTCGACCATGCGCGCCGGCTTGAAACGCTCGTCGCCGAGGGCCTCGGTCATGTAGCGGCTGGCCCGGTACAGGATGTCCACCCCGCCCCAGTCGATGAACTCGAAGATGCCGATCGACGCGTAGCGGAAGCCCATGCCCGCCCGGAACGCGCGGTCCACGTCCTCGGGCGTGGCCACGCCTTCCTCGACCAGCCGCACCGCCTCGTTCATCAGCAGCACCTGCAGCCGCGGCCCGATGAAGCCGGGAGAGTCTCCGCAGCGCACCGGCGTCTTGCCGAGGCTCTCGAGCAGCGTCAGGGTGCGCGTGACCGCCTCCGGCGCCGTGCGCGGGCCGGGCACCACGTCCACCAGCGGGATGATGTGAGCCGGGTTCAGCCAGTGGGCGACGAGAAAGCGCTCCGGGCGATCGACCGCGTCGCAGACGTCGGAGGGCGAGATGGTGGATGACCCCGACGCGATGATCGCGTCGTCGTCGACGACACCCTTGAGCCGGGCAAACGTCTCTTGCTTGAGCGGGACCGACTCCGGCAGCGCTTCCTGGACGAAGCCGCAACCTCGCAGCGCGTCGAGACCGATGCGCTCCTCGATGCGTCGGAGCACGGCCACCGACTCCGCCTGGTCGATCACCTGCTCCTCGACCATGAGCCCAACGTCGCGCGCGATCTCGCGACGCGCATCGGCCAGCGTCAGCGAAGCCTCCCCGGCTGAGCGGCCCTCCTTGGCGTCGATCAGCCGCACCTGGCAGCCGCCGAGCGCGAACGCCAGCGCGATCTGGCGGCCGATTCTCCCGGGACCGAGCACCGCAACGGTTTCGTGTGCGCTCACGCCCGCTCCGTGTCGATCACGCCGGCTCCTTGCCGTAGATCATGACGACGTGCTCACCCATCCCGGAGTTGTTGTGGGTGAGACCGATCGCCGCCTCCGGCACCTGGCGGGCGCCCGCCTCGTCGCGGAGCTGGACGAAGACCTCGGCGGCCTGGGCCACGCCGGTAGCGCCGAGCGGGTGGCCGCAGCCGATGAGCCCGCCGCGCGGGTTGACGACGACGTCGCCGCCGTAGTCGCTGCGCCCGGCATCCACGAACGGCCCGGCCTCGCCCTTGGCGCAGAAGCCCAGCTCCTCGTAGGCGATCATCTCGGCGATCGCGAAGCAGTCGTGCACCTCGGCGAGATCGACGTCGGCCGGCGTCACGCCCGCCATCGCGTAGGCGGACTTGGCGGCGCGCGCGAGCGCCGGCCAGTGCGCGTAGTCCTCGTGCAGCGACGTCAGCTGGAAGCCGTCGAGCGCCTGGCCGGTGCCGCGGATCCACACGGGCTTGTCGGTGAGATCGCGCGCGCGCTCCTCCGAGGCCAGCACCACCGCCGCCGCGCCATCGGTGATCGGCGAGCACATGAACAGGCGCAGCGGGCTCGAGATCATCCGCGAGCAGAGCACCTGGTCGAGCGTCGCGCCCTTGTTGAAGTGAGCGTTGGGGTTCTTGGACGCGTGCGTGTGGTTCTTCACGCCCACCCGCGCCAGCTGCTCTTCCGTCGTGCCGTACTCGGCCATGTGGCGCTGCGCGGCCAGCGCGAAGCACGGCGGCGCGGTGAGACCGAACGCCGCCTCCCACTCGCGGTCCACGCCGGTGCCCATGTTCAGGATCGCCTCGTCACCCGTCGGCTGGTTGAGCTTCTCCACACCCAGCACCATCACCAGATCGGCCAGGCCAGCCGCGATGAACGCGTAGGCGTAGCGGATGCCCACGGTGCCGGAGGCGCACATGTGCTCGGTGCGGGCGCTGAGCGTGCTCGGCCGGATGCCGAGCGCCTCGGCGGCCATCGACGAGATGTGGCTCTGGAACGCGGTGCGCTCCGGCATCACCGAGCCGACCACGAGGCCGTCGAGATCCTTCGGCTTCACGGCGGGGATCGAGTCGAAGCACGCCTTGCCGGCCTCCCAGATCAGGTCGCGGTAGCTCGCCTTGCGGACGCCGAACTTCGACACGCCCGCGCCGACCAGCGCCACCTTCCTCATGGCAGCTCTCCCCGCAGCCGCCGCGCCGCCTGCGCGTGGCCTCGCTCCTCGGCGATCGCCAGCGCGGTCTTACCGTCATCGGCACGCGCATCCGCGGCCGCGCCGTGGGCCAGCAGCGTGTTGATCAGCGCGGCGTCGCCTTCGAACGTCGCGATGTGCAGCGGCGTATAGCCACCGCCGCCGCGGGCGTTCACATCCGCACCGCGCGCGAGCAGCGCGCTGACGACCCGCACGCTCTTTCGCCCGGCCAGCGAGGCGTGCAGCGCCGTGTTCGCCTCGTGATTGTCCGACAGCGCGCGCACGTCGGCACCGACCGCGAGCAGCGCGTCCACCGCGTCGCCGTGGCCGAAGTGCGCCGCCAGGTGGAGCGCCGGCCAGCCGTCGGGGCTTCGCCCGGTGAGCGACGCCGGCTCGGCGCGGGCGATCTCGCGCACGCGCGTGGCGTCGCCCAGTGCGGCGGCCTCGAACAGCGTCAGCGTCGGCTGCGTGGCCAGCAGCGTCGCCAGCTCGTCGCTCTTCCCCCGATACACCGCGGCCAGGATCGGTGTGGGTGCTGCCATGCTCAGCTCCTTGCCATGAACGCGCGGATCTCGCGCGTGATCAGCTCCGGCTGCTCCTGCACCACCCAGTGCGTGCCGTCGGGCACGCGCGTGATGGTGAGATGCCGAACGTACTTGTCCAGCCCGTCCAGGTTTCCGGTGGTCAACGCCCGGTCCTGCTCGCCCCAGATCACCAGCGTCGGGACCTCGATCACCGGCAGCGCGGCGGGATCGACGAGGCTCTGCGCCGGGGCATCCGCCGTCGGCGGTCCGACGCGCGCGGCGCGGTACCAGTTCAGCCCGCCGGTGAGCCCGCCCGGCCGCGACCATGCCTCGAGATACATCCGGCGGTCCTCGTCCGTGAAGCGCTTGTCCCACACGTCGCCGAGCGCGACTCGCAGCGCCTGATGATTGTCAGCGCTCAGCACCGCCTCCGCTTCGGGGCTGCGGAACAGCAGCATGTACTCGCTTGCCTTCTGTTGCGCCGGGTTCTCGCGCAGCTCCCGGGC
>Ga0075428_100001687_pt1 | contig 23552 bp, 12 predicted proteins | sample RhiMetdeltSRZDD2_FD_75291 | JGI IMG/M metagenome (GOLD analysis project Ga0075428, IMG submission 75291) | Populus rhizosphere microbial communities from Tennessee, USA - Rhizosphere MetaG P. deltoides SRZDD2 | ecosystem: Host-associated > Plants > Roots > Rhizosphere > Soil | place: USA... | reverse complement strand
CAGTCCCGGCGAGATCCCGGTCCCGGAGAGCCACTTTCAATTAGTTGAAGCGCGGCTGAAGCGACATCGGAATGATCCGTCCGCTGCGCGTTCGGCTTTCGAAGTCCTGGATCGCCTTACAAAAACGCCGAAGTGACCGAGTCTGCTTTCGAAAGCAGTCGCGCTTTCGGATCGTGATCCACACAAAACAAAAAAGAGCATCGAGGAGCGAACTATGAAAGAACGCATAGCAGTGTGTTGTCTAATCTTTGTTCTCTTGTTATCGAGTCTAGCACTCGCGCAATCGCAGGGTCCGCCCGCACCGATTATCGCGATAAAGGCCGGTCGTTTGATTGACCCGGAAACCGGCGTCGCCGCTGCCAACCAGGTGATCGTGGTCCAGGGCGAGAGGATCACCGCCGTCGGACCGAACCTTACCATCCCAGCCGGCGCTACTGTCATTGATCTATCGAAACTCACGGTGTTGCCCGGTCTCGTCGATGCACACACGCATATGGCGCTGACTTACAAAGAGCAGCCGGAAAACAACTACTACTATCTGACCGTGGTGATGGATTCGACGGCGTTGCGCGCGATCCAGGCGGCCTCTAACGGTATTCAACTTCTCAACTCCGGCTTTACGGTCATTCGCGACGTCGGGAACAACGGACTCTACGCGGATACCGCTCTGCGCCAGGCAATCGAGCAGGGATGGCTGCCCGGCCCGACGGTAATTCCGTCAGGCATCATCATCGGTGGAACCGGGGGACAATTGTGGCCGACACCCGAAATGTACAAGCGGCACAATATCGTGTACCCCGAATATTTGGATGCAAACACTCCCGACGAGATAATCCGCGCGATCCGCGAAAACATGCTGTTCGGCGCCAGGACAATCAAGCTGTGCATTGATTGCAAGCCGTGGGGCTACTCGGTCGACGACATCAAGCTGGCTATCAGCGAAGCCGCGAAGGGCGGCTGCAAAGTGGAAGGCCACGTCCAAACACCGGAAGGAGCGCAAAGAGCTATCGATGCAGGCATCCACATAATCGGTCACGGCAATGCTCTGACACCAGAGCATCACCGTCAGATGGCTGCCAAAGGAATCTATCTCGCGGGAACCGACACTCCTTTTACCAAGTATCGCGGCAGCGAAAACGCGTTTAGACAAACAGTGGCGAAACTGCGCGACGCGTGGGAGAAAAAAGTGCCGTTGACCTTCTCCACCGACTTCGACTACTGGAATGACCGGATGAAAGACGACAAGACCGGCGAATGGTTGAGCCGCGGCGACCTGACAATCGCTTTTATAGAAACGTGGAAAGCGGCGAACATCCCACCGGCTGATATCCTTCGGGCGATGACGATCAATGGATACAAAGCAGCGGACATCATCAAGGAGCGCGGCCCGATAAAACCCGGAATGTTCGCGGATATGATCGCGGTCACCGGCGACCCGCTAACCGACATCGATTCGTTGCGAAACGTGCAGTTCGTGATGAAAAACGGGCTGGTGTTCAAGAAGGATGGTGCGATGACTCCGGAGAAGTTCTTTCATCCTGGTCCGGTCAGAATGCCAAACGGCCGATGGACTCGCTAACGAATTGATCCTTCTCTTCTTTGCGTCTTCGCGGTCCTTGTCGTCTTTGCGCGGAAGAGTACCATGCGAAGGGTTAGTTCCGCGCCGAGACGCCGAGGACCGCAAAGACGCAAAAGAAGAGGACAGCCTATCGGCGCCAGCTTTTCCTTTTCTTTCCGGCGGTTTGCTATAATTCAATTTTCAAGTTCGCAGTAAAAAGACAACCGTTATGACTGGACACGAAATACGACAGAAATTCCTGGACTACTTTGCCGAACGCGGTCATCGCATCGTGCGAAGCTCCCCGCTCTTGCCGGCAAACGATCCTACGCTGCTGTTTACCAACGCCGGGATGAATCAGTTCAAAGACGTTTTTCTCGGCCTCGAGCCACGCGATTACAAACGCGCCGTCTCGTCGCAGAAGTGCGTGCGCGCCGGAGGAAAGCACAACGATCTCGACGAAGTCGGCCGCACTGCGCGACATCATACCTTCTTTGAGATGCTGGGTAATTTTTCGTTTGGCGATTACTTCAAAAAGGAGGCCATTTACTTCGCCTGGGATTTACTGGTGAACGAATTCGGTCTTGAGCCGGAGCGTTTGTGGTTCTCGGTCTTCGGCGGCGATGACGAGGTTCCTGCCGATGAAGAAGCCGAGCGGTACTGGCAGCAGGTTGGCGCGCGGCCCGAGCGTGTTCTTCGGTTCGGCCGCAAAGACAACTTCTGGCAAATGGGTGAGACCGGGCCGTGCGGACCGTGTTCCGAGATTCATTACTACATGGGCGACCGGCCTGACGATCCCCAATACAATCGGGTCGAGTATGTCAACGGACCGGGCGACACCACGATGGAAATCTGGAATCTGGTGTTCATGCAGTTCAACCGCTCGCAGCGTCCCGACGGCTCGTACCAGCTCGATCCGCTTCCGGCGCCCTCTGTCGATACGGGTGCAGGCCTCGAGCGGCTGACCGCCGTCCTTCAAGGCGTAAAGTCAAACTACGACACCGATCTCATTCAGCCGATTATCGACTTCGTAGCGAACCTAGCCGATACGGCTTACGACTATGATTCGGCGGCGGGCATGTCGATCCGAGTGATCGCCGATCACGCTCGCGCGACTGCGTTCTCGCTTGCGGATGGCATTGCACCCGGAAACGTTGGCCGCAATTACGTGCTGCGAAAGATAATGCGTCGCGCCATTTATCACGGCGTGAAGGGGCTCGGCTTGAAGCCGCCGTTCTTTCATAAGGTCACGGACTTTGTGGTCGATTTGATGGGCGCGCCTTTTCCGGAACTCATTGCATCGCGGCACCTGATCGAACAGACCGTTCGCGGCGAGGAACAGCGCTTCAGCAGGATATTGACCGTCGGTGAGCCCCGGCTCGCCGAGTTGTTCGAACGCCACACCCCCGAAGCTCCGCCGATGTCCGAGCTTGCTCGTACCTATGACACTTACGGCGTGCCGCGAGATTTGATTCGGGTCGTTCTGGCCGAGCACGGCATCGAGATGAGCGAAGACGAATTCAACGAGCAATTCGACGCTGCGTTGAAAGAGCTTCAGCAGCAGACCGCTCCAGCCCTGACTGAGACCGCGAGGCGGGGGCGTGAAATCTACTCGAACGTGACAGGAGCTCTGCCTCGCACCGAGTTCACCGGGTATCGTGAAACTGAGACGAGCGGTGCGCGCGTTCTGGCTATAATCGCAGGAGACGAGCAACGCAAGTCGCTGACGACAGGCGAAACAGGCGAGGTAATCCTGGATCGATCACCGTTTTACTCTGAGGCCGGTGGACAGATCGGCGATACAGGAGTGTTTGAGGGCGATAATGTGCTTGCTCAAGTGGAAGACACTTATTCGGTGGTAACGGGATATCACCTCCATAGGACAAAGATCGAGCAAGGAGAGCTCAGCGTAGGAGACAGGATCAACCTGCGAGTCGATGTCGAGCGCCGTCGTCGAATCAAAGCGAATCACACCGGCACTCACCTGCTGCATGCTGCATTGCGTGAGGTGCTCGGTCCGCACGTCAAGCAGGCCGGCTCGCTCGTCGCGCCCGACAGACTGAGATTTGACTTCACGCATTACGCCCCGCTGAGCGAAGACGAGATCGCTGAGATCGAGCGGCTGGTCAACAGCGAGGTCCTTCACAACCGCGCGGTGGAAACGCAGATCAAGCCCCTCGAGGAAGCTCTACACTCGGGAGCGATGGCGTTGTTTGGAGAGAAGTACGCGTCCGATGTCCGCGTCGTAAGCGTTCCCGGATTTTCGACCGAGCTTTGCGGCGGCACTCACGTCGGCGCGACGGGAGATATCGGCCCGCTCAAGATCGTAAGCGACTCATCGATCGCCGCGGGTGTCCGCCGTGTCGAGGCGTTGACCGCTGATGCGGCGATCAATCGCTTCCAGGTGGACGAACGAGTGATTGAAGAGCTCGCGGCGCGGTTTAGAGTCCCGGTTCGCGATATCCCGGCTCAGGTCGACAAGCTTCAAGATCAGGTGCGCCGGTACGAACGCGAGATCGAGCAGCTAAAGTTGAAGATGGCCCAGGCGGAGTCTGCTTCAGCAGCCGACAGCGCAAGAGAGATCGCGGGCATTCGAGTTGTGGCCCGTCGGGTGACTAATCTCGACTCGAACGGAATGCGTCAACTCGCGGACTCGTTGTCACAAAAGCTCAAATCAGGCGTGGTGGTGCTCGGTCAGGCAAGTGACGGGAAAGCCTCGCTTGTGGCCCGTGTAACCGACGATCTCACCAAACGTCTCAACGCTGGTCAGCTCGTGCGCGAGATATCTGCTCTTATTGGGGGCAAAGGCGGCGGCCGAGCCGATATGGCAACCGGCGGAGGCAGTGAACCCGAGAAGCTGGATCAGGCTCTGGAAGCCAGTTACGTGGCGGTGGAGAAAATGCTGGCAGCATCGTAGTCCTTGCATCGCTAGTAAACGCCTTTAAGCCCATTCCGCTCCGGTGAGGTTCAAGTGAAAACAAAAACGCGGCTCACAACAGCAGGTTGTGAGCCGCGTTTCTTCAGGCCTGGCCAATACGGCCCATGTTTTAGAACGTGAACTTCAGCGCGAGCTGTACCTGTCTCGGGTCTCCGACTCCCTGTCTCAAGAAGCCGTCAAAGTTGAAGAGCCCCGGAGTGGTTAGCGGGTTAACGTTGTTGTCGTTGTTGAAAGTGTTGAACATCTCGACCGACGGCGTCAGCGCAAACCGCTCGCCAAGCTTGAATGCCCGCATCAGCCTCCAATCAAAAGAGAAGTACTCATTGTCCTTGCGTTCCGTATTGCGATTGGTTGCCGTTCGAGCACCCGGCGTGATCGGCTGGGCAGTGCGGGCCTGAATGCGTCCGCTGAACTGAAAGCCACCGCCCATTTCGGCATAAGCGTAAAGGTTGAACTTATGCCGGATGTCGCGGTCAGACAGCGCGTAATCGAGTGATAGATTGTTGATATCAAAAGCGCGATCGGTGAACGGATCCCGCTCATTTGAATCGTCATCCAGGTCCTTCGAAAGAACGTAGTTGCCCTCAAGTTGGAAGCGATCGCTGAATCGCTTTCGTATGCCGATGGTGAGCCCCCGGTAAAGCGACTTCCCGGGGCTGCTTGTAACAAAGACTTCGCCGAGATCCGGACCGAAGAAGTTGTTGCGGTTGACGTTCAGGAAGCGGGTCAGATGAACTCCCTTAGCGTGTGTGAAGTCCAGATAGAAAGCCCAGTTCGGAGCAAGCTCCTGCTCGAACGCCGCATTGGTTGTGTAGATCCGCGGGTTGGCATAATCGCGGGCGAAGACGCGAACACCGCTAAAACACGGGAATGGATTCGAACCGCAGCTCTGAGCGGTAGGCGTTATCAGTCCTGGCCATACCGGCAAGATTGTGGGATTTGCAAAAAGCCCGCCGGCGATGGTCTGCTGTTGAACGCCGTTTGTTGTAATCGAACCGACCTGCGACAACATATTTTGTCGAGCGTTGTAAATTCCCCAACTCGCTCGCAACACTGACTTGCCATTGCTTCGTAGATCCCAGGCGAAGCCGAGACGCGGCTGAAACATCTTCTTCTGACTAGGCAGCGTCCCGTCAGATGGGAATCTCGGATCACTCAGAAACTTCCCATAGGCGGTTTCGGAAGGTGGCACAACCGGGTCGGGGAATATCTGGGCTTCCCATCTGAGCCCATAATTGAAGGTAAAGTTCGGCCGGACTTGCCACTTATCCTGAATAAATAGCGCGTACTCTTCGTTGTCGATTGTCGACGCGCCTGCGGCATCGGTCGCTGGTCCTGAGCGGCCCGCGCCCTGTAAATAGAGCAGGAGATGAGACGCATTCGCCACCGGGCCAAAACCGGGGCCAAGCGAAGCTGGTGAGGCGTAGCGCAAGAATCCGGTCACGCTGTCGAACAAGTAGCGTCCGGCGAAAAATCCGCGGAATACCTGATCGTTTAGAGTGTGCAACCACTCCCCTCCGAACTTATAGGTATGCTTGCCCGAGACGATCGAGAAGCTGTCTCTGAGCTGCGTTCGCCAGATCAGCTCGTCGACGTTTGGATGGAGAAAGAACGGGTTGCCGAATCGAAAATCAGGGGCGAATCCTATTCCGGTATCGGCAAGAAGATTGGACGGAGTGGCAGAGCGAGGACGGGATTCGCGCGCGTATGTGAAGTGCGCCTCGTTAAGCTTTGTCGCCGATATCGAGCTGAACAGGTTCAAGTTGAACACATTGATCTTGGATGGCCCCTCAGTACCATTAGCCGAAGTGCCGTACGTAGCGACATCAAACGTCTGATTCTCGTTCTTCGAGTAATTGAAGTTGTAAGAAGCGCTTAGTTTGTGATCGGCGCTGAGGTTCCAATCGAACTTGGTCAACACCGCCGAATTCCGGATTGGATGCTCGACCGGCAATCCTTCATTCTGCCCAAGACGTGCCTGAATAAAGTTGATCAAAGCGAGTCGCTGACAATCTGGACTGCTGTCGATCAACGCTGCGTTTGCCGTAATTGTAGGCGCCGAAACAGAACACGGGGTGCCGATCGGCTCGCTCAAATTAGCGCGGGTCAGGTTTGAGATGATCTGCTCGGCCGCAACAAAGAAAAAGGCCTTGTCCTTGATGATGGGTCCACCGATCGTTCCACCGAACTGCTCGCGATGAAAATCCTTGAGCGGCTTACCGTCCGATGTATTGGCGGTCAGCCCCTCGAGGCGTTGAAAATAGAACAGGCTCCCGCGAACGTCGTTCGTTCCGGACTTTGTGATGACGTTAACAACGCCGCCAGCCGTGCGGCCGAACTCGGCGCCCGCTCCGGTAGCGATCACTTGAAACTCCTTGACCGCGTCCAGGGTTATGTCGATCGCAGCACGCTGTCCCCCGGCTTGCTCGCCAAAGAAGCCGTTATTGTAGTCGCCGCCGTCGAGACTGATGTTGTTGAAGATGCCTCGTTGCCCGGCAAAATTTATCTCATCACCGTCAGGGCCCTGGGTGATGCTGACTCCCGGCGTCAGAGTAAGAAGATCTTCGAACTTCCTGCCAAGAATTGGCAGATTGCTTACGGCGAGCTCGTTCAAGGTCGAGCTTGATTCGGTTTTCACCGTATCGATTGTTGGAGCGGCGGTGATTGTTATCTTTTCCTCCAGCCGCGACACTTTCATACTGAGAGTGAGGTTGATAGTCTGCCCGACGGTGAGCTCGAGATTCTCCTGGATTACTGTACTGAACCCTTGTTTTGATACCGTAAGGACGTGCCGGCCTGGCTGCAACTGAAGAAACACAAACCGACCGTCCGCATCGGTGGTTAAGGTTCTCGAGAAGTTTGTGTCGGGGTTCCTGACCTCCACGTTCGCGCCGGAGACCGCCCCACCCTGTTCATCCGACAGCGTTCCCTGAATTACTCCAGTGGTCATTTGCGTTTGCGCTACGACGCCAGATGCTAGTGCCAGCACAACGGGCAAACCTAATGCAACTAATCGTATCAGCCTTTTCATTCTTGTCTCTCCGATCGTCGCCTCAATTTTGACAGTGGGTGAATGTTTTGTAGACCACTTGAGGGACGAAAGTCAACACGCGGCGCACTCCCGGGTCCGCTCGTCAGTAAACGCTTGACCAATGCGTCAACCGCTATCATGCTGTGGGCGGCACTGGCACTCGGTTGTCGCTCAGGAAGTAAGAGGCAATGATCGCCATAATCGTAATTTCGTTTCTCGCGCTGATCGGTGCTGTCTTCACGATTTATTTCTGGCAGCAAACGCCTTCTGACAACAGCCAACCTCTCAATCCGGACCCTCGTTTCAAGGGAGGTTTGTTTGATCACCCAGATGCAAGCGTACTCGATGAAGAGCGACAAGCAAGAATTCGATCCGGCCGACAGAAGGTGCTTGAACGCGCGCGTGGCGGTGATCTAAGCGCGCTTGATGAAGCGCACTCCACTGATGCTGCGTTCTACGCCGAAGCTCTTGATGCCCAGATCGAGTGGGCAACTGCACGTCAGGAAAACCTGGCAGCCCTCGTCTCGCACGTTTCAACGAGCAGGGAGCTGAGAGCAAATAAAAAGCTGGCCCAACTGTTAATTGAGACGTGGAAGAGCGAGCCCGATCGGCGTTCGACAACCGAGATGGTCCACATCGCCGCGCTTTCGGATGACCCGGAGACTTATGGCAACGCTGTTCAAGCGACGATCGAGCTTTGGCGATCGGGGAAGCTTCCCTGGTTTACACCGGAAGAACTGGCGGATCTCCTGGTCAGTCAATATTGGCTGGTGTCGCCAGAAGCGAGGAGCGGAGGAGTGGGCTTTGCGTTAAAGCGAAGCCTCCTGAACGTTCGCCGAGAACTGGCAACGGCGGCTTCCACACTTTGAAATTGCCCTAAAGACGGAGTTGTAATCGAGGTCAACCATGAACCCAAAAGACATTCAGGCGTTTCTCCCTTATGTTGTAGTGGCGTTCGTCGCACTCATACTTCTGTTGGTGATCGTGCGGCGAATATTTGTTAACGTCGGCGCGAGAGAAATTGCGATAAAAGAACGACGCTATTTGGGCGCAAAGATGCCCCCGGGCCGCGTCGTTGCAACCGAAGGCGAGGTCGGCATTCAAGCCGACGTACTAAAGCCCGGGCTCCACTTGATCAAGTGGCCCTTCGAGAAGGTGATTCGTAAGTTCCCGCTGATTGAAATCGGGCCCGATGAGATGGGTGTCATCGAAGCCATCGACGGCGAACCGATGCCCCCCGGAGGGATCTTTGCCGCCGATCGGGCGCAAAACGCGCACAACAACTTCCAGGACCCGATCGCGTTTATCAAACGCGGCGGCGTCAAAGGCATTCAGCTTCGCACGCTGCCTCCGGGTTTGTGGCCGATTCACCCATATCTCTTCCGAGTTTCGGTTACCAAAACGACAGTGATCCCCCAGGGCAAGGTCGGGATCGTCACATCGGCTGACGGAGCGGAGCTCGATCCCGGCCGCTTGCTGGCGAAGGCGATCGACAATCACCGCAACTTCCAGGACGCCGAGCAGTTCATCGCGTCGGGCGGTCAGAAGGGGCCGCAGGTCGACATTCTTACCCCCGGAACCTATCGTATATTGACCGACTCCACGCCGCTTGAAGGCGGCGGCGAAAGAAAACCGGGTTTGTTTTTCGTTCGGCTCAATGACGCAACCGTCATTCAAGAGAATCAAATCGGTCTTGTTGAAGCCCTGGATGGATCGCCACTGGATCCCAGAGACTACGTCGCCACTTCGATCGATGGCCACGATAACTTTCAGGACGGCAACGAATTCATCGGGCATGGCGGTCAGCGCGGTCCGCAGAAAGACATACTTCTGCCGGGCACCTATTACATCAACTCGATGTTGTTCAAGGTGATTCTCGAATCTGCGAAGGAGGTCAGACCCGGCGAGGTCGCCGTCGTAGTCTCGAACGTCGGCAAAGATCCCTCCGAAGAAGTGCGGCGGGCCATGGCCGCGAAAATCCGTGATCGCCTTGAGCGCGAAGAGCAGGAGCAAGTAGCCCACGCCGCCGCCCGGCTCGATGACAAGGAGACCGTCGCCGAGATCAAAGAAGACCTTTCACTGAGCGATCCAGCGGATAGCCGGCTTGACGCAGGCGCACACGAAGCTTACGTTGTACCCGCGGGCTTTCGAGGAATACAGGAGACCGTAGTAGGACCCGGCCGTTACTACGTCAACACTCTCGCTGTTACGCCGATCGTCATACCAACAACAAACCAGACCGTCGAGTGGACCTCAGGCGAGGTTGCAAACACGTTCAATCCGTTCGAAGTGATCTCGAAAGACGGTTTCACTATGCAGCTTGAAGTGCGAGTCGTGTTTCGCGTGAAACCCGAAGACGCGCCCTTTATGGTGGCAAAGATCGGTTCGGTCGACCGGCTCATTCAGAACGTGATGCACCCTCTGATCGATTCAATCTTTCGCAATCAGGCTTCTGAATCGTCGGCAATGGCATACCTGCAAAACCGGCACGAAGAGCAGGAACGCGCTGAAGCTCGAGTGCGAGCCCACCTGTTGAAGTATCACGTAGACGTCGTAAACGTGCTGATCTGTCATATCCACCTGCCCGAAGAGCTGATGAAAACTCAGACAGAGAAGATCCTGGCCGAGCAGCGTCAGAACATGTTCAATGCGCAGCGCGAAGCCGAAGAACGACGCATTCAACTGGAGAAAACCAAAGCACAGGCCGACAATCAACGCGACCTGATGGCAGCGACCGTCGGCGTGGACATAGCCGGCAAACGCTCAGAACAGCGCAAAGCCGAGGGTGAAGGCGAAGCGAGCTACATTCTGGCGACCGGTAGAGCGGAAGCTGAAAAGGTTAGATTGATGGGCGAGGCGCAGGGCGTCGCTTATGCCGAGCAAGTAAACGCGATCGGCCCGCAAGGCGTGGCGCTGGTAGAGACGTTGAAAGTGATCGGTGAGAAAGGCGTACGGATAACCCCGGATGTTATGGCTTCGGGAGGAGCGGGTGACGGTGGAGGCAATATTGGCACTCTGCTGTTGTTGAACCTGTTTAGAGACCGGCTCGAGCTTGGAACAAACAACGGCGCTCCCGCGTCTTCCAAGGTCAAATAACGGTGACAAAGTGAGAGTTCCCCAACCGAACGAGACGGTTGGGGAACTTTCACTCCAGCCCAGCAGGGTAAGCACACAGCGCGCTTCCAGACCCTTCAACCTTTCCGGTTGGGGGATTTCCCACAAAGTCTGGGATGTCCTGGGCTAAAAGAAATGTGGTCCAACGACGCTAACTCAAGGCCTTACACTCTTTCCGTCATTCGCGTTCCCACCTTATCTCTTTTCATTGACGCTATCAGCCGATATAATTCTCCGGCCCGCGCACAGCCCTCTTCCGAGCCAGCGCGAAAACAAGTTGACCGCGTCAAGATGAAAAGAGCAAACGGACAAACGATCAAGCTGTGCCTGATAGGTTTTGCGGGGCTAGCGCTGTTTTGGCCGACGCTGCTACGTCCCTGCCACGTTTCGTCAGACACAAGCGATCCGCTACGCGGCGCCATTGCCGACCAGAATCTGATCCTGTTTAGGCGCGGGGCTCTCGACACCACGGTGAGCGCCGCTCTGGACACTTCTTACGAAGATCAGCGGGCGATGACCGCGATGGGCCTGTCACGCTCAAAACAGACACGCATCATTCAGTTTGGCGGCAGAATAAGAGCCAGGTGGATCGACGCGCTTCGAGCAACCGGAGTGGCGATAGCGGGTTACGTTCCGAACAACGCTTACATTATCCACGGTGACCAGCACCAACTGGCTCAGGTAGCCGCGCTCGATTCGGGAACTGCCTGGGACGACGCGAGACCAATCCGATGGATGGGCCGGCTTAATGCGGTTCACAAGCTCGACCCGAAATTCACCGACGAGATGCTCGCCGCAACCGGCGCCACTGTGAACGCCGAAATCGAGTTGATCGATTCGACCGATTCGGAATCGGCGATCGAGACTATCAATAGATTTGCTTCAAACGTGAACCGCGAACCCAGGAGGTTCCTCAATCTTGTGGTCCTTTCAGTGAGGGTACCGGTAGAACGTTTGCCGGAAATAGCCGATCTGGATCAGGTGCTGTTCGCCGGCCCGGCCTCCGAGATGAGTCTCCACGACGAGAGGGGCGCTCAGATCGTCGCCGGCAATCTAAATGCGGAAGGCACGCAGCCCAGCGCACCTGGCTACGTTTCCTGGCTTGCATCGAAGGGGTTGGACGATCCGCCTGATTTTGTCATCGATGTCACGGACTCGGGACTCGACCGCGGTTCCACTGACAGGGCTTTGCTTCATCCGGATTTTTTGGATTCTGCGCTCGAGAGCCGTATACCGTACATCATCAATTACGCGTCTGATGGGCGCACGGATGACCGGCGTGGACACGGCACGATCGTGGCCTCAGTTGCGGGTGGGCGAGGCTCAAGCGAACGTGAAGACGCGCCCGGGTACATGTACGGATTGGGGGTCGATCCGGTCGCGCGGCTTGGCGCATCCCGGATTTTTAACCAAAACGGTCAGCTGCCCGGGACCCTTCGGTTCACTACCGTTGCCTCGGCCGCCTACGCAGCAGGTGCGCGAATATCAAACAATAGCTGGGGAAACTCCTCCAATCAGTACGACTCAACCGCCCAGGAATACGACGCGCTAGTTCGCGACGCTCAACCCGCAATACCCGGCAACCAGGAGATGGTCTTTGTTTTTTCCGCTGGGAACGCCGGTGGCGGAGGACATATCAGTTCGCCGGCCACCTCCAAGAACGGCATCGCCGTCGCGGCAAGCGAAAACTACCGGCCCGAGGGGGTCGATGCCTGCAACCTCGACGGTGGCGGCAATATAGGCCCCGAAGGCGCCAATAACGCTCAAGACATTCTGCGCTATTCGTCGGGAGGACCCACCAGCGACGGACGCGCAAAGCCGGATATCGTCGCACCCGGAACCCACGTCATCGGCGCCGCGTCGCAAGGCCCCGGATTTTTTGGTGATGGTCTGTGCGCGGGCGCGGGTCTGTTTCAGCCACCAAACCAATCTTTGTACACGTGGTCATCAGGCACGAGTCTGGCAGCGCCTCACGTCTCAGGCGCCGCCTCCCTGGCGCGAAGGTTCTTCGTTGCGCAGGATCTGCTTGGCCAGAATCGAGCGCCTTCGCCGGCGATGACCAAGGCCTGTTTGGTAAACTCGGCGTCTTATATGACCGGGGAAAATGCCGGAGGCAATTTTCCTGGTGAGCGACAGGGATGGGGACTGGCCAATCTGTCGCGTGCATTCGACGGGGCAATGCGGCGGTTGGTCGACCAGACAAACCTGTTTACCGAGAGCGGTCAGACGTTTCAGTTGCAGTGCTCAGTCGCCGATAGGACAGCACCATTGCGAGTGACACTCGCGTGGACCGATGCCCCGGGCTCACTGCTTGGGCCGGCGATTGTGAATGACCTGGATCTTGAGCTGGCAATTGGCGGCGTCACGGTTTACCGAGGTAATGTGTTCGCCGGTGCTCATTCAATAGAGGGCGGCGAGGCTGACCGCCTTAATAACATTGAGTCGATTTACATCCCGGCCGGAGTTATCCCAGCAGGGGTTGAGGGAAACTTTATCGTTACGGTTCGCGCGACGAACATCGCGGGCGACGGCGTACCCGGCAATGAAACCGTTCTGGATCAGGATTTCGCGCTGTTGGTTTACAACGCCGGGCCGCCGATCCAGGGACCGCCTCCGCCACCCCCCAACAAGACCCCGCTCATCTTCGAAGTGACGTATGTGAAGAAAACCATCACGATTAGCGGGCGCGATTTTACCTCCGCGGCTCGAGTGGAGATCAACGGTAAGGTGATTGAAAGGGACTTTGAATTCAACGCCACTAACAACTCGCTGGGTCTGAAGCTGAAACCGCGCAAGTTGAATCTCACCGAAGGACCCAATCAAATTGTGTTGATCGAGAACGCCCTCCGTTCGCAACCATACGTCCTGGTACGTTGAGCCAGAGGGCAGAAGGCAGATTACAGTTTTGCAACGCGTGTGATCACATTACCGAATTGAGACACTACCGAATTGAGACTGAGAGTTAAATGACAAATGAAAAATGGCAAGTCGAAATGGAAAATCCAGTCTGGGCTTTACGCTGATACTGCTTTCTGCTTTCTGCCTTCTGCTTTCTGCCTTTTCTGCCCTACGGTCTGATGTTGTAATACCTGATCTTGCTGTTAAGCGTGGTGGTGTTCATCCCGAGGAGTTTGGCGGCGCGAGACTGATGGCCGCCGGTTACTTCCAGCGCGCGCCTGATCAGCTCTATTTGGAATCGATTTACTTCGTCATAGAAAGAAATCCCGCGAGATAAATCGATCTGAGTCGCAACTTTTTGGCCCCCCACCTGTGAGGCTGCCCGTTGCGGGTTAAGGACTTCTTCTCGCAGGTCCTCTCGCTCGATATTCTTGCCTCGCGCGATAATTACGGCGCGCTCAATCACATTCTCAAGCTCGCGGACGTTTCCGGGCCAGTTATAGGCTTCGAGTGCCGACAGAACTTCCGCGCCGATCTGATCCGAGATATCTCGGTTGTTTTCGGCGGTGTACTTTCTTATGAAATGCTGAGCGAGCGGCAGGATATCTTCGCGACGCTCCCGAAGAGGCGGTAGCGCTATGGAAATGACGTTCAAGCGGTAAAAAAGATCTTCGCGGAACGTGCCTTCGTCGACCGATTGCTTCAGGTCGACATTTGTCGCAGCGATAATCCGAACGTCCACCTGTCGTCGCGTGGTGTCGCCCAGTGGCGTGAAGTCGCGTTCCTGAATGACTCGCAGGAGTTTGGCTTGAGTTTCCATCGAGATGTTCCCTATCTCGTCAAGAAAAATCGAGCCTCCGTCGGCGACCTCGAAATAACCCTTTCTTGCACTGACAGCTCCTGTGAACGCGCCTCGGGTGTGACCAAAAAGCTCAGCTTCCAATAATTCGGTGGGCAGGTTGGCTGAGTTGACAGTGATAAAAGGTCTGTCTGCGCGGGCGCTATGATTGTGGATTGCTCTAGCGATCAGCTCCTTACCCGTTCCGCTTTCACCAGTGACTAGCACGGTGCTGCGCGCCGGCGCCACTTGCTCAACAAATGCAAGTATCTCGAGCATTTTTTCGCTGCGCGCGACTGTTTCCCTTGGCTCGGTGCTGCGTTTAAGGGTTTGCTTAAGCGTGCGACGTTCTTCATCTTTGCGTCGTCGGCGAACTCCCGAGGTAACGAGCTTTAGGATTTCCTTGTTGTCGAACGGCTTGCTAATGCAGGTAAACGCGCCGCGCTGCATTGCAGATATCGCGGTGTCGAATGTCGCGTAGGCGGTTATCATCACAACGACTGCTTCGGCGTCGAGTTTGAGTATCTCTTCAAGCGTGCTCAGCCCGCCCATGCCCGGCATCGAGACATCGAGCAGAACCAGGTCGTATGGACGCTGCTGAAATCTGTCCAGCCCTTCCTCGCCGCTTCGAGCAAGTTCAACCTGATAGCCTTCGGTGGCCAGCAGGCTCTCCAGCACATCGCGCATCACTTCCTCGTCGTCCACAACGAGGATGCTGCCTTTCTTTGCCATATGAGTTGGTACCACTTCCAGAACGAACTGCTGATTGTTTAGTCGCTCGCGGCTTGCATTTGTCGCGCGAAGGCGGTGGGTAGTTTGATGGTGAAATGCGCGCCCTCTCCGGGTCGGCTTTCAACAAAAATGCGCCCGTTGTGCTCCTGGATGATCCCGTACGACAGCGCCAGACCAAGCCCGGTTCCCTGCCCGACTTCCTTTGTCGTGAAGAACGGATCGTAAATACGGGCGATGTTTTCCGGCGCGATTCCTACGCCGGTGTCTCGAAAGTCAATGACTAGCGAAGTATCGACCGCTCGAGTGTGCACCGAAAGCCTGCCTCCATTCGGCATAGCGTCGCGAGCGTTCAGTATCAGGTTCATGAACACTTGCTGAAGTTTTGACGCGCTGCCGTAGGCCGGTTGAAGATGCTCGCCATAAGTGCACGAGATTGTGAACTTCGCGTTTCTTAGTTGCGGCTCCAGCAACTGAAGCGTGTCCTCCAGGACCTGGTTGATATCCACTTCGCGGAACTGGGCGTCTCCGGTACGCGAGAAGTTGAGAAGATTATTGACTATTCCTGAAGCGCGAACAGTCTGCACGTGAATCTTTTCGAGCAGTCTTCGCTTCGGATCGTCCTCCTGCACCTGTTGCAACAACATCTGAGCGTAGGAAGAGATACCTGCCAGCGGAGTGTTAACTTCGTGGGCAACGCCGGCCGCCAGCAGTCCGATCGACGAAAGTTTCTCGCGCTCGAGCAACTGCTGCTCAAGCTGGGCGCGCTCTGTTACGTTTTCGATAACCACCAGCGTGCCGGTGACCACTCCCCGCGCAGCTTCGAAAGGTGCCAGCGAGATATTAAGCGTCAGCGGCCGGCCATCTTCAGTCGAAGCGTTGTATTTGTAGATATGTCTGGTGTCGCGAATCGACCAGCCTTCCTGACCAATCACGTTTTGAATAGTTTCAATCAGGTCGCGATCAAAAACATCGTTGATGCTTCGGCGCAATGCCCGCTCGCGCGCGATACCTAAGACTTCCTCCAACGCGCTGTTCCAGGTGGTGATCCGGCCGTCGAAGTCGACTACCAGAATCCCGACGTTAACGCTCTCGATGATGTTCTCCGAGAACTCCTTGAGCCGCGCCAGTTCTTCGGCCTTTTCCATCTCCGACCGGTAGAGCAAGCTGTTGTCGATCGCAACCGCAACATAACCGGATAACGCCCTCAACAAGTCAGTGTCTTCACTGGTGAGCATTGCGCCGGCCGTCGTTCGCCCGATTCCAATAATTGCCACCATCCGGTCGCGAACAACACAGGGCACGTAGTAGTTGAGTTCGTCGTATGCCCGTCCGAGCGCTTCGCCACCGTCCGTCTCCAGCACGACATCTTCTCTGCGAAGATCGTGTGCAACGATAAAGCCCCGTCCTGCGGATCTTACTCGTATTGTTTTTTTGACGTCTACCGGCAAACTCACATCGCCTTCGATTCCGGCGGCATGCGCCAGTCTAAAGCCGGAAGGAACATTGATGTCTTCGATAAAGATTGCTACTTTGCCAACCGAAAGCATGTTCGACAACCGGCGGACAAGCGAATCGAGCAGCTGCGGAAGGGCCGTAGTTTGCGACAGGGTTCTTCCAAAATCCTGGAGCCCTGTTCGCAGGGTGTATCTCTCTCCATAAAACCATCGATCCGCCCACACCTGAAGCTTGTTCTTGATCGGGGCAAACAGCATGGCGACAATGAGCATACCCGCGACAACAACCGCCCGCGTCCGCCAGGAGTTCAGATCCGCGGTTGCCCAGATGAACTTCACCAGATCGCCCACTCCCAGCAAAACCGCCATGTAGATCGCCGCGACTGCGATGCTTGCCATCGCATGCACGAAGCTCCGGCGCATTATCACATCGACGTCCATCAACCTGTAGCGGACAATCGAATAACCAAACGACAGCGGAACCAGAATCAACGGCGCATAAGCAATCTTCTCCATTGCCGGGGTAATTTCGAAGTTCAAGAGATAGGGGATCAGATACAAAACCCCGAACGGCAGCGCTGACAGTCCCAGCCCCCAGATGATCCATTTGAGTTGCTGGCGCAGCAGCGGTTTTTCCGTTCGAATGAATGTCCGCAGCAAGAGCGCGCCGCCGATCAGGAAAAAGATCGCGAAGTGAATTAGCTCGACCTGGCGGAGGAGATTACCCCATTGAACAAGCGAGTCTTTACCGAACAACGGGGTCGACCCGATCTGAACGTTCGGCTTGTAGTGCCAGAATGCCTCGACAATAACCAGCGCTACAGCGGGCACATATAGAGATGCTATGATCGGCCGCCGGCGCACCGATAACCCACCCGATGGAAAGTTTGCACAGAAGTGGAGAAAGAGCGGAGCCAGGAGGAACCACGACGCGCCATCAAGAAAGCTAACCAGCCGATCCAGTTTCGTAAACTCCAAAGTCGGAGTATAGAAATAATTTACAAATGAGAGCAGCGACCACGCGAAGAAATGATAAGTAAGAGCGGCACGGCGTTGTTTGAATAGAACGAACAACCCGATCGCGAGATATACCAATCCTATAAAGGCCAGGTACAGACCGCGTTGGAGATCCTGGTCGAGAGTTCCCACCTTGAAATCTACGTCATAAACGGGACGCTTAATTCCAAAGATGCCTTTGAGAACCGGATCCTGATGCACGATCGCATATCTGGCATTGTTCCCGACACCCTGGTTCTCGAGGTAGCGCGAAAGCGTTTCCGCTCGCGTGACTTCTTCATAATCCAATTGGCCAGGGGTCGTCTTGGTACCGGCGGCGGCGTCGTATCTGCCGATGTAGAAGAAAGCTCGGACGTAATCGCCCTTCTTTACGGCCGACGCAAGAGGTGAATCGGGCCTCACCGACTTGGCTTGAACGCCGTCCGGAGTATCAACCCACTCAATACCATCATCGGCGACGGGTGGAAGACTCAATCGGTCGCGGAGATTGAGTATGCCCAGAACGAAAAGCGCGACGGTTATCGCCAATATGGCGATAAGCTTGGTCGTGCTCATTGGTTCTCTCATCTCAAACCCCATTGCGCGCTGAAATCAAAGAAAGGAGGGCACCGAGACCTATAGTGCGCTCGTGCAACTCCTATTCCTGCTGTTAAACCCGCCTAATACTATGCAAACTCACGGTTTTAACGCTGTCGCCGAGGTCCGCTCGCAGCCGGATTTCCATATTCTTGGAAGGGGCTCCAATTTTTCGGATACCAGCAAGTCCTTGTCTTTCAAACAAGAAGCCGACCTCCGAGCTTTTAGTCCGTGGAGCGTTGGCGTGCCCGACACGTTACGCACGAGGGCATTTTTGATCCCGAATGAACACGGCTTGACTGAACTGGCTTCGGGAAACTAGAACCTGAGCGACAGCCCCACCCGAATCAACCTGTGGAACCGACTTGCCACCAGCTCCTGACGCTCATCTGACACTGATGTTTGTTGGTCCAACAGGTTTCTTAAATCAATGACAGCAGCCCACTGTCCGGGTATGAAGCCTAAAGCGGGAAGTTCCTGAGTCAGCGAAACGCTCAGATTTGGATCATAGGTAGATATCTGCCCCTGAAACGGATCGATCGCAAACAAGGCCTGTCCGGGAGCAAGCCGAAGGACGGTTGATACTTTGGTTCCCGTTCCTATGAAGTTTGCGTCCAATTTCGCGGAGACGACGTGAAAGAGTCCGTTGCTAAAGAGGTTGGCAGGCGTCGTTATCCCGCGAGGATCAAGTTGCTGTCCCTCGCCGAATGCATAGCCTACTGAGCCGTCTAAAACCTTATTAACATGTCGGCGATAAACCACTCGCAAGCCGCGAGTGCGGCCGGACTGGTCTTCAACACGAAAAGCCGGGTCGGCCTGAGGAGCGTCGTTTGGTATCGACAGCAGTCCAACTCCGTGTCCGGAGACCGTATCGAGGAATGCCGCCACTTCAAGAGAGGACTTGTCGGATAGGATTTGTTCTCCCCCGAACTCGAGTCGGTAGCTCCGCTCAAGCACCGGCTGGCCTCCCGCGATCGCGACCGGTTTTGGCTCGGAAAATTCAATCTCCCCTGATTCCAAATTGACTCTTGACTGACTGTCGCTGGAGGAACCAGGCACCAACCCCGCAAAAAGCCGCGTTCGGGTACCTGCATCGACGGCCACACCAAATCTCGGAAGTACGCTAGTACCTGATCCACTTTCGGCGAATCGTGCGAATTCCAACCCGTAGACGATTAGCACCGGTCCTGAGATCTGCCACGTGTCAGTAGCCGAAACCGAAAACTGGCCAAGCCTGGGACTCGCGCTGTAGCGGGAGAAAGTGAAGCGTCCGTACCCCATCGCAACCGAAACCCGATGACGGTTGCCTACATGAGCCGTGGTCAACGCTCTTAAGCTTTGCGGCGCGCCGCTTCCATACCCAAGCTGTCCGCTGACTACCAGATTCGCATCTCTACCGATCTGCTCAGACACGCCGAAGTTTGCACCAGCGAACGCGAGGGGTTCTGTGTTTCCACTCGCAGTCGCCTGACCGAACATGTTCACCGCTCCGTGTAGCTCGGTTGAGCGAGGCGTCAAAGCAATAGTCGGATCGACGGTGGCGGGATCCTTCTTTACCTCATCGTAGTGGAAAATGGTACCGCGAACTCTACGAGCGGCAAACTTCGAGTCAGCGCTGAGACTCGTTTCGTCGGCGAGCGCAGTTATCCGTCGCAAGAAGATGGAATCAAAAACGGTGACCTTGTTAGGTTTTACATCGGCCGCAAGCTCGACAGCTTTGAATCCCTCAGCTTCGGCTTTCACGCGATAATGGCCGGGAGCAATGCCGGCGGCTGTGAACTTACCTTCGCCATCGGTGCTTGCGCGCCGAACAACCTTCTCGGCCTTAGCCGCTTCGGCGTCCGCCAGGACGACAACTGCGGCCCCGATCAAGGGGCTGCCGCTCGCATCCATTACGACTCCCCTTATGGAGCCACGTCCGGCAGCAGCCTGAGTCGGCGCGTACGCAATCGCCCCTAGCGCAACCAAAGCCAATAGTCTTGATGCTTGTTTCATTCAGGTCACCTCTTAATCTGATAAAGCAGAGGTCTAATCCGCGGTAGTCCCAATTCTATCACCCGACCTCGGGGTGTCAAGCAAACCTGAGGCACTCAACCACGCGGCAAGCCGCCGAAATGCCCTCCCGCGATGACTGACTTCCTCTTTTTCCGAAGGAGTGAGCTCAGCGAAGGTCCTCCCCAACGGCGCGTAAAAGAAAACCGGATCGTAGCCAAATCCACCATCACCCCGGGCGGACTCCAGTATCAAGCCCTTCACACCTTCTTTGAAGACCCTCTCGCCCCCGTCCCAGACAATCGCCGCAACACAGGTAAACTGCGCGCCGCGACGGTGACCCGGCAAACCCTTCATGTTCTCGAGCAATTTTTCCATTCTAGATGCATCATCCGCGTCGGGTCCCCCGAAGCGGGCCGAGTAAACACCTGGCGCCCCGCCAAGCGCTTCGACCTCGAGTCCGGAGTCATCCGCAACCGTGGGCATACCGGAGATCTTGTGATAATACCGGGCTTTTAACAGGGCGTTCTCCTCAAAGGTGGCGCCCGTCTCGAGCCCGTCCGTAGACGCCGATTCTCTTAAGCCCATTACGTCAATCATATGCTTGCCCAAGATCAATCTCAGCTCGGCGATTTTGCCCTGGTTTGTTGTAGCCAACAAGATGCTCACGAGCTCCAGTATATCATCGCAGCCTTACCCCGAACCTCCAGACGCAAGCTCGCTTGAAGTAAGAACCAGGCGCACGACCACTTCTTGCGAGCTACATACAAGAAATTTGATATTGTGTGCGGGCCTGTCGCGGCAACGACGGTAAATATTTCTTCCAACTTATGTACTTTTTACACGTAATGGGCAAACCATCTCATTGTAAAGAGGACGGCAAATGCCTTATCGATCAACAAAACGTGAAGTAACATTACCGATATGAGGGCCGCCGTGCTCGTGGCACTTTGATTGCTCAAGGATGAGTGGGGCAAGAGATACGGGTGATGACAACATCACTTCCTGTTCTCGATTCTCGGTTACTGTGGTGAGGACAGTAACTAGAGACAAAGGCGACGCAGTCTTCCCACGCTGCGTCGCCTCTTTTTTATGGCCAGTCCCGTGGCCGTTCGACTTTCGGCAGCCTTTCGCAGCTCTGATAAGCAGTTCATCCCCGGCCGATTCGCATTAGTTTCAGTTGGACGCCTTTCTCGCGAACAGAAAACTGAACGATTTGCAGGAGGGGCTGTCCATTTCGCATCTCCAGCTTGACACTGGTTTTGTCGCGCCGATATGGTCAATGATCGGTCAGCCCTTAGAATCGCATGCTGGATGAATATCGACGCGACTTTTCTGAGTTCAATATCGCGTGTGCACGCGAGCACTATCTATTTCTGTCCGGCCAAAAGAACACCCTCGAGATCGCACCAATCTATGAACGCTACGGGCATCTTTTTGATCGCGATCAACTAGATTGGCTCAAACGCGAACTCTCGGAATCCTCATCGCGCTCTGAGATTGATCGCGTCTCCATAAGACGCCTGTTCACTTTCGCAGTTGAGCAATTTCTCGAAAACGCGGTTAAACGGCTAACCGCGGAAATAGGAGAATCCGAAGCGGCGGCTACAGTCGAGTGCATCGGTCGAAGGATGACTTTTCAGGACTCGACCGTGGCAATTACAACAGAATCCAACCGCGAGTCTCGCCTGTCAATCTACAACGCTCGTCTTGACGTTATCGAAGCTTCTAACACTCTGCGCGCCGAGCGTCTTTTTACGCTGCACCGGACCGCTCGATCTCTCGATTATTCCAGTTATGTTGACCTGTTCGAGCAGCTTCGCCAATTGGACTATTCGGCGATAGCCACGGAAGCCGATAGTCTACTTTCACGGACCGAACACGTATATGTAACTCGCCTTCACGAGGCTCTGAAGCGTGATCTTGAAATCAGCATCGACCAGGCCCAACGATCAGACGCAATGTACCTGCTTCACTTAACCGGCTTTGACGAACGTTTTCCACAGGGGCGAATGCTCCAGGTATATAAGGAGACGATGGCTGGCCTCGGTATCAAAACGGACACTCAGCCAAACATTGCCATTGACAGCGTGCCGAGGCCACGAAAGAGTCCGCGCGCGTTTTGCATGCCGATATCGGTCCCCGATGACATCAAGCTGGTGATCCGGCCCGCTGGAGGACAATCGGATTATCAGTCGTTTCTTCACGAATCTGGGCACGCACAACAATACGGCTGGGCGTCAGCCCAGCTGGCGCCCGAGTTCAAATACACCGGCGACTACGCGCTCACGGAAACCTACGCCTTTTTGTTCAACCACTTGATCTCGGACAGCGAATGGCTGTCGGTTTTTATGGGTATGAAGGACAATGCTGAATTTGTCCGTTCGGTTGTGCTTTCGAGGCTGGTGACTGTGCGCCGCTATGTAGCAAAGCTTATGTACGAGCAGAGGCTTCACGTCGATGAAGATCTCGACGGTTCGTCGCAACTTTATGCGGAGCTTCAAACCAGCTCGACCTATTTCAAGACTGGCCCTGGAGAGTTTCTCTTCGATCTGGACGATTCGTTTTACTCGGCAAGCTATCTTCGAGCCTGGGCCTTCGAGGTTTCAATGCGCGAACACCTGAAAACCCGTTTTGGGTCGCGATGGTGGGGCTCGCGGCGCGCGGGTGATTTCTTGAAAGAGATCTGGGAAACCGGAGATCGTTACACCGCCGATCAAATGGCCAACGAGATCGGCATCGGCCCCATCAGGTTCGACCCGCTCATCGATGAGTTCAACGCTGTATTGAGGTAATAGCCCCTTAAGCTCAACTACCTAAGACTCACGTATGCGAACAGTGGCCGTACATCTTGGACCGCGCAGCTATAAGATCAAAATCTCAAGTGGTCTGCTCGGCGAGCTTGGAGAGCATGCGCGCACATCGCTCGGTCAGAATGCAAGAAGCGCGGTAATTATCAGCAATGCCACGGTCGACTCACTATATAGCGACCAGATCGTAAGATCCCTCGCTCGCGAAGACTTTAAGATTCATCGGTTCTCGATAGGGGATGGTGAGCGGTACAAGAATCTTCGAACCGCCGAGACTCTGTTTGCATTTCTGATCGAACGACGTATCGAGAGAGCCGATGTCATAGTGGCGCTGGGCGGAGGCGTGGTGGGTGATCTCGCGGGATTCGTTGCGGCCAGCTATCTGCGAGGAATCCGTCTAATTCAAGTCCCTACGACTCTTCTGGCTCAAATCGACAGTTCGGTTGGCGGGAAGACCGGCGTAAATCATCCGCTTGGGAAGAACCTGATTGGCGCGTTCCACCAGCCCTCGCTCGTGGTGATTGATACCGATGTGCTTCGAACGCTTCCGCCGCGACAAGTGCAGGCGGGACTCTACGAAGCCATCAAATATGG
>Ga0075428_100001684_pt1 | contig 23564 bp, 16 predicted proteins | sample RhiMetdeltSRZDD2_FD_75291 | JGI IMG/M metagenome (GOLD analysis project Ga0075428, IMG submission 75291) | Populus rhizosphere microbial communities from Tennessee, USA - Rhizosphere MetaG P. deltoides SRZDD2 | ecosystem: Host-associated > Plants > Roots > Rhizosphere > Soil | place: USA... | reverse complement strand
TGTCGACGATGAGCCGCGTGCCGTCGGACGTGAAGCGGGAGCCTTGCCACTCTCCGCGCAGGGCGTAGGTCTGTGTTGCGCCGGTGACCGTGTCCACGACCTCCACCCGATGGATGTTGTCGTTGTTGTTGTCGTACGTGTTCAGCACGGCGCGGGTGCCATCGGCGTTGAACGTGACATTGTAGTAGTAGTAGGCAGTCCCCGGCAGCGTGACCGTTTCGCCGATCTGTGTCCCGGTGGTGACGTCTACGACCACCAGGCTGGTGACTCCGGTCTCGTCACTGAAGCTCGTTACGAGCAAGCGCGTGCGGTCGGGGGTCGAGGTGATCCCCCGACTCTGACCGGTGACGGTGATGGTACTTCCCACTTGCGTGCCGGAACTCGTGTCGAGCACGGTGATCGTGATCGCTTTATCTTGGCCGCCGTAGCCGGACGTATCGGTATAGACGGCGACGCGGTTGCCGTCGGCGGTGAATTTGACGTCTCCGACGCCGGCCTGGGTGATCGTGGTTCCCATCTGGGTGCCGGTCGCCACGTCCACCAAGGTCATGTGAGTGGTGTAGCCGGTCACATAGTCGCCTTCACGTGTGGTCAATGCGACCACGTTGCCGTCGGGACTGAACCTCGAATCTGTGTAAGCGGCACCCAGCTCGATCGTGCTCCCGAGCTGGGTACCCGTGGTGAGGTCGACGATCGCAACCCGGGAGGTGTAGCTAGCCGTGCCTGAGCTGTACGTACTGATGGTGATCGTCGCGCGGGTGCCGGCGGGGTTGAGGAGCACTTGACCCGATCCAGTGACGGTGACGGTGCTGCCCACCAGGGCGCCGGTCGCGGCGTCGAGCACTGTGACGCGGGTGTCCGTGCCGCTGGTGGTGAGCATGACCCGCGTTCCATCGGAGTTGAATTGCGCCTGGGCGGAGCCCGCCACGTCGAGGGTGGCGCCGAGCTGCGCGCCAGTGGTGGTGTCCACGATCGCCACTTTCGTGGTGTAGCCGGAGTAATAGTCTCCGGCGCGGCCCAGGAGGACGGCGTGATGTCCGTCGGCGCTGAACTGGACGTCGCTGACGTACTGGCCGAGGTTGGAGATGGTGCCGAGCGTGGTGAACGACGACGTGTCGATGACCGTAACGGTGCCGTTGCCACTCCCCAAGACGAGGGCCCGGCTGCCATCGTCGGTGTACTGGATTTGATAGGCCGCGCCTGCAATCGTCAGTGTGCTGCCGATCTGGGTCCCGTCGGTGAGGTCGATCGCCGTCAGCCGGGTCACGGTCGTCCCGCTTGAGGAATCTTGTTGCAAGACAACGATCTGGCTTCCGTTGGAGGAGTACCCGGCGGACTGAGCGGCGGCGAAGTCGAAGGTTGAGCCCACTTGCAAGCCAGTGGCGGTGTCGACGACGGTGTATTGAGTGCCCGCCGCCTGGTAGGACTGGACGACCAGGCGCGAGTGGTCATCGGAGATTTGCATGTACGGGTAGCCCGGAACCGAGAACTCCGTGACGGCGCCGGTCGCGGTATCGACGAAGAGTGCGCCGTTCGAGCCATCGCGATAGGTTCGGAAAATCGCACGGGTTCCCGTGGCATCGAGGGCTCCACTGCCATCGGTCTCGAAACCCGACACTGCGGAGGGCAGTTGAACTTTAATAACGTCGCCGGTGGCGGTGTCGATGATCGCGACCTCGGATGCGTACGTGTAGGTGTAGCTGCCGTTCACGTAGCGATAGCGCGAGGCGGTCGCGGTCTGAATGGCGTACCCGCCGTCGGCAGTGAACGTCATCGTTGATGACGGCGAGCCGGCCAGCTCGGTGACGGTGACGGCGCCGGTCGCGGTGTCGATGATGGCCACACGGGTGCTGTATACGGTGTTGTAGTAGTCGCCCCTCGACACCACGGCGATCTGGCTGGCGTACGCGCCATCGGCGCTGTATCGCAGGGCGCTGTTGTAGCTCGTGCCATCGATGGTGACGGTCTCGCCGATCTGAGCGCCGGTGGCCGTATCGATGACCGCGATCGACGTCCGGTCCACATAGTCGTAGTCGTAGTAGTCGCCGACACGGACCTGGACGCTGGTGACGCGGATGGCGCGGCTGCCATCGGGGCTGTACTGCAACGCGCCGGACCCCGGCAGGTCGACGGGCCCGTCGGCGACCACCCCAGTCTGCGGCACGTCGACGGTGACGGTGTTGGTGACGCTGCCTCCGCGGCCGTCGTCGACGGTGACGGTGAAGGTGTCGGTGTCGACGTCGTTCGGGGTGGCCGACGCGGCGTTACGGGCGTCGGCGCTCGGTGTGTAGGTGAATGCGCCCGTGGTCGGGTTCACCGCGACCGTTCCTTTGCCGCCCTGCGTCGCCACCGAATAAGTCAGCGGGTCGCCGTCGACGTCAGTGCCGTTGATCGTGCCGGTCAACACCCCGTTTGAAAAGTCGCCCGGCGTCGAGGTCGCCACGGGCGCGGTGTTCTTCGGCAGCACCGCCACCGTGACCACCGTGGGTGTTGCCCCACCGTGTGCGTCGTAGGCGGTGATAGTGAAGGTGTCCTGCTTCGCGTCGGGGGAGGCGGAGACCTTGGCCGCCGCGAGTCGCGCGGCCTCGGTGGGTGTGTAGACGAAGCTGCCGTCGGCATTGACGAGGACGCTGCCCTTGAGCGTGGCGCCGGTGCCGGCGTAGCTCAGCGTGTCGCTGTCGGGATCGATGAAGTACACCGCCCCGGTGACGGTGCCGTTGGCGTCGGGGTCGTTCGACTCAGTTTCGGCGGCGACGGTCGGGCGTTCGTTGGAGCCCGCCTGATCGATGTCGATGACGGTTACCTTCGTGCCTGCCGACGAGATCGTGGTCAGGGTGACGCGGGTGCCGTCGGCACTGAGCCTCGCGGTTCCCGTCGGGTAGCCCGGCAGCGCTGCTGAGACGCCGACCTGGTTGCCGGTCGCTAGATCGATGACGGCTAACCGGGTGGTCGAATCGGTGCCGTTGCCGTAGACATAGGCGGTCTGGAACGCGCGGGTACCGTCCGCGCTCAAAACCGTCCCGCCGGAGTAACCGCTCAAGACGGTGGTGGGGCCGACCTGCGTGCCGGTGGCGACGTCGATGACAGCCACCTGGGTGGACAAAACAGTGGAGCTGCCGTTGGCGTAGGTGTAGGCGTACGTGGTCTGGACGGCCCGGGTGCCGTCGGCGCTGAACTGGATGTTGCTGTTGGCGTTGCCGGCCAGGGTGGTGGCGGTACCGACCTGGGTACCGGTGGCGACGTCGACGAAGACCACCCGGGTCGCCGCGCCGCCGCTGTACTGGTCGCTGGTGGTTACGACCAGGCGAGCGCCGTCGGGGGTGAATGGCGCCGGGTTGCGGGTGTAGTTGTAGTCGTAGCGGTCGATCTCGCCGCGCACGGTAACTGTGCCGACCTGGTCGCCGGTGGCAGTGTCGATCATGGTGATCCGAGTGGTGTAACCGTTGAAGATCTCGTCACGGTCGGTTGTGATCTGGATGAGGCGGGTTTCGTCGGCGTTGAGAAGCGTCCCGCCGGGAGAGCCGCCCATCGTGACGGTGGACCCGATCTGGTTGCCCGTCGTGACGTCGACCACCGTGACCCTGGTGGTGTAGGTGTAGGTGCGCTGGCCGTCGACATAGATCTCTTCCTGTGAGGTGAGGATGGCGCGGGTGCCGTCGGCGAAGAACTGCGCTTGCCCGGAACTGCCGGACACCGTGATTGCGGTGCCGATCTGTTCACCGGTGGTGACGTCAATGACGGCCACCCGAGAGGTGTGGGAGTAGACGCCCGGCGTGCTGTCGTACATGTCGGTAATGAACAGCGCACGGGTACCGTCGGCGTTCAGCTGCACATCGTTGGAGTAGCCGTAGCCCCTCAGCGCCGTGGTGGTGCCGATCTGGGTGCCGGCCGCGGTGTCGATGATGGCCGCCCGAGAGGTGTAGGTGTTGACGCCGTCGATCCAGTCGTACGTCTCCTCCAGCGAGGTGGCGACGGCCCGCGTGCCGTCGGCACTGACCTTCAGCCAGGTGGACGAGCCTGTCAGTGTGGTGGTCGTACCGACCTGCTCGGCGTTGGCGGTGTCGAGGACCACAACACGCGTGGTGTAGGTATGGGTGTACGTGTAGGGGTCGTACGTCGTCTCGCTGCTGGTGGTGACGACGGCGCGGGTGCCGTCGGCAATGAATTGAGTTGCGCCGGAGCCGTTCAGCGTGACCGTAGTGCCGATCTGCTCACCACTGGCGGTGTCGATGATGGCCACCCGCGTGGTGTAGACGTAGGAGTAAGTGGGTTGGTCGTACCTCTGTTCACTCGTGGTCACCGCGGCGCGGGTGCCGTCAGCACTGAGCGAGGATGAGCCCGGGCCGGCCAACGTGACGGTCGTGCCGACCTGCTCGCCGGTGGCAGTGTCGATGACGACGACACGCGTGGTGTCGATGTACGAGTAGGTCGCTTGGTCGTACGTCCGCTCACTCGTGGTCCGAACGATGCGGGTGCCATCGGGGGTGGACAACGACGATCCACCGGACGAGCCGGACTGCGAGACGGTGGTGGTGGTGACGTCTCCGACCTGGTTTCCGGTCCTGAGGTCGATCACGGCCACTCGGGTGGTGTAGGTGGATGTGCTGGTGGAGCTGTCGTAGGTCGAACTCTGCGCAGTGAGCTTGGCCGTCCCGTCGCCCCTCAACTGCGTCGAGCCGTACTGGCCGGCCAGGGTGGTGCCGGGGCCGACCTGGGTCCCGGTGGCGGTGTCGATGACCGTCACCCGGACGGTGGAGGTGTATGTGCCAGTGGCGCTGTCGAAGGTCGGACCAGCGGTGGTTTGGACCAGCCGGGTGCCGTCGGCACTGTATTGAGTCCCATTGTGCGAGCCGGCCAGGGTGATCGTGTCCCCGACCTGAGTACCGGTGGCAGTGTCGACGATGGCCACCCGGGTGGTGTAGGTGTACGTGCTGGTCGTGCTGTCGTAGGTCGTAGTCGACGTGACCTGGGAGGCGCGGGTTCCGTCCGCGCTGATCATCGCCGGTAAATAACCTTCGTAGTAGCTGTTGGTGGGAAGCCCCTCCATGGTGGTGGTGGTGCCGACCTGCTTGCCGGTGGCCGTGTCGATGACCGCCACGCGGGTGGCGGTGGTATAGGTCTGGGTCTCGGCGTCGTAGACCGCGGTCTGGGTGGTCAGGATGGCGCGGGTGCCGTCGGGCGTGTATCGCAACCCGCCAGCCGCATTGCCTGGGACCGTCACCGAGCTGATGACGCCGGAGGTGGCGATGTTGACCGTAACCAACGTCGAGGTCGTCCCGCCGTGGCCGTCGTTGGCGGTGAGGGTGAACGTGACTTCCCGGTCCGCTGCGGTGGCTGTGTCGGCGACCGCGGCATGACGGGCGGCCTCGGTAGGGACGAATACCAACTGGCCGTTGGCGATCGCCAAGTCACCTAAGTCGGTGTCGTCGGTGAACGTCAACGTGTCCTGGTCGGCGTCGATCACCGGGAAGGAGATGGGCACAGCACCGTTGACTGGGTTCGCCGTGCCGGTCTTCGCCGGACCAGTCGCTGTTGGCCCCGCGTTGGTGGGTGTCACCGGCACGGTGAACGCCGATGTCGTGGTGCCGCCGGCGCTGTCGGTGGCCGTGACGGTGATCGTCGCGGTGTGCGGCCCTGAGTAGCCGTCGGCGGCCAGCAAGTGCGCATAGTCGCCGGGCGTGTAGCGGAAGCTAGTCGGCGTCACCTGGGTGATCGAACCCTGAGTGGTGTTGGCGCTGAACGTGATTGGGGAACCTTCGGGATCGGTTCCATCCACAGAGAACTCGACGCCACCGTTGGCGTCCGGAGTTAGAGTGCCCGCTGGCGGCAGCGTCAGGGTTGGGGCGTCGTTGACGGAGTTGACGGTGAGGCTCACCGTCGCGGTGTTGCTATTGGTTGCACCGTCATTAGTGCGGTAGGTGAAACTGTCTGGCCCGTTGTAATTCGCAGCCGGGTTGTAGGTGAATGAGCCGTTGGAGTTCAGTGTGAGGGTGCCGTGGGATGGGTTCGAAACGACTTGTGCGGTAATCGGATTGCCGTCCGGATCGCTGTCGTTGGCCAGCACTCCCGGAGTGGCGACGGTTAGCGGAGTGTCTTCGTTGGTGCTGTAGCTGTCGTTGCCCGCGACTGGCGGTCGGTTGACCGCACCGGTGACGGTGATGGTCACCTTGGTGGGCTTGCTTGTAGTCGTGCCGTCGCTGGCTTTGTAGCTAAACGTGTCAGTGCCGATGAAGTTGGCGTTCGGACTGTAGGTGAACGAGCCGTCGGTTCGAAGCGTGACAGTCCCGTTGGCGGGCTTGCCAGCCAACTGCGCGGTCAGGGCATTGGCCTCGGCATCTGTGTCGTTAGCCAGCACACCCGGGACAGTGACAGTAAGCGGAGTGCCTTTGGTGGTGGTGTAGCGGTCGGCGGTGGCGACGGGCGCCGTGTTCCTCGGCGGTTTGCTGCCGGCGGGCTGCGTCTTCGCCGCCGGGGCGGCGGTTTTCAGCGCAAGCGGCTCGCTGACCGTGTCGAGTACCAGCGTCGTCTCTTGCGGCGCTACGTCAGGAACTTCGGCAACGGAGGTGCGTTGGTTCTCGCGGCGTGCCCAGGCCAGCATCGTCAACAGCGCAGGCGCGTCGGTCGGAGCATCTGGATCGGGAATTGCGAAGGGCGCCAACGCCGTTGCGAGCAGACTGGTATTGACCTCGACAACGGCTGGCGTCGCGGTGGATCTCTGCGGCGCACTGAGCGCAGACACCTGCATCGTGCTGGCCGCGGCTGTATGCTGCGCATCGATCATTGCGATCTCACCGTTTGGCGCGGGGGCCACACGGGCCTCCGCGGGCTCGCCAACGACCGTCGCTGATGTGACCGGCTTCGCCGTTGTGTCCGTCGTGGTTGCATCGCCGGGTGACACCGTTTGGGACGAATCCGCCTTGGCGGTGACCGATGGCTCGCTGGCTCGCGCCGAATTGTCGTTCTTCTTCGGGGATTTCGGGCGCGCAGCTGGCGTTTGGGTAGCGCCCGAAGCGGCCGTCGATCGCGGTGTTGACACAGTCTTCGTCTCGCCGTCGGCGTCATCGCCAGACGTCTGGGCGCCACCGGAACTGTCGTAGTTCATTTCGGGGACCGATGGTTCGTTCGTCGGCGCCGACGGCGGCTCGCCAGAGGTACTCTCGGGCGTTGACACAGCGGACGGTGGGGTAGACGGGTTGAGATCACCCGGCTGACCCCCCGACTGAGTCTCCGGCGTTGGCTCCGACTTCACCGACGGCGAATCAGCCGACGGCGAATCAGCCGACGGCGATTCATCGGCGCGCGCGATACCCATTCCGGAGCCGGTGGCCACCGCCAGTCCAACTCCCAGCGCCACCGCCAGCGCGCCGACGCGGCCGATATAGCGGGCATAGGTGGTATTGCCGCTAGCGACTGTGCACGGCCGCGAGCCGCCCCGCTCGACACGATGTCGACCAGCAGATACCGGATTCACAGTGAGTTTGGCCATGACGAGCCCCCTTGCCCTGGACGATTGCTGCAAAGAACCTGTGAAGGACGCTATGCACAGCTGCGCGCGGGGGAATCAGGGGTTTCCCTGGACTTTTGCTTCGCCCCCATTGCATTGAATTAACGAACCTAGGCAAATTTGGTTGAGTTTGAAACCAATGCAAGATCTACCGCGTTGGCTTCTCAGCTACCGCGATGTACCGCCAGATCGCACCGCAGCCCGAGTAGCTCAGCCCGCGCTACATATGTCGGGCCTCGGTCTGGATGGCACAGTGCTGCGTTTGTTCTCCTTTGCTGATAAGTGGCTGCGATGATGCTGGGTGTGGCCGGGACGTGTTGGCGCACCGGGGCTGCAGACCGTTGCGGGCGCGTCCCGCCAGCGGAAGGCCTTTGCGGCTCAGCCGGCAAAGGATCGGATCGCGAGATGTGCAGTAGAGATTTTGGGGTTGTGCCAGTCGCTGGGTGGACGAAGCCAATCAGCGTCAGCGGCGACATTTTCGTCGTGGCCGGAAGGGACTGAGCGTGGCAGGGGGCGTAGTCGAGCGAGAGGTGGAGGACCGCGCCGTCGCGGATTTCCTCACCCGCGCGGAGGGGGGCCCGGCGGGTCTGGTGGTCGAGGGTGAGGCTGGCATCGGCAAGACCACGTTGGTGCTCGAGGCCGCCGATCGCGCCGCCGATCGCGGGTTTCGGGTGCTGTCGGCGCACGGCTCGCCTGCGGAGGTGAGCTATGCGTACTCGGCGGTGGCCGACTTGGTGAGCGGAGTGGACGACGCGACGGTGGCCGCGTTGCCGGAGCTGCAGCGCATCGCACTGCAGCGGGCGCAGTCGGGCGTCGTGGTCGCCGACGCACCGGCCACCGATGAGCGCATAGTCGCCAACGCGTTCCTGTCGGTGATCGAGCGGATGAGCGCGCAGGCACCGGTGCTGTTGGCGATCGACGACGGTCAGTGGCTCGACGCCTCCAGCCGGGCGGTGATCGGCTACACGGCCCGCCGGTTGACGGGCCGCACCGGGTTGCTGGTGAGCTTTCGAACGGGAGAGTCGGTTTCGGCTGACGCGCAGTTGTGGCTTGATTTCTGCCGACCTGAGACGATCACGCGGCTGCGGATGCGTCCGCTGACCTTGGGTGGCCTGCACGTCTTGATCGCAGCGCGTTTAGGGCACACACCGCCCCGACCGGCGATCGTGCGGATCTATGAGATCTCCGGCGGGAACCCGTTTTTCGCGCTTGAAATGGCCGCCAGCACGGGCACTGACGTGTCGGCCACCACAGTCGGGTTGCCCGAGAATCTGGCCGCGCTGGTGCGCCGCAGAATCGGCGAGGTGGATGACGATGTCGCCGTCGTGTTGCTGGCAGCGGCGTGCGCGGCCGTGCCGACAGTAGAGCTGGTGGCCTCCGCGACGGAAATGACTTTGGCACGGGTTGTCGAGTCGCTCGAATCGGCAGAAAGCCTCGGGGTTGTCGGCATCGACGGTAACCAGGTGCGTTTCACCCACCCGCTGTTCGCCACCGGTGTGTATGCCGACGCCGCGCCTTCGCGGCGGCGGGCCATGCACCGCGCGCTCGCCGCGGTCGTCGACCAGCCGGAGGTCAAGGCGCGGCATATGGCGTTGGCGGCAACGACAGGCGAGGCGGCCACGCTGGCGGCTTTGGACGCGGCCGCCGAAGCCACCTCCGCCCAGGGTGCTCCGGCTGTGGCAGCGGAGCTAATCGAGTTGGCGCTCAACCTCGGTGGCGACACCGCGCAGCGCCGGATCCGCGCCGGGGAGCTGCACTTCCGCGCAGGCTCACTGGTGCCGGCGCGCGAGCACCTAGAGTCGACTCTCGCCGACCTCTCGCCGGGAATGTTGCGCTGTATGGCGTCGATGTGGCTCGGCGCCGTGAAGGGGTACGACGACGACACCGCCGGCGCTGTCAAGGCGATGTCCGAGGCCGCCGACGGGGCTGGCGACAATCCCCCCCTGCGGTTGCTGTGCCTGCTACGCCTGGCATTGGTCCTGGTGATGACTGACCGGCTCGGTGAGGCCATAGAGCGCGGCGCCATGGCCGTCGAGATCGCCGATCAACTCGGCGTACCAGAACTGCGCAGCCAGGCGCTGTCGATATGGGTCGCAGGCAAGTTCGTCTACGGCCTTGGTGTCGATCATGAAGCACTGCAGACAGCCCTGGCGCTCGAAAATCCTCGCGGCGGTGCCACTACGTGGTTTCGGGCCAGCGCCGTCGAGGCGATGATCTCTGCCTATACCGGCGACCTCGAGCGGGCCCGCAGCCAGATGCTGGTACTGCAGCAACGCATGTTCGACGGCGGCACTGAGGTCGACATCATCTGGGCTGCGGTGCACCTCGCCGCTATCGCGGTCTGGTCAGGCCGTTACGCCGAGGCGACCGAGGCCGCACGGCAAGCCGTTGAGCGGGCTGAACAGATGGGCGGGCGGCTGGCGCTGACTACGGCATGGACACCCCAAGCCGCCGCGGCGGCGTATGCAGGTCGGGAGGCGGAAGCGCGCGCAGCGGCGAAGGCAGCGATCGACACTGCCCACGAAATCGGCGCACCGCAGTTGGCCAAAGAGCCCACGGTGACTTTGGGATTCCTGGAGGTTTCCCTGGGCAACAATGCCGCGGCGCTGGCGGTGCTGCAGCCGCGGCTCGACGCGTTCGATCCGATTCACGGCACCGAGATCGAGGGCGGTGCTCACCTACCGGACGCGGTCGAGGCGCTGACCGCGGTGGGACGCATCGACGATGCCGAACCGCTTGTCGATGCCCTCGAACGCAACGGCGCCGCCCGTGATCGGCCGTGGATGCTGGCGGTAGGGGCGCGGGGACGCGGCCAGATCCTGGCCGCGCGAGGGGATCTCGAGGCCGCTCAGCGCGCGGTGGAGCAGGCCTTGACACACCATGAGCGGTTGCCAATGCCGTTCGAGACGGCCCGCACCCATTTGCTGCTTGGGCAGCTGCTACGCCGTCGCCGCCAGAAGCAGGCGGCGGCGGCGACGCTGTCGAAGGCGCTGAGCACCTTCGAGAACCTCGGGACGCCACTGTGGGCCCAGCGGGCCCGCGCTGAACTCGCCCGGCTCAGCGTCACACGCGCCGGCAATGGCTTGACCGCTGCCGAGGAACGCGTCGCGCGGCGCGCGGCGGCCGGGTTGTCCAATAAGGAGATCGCCGCCGACTTGTTCGTGTCACCCAAGACCGTCGAGACGAACCTCAGCAGCGTCTACCGCAAACTCGGCATTCGTTCCCGTGCGCAACTTCATGCCCGGCTCAACAACGGCGATGCCAGGGAAAACCCTGCTTCGCGCGACGCGCCGCCGCAGTAACGTCCAAACAGTGACCAGTCCTGACCCGCCGCAGAAGTGCTTCCTCACGGAGTGGTACCAGCCTGCGCTGGCTCGTCGGGGCATCGACGATGTCGTCGCGGCCCTCGGCGAGGCAGCCACGCACCTGCATCACCAAGGGCACCGCATACGGCTGCTTGTCGCGGTGAACGCGCCCACCGATCAAGTGCTCTACAGCGTCTTCGCCGCCGAATCTGCCGACGCCGTCACGCAAGCGTGCCTACGCGCCGGCTGTCCCGCTGACCGCATCACCAGCGGCATCCAAACACGCATCCCCTAACAGAATTTGACGGGAGCCTGCCCCGACGCGCTGACAACCGCGTGGTCGCGGATCGGAGAACGACCCGACGCGACGCTGAGTTCAGGACTACGCGCCAGTAGGCACCAAAACGGTGAGCCCGTCGAAAAACACGCGAAATAGAAAGCCTCACTTCGCGAACCCGGTTCTGTCATGCGCGAAAGCCACACGGTAGCAACGCGCCACCGAGATGCGGCGGATTTGTAGCGGCGACCGTTGTCATCTGATCGGACATCTCACAGCTTCTTCAGCCTGCGCATGAGACCAGTGAAAGACCCGTTCGATGCCAGCGCCTTCTGCAAGCTGGGCTGCAGCCCACTGAGGTTTGTCAGGGCCACATGCCGGACCCCGTGGTCGCGCCACACCGCGACCTGATCGACGATCTCCTCAGGTGTCCCGTTGAGCGTGACTTCTCTGACAAGCGAAGGCGGAACCTGTGCTGTGTAGGACAGCACAGACTGCTCATCGAGCGTCTGCGGAATCAGGTCTTGTGCGCCCGAGAAATCCTCGCCCAGTGGGTGCTTCCCGCCATGGCGGGCCCAGTCCGCACCGGGGAGGCACAACGCCATAGACATCGCCGCGACTGAGCTCATCGCCTCATCGACCGCGTCGCGGGTGCGCCCGGTGAAGACCGTCAACGAGATGGCCGGCAGGATCGCGGAAGGATCCCGCCCGGCATCCGAGGCCGCCGAACGCACCACATCAAGTCGTTGCGCATAGTCCCTGGGGCGCAGCACGATCGCGGGGAACCATCCATCAGCGAAACGACCAGCGATGTGCAGCATCCTTGGCCCGTGTGCGGCGACCCAGATCGGCGGGTACGCACCGCGATAGGGCGGCAGCGCGAAGAGCGCTTTGTGAAGAGGAAAGTACTCCGAATCGCGCGACACCAATTCGCCGCCGGAATCCCACAGGACTCGGATCGTCGCCAGCGCCTCTTCGAATCGTGCGACCGGTCTACTCCAGTCGACACCGTAGGGTTCGTTACCCTCGCGTTCCCCAACACCGATGCCGAGGATCGCCTTTCCTCGACTCATCAGGTGCAACGTTGCCGCCGCCTGCGCCGTGACCGCAGGGTTGCGACGGCCGCCGTCTGTCACCGCAACCCCTAAGCGCAGCCGTCCGATGCGGTTCCAGCCGGCGACCTGGCCCAACAACGTCCACGGTTCACAAACCGCATCAACGTCGGGCACAACCCGGGCAAGGCCAACGTACTTCGGAACTGCAATGGATCGTGGCACGAGGCTGTTCAAGTGGTCAGGCATCCAATAGGTGTCGACTCCGGCAAGTGCTGCCCTGAGATAGCCGCTGCGTACGGCAGCAGTCGGCCAGCCGCGCGTTATCACGGGGTGCTCGACGAACCCGACACTTAAAGCCACTGCCCCATCCCCCCAGCACTCGAGCCGCTTCCCTACGGCAGCAGGACCGTATCGGCGAGCTGTGCACCAAGACGCCAAGGTATTGGCTGCGGCATGAAAAGCGTAAAGCGGCACAGCAACTCATGTTCCCCGAACGGCTGCGTCAATCAGGAGGGAGTACGCCTCCGAGGATTCGCCAGAGCCTTAGTCGCTACAACCGCAATCACGCTCTGCCATAGGCGACATTCCTCTGTCAGCACCGCGGAGGCGTTGACTGGAGGAGCCTGCGCGCTCGTGGCGGCCGGCAGTGGTGTGGGTCCGACAGCAACGGTCGGGCTGGAGCGCGGTACAACCGTCGTCGGCTGCGATGGATTCGGCTAAAGAGCCAACAGCGGTACGGTCGGAAGTATGGCTGTGTTAACGGACGACCAAGTAGACGCCGCACTGCCCGACCTCGACGGCTGGCAGCGGTCCCAGGGCGCGATTCGCCGCTCGATCAAGTTTCCTTCGTTCATGGACGGCATCGAGGCGGTGCGCCGCGTAGCCGCGAGGGCCGAGGAGAAGGATCATCACCCCGACATCGATATTCGTTGGCGGACAGTGACTTTCGCGTTGGTCACACACGCCGCGGGCGGGATCACCCAGAACGATCTGGACATGGCGCACGAGATAAACCTGATCGTCGGCTAGCGGCGATCCACGCCAGCGTCGCGAGCGTCGCGACGATGTAGATCAACCCTGCCCAGGCCAGATACCACGGCCGGGGAATCACCCAGATCGTCGGCTGCGCGAAGCTCAGCAGCCACGGCACCCCGACTATGGTCAGGGCCAGCCAGCCCCAGCCCAGCACCCGCGCGCCCAGCCGCTCACGCAGCGGGCCGTGCAGCAGCCAGATCATCAGCGGGATCAGCCACACCCAGTGATGGGTCCACGAGATCGGTGACGACAGCAGACCGAAGAGTTGCACGACCACGATCGCGCCCAGCCGATCATCGGCGCCGCCAATGGCTCGCCAGGCCAGTATCGCCAGCAAGGCGGTCACCACGATGGCCGCTACCACCAGCGGCCCGTAGCCCGCGTCGTACCCGAGAATCCGCGAGATACCTCCGCGCCACGACTGGTTGAACGACGTTCCGATCGGTCCCACACGACGGGCGTCACCGAGCAATTCGGTGAAGTAGTAACGGGTTTGGTCGCCGACGACTAATGCCGACACGGCGATGGTGCCGAAGAACGCCACCGCCGAGAACACCGCCGTGGCCCACCGTCGCGCGCCGACGAAGTACAAGCCCGACACCGCAGGCGTCAGCTTCACCCCTGCGGCAAGCCCGACCAACAGCCCGGACAACCACCACCGCGTGCAATAAACCGCGTACAACACGGCCAACACAAGCATCACGTTGATCTGCCCGTAGTCGAAATTGCTCCGCATCGGTTCGAGCCAAATGCCGAGCGCGGTCCACAGCATTGCGATGCGCCGATCGCCCTCCCCCGACAGCAGTCGTTGGCTGATTCGCACCACGCCGTAGAGCGAGGCGATGATCGCGACTTGCCAAGCGAACGTCAGGATCCCGAATGGGATGAAGTGAAGCGGGTAGAACACGACGGCCGCGAAGGGCGGATAGGTGAACGGCAGCGGGAAGTCAGGCGTCTGATCGGCGTAGACGTAGTCGTAGAGCTTGCCATGTTGCTCGAGCATCTCCGCGCCGCCGACATAGACGTGCAAGTCGACGAAGTTGGCGCCGTGCGGCACTAGATAGGTCATCGCAAGTCGCGCGGCGATGCTGATCGCCAAGAGCACCGGCGCCGCGGCAGCCAGACGGGCGGGCATACGCGGAGCGGTTGGAGCGGCGGCAGTCGAGGCGTCTATCCCGCCGACTCTAGCGAGGGATCACGGTAAGCCGTCGCATCCGTAACGTTTAGATCTCCGCCACACGTGTCACTTGAGTAACACCAGTAACCGGACGACTCTCGGGCGCAGGCGTGCCTTCAACGGATTGGAAGAACCATGAAATTCACCAGGAAAATGCTTGCCACCAGCATGATCGCAGCCGCGGGTGCGATTCCGATCGCGCTGGGGCTCAGCGCGACGGCCGCAGCCGAGCCGGCGGCGCCGGCACCGACCCCCGGCGTGCCGGGCCTGCCGTTCCTCCAGCAGCTCGCCACCAATCCGGCCGCCGCGACGACCCTCATGCAGGGCCTTACGTCGGTGCTCAGCGGTGTGCAGTCAGCGGCCCCCGCTGCGGCCCCGGCTGCCGCGACCGCACCCGCGCCGGCCGCAACCGCATCGGTCAGTCTTCCGCAGCCTCCGGCTCCCGCCGCCGTCCCGGCCGCTGCCGCAGCGGCACCCGCGACCGCGCCGCAGAATCTGCTGACACAGGGTTTGTCGGTCCCGAGTGCGTTGGCGTCGTTGATGCCCGCCGGTACACCGCTGGCCGGTCTGCTGCCGGCAGCGGCGACCGCGCCGGCCGCAGCGGCCGCACCCGCCGCAGCCGCTCCCGCAGCGGCGTCCACCGCACCTCTCGCGCCGATGATGATGCCGCTGTCCGCCCTGCCGTGACGGCGGGCGCGCAGCGACAACCACAACCAGGAATCGGGGACTTCATGAGATCGGTCAGGACGACATTGGCCGGCGCCGTAGTGGCGTCGACGGCATTACTGCTGGGTGGGATGACGCCGGTAGCCAATGCGGAACCGGCGCCACCGTTGCCGATCGACGCGCTGCAAGCGCCGGGATTGACTGCGGTGCAAGGCATCGGCCCGGCCATTCAGCAGGCCGCTGCCGATCCGACGAACGCTGCCTCGACGCTGATGGCCGCCGCCGCGGTGTTCGCCGGCAATTCGGCGATGCCTGCGGATTCGCAGAATGTCGCGACGGCGGTGAATCAGTTCGTCGCGCATGTTCCGGCGCCTGGCGCGGTACCTGGCGAAGAGGCGCATCTGCCCGCGGGCGTCAACCCGGCGCACGCAGTGGGGCCTGTACCGGAGGTGGCCCCGGTGGTCGCGCCGGCTCCCGAAGCGGCACCCGCCCCAGCCCCTGCCCCTGCCCCTGCCCCTGCATCGGCGCCTGATCCCGCTGCAGCACCGGCGGCCGCGCCTGCGTTTGGTCCCGACGCGCCGCCGACGCAGGACTTCCTGTACCCATCGATCAGCAACGGGTGCTTGGCGGACGGCGGCAACGTGCTGGCGACCGCGATTTCGGTTGCAGGCCCGGCGAGGATCCCAGCACCCGGGCCAGGGCCCGGTCAGACGGCGTACGTGTTCACGGCGGTCGGCACGCCCGCGCCAGCGGCCGAGCAGAAGCTGCCGTTGAACGTCACATGGGTCAACCTGACCACCGGCAAGTCGGGCAGCGCGGCGCTGAAGCCGCGGCCGGACATCAATCCCAACGGGCCGACGACGCTGACGGCGATCGTCGACACCGGCTCGGGCAGCATCATGTCGACGATCTTCGGCCAAATCACCACGACCGAGAAGCAGTGCCAGTTCATGCCGACAATCGGCTCAACGGTCGTGCCGTAGCGCTCATTGCGCCGAGCGCACGGTTGTTAATGCACCTTCTCGCGTTTTGTGTGCAACAAGCGTGCGCTCGCGCGGCGGATCAGTACGCCATGAAGAGGATCGCGTCGCGGTCGTACTCGCGGCCGGGATGCGCCTCGGACAGGTGAGCCTGGGCCTTCTCGACGAGGTCGTCCTCGTCCTTGCCGGTGATCGCTTCGCCGCAAGGGCAGTTCAGATGCGTCTTCATATGTTCACGATCGCATATCAAGCATGATGGCCGTCGTGGAGCTATCCGAAGTCATGCGCACCACGGGTGCGGTCCGCGAATACACCGACGATCCGCTGCCCGACGAGGTGCTCGAACGCATCCTCGACAACGCGCGGTTCGCACCCAGTGGCGGCAATCGGCAGGGCACACACGTGGTCGTCGTCCGCGATCAGCAGACGCGCGATCGACTCGCCGACCTGGCCATCCCCGGTGCCCGCCGCTACATCGCTCAGCTCCGCAATGGCGAGGGGCCATGGAATCCGTTGCAGCCGTGCGGAGTCGACGCGGAAACGATCGCCGCCGTCGAGGTGCCGCCCGGGTCGCCGCTGCGCGACGCGCCCGTCGTGTTGGTCGTCTGCGTCAACCTCGCCGTCGTTGCGGCATTCGATCAAGACCTCGACCGGATCGGCGTCATCCCAGGCGCATCGGTGTACCCGTTCGTCTGGAACATCCTGCTGGCCGCCCGCAATGAGGGCTACGGCGGCGTGCTGACCACGGCAGCGGTCGCCGAGGAACCGCGGCTCAAAGAACTGCTCGGCATCCCCGAGGACTTCGCCGTCGCCGCCCTGCTGCCGCTTGGCAAGCCGGTCCGCCAACTCAGAAAGCTCACCCGCAAGCCCGTCGCGGAACTCGCGACCCGCGAGCGGTTCGACGGCGAACCATTCGATAACAGTTCTGCAGTTAGCCAGACTCGATAAGACGTCGTCTCTTCCGCAAATGGCGGCTGTCATGAGACCTTGGGTTCGTGACCTGCACGCTGGGCTACGCCACAGCAAGCACCGCCGGGCAGAACCTTGAGGGACAGCTCGCGGCGCTCAACGCGGCGGGCGTCGACCCGCGGCGGGTCTTCACGGACAAGTTGTCCGACTCCGCCGAGCGGGTGCGTGCGGGTTTGCACGCGATGCTGAGCTACGCCCGTTCGGGCGACACGGTGATCGTCGTCGCGATCGACAGGCTCGGTCGGTCGGCCGCCGAAGTGGCACGAACGATCGCCGAGCTCACCGACCGGGGAATCCGGCTGCAGGCGCTGAAGGAAGGCCTGGACACCGGCACATCGACCGGACGCGTCGTAGCCAGCGTCATCACGTCATTGGCCAAGCTCGACCTGGAGCACGAGCGCCAGACAAGCTAGCCCTTGGCGGCCTTCGCTGCTGCCTTCGCCTGCTTCTTGTACGACCGCACCTTCTCCAGCGACCCAGCGTCCGTCACATCGGCCACCGACAGATACGACCCGGCCGTGCCGTAATTTCCCGCCGCTTCGCGCCAGCCCTTCGGCGTCACGCCGTACTGCTTGCCCAGCAGCGCCAGGAAAATCTTCGCCTTCTGCTCGCCGAACCCCGGTAGCGACTTGAGCCGCCGCAGCACCTCTGCCCCGTCGGGGGCACCGGCCGTCCACAGCGCCGCGGCCTCACCGTCGTACTGGTCGACGACGATCTGCGCCAGGGTCTGGATACGCTTGGCCATCGACCCCGGAAAGCGATGTATCGCAGGCGTTTTCGAACACAACGCCGCGAATTCTTCCGGGTCGTAGTCGGCGATTTCGCGGGGGTCCACCCCGCCGATGCGGTCGGCGATCTTCTTGGGGCCTGCGAACGCCGCCTCCATCGGGTATTGCTGATCCAGCAGCATGCCGACCAGCAGCGCGAAGGGATTGGATTCCAGCAGCGCATCGGCCGCCGGATCTTGAACTAGCTGCAGTTTCGCCACTCGATCAGTCTAAGGTCCCTGGTGAGGTGAGATGTCGGGCGAGCTCGCGATAGCACTGGCCGCCGCGCTGATCCTGGCGGCGGTGGCCGCGGCGGTCATCGCGGTGCGAACTCGTCGCGTCGTCGCGACCCCAACCGAACGTGCAGTGCACGCCGCGCTGAACACCGCCTCGCTGGCCGCCCGAGCGCTTCGCCGCGGCCTGGACACCGAATCCGCCCAGACCGCCGCGCCATTCCTGCGCGGCCTCACCGGCACCGACGGCGTGGCCCTGTTCGACGGGGAGGGCCGATTGCTCGCGCAGGATCCGCCCGACGAGTCAAACCGCGACGCGTGCCAGCGGGCCGCGCTCGAATCGATCTCGGGCCAGCGCCGGGTGTTGACGCACGGCCAGGCTTCGCAAGTCATCGCCCAGCCGTTGCTGGAAGAGGGCGGTGAGCTTCTCGGTGTGCTCGTTGTGGTGACGACGCGCTCGCCCGGCCCCGGCATGCTCGGCGCGGTCGGCGAGGTCGCCCGTTATGCCGCCAGCCAGATCGAACTGGCCCAACTCGATGCGTCGCGCGCCCGCCTCGACCGCGCCGAAGTCCTCGCCTTGAGGGCCCAAATCAGCCCGCATTTCATCTACAACGCGCTGAACACCATCGCCTCGTTCGTGCGCACCGATCCCGACCGGGCCCGCGAGCTGATCCTCGAATTCGCCGACTTCACTCGATACTCGTTCCGCGCCGCCGGCCAGTACACGACGCTGGCCGAGGAGCTGCGCAACATCGACCGCTACCTCAACCTCGAGCGGGCCCGCTTCGGCACCGCGCTCAAGGTCAGGCTGCAAGTCGCGCCGGAAGTCCTCAACGTCGTCGTGCCCTTCCTGGCCCTGCAGCCGTTGGTGGAGAACGCCGTCCGGCACGGTTTCGCCGGACAGAGCAAAGGCTCGGTCGAGATCGTCGCCCGCGACGAGGGCGCCGACTGCGTGATCACCGTCGAAGATGACGGCGTCGGAATGGATCCCGAAATCCTTCGCACCGGGCCCGGCGATGCCTTAGCTGACGGCTCGGGCGCCGCCGCTCATGTGGGCCTGACGAATGTCGACCATCGGCTGCGTGCGGCGTTCGGCAACGACTACGGTCTGGTGGTCGAGACGGCGGTCGGAGCGGGCACCAAGGTCGTGATGCGTGTGCCCAAGTTCCGGTCGGGCGTCCGGGCCAGCGGAGGTGTCGGGTGAACAGGGCGCTCACTGTGCTCGCCGTCGACGACGAGGCGCCCGCGCTCGACGAGCTGGCTTATCTGCTCGGCCGGCATCCCGAGATCGGCCAGGTGTATCGCGCCGGTGACGCCACCTCGGCGCTGCGAGAACTCAACAGCCGCACCATCGACGCGATCTTCCTCGACATCAACATGCCGGGGTTATCCGGCATCGAGCTAGCCGGCGTGCTGGCCAACTTCTCGCACCGGCCGTTGGTCGTATTCGTGACGGCTCACGACGACAAGGCGATCGCCGCCTTCGACGTCGGCGCGATCGATTATCTGCTCAAGCCGATTCGCGAGGACCGGCTCGACGAGGCGGTGCGACGGGTTGTCGAGGCGCGCCCCGACCCCTCCGAAGACGGCCACGACGATGTCATCCCCGCCGAGCTCGGTGGCGTCACGCATCTGGTGCCGCGGGACACCATCGGCTGGGTGGAGGCCGAGGGTGACTACGCGCGGCTGCACTCCGCATCGGGTTCGCATCTGGTGCGGATTCCGTTGACCACGCTCGAAAGCCGGTGGCGCGACAGAGGTTTCCAGCGCGTACACCGCTCCTATCTGGTAGCGCTGCGGCTCGTCACCGGGCTGCGTACCAGCGACGGCGCGGTGCTGGTGCGGCTGCGGGCGAACGGGGCCTCGCCTGCGGTCGAACTTCCGGTCAGCAGGCGTCAGGCCCGCGAACTTCGCGACCGGCTGGTCCGCGATCCGATGCGTAATTTGAGGCCCGATGACCAGCGGTGAACGGCCCCAACGGGAACGCGTCGTGCTCGCGCACCGCCGCGGGGCCCGCATGGTCCGCACCCGGGTCGAGGTGCAGGAGCAGACGCTGGTTGGCGATGCTCTGGTGCGCGGTTTGGTCCGCGCCCAGCTCGGACTGGCGCTGCGGTTGGCGGCGGTGGTGGTATGCACCGTCGGCGCAATCCCGTTGCTCAACGCGGTCTTTCCCGACTTGGGCGCCGTGACCGTGCTCGGCATGCGGTTGAACTGGCTGGTGCTCGCGGTGCTGGTGTATCCGCTTCTCTACGGCATCGGGCGCGTCTACGTGCGGCTGGCCGAACAGGCCGAGCGCGACTTCGTCGGCGTGGTGGACAGCGAACCATGAGCGGGTCACCGTTGACGGCCGCCGCGTTGCTCGCAGCGGCGGTGGCGACCGTCGCGATCGGCGCGTACGGGGTTCGGTTGTCCCGCACCACATCCGATTTCCTCGTCGCCTCGCGCTCCGTTGGCCCACAGTGGAACGCCGCCGCAATCTCCGGGGAATATCTTTCAGCCGCTTCATTTCTCGGCGTCGCCGGACTGATCGCCAAGTACGGCGCCGACGCGCTGTGGTATCCGGTCGGCTTCACCGCAGGCTATCTGGGCCTGCTGCTGTTCGTCGCCGCGCCGCTGCGCCGCTCGGGCGCCTACACCGTGCCCGACTTCGCGGAGTTCCGGCTGGGCTCGGCCCGGCTGCGCAAAGTTGCGATGCTTGTCGTCGTCGTGATCTGCGTGTTCTACCTGGTGCCGCAGTATCAGGGCGCTGGGCTGGCGCTGAAAACCCTTCTTGGCGTGCCTGTTTGGATCGGCCCGCTAGTGGTCGGCGGCATCGTCATCGCCAACGTCGTTGCCGGGGGGATGCGGTCCATCACGTTCGTCCAAGCCTTCCAGTACTGGCTGAAGCTGACCGCGATCGCGATCCCCGCACTCGCGTTGCTCGGGCTGTTCTTCACCGAGCGGGGCGAGCTCGGCGGGCCAATGCCACCGACGGTCCAGCAGCACACCACCGTCGCGATCGAAACCGACGTGGTGGTACAGGTCGCCGCGCCGGCGGGCATCACAGTGACCGGCATGCTGGACGGCAATCACGTTGATGCCCAGCCGATTCCGTCAGCGGGCGAACACACGCTCGGCGCAGGCACCACGCTGACGCTGACCGCTGGGGCGGCGACGCCCGTGGTCGCGGGCACGCCGAGCACCGGTAAGGCGTGGATCGCGTCAGGCGGCGGGCTCGGTGGCGTTCATCCGCTCTACCAGGTCGTGTCGATCATCGTCGCAACCTTCTTGGGCACCATGGGTTTACCGCATGTGCTGGTGCGCTTCTACACCAACCCCGACGGACGTGCTGCGCGGCGCACCGCGCTCGCAGTCATCGCGCTGCTGTCGCTGTTCTATTTGTTTCCAACGCTGTTGGGTGCATTCGCCCGGCTGTCAGTGCCGCAGCTACTGATCACCGGGACAGCGGACGCCGCGGTGCTGCTCGCTCCCGGCGCGGCCATCGGCGGGCCGGCCGGACAACTGCTCGCGGCACTGGTCGCCGCGGGCGCGATCGCGGCCTTCCTTGCGACATCATCCGGGCTGCTGGTCAGCATCGCCGGCGCGTTGTCGACCGACGTGCTGCGGGGCCGGGTGCGTGACTTCCGGGTCGCCGCGGTGGTCGGCGGGCTGATTCCAATCCCACTGTCGCTGGCCACGTCGGGACTCGAGCTGTCCCGCAGCGTCGGTCTGGCTTTCGCGGTGGCCGCCTCGACGCTGTGCCCGCTACTGGTGCTCGGCATCTGGTGGCGCGGGCTGACCGCGCTCGGCGCCGCCTGCGGACTGGTGGTGGGCGGGCTGCTGTCGGGCACCGCGGTCACCGTGGCGGTCGCGGGCGGCATCGACGACCACGTCCTCGGCGGCTGGCCCGCGGTGATGATCGGCTATCCGGCGGCGGTGAGTGTTCCGCTGGCGTTCGCGACGATGATCCTGGTCAGCCGCCTCACCCGGGCCGCCGTGCCTGCCGACGTGGCACAGAACTTCGCCCGCATGCATGTGCCGGAGCGGCTCGGCATGGGCATCGAGCGTGTCCCGCGCGGCTGAGCCCGCAACCGCTCGTCGCCCCGCATCGACCGTTCACCGCACCGCCTCCCGGTTTCACCGTGTTAACGCTGCTAGCAGTGGGTATGTGACTCACATCTCAATTAGGTTTTCGCCGCAGAGCCGGTTCACATTCGAGGAGTCCTGGTGTCGCAAACAGACCTACCGCACGGGGAAACCCCCGTCAGCGGTCACGATTATCTGGCCGTACAGGCCAGTCCCGAGTTTCAGGACCTACGAAGCAGGCTGCGCCGCTTCGTCTTTCCGATGAGCGCACTGTTCCTGGTCTGGTATTTCGCCTATGTGTTGCTCGGCGCATTCGCGCACGACTTCATGGCCATCAAGGTGTGGGGCAACATCAACATCGGCCTGCTCATCGGCCTTGGCCAGTTCGTGTCGACATTCGTCATCACCGGCATCTACGTCTGGTGGGCAAACCGTGAACTCGACCCGCGTGCCGAAGCGATTCGCGCCAAACTTGAAGGCGGCGCGTCATGACCATCAAAATCCTCGCCGCCGACGGCGCCACCGTCGGCAATCCCGTCGCCAACATCGGCATCTTCGCGCTCTTCGTTGCGATCACGCTTTACATCGTGATTCGCGCGAGCAAGCAGAACACCACCGCCGCGGAGTTCTTCACCGCGGGGCGCGCGTTCACCGGACCGCAGAACGGCATCGCGATCTCCGGCGACTACCTGTCGGCCGCCAGCTTTCTCGGCATCGCCGGCGCCATCGCGGTGTACGGCTACGACGGCTTCCTGTACTCCATCGGCTTCCTGGTCGCCTGGCTCGTCGCTTTACTATTGGTTGCCGAATTATTGCGCAACGCAGGCAAATTCACGATGGCCGACGTGCTGAGCTTCCGGCTGAAGCAACGGCCGGTGCGGATTGCCGCGGCCACCACCACCCTTGCCGTATGCCTGTTCTATCTGCTGGCCCAGATGGCGGGCGCCGGCGGTTTGGTCGCACTGCTGCTCAACGTCAAAGGCACTCTCGGCCAAGCCCTCGTCATCGCGGTCGTCGGCTTGCTAATGATCCTCTACGTGCTGATCGGTGGAATGAAGGGCACCACCTGGGTGCAGATCATCAAGGCCGCCCTGTTGATCGGCGGCGCCGCACTAATGACGGTGATGGTGCTGGCCAAGTTCGGCCTGAACTTCTCCGAGATCCTCGGCGCCGCCCAGTCGGAGGTCTCGGGATCCGCCACCGAAGCCGTCGCCAAGCGCGACGTGCTGGCCCCCGGCGCGCAGTACGGCGCCTCACTGACGTCGCGGATCAACTTCATTTCCCTGGCGCTGGCACTGGTGCTCGGCACGGCAGGCCTGCCGCACGTGCTGATGCGCTTCTACACCGTGCCGACCGCCAAGGAAGCCCGCCGGTCGGTGGTGTGGGCGATCGCCCTCATCGGCGCCTTCTACCTGTTCACGCTGGCGCTGGGCTACGGTGCCGCAGCCCTCGTCGGTCCCGACGAAATCCTGGCGGCTCCCGGCGCCCAGAACTCAGCGGCACCGCTGCTGGCATTCCACCTCGGCGGCGT
>Ga0075428_100001682_pt1 | contig 23571 bp, 24 predicted proteins | sample RhiMetdeltSRZDD2_FD_75291 | JGI IMG/M metagenome (GOLD analysis project Ga0075428, IMG submission 75291) | Populus rhizosphere microbial communities from Tennessee, USA - Rhizosphere MetaG P. deltoides SRZDD2 | ecosystem: Host-associated > Plants > Roots > Rhizosphere > Soil | place: USA... | reverse complement strand
CAGACGGCGATGATCGCCTGGCGCTTCGCCGCTGGCAGAACCAAGAACGAGTAGTAGAAGTTCGTGTCTCGTGACAAATCAGTCGTTAGTCGTTAGTCAGTTCGCCAGAATATCGCGTCGCGGAACAGTGTCGGGACATCGCCAACGCCGAGCCTTGGTCGATTGTTGAACACGTCGAAGCGAGCGTGTTCGAGTTTGTCGAGGATTCTCGAGCCGCCCAGCCACGTCAGCCGTAGCTCCCATCGCAGGCGCCCGCTGACCCCGTCGCAGACGCGGCGGCCATCCGCGAACAGCGCGCGCGTGCGCTCGGACATGCTGGCCATCACGCGCTGCCACGGCGGTGTCATCGAACGTGCCGCCAGATCTTCCTCCACAGCGGCCGCCCGGGTGCGATCGTCAACCGGCACGTAAACCCGCCCGATCAGCCAATCGCGCTCGAGATCCTGCCAGAAGTTCGTGAGCTGCAGGGCGGTGCAGACGGCATCCGACGCGGTGTCGAGCCGTGGATCATCGTAACCCGCAACGCGCAGAACCAAGCGACCGACGGGATTTGCCGAGCGACGGCAGTAGTCGAGCACGTCGGTCCACGTCGCGTATCGCGTTGTCGTGACGTCCTGACGGAACGCGCTGAGCAAGTCTTCGAACAGCTGGATGGGCAGCCGATGCTCTCGGATCGTATTCGCCAACGCGATGAAGATCGGGTCAGCACTCGATGCCGCCTGTCGCAGCTGCTCTCCCCAGTCATCGAGCAACCGGAGTCGTTCGGCCGCTTCGCGGCCGGGCTCGTCGGCGAAATCGTCGGCGGCTCTGGCGAATGCGTAGATCGCGGCAACATGCGGGCGCATCGCCGGCGGCAACAGCCGCGACGCAACCGGGAAGTTCTCGTAGTGGGCCTTCGCGAGGTGCTCGCAATGGCGGTATGCGCGAGCGAGCGCCGCGGCGTCGGTCACCACTCGGACTCAGGCACACCGTCCTGGTGATTTGCCGCGCGGGCCATGACGAACAGGAGATCGGAGAGCCTGTTCAGATAGACGAGCAGTTCCGGCTCGATTGCCTCGGGGCCGAGCGCAACCACCGCGCGTTCGGCGCGACGGCAGACCGTGCGCGCGACGTGGAGCGATGCCGCGGCGGGTGCGCCGCCGGCGAGAATGAACCGCCGCAACGGCTGCAGCTCACCCTCGAGCTGATCGATCCACCCTTCCAGCCTCGTGACGTCGTCAGCAGTCACGGCTGCCTTGCTCACCCGGTCGGCCACCGCGCCGCTCGGGTCGGCAAGCCTCGCGCCGATCGCAAAGAGATCGCGCTGGATGCGATCGAGCATTGCGGCAAGGCGATCCCCTGGCTTCGCTGCGCGTACGACGCCGAGCCACGCGTTCAGCTCGTCGACGTCGCCGTACGCGGCCACGCGCGGAGCAGCTTTCGAAACGCGCGTTCCCCCCAGCAGCGCCGTCTCGCCCCGATCGCCCGTCTTCGTGTAGATTTTCACCATGACTAACGACTGCGGCTAACGACTGTGACTAGCGACTGTGACTAACGACTAGCGACTATTATAGGTTTTTGTGCCCGTGAGACCGCGCGCCGCGCGCAAGTCCCAACCTGTCCTTCCCATTCCAGCGTCTCGCCAGCGGTTCCGGCGGCGGCTGCTCGATTGGTACCGGCGGAACGGCCGCGATCTTCCCTGGCGAAAGACCACCGACCCGTACCACATCCTCGTTTCAGAAGTCATGCTGCAACAGACGCAGGTCGACCGCGTGCTGCCGAAGTACGAAGAGTGGCTTCGCAAGTACCCGTCCCTCGAAGCGCTCGCCGCAGCGCCCGAGGCGGATGTGTCCGCGACGTGGCGGCCGCTCGGCTACAACATTCGCCCGCGTCGCTTGCACGCCATTGCACAGGAGTCGATGAGCCGATACGGCGGTCAGCTTCCCTCCGATCCGGAGACGTTGCTCTCGTTCAAGGGGATTGGCGAGTACACCGCCGGAGCGGTCCTCAGCTTCGCATTCGGCCAGCGTGCCGCCATCCTCGACACGAATGTGGCGCGTGTGCTGTTCCGCGTGTTCGTCGGACGCGGCGATCTCAAAGCGCACGCTACCAAACGGCACCTCTGGGATGTATCGCGGGCGGTCCTGCCCCGCCGCCAGGTGTTTGATTTCAATCAAGCCCTGATGGACTTCGGCGCGACGCTCTGTTCGGCGCGTAAGCCCAAGTGCCTGATCTGCCCGATGCAGTCGGATTGCGCTGCGTATCCGTTCAATCCGGATCACGAACGCCCTGAGCCTTGAGCCCTGAGCCCATCATTGTCACCGCCGCGGTGATCGAACATGGCGGCGCGTATCTCGTGACGCGACGGGTGCGCGGCGCCCACCTCGAGGGGTTCTGGGAATTTCCCGGCGGAAAGTGCCATGCCGGCGAGACTCTCGAGGCATGCCTCGTGCGCGAGATCGAGGAAGAACTCGGCGTCGGCGTGCGTGTCGGCGCGGAGGTGTATGCCGTGACACACGAATACCCTGAACGGATCGTCGAGCTCCACTTCTATGCCTGCGAATTGAAAGGCGAGCCCCAACCGCTGCTCGGACAGGAAATGCGGTGGGTCCCACGCAGCGAGCTGACGTCGCTCGAGTTTCCTCCGGCCGACGCTGCGCTCATTGCTACGCTGACGGCACAGCGCGAGACGCGGACGTAAATGGCAATGCCACGACGGTCGCCGCCGCGGGCGTGTCACCACTGACGACCGACACTTCGGTCCCCGGCTCGGTGAAGTCACGCTGAACGTAGCCCATCGCGATCGGTGCGCCCAAGGCTTCGGAACGCACCGCGCTCGTGACCGCACCGATCTCGCGCTCGCCGGAACGGATGCGCGATCCTGCCGCCGGGACTGGCGATGATGAGTCGAAAGTAAGGCCGACCAGCCGGCGCGCCACGCGGCCGTGACCACGATGCATCACGCGGATGATGATTTCCTGGCCGACATAGCAGCCCTTCGTAAAACTGATCGCACGTCCTTCGATGCCGGCCTCGAGCGGGATCGTGTCCTCAGTCATGTCGCGTCCAAAGATCGGACGGCCCGCTTCGACCCTCGAGACATCGACAACATCCGGATCGACATCAACCGCGCCCGCTTGCCTGAGCGCATCAGCAAGGGCGTCACCCGCATTGATCGCAATCAATAAATCGAAACCCGCGACACCGACGTCGTCCCGGCGCGCCACAAGAACAGGCGACGCCTGCCAGACAGAACCGCGATTTTCGAAGAGCGCAGACGAGTCGAGCCATGCGCGATCCAGCTCCAGCACTTCCGTCAACACCGCCGGAGCGTTGGGTCCGAAGACGCCGATCTGCGCGACGGTTTCCGTCTCGTCGACTATCTGAACGTCTTCAGTAATGACGAACCGGTCCAGGTGCGCGAAGACCTTCGCGGTGACGTCGCACTCGAGGTCCATCACGATGGCATCGCCGGTTTCGACGAGATACATGTCGGCAATCATCCGCCCCTGGGCGGTCAGCAACGCCGCGTAGCAACCTGTCCCGGCAGACAATGCCGCGATGTCGTTCGTCAGAAGACCTTGAAGGTAGTCCTTGCGATCGGAACCGGTGAGCCGGAGCCGGCCGCGTCCCGACCGATCGACGAGACCGGCGCCTTGATGGAGTGCGTGATATTGCTCGCCTGAAAGCATGTGCTGCAATGGCCCGGATCCGCGCACTGGCGGCCCGTGCTGATATCCTGAAGAGTATGCAAGTGCTCCATTATTGTACCGTTGCGCTGGGGCGTTGTACCGCCGCCCTCGGGCTGCTCCTGCTGAGCGCCTCGGCGGCGGCACAAACAACCGTTGCCAACGAGCCCGTCCCCGGCGCAACCGGTTTCACCATTTTTCTACGCGGCACCGACGTCGGTCGTGAGCAGGTCAACCTCTCGCGCTCCGGTTCTCAGTGGATCATCACCTCGACCGGCCGGATCGGCGATCTGACCATCAACAGGCTCGAGCTGAAATACGCCGCCGACTGGCAGCCAGTCGAGCTGCAGTTCGAGTTCACACAGGCCGAGAAGAAGCTGCAGCTCGCCACGTCGTTTGCGATGACATCCGCGATCAACGAGATCACGCAGAACGGCGTCACGAACTCCAAAACCGATCAGATTACGGCGCGGGCCGTCGTCCTGCCGGGCAGCACGTTTGCGGGCTACGAAGCGCTGGCCGCCCGGCTTGCCCGCGTGACGGCGCCGGGCGTTCAAATCCCTGCGTATATCGCGCCTGACCGTGAAATCAAGTTGGTGGCCCGCTCGTTCTCGGACGAAGAGATCCAGACTCCTTCGGGGATTGTGAAGACGCGAAAATTCATTCTGGACGTGCCGGTCCCCAACGATCCCTCCCCCAGGCAGATGACGGTCGCGATCGACGAGCACGCCCGTCTAGCGCGGGTTGAAGTGCCATCAACCGGCATCGCCGTCGTGCGAAACGATCTCGCAGGCGTAGCCGTGCGAACGCTCACCGCGCGGAACCCAACCGACTCCGATGTGTCGATCCCCGCCAACGGATTCAGCATCGCCGGCACGATCACCAAGCCGCCGGTACCCGGACGGCTTCGCCATCCGACCGTCGTCCTGCTCGGGGGCGGCGGTCAGATCGATCGCGACAGCTCGATCGCTGGCATTCCAATCATGAGCCAGCTCGCGGGTGCGTTGGCTCGCGACGGATACATGGTCCTGCGCTACGACAAACGCGGCGTCGGACAGAGCGGCGGCCGCAACGAAGCCGCCACGCTGCGCGACTACGCGGACGACTTGATCGCCATCGTCAAGTGGCTGGACAAACGTGACGATGTCGATCCGCGCAGGATCGCGGTGGTCGGTCACAGCGAGGGCGGCGCGATTGCAATGCTCGCCGCTGCGCGTGAAAAGAAGATCGGTTCGCTGGTGCTGATGGGCACGACCGGCACGACCGGGGCCGAGCTCGTCCTCGAACAGCAGCGCCGCGAGCTCGAGCGGCTGAAGTTGAGCGACGCCGAGAAGTCCGAGAAGATCGCGCTCCAAAAGCAGATTCAGGCGGCCGTCGTTCAGGGCACCGGCTGGGACAGCCTCACGCCCGAAGTTCGCAAGCAAGCCGAGTCTCCCTGGTTCCGAAGCGTGCTCATGTTCGATCCGGCCGAGACAATGGAGCGGATCAAACAGCCCGTGCTGGTGCTGCAGGGAGATCTCGACACGCATGTCGAGCCGCATCACGCTGACAAGCTCGCCGCGCTTGGACGAGCGCGAAAGAAAGATGCCGGACCAATCGAGATCGTGCACTTCCCCGGACTCAACCACCTGATGGTTCCCGCGACGACGGGCAGCGTTGACGAATATGCAACGCTGAAGGAGAAGGCGATCAGTCCGGACGTCGCGACGACGATCGCCGGGTGGCTGAAAAAGACAGACACGCCGAGATAGTCTCGATTAGACTTTCAAGCTGATGAGAGTTGGCGTCCCGAAGGAATCGGCCCCAAGCGAAACGCGTGTGGCCCTGATCCCGTCAGGTGTGGGCACGCTCGCCAAGGCCGGCCTCACCGTGCTCGTCGAACACGATGCCGGGTTGGCGGCCGGATTCACCGATGCCGCGTACACGGCGCAGGGCGCGACGATCGTGTCGCGGTCAGAGGCGCTCGAAGCCGAGATCATTCTCCAGATCCGCAGCATCCCACCAGGAAACGGCCTCAGGACCGGCCAGACCGTCATCGGCTTCGCCGATCCGCTCGGATCGCCGCAAGCGATCCGCGATGCGGCCACGAGCGGCGCGGCGTTTCTCTCGATGGAGCTGATGCCGCGCATCACGCGCGCCCAGAGCATGGACGCGCTCTCGTCGATGGCCACGATCGCCGGCTACAAGGGTGTCTTGCTGGCGGCAAACCAGCTTCCGCGCATGTTCCCGATGCTGATGACGGCCGCCGGCACGGTCTCTCCCGCGCGGGTCTTCATCGTCGGCGCCGGCGTCGCAGGGCTTCAGGCGATCTCCGCGGCGCGGCGGCTCGGCGCGCGCGTGGAGGCGTACGACGTGCGGCCGGCCGTCAAGGAGCAGGTGCAGAGCCTCGGCGCGAAGTTCGTCGAGCTGCCGCTCGAGTCCGCCGATGCCGAGGACAAGGGCGGCTACGCGAAAGCGCAAGACGAGTCGTTTTACCGCCGCCAGCGCGAGATGATGCTCAAAGTGGTCGCAGGAAGCGACGTCGTGATCACGACAGCGCTCATTCCCGGCAAGCGCGCGCCGATTCTGTTGACGACCGAAATGGTGGAGGCCATGCAGCCAGGATCGGTCGTCGTCGACCTGGCCGCAGAGCGCGGCGGCAACTGCGAGCTGACGCGGCCGGACGAGATCGTCAGCCACAAGGGCGTGACGATCATCGGGCCGTCGAACCCGCCCGCGCTCGTGCCGTATCACGCCAGCCAGATGTATTCAAAGAACATCACGACTTTCCTGCTGCACCTGCTGGGGAAGGAAGGGGCCAAGCAGCCGTCACTCCCGCTCAACGCCGAGGACGAGATCACGCGGGAAACGTTGCTCACCCGGGACGGCACCGTCGTCCATCCGCGCGTCAAGGAGCTGCTCAGCTGACATATGTGGGTCATCAATGCCGGCGACGCCGAGCCGTCCCAATTCACGTTTCGCATCCTGCCAGGCAGTATCAAAACGATCGGCCGTGCCCCCCGCGCTGACTTCATCGTCGATGCCGCCCTCGTCTCACGCGTTCATTGTCAGCTGTCGGCCGGCGCCGCCGGGCTCGAGGTCGTCGATCTCGAGAGCACGAACGGCACGTTCGTCAACGGCGAGCGCGTCGCGCGTGCGCTACTGAAGAATGGCGACACGCTGGGCGTGGGCAAGGTCGAGTTCGTCGTGTCGAAGTCGTAGCTAGAAAGATCCGTGTTCTCCGTGGCCGTGGCCGACGTATGGATTCGTCCGCTTCTCGCGGCCGACAGTCGTGGGCTCTCCGTGGCCCGAGAGCACGGCCGCCTCGTCGGGAAACGCGAACAGCACTTCACGGATCGAGCGCACGAGCGTCGTCATATCGCCGCCGGGCAGGTCGGTGCGGCCAATCGATCCAGCGAACAGCGTGTCGCCAACAAACAACGTTCGCGACGGATCATCCTGCCGGCCAATCGCCAGGCATACGCCGCCGGGACTGTGGCCGGGCGTGTGATGCACCCAGGCGCCATAATCACCAAAGCGCCATGGGCCGGCACCATCGTAGAAAAAATCGACGGGCGGCTGCGGGTCGACGTGAAAGCCGAAGGCGATGCCCTGCTGCACGACTGCTTTGTAGAGAAAATTGTCGTCCGCGTGCAGACCGATCGGTGCGCCAAGCGCCTTCTTCGCGCGATCGACGCCAGTGATGTGATCCATGTGCGCGTGGGTCAGCAGGATGTATTTGATCGACAGGCCGTGAGTTGAAACAGCATCCAGCAGCTGGTCCACCTCGTCGCCCGGATCGATGATCACGCCCTCCTTCGTGCGGTCGCAGCCAACCACGTAACCGTTCTTTCTGAACGGCTCGATCTCCCTCGTTTCAATAATCATGTGTGTCGTCCGTGCCCCTCGGTGAGCCCCTGAAACGGTCATTTTCGCATTAACGGACAGGGGGAAACATTGCCCGAGAACACGTCGACACCAAGCGAAACGCGGATTCAGGCCAGCCTGCTGGCGAAGATAGAAAAACGCTGCCTCATCTGGATGGCGGAACGGATGCCGGCCTGGGTGGGGTCCGATCACCTGACGGCGCTCGGCGCCCTGGCATCGTTGGCCGCTGGCATTTGCTATTGGCTCGGCCGCACGTATCCTGCCGCGCTTGGTCTCGTGGTCGTGTTCCTGATTCTGAACTGGTTCGGCGACAGCATGGACGGCACGCTCGCACGTGTTCGGCGCCAGGAGCGGCCGAAGTACGGGTTCTACGTCGATCACGTGCTCGACGTGCTCAGCATTCTGTTTCTCTTCGGTGGGTTGGTTGCCGGCGGCTTCATGACACCAATCGTCGGCGCCGGTTTCCTGCTGGCTTACTACCTGCTGACCATCGAGATCGCGCTCGCAGCGCATACCGTCGGCGTCTTCCGCATCTCCTACTGGAAGATGGGACCAACCGAGATGCGCATCCTGCTGGCTGCAGGTACGGTGCAGCTGCTCCGTTCCGCAGAGGTGACTCTCTTCGGCAGCCGTTACCTGCTGTTTGATGTCGGCGGCGTGATCGGGATGGTGAGCCTGGTGGCAACGTTCCTCGCGGCGTGGATCTCGCACACAGCCATCCTCTACAAGCGGGAGCCGCTGCCGCGGCGAGAGTCAACGCCGCGCAATTCGCAGGCCTCAGTTATGATCAACGCATGATCCTGGTGGCCGTTGACGACTTCCTGTTTCGATCCAAGATTCGCACGACTGCAAAGCAAGCGGGCGTTGAGGTCGTGTTCCCGAAGAGCGCGGACGAGATGCTGGAGCAGGCGCGGACCGCGAATCCGTCGCTGGCCATCTTCGACTTGAATAGCGCGACGCTGGCGCCAATCGAGACCATCGCCGCGATGAAGCAGGATCCGGCGCTCTCGTCGATTCGGACGCTTGGCTTCGTCTCGCATGTCGACAGCGCACGAATCCAGGCGGCGCGAGCGGCGGGAGCCGACGAGGTCATGGCACGATCGGCTTTCGCTGGGCAGCTCGCTGATATTCTGCTGACCGACAGGACCACCCAGCCCTGACCCTGAGCGATATCCGCGCGGCGGCAAGACGAGTGGACGGACGCGTGATGCGGACGCCGCTTCGCGCGTCCTCGTGGCTGGGCGACCGCGCATCTGCACACGTCAAGCTCAAGCTCGAAGTTCTTCAACCCACCTTCTCGTACAAGATCCGCGGCGCGTTCAATGCCGTGCTGCGTTTGGCCGAAGCGTACGGCACGTCCGCGCCGCCGCTCGTGACGGCTTCTGCCGGCAATCACGGCCGCGCGCTCGCGTGGGCGGCCACCGCCGCTCGAATGTCGTTGACGGTATACGCGCCACGGCACGCGCCGCGCTCCAAACTCGACGCGATCCGCGCGACCGGCGCTGATCTGAGACCGTGCGCGGATTATGACGAGGCCGAGCAGCGTGCGAAAGAGCATGCGGCGTTGGGCGAGGCGCTGTTCATTTCTCCCTACAGCCATCCGGACGTCATAGCTGGCGCCGGAACCATTGGGCTCGAGATACATGAGGAGTGGCCCGACGTCGACACGATCGTCGTGCCGATTGGGGGCGGAGGCCTCATCAGCGGCATCGCCTTGGCGAATCGAGAGTTGTCGAAATCGTCGCAAGTGATCGGCGTCGAAGCCGCCGCATCTTCGCCATTCACCCACAGCCTTGCGGCCGGGGCAATCGTCGAAATCGAGGTTGCTCCGACGCTAGCCGACGGCCTCGCCGGCAATTTGGATCCCGACACGATTACGTTCGATCTCGTTCGTCAGCACGTCTCTCGGATCGTCGTGGTGACCGAAGCGGATCTTCGGTCGGCGATCAGCGGCGTCGTGATGCGTGAGCGTTTGATTGCTGAAGGAGCGGGTGCCGCGGGAGTTGCGGCGGTCATTGGCGGCACGCTCGATCTGACCGGCCGCAACGTGGCGATCGTACTGTCCGGCGCAAACATCGACGCCGATACGCTCAAGGCGTTACTGTAGTGTTCCGCTCAGCCGGACCTCACAACACCAACCACAGCACCGCGAGAAGCACCACGACGGCGACGGCCGCGACCCACCATCCTCCGCTGCTTTTCGGCGCTGCTGGAATCAACTCCTTCGCAGGGACTTTTCCCTCCGGCGCGTCGAGCGCGGAGACTATCTGACGCAGCTGGGAAGAGAGCGATGCGGCGTTCTGCGGCCGCGCCTCCACCGGCTTTGAAAGCGTCCCGCTGATCAGGGATGACAGCGCCGCAGGAATCGGCTGACTGGCGGTGGGCGTCGACGGCGAGACACGCACGATGTTGATCACCGTCGCTGCTGGCGTGGAACCGGCAAATGGATTCTGTCCGGTGATCATCTCCTGCAGGATCACGCCGAAGGAAAAGACGTCGCTGCGCGCGTCAATCGCGCCGCCGAGTGCCTGCTCCGGCGACAAGTAACCTGCCACGCCGTGCGGATCGCTGCCAAGCCCGTCGGGCAGGCTGGCGGTCTTGCGCGCACGGCCACCAGTCGTCCACTGTGCAAGCCCGAAGTTGAGGATTTTGACGCTGCCCTTCGGCGTGACGACGACGTTTTCTGGACGCAAGTCGCCGTGAATCAGTCCACGCGAATGTCCTTCGCCGAGCGCATCGGTGATCTGCGCCGCGATCTCGAGCGCGCGGCGCACGTTGACTGGCCGGCCACCCATCTCATCTCGAAGCGACGGCCCCGCCGCAAACTCATACGCAAGATACAAGCGGCCGTCCTGGTCGACGACATCGTAGAGGCTGGCGATGTTGGGATGGTTGAGCGTCGTGGCGGCTCGGGCTTCCGCGACGAACCGCGCGCGCTGCTCGGCGTCGGCCGTCAGCTCGGGAGCGGGCGTCATCAACGCTACCGTGCGGCCCACCTTGAGATCGCGGGCCCGGTAAACGTCCCCCAACGCGCCGGTGCCGAGACGTTCGAGGATGTTGTAGTGACCTATGGGCTGCATGGAACTATGACCGCTGCATATTGCAGATTGAAGATTGCAGATTGCAGACTGCAGATTGTAGATTGCGGATTGAAGATTGCAGATTGCAGATTGCTTGCTGGGCCGTGATTGAAAGGTCGTTGTCGATGAACCGTCGACAATCGTCAATCCGCAATCGTCAATCCGCAATCGTCAATCTGCAATCGTCAATCTGCAATCGTCAATCTGCAATCGTCAATCTGCAATCGTCAATCTGCAATCTGCAATCTGCAATCTGCAATCTGCAATCTGCAATCTGCAATCGTTAAGCTTTCTTCGGCCGCGACGGCCTGAGCTCGATTCGGCTTGGCAGGCTGCGGGACGGGAAGGTTACCAGATCGAGCACGAGCTCCGCCACGTCCTGCGGCGCGATCTTCCAATCCGCTTCACCGCTCGAGCCGCGGCCGCTGAAACCGGTCGCCACCGAACCGGGGGCGATGCAGCTCACGCGAATGTTGTCGTGGCGGACTTCCTGCATCAGCACTTCGCTGAATACGTTCAAGCCTGCCTTCGACGCGCAGTAGGCGGCGCCCCCGATGAACGGATTGGTGCCAGCGAGGCTGCTGATGTTGATGATCCAGCCGCGGCCGCGGCGCTTCAGGTGTGGAATGGCGGCGCGGCAGCAGTGGAAGACGCCGCCTAAATTCGTCTGGATCGTCTCCTGCCACTCCGCCACGGCCATGTCGGCGACGTTGGCGAACTTGCCGATGCCGGCGTTGTTGACGAGCACGTCGAGGCCGCCGAACTGTTCTGCTGCGGCATCGATGGCGCGAGCGGCCTGGTCAGGGCGGCTCACGTCTGCCGCGACAGCATGGACGGCCGCGGAGGCTGTTCGCTCCAGCTGTTCGCGCGCCTGCTGGAGATGCCGCTCGTCGCGGCCGGTGATCGTCACGCGAGCGCCTGCAGACGCGAGCGCAGACGCCACGGCGAATCCAATCCCGCGCGATCCCCCGGTGACCACAGCGACCACTGACGCAAGTTCAATTCGTTCTGATCCTTGCGTCGTTTGAGAAGGCGTACCCATGACATTAGAATAGTGGTTTTGAGCTTCATTGCCATCGTCGGAAGCGGCGCAGTTGGTGGTGCCGTCGCGCAGGCGCTTGCTGTGCGCGACCGTGTGGGTGAGGTGCGCCTGATCGATACCGCTGGCTCAATCGCTCGCGGCAAGGCGCTCGACATTCAGCAGTCGTCGCCAGTCGACGGTTTCAGTACGAAGATTACCGCAGCGGAATCGGTTGAGGCTGCTGTCGGCGGCGAAGTCGTGGTGATCGCCGACGCGGCGAGTGGGAACGCGGAACACGCGGGTGAAGTGGGGCTGGCGCTGATCCGTCAGTTGGGACGGGCTGGCAATCGCGCGCCGATTGTCTTTGCTGGCGCGATGCAGACGGAACTCCTGGCGCGATCGGTGAGCGAGCTGCACCTGCCGCGACGACAAGTGCTCGGATCGGCGCCGGGCGCGCTGGAGGCGGCGCTTCGCGCGCTGGCGGGATTGGCGCTCGATGGCTCAGCGGTCGAGGTTTCGCTGCGCGTCGTCGGCAGTCCTCCCCGCAACGCCGTAGTGGCGTGGGAAGAAGCCACCGCCGGCGGTCAACCTCTCGCGACGCAATTACCGGCTCACGTCATCGCGGGATTGTCTGCAAGGATTCCGGGGCTTTGGCCGCCAGGACCGTACGCGTTAGCGTCCGCGGCTGCGCGCGTGATCGAAGGGATTCTGCACGGATCGCGGAAACGGTTCTCGTGTTTCGTCGCGCTCGACGGCGGACCAGTACGCACGGCTGCCGTAGCCATGCCGGTCGAGCTCGGGCCGCATGGCATCGCCCGAGTGCTCGAACCGGCACTCACACGGCAGGAACGAACTCTGCTAGAGAATGCAGTGGACCGAAAGAACTTCTAGTTGGCTTCGCGGCCGTGCAGCATCACGCCGCCCGCGAAATCTGCGAGCGCCTCGCGGAGCATGAGCCGGCCGCGATGCAGGCGGGACTTCAACGTCTGCGTCTTGATCCGAAGGACCGCGCTGGCTTCCTCGGTCGTCAATCCCTGGATATCACGCAGAATGACCGGCACGCGATACACCGCCGGAACGTGCTTCAACGACGCGATCAGACGCTCGCGCATCTGCGCGCGCATCACGTGATCGTCGGCGAGCGACGACCAGTCGGCCGGTTCGGCGGGTGCGCGTTCCGACTCCTCGAACGAATTCGTCTCTGAGTTGTGCACTTCGGTGAAACGGCTGGTGCGCGAGCTGCGCAGCCGCGACATCGCCGTGTTGAACGTGATCCGGTAGATCCAGGACGACAACGCGGCGTCGCCGCGAAACGCATCAATCTTCCGGTGCACTTTCATCAAGACGTCCTGGGTCACCTCTTCGGCATCTTCCCAGTTCTTCACATAACGGAGAGCCAGTTGATGAATCCTCGGCCCGTACGTCGAGGCGAGTTCCGTGACGGCAGTGCCGTCCCCCGCCTGCATGCGGCCGATCAGCTGGCGATCCGCATTTGGTTGACGCATTTTTGTGGGCCTCCGTAGTTCAATTGAACACCGTACGGCCGGAGGTTATTCCACGACCTGATGCGGCCCTAAGTCCTTGTGGAGATTGGCCCCGACTGGGGTCTGACCCCACTCGGCGATTTTTTGACGAGTGGGGTCAGACCCCAGCAGACTGATGGGCTTGGACGGGCTGGCGGTCGAAAATCTCGGCGAGGGCCAGAACGACGGCGTCTTCGACAACCGACATCGGGACGTCTTTATGGACGAGCTTAGACAACGACGTCACCCCTTTGTCGGTAATGCCGCACGGCACAATCAGGTTGAACGACTCGAGGTTGGTGGAGACGTTCAGGGCAAAGCCATGGCTGGTGATCCAACGCGCGATGCGGACGCCGATCGCCGCCAGCTTCTCGTCACCGACCCAGACGCCGGTCAGGCCAGGCTGGCGCCCGGCCGTCACACCAAACGTCGCGGCGGTCCGGATCAGCGCCTCCTCCAGATCCCGAACGTACTTGTGGACGTCGCGCCGGTCAGGATTGAGGTCGAGGATTGGATACCCCACCAACTGACCGGGACCATGGAAAGTGACGTCCCCGCCGCGACCCGTCTCGAAGATTTCGACGCCGTCGCGCTCCAAGTCTGCGGGCGAGGCGAGAACGTTCGCGCGCGCGTCCTTCGACTTGACGCCCAGGGTGATCACCGGTGGATGCTGCAACAGCAGCAGCTGATCGGGGATGCGATCACCTTTGCGATCCTCGACGAGGCGCTTCTGCAGCTCGAGCGCGTCGCCGTACTTCAGCGTGCCGAGCCGACGGATTTCAATGGGACGCAAAACCGGCTTCCGTAGTTCTCTGTTATCCGTGTGGTCCGTAGCTAAGAACTCTCGTCGAATCCTTCCAGACGCTCTTTCAGGAACAACAGAAAGCGCCCCGCATCGGCGCCGTCGATCAGTCGGTGATCGTAGCCGAGCGTGATGTGGCACATGGGCTTGATCGCGATTGCATCATCAATCACGACGGCTCGCTTCTCAATCGTGCCGACACCCAGGATCGCGACCTGCGGCTGATTGATCAACGGCAGCCCGTAGAGCGCGCCAAAGATCCCCGGATTGGTGATCGTGAACGTCCCGCCTTGCACTTCCTCGGGGTTCAGCTTCTTCGCTCTGGCGCGCGCTGCGAGGTCGTTAATGGCGCGGCTCAACCCGAGAAGATTTCGCTCGTCCGCATTGCGGATCACCGGCACGATCAGCCCGTTGTCGAGCGCGACGGCAATGCCAAGGTTGATGTCTTTCTTGTAGACGATGTTGCTGCCGTCGACGGAGGCATTCACGATCGGGAACTGACGAAGCGCGTCGATGACCGCCTTCGCGATGAACGCCGTGTACGTCAACTTCGTGCCGGCCGCATCGAACTCTGCTTTCTTCTTGTCGCGCAGGGCGCTAATCCGACCGAAATTGACCTCGTACACCGAATACACGTGCGGCGACGTGTGCGCGCTGAGCACCATGTGCTCGGCGATCTTCTTGCGCATCACGCTCATCGGTACGATCTGCACGCTCTCGCCAGGCTTGTAGACGGGTCCTGGCGTGGGCTCGGTTGCTGGCGCAACGGGCGCGCTTGGTGCTTCAACGGGCACGGTCGGTGCCTCAACGGTCGCGCTTGCTGCCGCGACGGGCGCGCTTGGCGCCTCAACGGGCGCGCTTGGTGCCGCAGCGGCGGGCGGGGCTGCGGCGCCGGACTCGATGTAGGCAAGGATGTCGCCCTTCGTGACGCGGCCGTTGATACCCGTGCCCTGAATATTGCGGATGTCGACGTTGTGCTCGCGCGCAATTCGACGCACGAGCGGCGAGGACTTCTGTCGTGGCGACTCCTCGTCGTCTTCCTCTTCTTCGTCTTCTTTCTGCTGTTTCTTGTCCTTCGCTGCGGGCGCTGGGGGAGCGGCCGCGGCTTGCGTCGCGGGCTGTTCTGGTTGACCCACCGCCGCTTCCGGCACTGTGCCTGACGGCACAGCAGGCGTTTCACCGGCCGTGCCAATCACCGCGACGACGCTATTGACCGGAACGGTTTCTCCTTCTTTCACCCGAATCTCGGCGAGCTGGCCGGCCGCCGGCGACGGGATCTCGGCATCCACTTTGTCCGTTGAAATCTCGAAGAGGGGCTCGTCGCGATCGACTTGATCGCCGACTTTTTTGATCCACCTGACAACCGTGCCTTCAGCGATGGACTCCCCCATTTGGGGCATCACGACATTGGTGGGCATACTGCTATTTTAGCTCCCAGCTTCCGGCTTCCAGCTCCCAGCTTCTCATGCCGCGGGCCAGGCGATTCCAGCTGGAAGCTGGAGGCTGGCAGCGGGAAGCTCCTACGCGTGTATCGCCGCCCCGTGCGCGGCGTGGGCGGCCTCGCCCACGGCCTCCGACATCGTTGGGTGGGCGTGGATCGTGCGTACGAGCTCCTCGACCGTGCACTCGAGGCGGAGTGCGAGCGTGGCCTCGGCGACGAGCTCGGTCGCTCGCGGACCGATCATGTGGACACCAAGGATCTCGTCGTACTTTTTCTCGGCGACGATCTTGACGAAGCCTTCGATCTCGTTGGCGATGCGGGCACGTCCGAGAATGCCGAACTTGAACGTGCCGATGGCGACGTCGTACCCGCGCTCGCGTGCTTCGCGTTCGGTAAGGCCAACGCTGCCGATCTCGGGCGCGCAGTAGGTGCATCCCGGCACCTGGTTGTAGTTGATCGGCCGGAACTCGCGGCCGGCAATGCGTTCGGCAAGGGCGATGCCTTCCGCGGACGACAAGTGCGCGAGCTGCGGATGCCCCGGAGCATCGAAGGTGATCACGTCACCGATAGCCGAGATGCCCGGCACCGAGGTGCGAAACGTTGAATCCACGTGCACGTAACCGCGCTCGAGGCGGAGCCCCGCTTCACTCGCACCGAGGCCGCTCGTCACCGGACCGCGCCCGGTCGCAACGAGCAGGTACTCGCCGCTGACCCGCGTCGACGTGCCATCCGGCAACTGCGCCTCGACTTCAACCGCGTCGCCCTGAACGATCGCGTTCGACACCTTGGTGCCGGTCATCACCTTGATACCTTGGCGCTTGAACGACTTCTCGAGCTCCGCCGACACGGCTTCGTCCTCGATCGGCACCAACCGCGGCAGCAGTTCGATGATCGTGACCTCGCTGCCGAAGCGGCGGAAGATCGACGCGAACTCGACGCCGACGGCGCCGCTCCCGAGGACTACGATCGATTTCGGAATCTCGCGCAGGCCGATCGCTTCGTCGCTCGTGATGATCCGCTTCCGATCGATCTCGATGCCGGGGACGCTCCGCGGCTGCGAACCGGTGGCAACGATGATCTCCTTGGTCGCGACGAGCGTTTGTTGTTGTCCCTCGGTGATGTCGACGCGGCCCTTGCCGGCCAACCGGCCGCTGCCCTTGATCCAGTCGATCTTGTTCTTTCGGAACAACAGCTCGACGCCGCCGGTCAGGCCCTTCACGATCTTGTCCTTGCGCGCGTGGACCTGGGCCATATCGATGCCCACGGCGGCCTCGCCGATCGTGAGCCCCCACTCTTTCCAGTCCTGAGCGATCTTCAGCGCGTGCGCATGCTCGAGGAGCGCCTTGGTGGGAATGCAGCCCCAGTTCAGGCAGGTGCCGCCAAGCACCGGCGCGCGCTCGACCACCGCGGTCTTGAGCCCGAGCTGCGCCGCCCGAATCGCTGCGACGTAGCCCCCGGTGCCCGACCCGATGACCACCACATCGTATGAAGTCTCAGTCGACATCAGCCGTTAGCTTTCTTGTTCCCCGCTTTTATCGAGGAGAGCGGAACGAACGAAACGGTGGGCGCCTCCGGTGCGGGAGCGGGGCTTTCCTCTTCTGCCTGCTCGGGATCGAGCCGCGAGACCTGCGAGCGCAGGCGCGTGTAGTCGTAGCGCAATTCCCAATACGACTGGTTGAGCGTATCGAACCGGCGGTTCAGCCGCCGTGTCGCCGACCAGGCGAGTGCCGCAACGACCAGTGCTAGTCCGGCAACAACCCAGAGAACCACAATCGATCTACCTTAGCACGGCTGCTCGCGTGCGCTGGCCGCCCACCGCTGACCGCGGCCGCAAAGAACCGCACACAGTCGCACGGCTCTGCACTCAAATCCTTTCGATCAGCCGATGCCGAACAGCGGTCCACGGGCAGCGGATCGCGATACAATCCGCGAATTCCATGACGCCGGCCGCCAAGACGATCCTGATCTGCGACGACGATCAGGGGATGCGCGAGACGATTGCCGCGATCCTCGGGCGGGATTATCGCGTGCTGACGGTCGCGAGCGGCGAGGCCGGCCTCACACTGCTCCGGCAGGAGGACGTCGACGTCATCCTTCTCGACGTTCGCCTCCCCGGCATCAGCGGATTCGACGTGCTGCGCATCGTCAAGGAGAACTACAGTCTGGTGGAGTGCATCATGATCTCCGCCATCAACGAAGTCGAAACCGCCGTCCAGGCGATGAAGCACGGCGCGTATCACTACATCACCAAGAATTTCGATTACGACGAGCTGCGATCGCTCGTTCGCAACGCATGCGAGCGGCAGGATCTGAACCGCCAGGTGATCACGTTGAGCGCGCAAGTCGCCGAGCAGAGCGAGCGCGAGTTCCATCTGGGACCCAGCAAGCAGATTCACGAGATCGTCGACCTCGTGCACAAAGTCGCGAAGCTGTCGGCCACCGTGCTGATCCTCGGGGAGAGCGGCACGGGCAAGGAGCTGCTGGCGCGCCTGCTGCACAGAGAATCTGGCCGTGCCGACGCCCCATTTCTTGCCGTCAACCTGTCGGCGATCCCACACGAACTGGTCGAGAGCACGCTGTTCGGCCATGAGCGGGGCGCGTTCACCGGGGCGCTCAAACAACAGTTGGGCAAGTTCGAATTGGCCGCAGGGGGCACGCTCTTTCTGGACGAAATCGGCGATCTGCGGCTCGATCTGCAAGCGAAGCTGCTGCGCGCGATCCAGGAAGGCGAGATCGAACGCGTCGGCGGCGCCAAGCCCATTCGGACGAACTTCCGCCTGGTGGTTGCGACCAACGTCGACCTCGAGAAGGCCGTGCGCGACGGCCGCTTCCGTGAAGACCTGTTCTACCGGATCAACGTGATCCCGATCCGCATGCCCCCACTCCGCGATCGCATCGAGGATCTGCCGGAGCTGGTGCGGCTCTTCCTCGAGCGGTACCGCGTCAAGTTCAGAAAGCCGGTGCGAGGTCTGTCCGACTCGGCGTTGAAGATCCTCGCGTCGTATTGGTGGCCCGGCAACATCCGCGAGCTGGAAAACCTGATCGAGCGCCTCGTCGCGGTCAGCGACAAGGAATGGATCACCGACGAGGATTTGCCGCTCGAGTACCACTTCGCGAAGCTCGACTCCGGACCGGCGACCGGAGACGCGCTCTTCCAGGAAGCGTGCGACACGTTCGAACGCAACTTCATCCTTCGTGCGCTCGAGAAGAAGGATTGGAACGTGACCGCGACGGCACGGTATTTGGGAATCCCACTGAGCACGTTGAAGCACAAGATGGCGCGGCTCGATCTGAGTGGGCTCGCGCGTAAGCTGCGAGGCGCGTAAAACCTGAGACTTTCGGACGAGAGCGCGTGGGACGAGTGGCTCGCGGCCGTCCCACCGATGGCCCCTCGACCCCCAGAATCCCGGCCAAACATTGGCTAGACCGGCCAATGGATTGGCCGTTTTCTGCCTCCAGGCAGTCTTTCGTGGGCGGTTCCGACCCAGCTCAACCGGTAAAGGGCGTGCTAAAGAGTCAGTTCAGCCATTGGCGTTTTCAGGGCTCACCGCCGGCTGGATACCCCATTAGGACTCTTTGGACACTTGCCGCAACCGCCGGAACCTAGGTTGCACAACCTCACATAGAGCGCGAGCTTGCCCCGGCGTTCAGTCGGCGGCCATCACTACAACTGCGACGTCCGGCGGATTGACTTGGAGCCCTATGCAGCCCTCGATCTTCAACGTTCGTGTCCCTCTCGAAGACAGGGATGACGTGTTCCTGCTCAACACGTTCACCGACGCGCAGCTCATTGTGTCGCGTGACGTCGCGGACCTGCTCGACCGAATCGGCAGCGGCCGTCTGTTCGAGCCGACCGACGAAGAGCGCACGGCCGTCGCCACCCTCACCGACAACGGATTCATCGTCGAGAGCCGGGAGACGGATCGCCGCAACATCGAGCAGTTCTTCAACGATTTTCGCAGCGGACAGGATCAGTTGCGCATCACGGTGCTGACGACGCTGCAGTGCAACTTCGCGTGCGACTACTGCCTGCAGGGCGATCACGGCGAGTACAACAAGACCGCGGCAAAGATGTCCATGGAGACTGCGGTGCGCACCGCGGAGTGGACCGAGGCGCGGCTCGACGCGATCCGGCCGAAGAGTTTCGCGTTGACGTTCTTCGGCGGCGAGCCGCTGCTCAACTTGCCGGTCATGTACTACCTCGCCGAGCGCCTGTGGAATGCCTGCGAGTCGCGCGGCGTGACCATGTTGATCAATCTCATCACCAACGGCCTGCTGCTGACGCCGGAAGTCGTGGATCGACTCAAGCCGTTCGGTTTGAGCGGCGTGAAGGTGACGCTCGACGGCGATCGCGACACACACAACCGCATGCGGCCGCTTCGCGGCGGGCAGGGCACGTTCGACAAGATCCTCAGTAACGTGCGCCTCGTGGCCGACAAATGCCGCGTCTCGATCGGCGGCAACTTCGACGAGTCGTCCGTTGACAGCTATCCGGCGTTGCTGGATTTCCTGCGCGAGCAGGACTTCGCAGACAAACTCGCGAAAGTCGCGTTCAAGCCAATCATCCGCGAGCAGAAGCCGGCAGAGCCGAAAGGGCTGATTCCGCTCACGCCAGTGTCGTCGAGCGGCAAGCCGCTCAACGGCACCTGCATGACGTCGGCAGGTTCGGGCGTCACGAAGAGCAACACGTGCGACACCTGCCACTTCCTCGACGAGAAGACCGCGTTTCTGCGCGAGGAAACGATGCAGCGCGGGTTCAAGACCGTTGATGGCGTGCACATGGGCCCATGCGAGATCCACAAGACGCATTCGCACACCATCGGGCCCGACGGCTCGCTCTACGCGTGCCCCGGATTCGCCGGCAATCTGCCCGAATCAACGGGCCACATCGATGGCCGCCACGACGATCTGCGAAGCGCGGCAGCACGGCGATTCGAAAAGATCCTCGGGTGGCACGAGTGCGAGGACTGCGCGTTCATCCCGGTCTGTGCTGGCGGCTGCGCGGCGGCGTCGCACATCGAGCTCGGCGACATGAACAAGCCCAACTGCCACAAGCCTAGCTTCAACGCAGGCGTGATTACGCTCGCGCGGCAGGCGGCGTTAGTGGGCTGACAAAGGACATGGCAGAGGGCAAAAGGTAGAAGGCAGAAGGCAGAAGGCAGAAGGGCGAAAGCCAAGAGTTGGAAAGGAGCACTCAAGTGAGCGTCAAGAAAGACACCAAGAAGAAGGGAACGTTGCGGCCATGGCTCGTGGATGTTTCCCTGGATCACCTTCGGTAACCAAGCCGGTTCTTTTGCGGTGCGTTATTAACCGTTTCAGGAGAGGTCGATGAAGATTCAAGTGGTCAAAAAGGCAACACCCCGTGCCGCGTCGGACGTCGTTTGCCCATATTTTATCGATATACTGCCCCCGGATCAGAAGAAGAGCTAGCCTGCGAGCGAGGCGTTCTGGTGCGGTGCGAACTGGGCCCTGAAGGGGTAGAATAGGTAACGGTTCAGTCTAGGGCCCCAGCACCAGAACAGCCTTGAACAAATCGCAGTCCGTCTCGTGCGTCGTGGTGCGGCCTGTACGAACCCTCACGATCCGGTTCGCACTCATTCTTGTCGTTCCCGTTCTGTTTGGGGCGACGGGCTGCGGTTCGGAGAGTAAGGGGCCCCAGGCGAAGGCCTCCGCTCCGACCGCCATTCGAATCGGGGTCGCCCAACCATCCCCAGCCGCGGCGCGATCCCTCGCCAACCTACTCATCTCCGACTCTCTCGTTGGCATCCGCTCGGACGGTCGCCCAGTCGATCGACTCGTGTCGGAGTGGGCGTGGACGGCCGATCAGCTCGGCCTTCGCCTGCGACTGAGGCCGAATCTCCAATTCCACGACGGCACTCCCATCGATATCGCGTACTTCAAACAGAGTCTCGAAGCGACTATCGAAGCGGCGCGGAAGGAGCCACCCGAGAGTGACGCTATGGTCAGCGACCCGAGCGTCATTGGAATCGAAGTCGATCCGAACGAACGTGATTGGGTTGTCGTCAAGCTGTCGCGCAAGGAGGCATTTCTCCTCGACGATCTTGGCAGCGCAGGTTTGCGGCACCCAACGAATCAGTCGTATGGCACTGGCCCGTACAAGCTGGAGGCGACAGCGGACAAGGTTCGGCTCACCGCCTTCGATCGATACTACCGCGGCCACCCACAGATCGGCGTCGTGGAAATCCACAGCTTCGGCGAGCAGCGCGCGTCGTGGGCCGCGCTGATGCGCGGCGAGATCGACGCGGTGCACGAAATCGCTCCGAACGCCCTCGACTTTCTGCAGGCTGACGGCCAGACAGGCGTGAATACCTATGCCTTCGTGCGGCCGTACTACATCCAACTCGTGTTCAATGTGCGCCATCCGATTCTGAAGAATCCCGCAGTACGGCAGGCCCTTAGTTACGGTGTGGACAGGCAGCAAATCGTTGATCTCGCGCTGAACAAGCAGGGGATGGTCGCGGAAGGGCCCATTTGGCCGTATCACTGGGCATACAGCACCGCGCGGAGAATCTACACGCACAACTCGGAAGCGGCAACGCTGCGCCTGGATTCCACGGGTCTCAAGTTGAAGCCCGCCTCAGTCAAAGGACAAATGCCGAGCCGGCTTCGAATTCGCTGTCTCACCGTGGCCGGAGATTCGCGCTACGAGAAGATCGCGCTGATCCTCCAGAAGCAGCTCTACGAGATTGGCGTCGACCTCGAAATTGAAACCGCGCCGGGCGCGGCAGTCGTCAAGCGGCTCGTCTCAGGCGATTTCGATACGGTCCTTATACAAAGGATTGCCGCGCGCTCACTCGCGTGGACGTACCTGACGTTCCACTCCAGCAAGCAGAACACTGGCTATAAGGCTGCGGACCGAATCCTCGATCGGCTCAGGGAAACGATCGCGGAAGCGGAGATCCGAACCCTCGTTAGCGATCTTCAACAGACGTTCCACGATGATCCTCCGGCCATTTTCATCACGTGGCCCAAGGTCGCGCGTGTAGTGAGCGCGCGATTCCAGGTGCCGGATGAAGCCGGGCGCGTGGCACCCGGGACGAACTCGAGATTTCAAGTGCCTGATGAAGCCGGCCGCGATGTGCTGGGCAGTCTCTGGCAATGGCGACCAGCTGACGTGTCCCGATGACCCGCATCACATCGCGCTTCGTGCTCCTGATCGCCAGCGCCGCCGTGGCTCCGCTCGTGGTGTACGGGGTGCTATCCGTCGTCAACCTGCGCGATGGAACGGTCCGGTCAGTCAGCACGGGTAATCTGCGCGTTGCGGACCAAGTCGCGCAGCAAATCGGCCAATACATCGAACACAACACTCGTGTCCTCAAGTCAGTCGGCCTGGAGCTACAGGGGATAAACCTCGAGCCCTGGCAGCAATCTCGCGTACTGAAGGACTATGTCATCGATTTCCCGGAGTTCAGCGAAATCACGTTCTTCAGTGCGGGTGGTCGGATCATTGCGACGAGCCGCGCGGGTCCGGCTACGCTGAACGTCCCCGATTCCTCACACGTCAGTACGGACGGCATCTACATCGCCCCCTTGGAACTCGATAGCGACAACCTGCCTCGCACCACGCTCGCCGTGCGCGTGCAGCCGGCGGGACAAGAAGCGGGATGGGTGGTCGGTCAGATTGCGCTCGAGGAACTGTGGCGAACGGTCGATCGGATCCGTGTCGGTGACCAGGGGTATGCACTCCTGCTTGCGGAACAACAGCGGCTCATCGCTCACGGTAATCCCAACAAAAAGCGGTTCGTGGCGGCGAGCGGCAACTCAGGGGCATCGGCGACCCCGGAGCAACAGTTTGCTGCAGCTCTCGTGGCTCAACCAGAGGCGGCGCCGAAGACCGGCTTGTACGAGGATAGGGACGGCCGGTCCATGCTCATCGCCGCCGCACCGGTCCCGAATCTTCCCTGGGTCGTCATGGTCGAACAGCCGACCGACGAGGCGTTTGCGCTCGCCGACCAGCTGCAGACGCAGCTCTTGATCGCGATTGGTCTCGCGCTGCTGGGCACGGTAATCCTCGGCTGGTTCTGGGGGCGGTCGTTCCTGACGCGCATCTTCGCGCTCAAGCGCGCCACGCAGGCGATCGCCGACGGCCGCATGGACGAGCGCGTCGCCGTGCACGGCAAGGACGAAATCCGGCAGCTTGGCGACGCC
>Ga0075428_100001681_pt1 | contig 23587 bp, 16 predicted proteins | sample RhiMetdeltSRZDD2_FD_75291 | JGI IMG/M metagenome (GOLD analysis project Ga0075428, IMG submission 75291) | Populus rhizosphere microbial communities from Tennessee, USA - Rhizosphere MetaG P. deltoides SRZDD2 | ecosystem: Host-associated > Plants > Roots > Rhizosphere > Soil | place: USA... | reverse complement strand
CGGCTCGGGATGACACAGCCCAAGACATAGCGAGAGACAGGTGATGCCTCGACAGAGTGTTCGAGTCGCGGTGGTGCAGGCAGCTCCGGTTGCCTTCGATCGCGAATGCACGCTGGCCAAGGTGCGATCGTTGACGTTCGACGCCAGCCGGCGGGACGCGAAGCTGACCGTCTTCCCCGAAGCGTTCGTGAGCGCCTACCCGCGAGGGATGACGTTCGGAGCGGTTGTCGGTGAACGCACCCCGGAAGGTCGCGACTGGTATCGACGGTACTGGGAGTCGAGCGTCGACGTGCCCGGACCTGTCGTCGACGAGCTTGGCGCCATCGCGCGCGACGCGGAAACGCATCTGGTCATCGGCGTCATCGAGCGGGACCGCGGGACGCTTTACTGCACCGCGTTGTTCTTCGCGCCTAACGGTGACTACCTCGGCAAGCACCGCAAGCTCGTTCCGACCGGAAGCGAGCGGCTGGTCTGGGGGCACGGCGACGGCAGCACGATGCCGGTGTTCGATACCGCGATCGGGAAGCTCGGGGCGGCAATCTGTTGGGAGAACTACATGCCCCTCTATCGCACGACGCTGTACGAGAAGGGCGTTCAACTATACCTGGCACCGACTGCCGACAGTCGAGACGGCTGGGTCGCGAGCATGCGACACATCGCGCTCGAGGGGCGGTGCTTCGTCCTCAGCTGTAACCAGTTCGCGCGACGACGTGACTATCCGCCCGATTATCCCGGCGACTTACCCCCCGACCCCGACGCGATCGTGACCCGCGGCGGCAGCTGCATCGTGAGTCCGCTCGGCGAGGTCATTGCCGGACCCGTGTATGACGACGAGGCGATCCTGACCGCGGACATCGACCTCGGCGACACGATTCGCGGCAAGTTCGACCTCGACGTCGTGGGGCACTACGCAAGGCCCGACGTCTTTCGGCTGATGGTGAATGAAAAGTCTGGTCTTGCGCCGGAAGACCATGAGGTGTAAAGTACACATGTGAAAGAAACTGAGCGCAGGGTCCCGATCTTCTTCATGTTGCTCGATGCCAGCAGGGTGCAGTTCGCCCGGCTCGAGGAGGCGTTGAAGTCCGTCGGGTTGTCAGTGGCGAAGTACAAGGTGCTGTCGCAGATCGCGAAGTCCAAGGAGCCGGTGCCGCTGCGTCTGCTCGCCGAGGAGCAGCAGTGTGTCGCCTCGAACGTGACCACCCTGGTGGATCGCCTCGAGACCGACGGGCTGGTTCGGCGCGTGGACGACCCTGCAGACCGGCGGAGCAAACGAGCCGAGCTGACGGAGTTGGGAAGGGAAAAGGTCGAGGCCGGCGCGACAGTCGTTGCAGAAGTCGAAGCGGCGTTTGCCGATTCACTCGATCCGACCGAGCGGCTCGCGCTCGCAAAGGTGCTGAGCTCGTTGCAATAGCGAATCTTTTTTGTTGGATGAATACTTCAGATATGAACCTCACTGTCATGCATAATTCTCAAACGAAGCGTACGCCAATCCGGTCTGCTATGACGCGCGTACGCACGCGTGACGGTGTAAGGGCGATCCGGGGAGTGGAAAGGAGCAGGATCATGTGCAACGCGAATGAACGACGCATGGGACGCGTGGCCGGGATGGTCGTCCGGGCCGGTATCGCGTTAGGCATGCTGATGGCTTCGGCGCCGACTGCGGTCGCGCAGCCGGCGCAGATAGGGGTCGTGCAGCCAACCGCGGCTTCAGTCAACGCAGCGGCGGTGCCCTACGCGGTCGGCGAGCAGCTGACCTACAAGGCCAGCCTGGGCGGCATTTCTGCGGGCACGGCGCGCATGCGCGTCGACGGCATCGAGATCGTGCGCGGACGACCGGCCTACCACGTGGTGTTTTCGGTCGACGGCGGCATCCCGTTCTTCCGGGTGCACGACCGCTACGAGAGCTGGATCGACGTCGAGACGCTCGCGTCGCTGCGACATCGCCAGCAGATCTCCGAGGGTCGCTACAAGAGGACGACGACGTACGAGATTTATCCTGAGCGCGCCGAGTATCAGAAGGAAGGCGACTCGGTGCGGGCGAGCGTGGCGAATCCGCTCGACGATGGTTCGTTCATCTACGCGGTTCGCACCGCGGGTATCCAGGTCGGTGAAACGCGGCGCGATGACCGCTACTTCCGCCCGGACAAGAACCCGGTGGTGCTGACCGGCCTCCGACAGGAGACGATCACGGTGGATGCGGGCACGTTCCCGACCACGGTGGTGCGTCCCACGATTCGCACGAGCGGCATCTTCTCGGACGATGGCCAGGCGCAGGTGTGGTTCTCGGACGACGCGAACCGCTATCCGGTGCAGGTGAAGGCGAAGTTCTCGAAGTTCACCTTGACGCTCGAGCTCAAGTCGGTGACCCCGGGAGTGAATCCGAGCATGCTGCCAACGCTGATCGCGCAGGCGGGCGAACCGTAAGAGCCGGGAGACGGGAGACGGGAAAACGGGAGACGGGAGACGGGAGACGGGAGACGGGAGACGGGAGACGGGTAAGATGCGTAAACCCTCGGGAGGCTCATCTCGATAGAGAGGCCTCCCGAGGGTTCTTACGTCTCCCGTCTCCCGTTTCCCGTCTCCCGTTTTCCCGTCTCCCGTTTTCCCGTCTCCCGGCCGTTAGGCAACGCGATCGATGCAGGTCTCGTTTCCGGACGGCAGGTTCGGGTTGTTCTGCTCCGCCTGTGGAATTGGGATGGTCACGTCGGACCCGTAGTTCCCGGCCTTGTGCCACGCTCCCGTCGGGAAGACTGCGTTCGCGGCGCGGCCGTACTGACGGATGAGGCGTCGCATGTCGCCGACGCGATGGCCCGTCGAGAACATCCAGAACGCGCGCTCGCGGAAAAGCTGATCCTGGCGAGCCGCGTCGGTGCCGGGGTCAACGAGGGGAGTAAGCCCAGTGACCGTCGCGCGTGCGGCGTTGAGGATCGCGAGAGCGCCCGACGCGTTGCCCGCTCGAAGCGCTGCTTCCGCCTCGATCATTCGAGCTTCGATGCCGCTGGCGATCGTGACGGCGGCATCGCGCGTCGGCCAGATGCGTTGCACGTAGATCGGCTTGGTGAGGTCGTCCCGGACGTCCTGCGTCACGCCGATCGCGCGGCACGCTGCGTCGCCACCCTGGCAGATCGGAAGGCGCGGGTCGTTGGCGGTCGCGAAGTTCAGACCGTTCGTGCCCTCGGCCGTGCTGACGCTGTACCGCCGCGCGCTGTTGTTGAACGACCAGATCTGGTTGTCTCTGGTCGTCTGCGAATGGAGCATCTGGTACACGAACGAATTCGGAACGCCATTCGTGGACGTCCCGACCGCGGCCGCGGCATCGGCCGGGCGATTGAGATTGAGCAGAATCCGCCCCTTCGTGACACGAAGTGCGTTCCGCACCTTCTGGTCGTTGGCCGTGTTGCCGGTGATGAGCGCAAGACCGGAGTCGGCGTGAGCGAGCGCTCGCTCGAACGTCGCCGTGACGGAGATCGGCGAGCCGTACTGCTGTTCGCCTTCGACGACGTCGCTGAACGTGATGCCGTTGCAGTAGTGCTCGCCCATGATGTTTTCGACGTACGCCAGCACGAAGTACATCTCGGCCACATCGGCGGCGGGGGCGGTCGGGTTGTACTGCGCGAGCGCCTGGATGGCCTGTTCCGCCGAGAGCCGTGCACGATGCAGGGCGCGGTTCGCGCCGGTCAAAAAGTTGTTCTGAATGGTGATGACGCGCTGGTCGATCTCCTGCCGGGCAATGAACGAGTCGCCGTTGTTCCACTCGTCGGCGAACAATCCACCGAGCAGGAAGATGCCCTCGTCGGTTTGCGACCCGCTGACGACAGAGCCGCCGCTCGTGGCGTAGTTCAATCGGGCGAGTGCTCCCTGTCGGAGGGCGTTTGCCCCGGCGGCAGACGTGATGTCACTCGGATTGATGATGTCCGGGTCCGTGACGGCCAGGATCTCGTCGGTCGACTGACATGCCGAGACCCCGATCGCGATCGCGGCTGCGATCACTGCAGCCGTTAGGCGTTTCGATTTTGCGGCAAAAGCCATATATGCGTGCATTCGGTCAGTATCCTCAGAATCCAAGGTTGAGGCGGAGCGCGAAGTAGGTCGGCGGAGCGAACGCCTGGAACTCGGACGGGGCATCGCCGGTGGTACCGAATGCCTCGGGGTCTACGCCCGTGTACTTGGTCCAGATGACGCCGATGTTGCGCACCGCGCCCGAGACAACGAGGCTGCGCCCACGCAGGTAGCGCGCGGCCCACGCTTGTGGTGCCGTGTATGACAGCGAGACCTCGCGGAAGCGAATGAAGTCGCCGTCCTCGAAGAAGCCTGCAACGGACCTGCTCGGATGGTCGCGGACGAGCGCCACGCGCGCCTGCTGGTCGAACGAGGCGTTCTTGCTGATCAGTCCCGCGCAATTGTTGCGGCTCGCGCAGCGGATGCGCTCGGTGTTGTTGTACGTCTTGTGGCCGCCCTTGTAGTCGGCCAGGGCGCTCAGGCGCAGCCGCCGGTTGAGGAGTTCAAAACCGGTCGACAGCGCGAATTCGCGCTTCGGGGTCGGATAGCCGAGGAAGATGGCGGTATCGGTGACGAAGAGCTCGCAGGCGGGTGTGTTCTGGGCGGCAACGTTGGCGCACCCGGTGGCGGTGATGATGCCGTCGCCGTTCTTGTCCTCGAACCCGGTGTACATGCGCGACCACCAGCCGTTGAGTGGGTAGCCTTCCTTCTGCGACTGGGTCGTGCCGATGATGTTGGGCACGCCGCCGAGGCTCACGAGCTCGTTCTCGTTCGTCGAGCCGTTGAGCGTGACGTCCCAGCCGAACGCGCGGTGACGGAGGAGTTGGGCGTTGATGAGCATCTCGAAGCCACTGTTGCGCACCTCGCCGAGATTCTCGAAGCGGGTCGTGTTCCCGAGTCCGAGCGACGGCGGAAGCGTGCGACTCACCAGCGCGTCCTTCGATGACTTGTTGTAGTACGTGAACTCGGTCGTTAGGCGGCTGTTCCAGAAGGTGCCATCGATTCCGACCTCCAGCTCCGTCGAGCGCTCCGGCTTGAGGTCGCGATTCCCGAGCGTGGTGAACACGACGCTCGTGACGTCGCCACTCTCGCCGCGGGCCGTCGTGGACGAATAGAACTGCGCGGCATCCGTGGTGCCTGGCTGCACCCCCGAGGCGCCGTAGGCGCTGCGCAGCCGGAGCTGGTTGAGGAAGTTCGCCTGCGGGAAGAACGACTCGTCCGAAATGACCCACGACACCGCGAGCTTGGGATAGAACACCGTCTCGAAGTCGGCGCCGAAGGCGCTATTCCGGTCTGAGCGCACCGCCGCCGTGAGGAACAGACGGTCGCGGAAAGCGAGGTTCTCCTCGACGTAGCCCCCGAGCGTGCGACTCTCACTCGTCGCTTCGTCGGCGATCTTGTTCGCGGCACCGGTGACGGTCGTGGCGCCAGGAGCGAGGAAGGTACCGGACGCGCCACTTCGGTCTATGAGGTTCCGATAATACTGTAGGCCGAGAGTCGTCTTCGACTCGAGCGTCTCGGTGAGTCGCTTCGTGGCCGTGCCAGCGGCGTCGAACGTGTAGGTGAAGAAGTTCGTCCGGTTGTCGCGCTTGAAGCCCTGGCGGTTGTCGGCGTTGTTCGGGCAGTTTGCGAAGCGGCAGATCTGGGTGTCGAGGCGGTTGATGTAATCGACGCCAAAGTTCGCGCGTCCTGCGAACCATTCGCGTGGCCGCCAGTTCGCTGCCGCGGACGAGATGACCCGCTCGATGCTTTGCGTCGTGACTTGCTGATAGACGTCGCGCGGAGTGAACTGCCGCCAGCCGTAGAGCGTGTCGCCGGCTGCCGTCAGATTGTACTTGAACCCGGGCCCGCCGTAGACGTTGGCGGCAATGCCGTCCGTGCCGGAATCGTCGCTCTGTGGGAGTCGCAAGTCCTGCGACGTAATTCCCGTGTTGAGCTGGAGGTCGGCGGTGCGGCTCAGCGCGATGTTGAAGTTCGCGCGCCCCGTCATCCTCGTGAGGTGATTCGGGCTCTCCTGCTTGGGCGTGAGCGACCGATTGTGGGCGGAGAGGTAACGCTGCTCGAATTCGGGCACCTTGGTGACTCCATCCTCATCCTCGTACTCGCCGGAGGCGAAGTACCGGATGGTCTCGGAACCACCACGAAGCTGGAGGCCGTGTTGCTGACGGTATCCGGTGCCGTACGGCGTCGACTCGTTGTCGTTGTGCAGGTTGTATGTCGTGACGCTATCCTGGACGCACGCTCCAGCGGCGACCTGCGAGAGGAAGCACTGGACGGTGTTGGACGGAGTCGAGTTCGTTGTTGTCGTGGTCCCGGTTCGCCAGCCCCAGAACGCGGTGGGATAGTTGTTGTAGTCACGGAGCGCGCCCTGCTCGGTGTAGTACGTCCACTGGGTGCGACCCGCGACGCCCCTTTTCGTCGTGATCACGATGACGCCGTTCGCGGCGTCCGTTCCGTACAGCGTAGACGCGGACGGCCCGCGGACGATCTCGATGTTCTCGATCTCCTCCGGATTGAGATCGCCCGCGCGACTTGGTGTGGTGCCGCCGACGCTGATGCTCGTCGTGAGTGAGCCGGTGCCCGCGCCCGAGTTGGGAAGCGATCCGGTCCCGCCCTCGACTCGCACCCCGTCGATGATGTAGATCGGATTGTTCGTCAGCGACAGCGAGCTCGTTCCGCGCACACGGACGCGCACCCCGGCGCCCGTCTGCGTGCCGGAGAAGACCATGACGCCAGGCGCCTTGGCCACGAGCACGTCGGCGATGTTCGACACCGCCTGCGTCTCGACGATCTTGGCCGCGTCGACCTGCGCGATCGCGTTGCCGACCTCGACGCGACGTTGCTCGCCAGTTGCCGTCGTGACTACCGGGGCCAGCGTGGTGACGACCGCGCGCATCTGGAAGTTCGCCGTCACGGTCTGGCCGGCGGGCACCGTGACCGTCTGCTTCACCTCGGCGAAGCCGACGCGCAGGACGCGGAGCTCCACCGTGCCCGGCGCGACCCCGCGAATGGTGAACTGGCCTTCCTGGTTCGCCTGCGTGCCTAACGTCGTACCGACGACGCTGACCTGGGCAGCCGCAACCGGCTGGTTGTTGGCGGCGTCCGTGACCCGCCCGGTGATCGTTCCCTGTTGTGGGGTTTGCGCGGCCAGACATGTCGCCGCTAGCGTTCCGACGAACGCCGCTCGAGCGAGTGTTCGGACAACTATGCTCGTCCTCATCGACACCTCTCTCTTTCTCTGAAGGAAAGCCGTTGCGGGATGGAGACAACGGCGGCGGGAGCCAGAGCCTCGCCGCAAATTGCGGCACCCAATAGAACATCCCGCGCGCCCTGACGCCATATCGAGTGTGTATGAAGGCTCTTTCATAGACAACGTCGCCACGTGGGCGTTCAGCAGGCCGCCCAACGCGTGCGTAGAATGTCCGGACGAATGCGGCGTAGACCGCTTCGTTTGACCGGTCCAATGACCGGTCCAATAATTTCGCAGGAGTCACAGGTTCGTGTTCGACACGCGCATTCGTTTCGTCCCACGGCTCGCCACGCTGCTGCTCGTTTCGTCCACAGTGACGGCACAGGCGCAGCCTCCAGCCCCGGCTCTGGCACGCCAGGTCGAAGTTCGACGCACCGCGTACGGGGTTCCGCACATCCGCGCGGAGAATCTCGAGGCGGCGTACTACGCCCTCGGCTATGTCCAGCTCGAGGATTACGGGTCGCGGATCGCGCTCGGCCTCCTGCGGGCAAGGGGCGAGATGGGGAAGTGGTTCGGGCGCGACAGCATGGAAAGCGACTTCAGCGCGCAGCGCGAGTACGCGCTCGCCGTCGAGAACTATGCGCGCCTGGAGCAGGCCACGCGCGACGCCTACGAGGGTTTTGCCGCAGGGGTGAACCGCTACATCGAGCTACACCCGCGGGAATTTCCTGTCGGGTTCAAACCCGATTTCACCGGTTACGACGTCGCGGCGCGCGACGTGACCACGGCGTCCCTCGCGACGACTCGCCGTTTCCTTGCTCGGGTGGCACCCAACGAAGCGCGCCGGGCCGGACCAGCGAGCGCGGCCGCCGAGCCCTCCAACGAAGGCGTCGACCCGATCGAGGAGGGATCGAACGCGTGGGCGTTCGCGCCAGGCCGCACGAAGTCCGGGCGTGCCATTCTGTTGCGCAATCCGCACCTCGCCTGGACGTCCGGTTACTACGAAGGCGCCATGACGGTGCCGGGCGTGGTCGACTTCTATGGCGACTTTCGTATCGGCGGACCGTTCGGGGTCATCGGTGGCTTCAACAAGGACCTCGGCTGGTCCACCACGAACAATTCTCCGGACCTCGACGAGATCTATGCCCTGGATGTCGATCCGGGCCAAACGGACCGGTACCTGTTCGATGGGACGTCGCTCCCGCTCCAGCGGGAGCTGACGACCGTCGCGTACAAGAACGGCGAGGGCTATTCGACCGAGACCCGCGAATCGTGGCGCACCCCACTGGGCCCCGTCATCTGGCGCGGAAACGGGAAGATCTACGTCCTGCGCGCGGCCGACGAAGGGGACTTCCGCGGCGGAGAACAGTTCCTCCACATGATGCGCGCAAAGTCGCTCGCGGAATGGAAGGGCGCGATGCGCATGCGCAGCCGCTTCAACTCGAACTTCACGTACGCGGATCGCGCGGGGAATATCTACTACGTCTGGAACGCGACCATCCCGTCGCTGCCGCACGCGAGCGGCGGCGACAGCGTGGCGATCCCGGCGCACGGAACCGCCGACGTGTGGACCCGGTACGTGGACTTCGACTCACTGCCGCAGGTCCTCAACCCGAAGGGCGGCTACGTGCAGAACTCGAACGACCCGCCCTACCACACCACGCTGCGCCAGGTGCTCGACAGGTCGAAGTACCCGGCGAACTTTCCGGAGCCGAGAGTCGGTCTCCGGACGCAGATGGCGCTCACCCTGATCGACCCGCCGAAGAAGTTGAGCCTCGAGGACGTCATTGCGCTCAAGCACTCGTACCGCATGCTGCTCGCCGATCGCGTCAAGGACGACCTGATCGCGGCGGTGAAGGCGTCCAATCCGGACGCCGCGACTGCGAGCGCCGCCGAGATGCTGGCGAAATGGGAAAACGCCGCCGGCCCGACGAGCCGCGGCGCGGTGTTGTTCGAGAGCTGGTGGCGTCTGTACCAGCAGGGCGTCGGCGGCGATTCGCTGTTCGCCGAGCCGTGGAGCATCGACAAGCCGGCCGCGACACCACGCGGGCTCAAGAACCCGGCCCTGGCGGCGCGCGCGTTCGCGCAGGCGGTGGTGGAGACGACGAAGCGGTATGGCGATCCGGGCGTCGCGTGGGGTGACGTGCATCGAGTGCGGATCGGCAAAGTCGACGTGCCCGTGGGTGGGTGCAGCGGGTTTCTGGGCTGCTTCCGCGTGCTCAACTTCGCCGATACGCAAGATGGGAAGCGTATGGCAATCGGCGGTGACGGGTGGATTCTCGCGATCGAGTTCGGGAAGGAGGTCCCGACGGCGTACTCGGTTCTGGCCTATGGCGAGAGCTCGCGCGAGGACTCTCCCTATCACAGCGACCAGGCCGAGATGTTCGCGAAGGGCGCGATGAAGCGCGTCGCATTCAAGAGGGCGGACGTCGAGGCGCAGACCGTGAAACGCTACAACCCGGGCGTCGAACCATAGGCTGCGGGCGTGCGTTGACGGGGCCCCTCCCGACGGCTACGTTTCCGTGCGGTAAAAGCGCGAATGATGCGCACAACTCCGTCAACCAAAGGGGCGTCGCTCTCGCGGTAGCCCCTTTCGTGTTTGAAGCGGCTCGTGGCAGGCCGGCTCGGGATCCGCACCCTGGGCCGGCCATTCGCTTGCCAAATACCGGTTCTACCCCGCGCTCACATCGGGAGCGGTGTCATTTCACCTCGGAGCTGCAATGATCGAGGTTACCCTGGAAGAAAGCGACCGATTGGACTGGGCGCTCAAGACGTTCAAGAAGAAGGTGCTCAAGGCCGGGATCCTGAAGGATCTCCGTCGGAAGCGGCATTACGTGAAGCCGAGTGAGGCACGACAGCTCAAGATGGCCGCGGCGCGGCGTCGTGGGCGGCCGTCACGCCCGAACCGTTAAGGGGTAATCGACCCGTGATCAGCAAGCCCTCCGGTTTCGCGTTCGACGTCGCCGTATCCTCGGCCGAGTACGACACCCGCGTGCTTCGCGAGCTCGAGCGACAGCTGACGCTCCGACTGCCGAGCATCCCTCCGCAGCGTCCTGTGTGGACCAATACCGCCGCCGAGCTGCTGGATGCGCCTCGCGCTACGGTGTTCGGTAAATCGGCTCGGTTGGTGGTCGTCCTGCATCAGCACCTGTGGGGCAGGGACGCGACGACGAAGGCGGACGCTGCGGCGATCAAGCGCCGCGTGACCGCGAAGGGGCCCCACTCGGTGCGGGTGGTGCTTCTCGATCGCGCCGAGCTTCCGGCGTGGCTTCGGAAATCCCCGGCCAGGCTGCTTGGCGACGTTGGCCAGTGTGCCGACTGGATCGTCGAGGGTGTGGCGGATATGGGCGGGGCGACGCGTCGCGGAACGGACAACGTGGCCATGCCGCTCGCGCCCGAGGATCGCGCGATGCAGCAGCGCGACACGTTCCTCGCGTCGCACCGCGCGATCACACACCTGGGTCGCGAGTTCGACCGCCTTGCGTCGGAGGTCGCGAAGCGCGCTGCGACGGTGAACCGGGATGACGCCGAGGTTCCGCTCGAGGTTCATCGCGTGCCGGGGCGGTGCACGGTGCAGCTCGGGCCGGTGGCATTGACGTTGTCGTGGGTTCGCACGCGGCCCGACACGGTCGCAACCGGTCGGCTCATGATCATCGAGTGGGAAGGGCAGATGGGGCGTGGCGGGCCGAGTCCGATCCCGCTTCGCGAAACCGTGCTTCGGGCCGACGCGACGCGTGTCGAGGACTGGCAGTGGAAGAGCGAGGACGTCGCTGGCTACGCGTACGACTCGGCTGAGCTGGCCGCGCACTGCGTGGATTCGCTCGCCTACGCGCTGCAGGATCGGGCGCGTTAGCCCTGGCGTTCCCGTGGGCCGCGTGGACCTGCGGTGGACAGGCAAACGTTAGGTTGAACCACGGAGGTCACCGAGGTCACAGAGAACTGGTTCAGTAAAGCAGTTCTCAGTCTCCTCGGTGACCTCCGTGGAACCAACGGCTGCCCGGTTCGAAGTGCGCCGTCGCCTGATCTCAGTCCGCCGGGACAGCCGCGGTGCCTAACGCCGACGCGCGAACGGCCGCGCGACCCCGGACCTGCAGTGCCAGCAGCGCGGCGACCAGGCACAGGCCGCCGGAGGCCCAGAAGGCCACCTGGTAGTCGCCTAACGTCGTGCGCACCCAGCCGGCGCTGAGCGCGGTGAGCGCGGCGCCGACCTGATGCCCCGCCGCGATCCAGCCGAACATGACCGGCGCGCGGGCGGGCCCGAACGCATCCGTCGCCAGCTTGACGGTCGGTGGCACCGTGGCGATCCAGTCGAGCCCGTAGAACACCGCGAAGACCCAGAGCGCCGCGCCGGGTCCCCCAAGGGCGAACGGCAGGAAGAGCAGTGACAGTCCACGCAGGGCGTAGTACCAGGCGAGAAGGCGCCGGCTGTCCCACCGGTCCGAGAGCCAGCCGGATGCCGTGGTCCCGGCGAGGTCGAAGATGCCCATGATCGCGAGCAGGCCCGCCGCGCGGACCTCGGGAATGCCGTGATCATGTGCGGCGGGAATGAGGTGCGTTCCGACGAGCCCGTTCGTCGATGCCCCGCAGATGACGAACGTGAGTGTGAGCAGCCAGAAATCGCGCGAGCGGAGTCCGTCCGCGAGCGCCTCGATGGCGATCCGCGCCGGATTCGTCGTGGTCGGCATCGACACGGCACCGGCCGTACCGCCATACGCCGTGATTCCGAGATCGGCAGGATGCTCGCGAAGCAGGGTGAACACCAGCGGAATCATGAGCGCTGCGGCGGACGCGACGATGAGAATGCCGAACCGCCAGCCGTTGCGCGCGATGACCGAGGCGAGCAGCGGAAGGAAGATCAGCTGCCCGGTCGCGGTGCTCGCGGTGAGGATGCCCATGGCGAGTCCGCGTCGAGCGACGAACCAGCGATTCACGATCGTCGCGCCGAGGACCAGCGCGGCCATGCCGCTGCCCACGCCAACGACGACGCCCCAGAGGAGCACGAGCTGCCACGGTCGTGTGACGAGGGTGGCGAGCGACACGCCGGTGGCAAGGAGCGTGAGCGCGATGATCGTCGTGCGCCTAACGCCAAGACGCTGCATGAGCGCGCCCGCGAACGGGCCGACCAGGCCGTACAGCAGGATGTTGACCGAGACGGCGAGCGAGACGGTCGACCGCGACCAGTGGAACTCGTGCTCGAGGGGAAGGAAAAGAACACCGGGCGTCGCGCGGACTGCCGCGGCGGACAGCAGGACGAAGAACGTCACCGCGAGCGCGAGCCACGCGGGATGAATCGCCTTGCCGGTTGTCGATTGGGCGCTGAAGGGTGCCATGGTTCAGGAATCGTCGGCGCTCAGCCTGAGTTCCGAGGCATGGGCGGGTAGTGGGAAAACGAATGACCGCGCTGGCTGCACTCTCTGAGAATTGCGTCAATCGGGGACGCGCGCGGACATTGGCACGGCCCGTCGGAACGTTGCCTCTCCGTCAGCGCGTGGCGCCCAGGCGTGCCAACGCGTCGCGGGCCTGACGCTCGAGGCGTGCGCGCGCCACGGAATCGAGTGTCGGGTCCGGGTCGTCGGACAGCAGTCGGAGCGCCTCGGTCAGCTCGTCCCGTGCGAGCGATGAATCGCGCGACGCCGCGCTCAGCCCTAACGCCAACCGCGCTCGCGCGGATCTCGGGTAGAGCGCGGCCCGGCGGACCGCGAGCGCGTGCCGGGTGACGCCAGTCCGGTCGCGACCACTGTTGCCAAGCCAGGCGCTCACGGCGGCCAAATAATCGTTGGGGATTGGTTGCGAGTCGGCGGCCCGGCGTTGATCGATGAGCGTGTCGAGTGATGCAATGCCGCCGTGCTCGAGCAACTGTTTCAACTCCGCGATCGTCGGCGGCGGCAGCAGCGCCTCGCGCCGTGCCACGGTAAAGAGCCCGGCGGGCGCGCCGCCGAACGGGATCCCGCTCGTAAGCGTGTCGAGCGCGATGTTGTCGGATCGCACGTGGGCGTCGAGGAAGAGGCGTACCCAGCGGGCTCCCCACTCGAACCCGGTCGACACGTCGCCCGGCGGGGAGCCGATAATGCGGGGGACCTCGCGCTCGAGCATCCCGTAATCGAGGAACCAGAATTCACCCATACGCGGGAAGTGCACGAGCTGACGCATCGAATAGCGAAACACGTCAAGCCGGGCGGCATCCACCGATGGGTGCGGCGCAGTGATGGCCAGGATCGGTACGCGCACCGCGGCGACGTCATAGTAGGGCGTCGCTGCAAGGAGCCCGAGCTCGAGCGCGGTCGTGATCCCGCCGTCGAGGCTCACGAGCGCGCGCACCGATGGCGTTCGCATCTGGAGCGCGAGCGCACCGGATGCGGCGATGCCCACGCCTAACGCCAAGACACGGTCGCCCGCGACGTAGGAAATGGAGTCTACGGCACCGAGAACGAACCGCAGGTCCGCGGCGTGCGTCTCGAGGCCGCGCACGCTCGTTTCGGGTGCGGCATCGTACGTGCCCTTGAGCGTCGGCGAGGCCACCACGTAGCCGTGGCTCGCGAGGTATTCGGCCAGGATGCTATTCGATGCTGGTGCGCGGTACTCCTGGAAAAGGACGAGCGGGAAGCGGCCCGTCGCTGCCGCGGCGTCGAGGTGCGCCGCGGTCGAAAGCGTTCTCAATCGCGGAAGCGCGCGACGCAGGGCTGCCGTGTCGCCGCCGAGGCCCGCGGGAAGCTCCAAGAACTTTCGCTCGGCCAGGCGGCGCTTCGACTCGTCGACCGCGCCGAAGTCGAGCTCCTGACTCAGCCGGTCGATATACTCGCCGTACGGCATCGCGCGGCGCGTGGTCGGTCGCGCCGGATACCAGATGGCGATCTCCATCTGGCGACCGCGCCCGGCGGCGACTCGCGCGCCGTCCTCCGCGGCGAGAGCCGGACGGGACACATCGCGCAGCAGGAGTTGCCGGAATCCGACCGCATAGCGCCCGGGCTCGAGCGTTCCCCAGAGTCGCGGGCGATCAGCAGGCTGGCCGCCGGCGCGTGACGATACGAGCGCGCTGGTTGCGAGCAGGGGCAGGAGGAAGCGTCTCATCGAGCGTGGCACCTCCGATCAGAAGGGACGTTTCGCTACGAAAGGGGTCAGACTCCGTTCTCATCGTTCCAACGCGGCGCGTTGGAACGATGAGAACGGAGTCTGACCCCCAACGAACCATCCTAACGCGGCGCGCTGGCCTTCGAGTCGGCGCTGCGGCGGTCGGCGGCGCCGTAGGCGATGCCGGACTTTGGATCGATCCAGATCGAGTGCGCATCGCCCTGCTCGCCGTCGGATGTGCGAACCGCCTGGCCCCGCGAGCGCAGCGTGGCGATCGTCGCCTTGCTCACCTTGCCGGCTTCGATCCTCGTGAAGTCCGGCAGCCACTGGTGGTGGAGACGCGGGGCATCGACCGCCTGCCGGATCGACTGGCCGAACGCCGTGATACCCAGCACGACGTCGAGCACCGTGTTCGGAATCGTGCGCCCTCCCGGCGATCCCGTGACCAGGACGAGGCGCCCGTCGCGCGTCACGATCGTGGGAGACATCGAGCTCAGCATCCGCTTGCCCGGCGCGATGAGGTTCGCCGGAGTGCCAATGTCGCCGCCGACGTTCGTTTCGCCGGGCTTCTTGTTGAAGTCGCCCATCTCGTTGTTGAGAATGAACCCGGCGCCCCGCACCACGACGCCCGACCCGTAGCCGCCCTCGAGCGTGTAGGTGTTCGACACGGCGTTGCCGTCGGCGTCGACGACCGAGAAATGGGTCGTCTCATCCGACTCCGCCGTGCGAACGGTGACGATGTCCGAGCCGACGTCGACGCTCCTGGACGCGCGATCGCGCCTGATCCCGCGCGAGAGGGTGTCCGCATACACCTTCGACGTTAGGCGCGTCACGGGCACCGACACGAAGTCCGGGTCGCCCAACCACCGCGCGCGGTCGGCGTACGCGCGGCGTGCGGCCTCGATTCGAAGGTGCAGATAGTCCGGAGACCAGCGATCCATCTTCGCCACGCCGAAATGCTCGAGGATGTTCAGCGTTTCGAGTATGACGGTCCCGCCCGAGCTCGGCGGCCCCATCGCAATGATCTCATAACCGTTGAACGTCCCGCGCAGCGGCGTCCGCTCCTTCGCTTCGTACGCGGCCAGGTCTGCCTTCGTGATGAGGCCGCCGTTCGCCTTCATCTGCGCCGCGATGCTGTCGGCAATCCAACCGGTGTAGAAGGCGTCGGGCCCGTCCGATGCGATCGCTTCGAGCGTCCGGCCAAGATCGACGAGCCGGATGGTGTCGCCTCTGGCCCATCGGCCGCCGCCAGGCTTCCCGTACGCGGCCACTGACGACGGGAACGGGGCCATGAACTCGCCGACGGTGGAGTTGAGGTCCGATGCCAGGTCTTTCGACAGCGGGAAGCCCCCCGAAGCGAGTCGAGCCGCGGGGCGAACGACGTCGGCCCACGGCAGCTTGCCGAACCGTCGATGCGCCATCGCGAGCCCCCGAACCGTGCCGGGCACCCCCGGAGCGAGCCATCCGGCGTCGGTGAGCGAGCGGTCGATGGTACCGTCCGCCTTGAGGTACATCGTCTGGGTCGATGCGGCCGGTGCACGCTCGCGATAGTCGAACGAGGTCGCGTCGCCGGTTGCCGTCCGCACGATCATGAATCCGCCGCCACCGAGGTTCCCGGCGCTCGGGTGGGTGACGGCGAGGGCGAACGCTGTCGCCACGGCTGCATCCACCGCGTTACCGCCGCGCGCGAGAGTCGACGCCCCGACATCGGACGCGATTCCCGAGACGGACACGACCACACCGCGGCGCGACGCGACAACTCCGGTGTCCCGTCGCGCGGTGCCGGACGGCTGAGCAGATGCGGTGGAAATCGCGACCGCACACGCCAAAGTCGCGGTCAGCAGGCGAAACGAAGGCACTGGGTTCATTGGGGCGAGCCGGCGGGGTGGGAGAGCAGCGGGAATATTGTGGCGAGCGCGCTGGTACGGTGCGCGGAGTGACGCCGCGTTCGCAAGTCGGGCATCCGCAGGCGGTTTGCCAGGTCGCCGCGTTTCGGGCAGCTTGTGCGTATGGCACGGCAGAACCCGTGATTCCTCGCGCGCGGGTGCCCAAACCCATCCCGGAGTATTCATGCCCCTTTCGTTCCGTCGCATGTCCTTGCGAGCGCTGTTGCTTCCAACCGCCTTCGCGGCTGCGGTCGCGTCGGCCGCGCGCGCGCAGAACAGCGCCGACAACAACGGCAAGGAAGAGCTTCCGCCGAAAGAGCGGCTCACAGCCGAGACGTACGTAAAGCCGCCGTCGGCGATCGCGCGGCTCGTCACGGCGCCGCGCCAGAACAACGTGACGCTCAACAACCAGAGCCCGAACCGGAAGTATTTCCTGAAGCTGCAGAGCGAGGGTCTGCCGAGCGTGGAGACGTTCGGGAAGCCGCACTACTACTTTGGTGGCCTGCAGGTCGACTTCAAGGCAAACCGCGCGCGCGTGCTCACGACGCGCGGCTCGAGCGGACTTGCAATCGTCGATGCGAGTACCGGCCAGTCTCGCACGATCGAGACGCCCAGGGGTGCCAGCGTGAGCAGCCCGCAGTGGTCACCCGATGGGTCGAAGCTCGCGTACATCGCCAACTTCGACGACGCGTCGCGCCTTTACGTCGCCGATGTCGCGAGCGGCAAGTCGCGGCAGGTGTCGGCGCGGCCGCTGCTCGCCACGCTCGTGACGACGGTCGACTGGACGGCCGACGGAAGCCAGCTGGTAACCGTGCTGATTCCGGATGGACGTAAGGCCGAGCCGAAACGGCCGGCGATCGAGACCGGTCCGCTCGTTCGTCTCACCGACGAGAAGAAGGAAAGGACCCGTAACTTCGCGAGCCTCCTCCGCGATCCGTTCGACAAGGACCTCATGGAGTACTACGTCACCGGCCAGCTTGCGACGATCAATGTGAGCAACGGCGCGGTGAAAAGAGTCGGCGCCCCCGGAATGATCTCGGCGGTCGATGCGTCACCGGACGGGAAGTATCTCCACGTGACGCTCATGCAGAAGCCGTTCAGCTACATCGTGCAGTACAACTCGTTCGGCACGTCGGAGCAGATCTGGGACGTCGATGGGAAGACGCTGACGGTGGTCGCGAACCGCCCGCTGCGCGAAGTGAGCGGCGGCGATGACGACCAGCCGGGCCCGCCGGGTGCCGGCACGAACGACAGTCTGCCGCGCAACGTGGCGTGGATGCCTAACGGGCAAGGGATCTACTTCCTGCAGCAGGATCCGGCGCCGCCGCGTGGTGCCGGCGCGGCTGCCGACACGACTGACGCGGCCGCACCGCAGCGTGGTCAGGGTGGCGCACGCCGGAAGGACCATCTGTACCAGTGGACGCCGCCGTTCGACGCAGGCTCGAAGAAGGCGCTCCTCGAGAGCGACAACCGCATTGCTGGCGTGCTGTTCACCGACGACGCCAAGACGGTCTTCGTAGCCGAGAACGCGCAGGGCACCGGCCACGTCTACGCGGTCTACTTCGACGAGCCGGGCAAGAAGTACACGATCTGGCGCGTGCGCGGCCTCAACGCGACCGTCACGGCCAACCGAGGGTTCGGCGGCGGTAACGCGCGCGGCGGGACGGGTGCGGATTCGCTCACGTTCTACCAGAATCCCGGAACGATCGTGGCGAAGCGCGGTCGCAATGGCGGCCAGGTCGCTCAACTGTCGACAGACGGCAAGTACGCGTATCTCGAGGGAACCCGCTACTTCAAGACGTGGCAGGACTCGGCGCCGCATGGCTTCGTGGACAAGGTCGAGATCAAGACCGGCCAGAAGTCGCGCGTGTTCGAAGGGCAGGCCGACCTGTACGAGACGGTGACGGCCGCGCTCGACGACGACTTCTCGAAGTTCGTCGTGTCGCGTGAGTCGCGGACGCAGGTGCCCGACTCGTACCTGCGTGACGGCGCATCCGGCCAGTACACGAAGCTCACGAACAACAAGGACTATACGCCCGAATTCACGGCGGCCGTGAGGAAGCGGATCCCGATTACTCGCGCGGACGGCTACCACTTCATGGTGAACCTGACGCTGCCGTCGGACTACCGTCCGGGCACGCGGCTCCCGGCCATGTTCTGGTTCTATCCGTACGAGTTCACCGATCAGGGCGGATACGACCGCACGCAGCGCACGAACAACATCAACCAGTTCCCGCAGGCCGGCCCGCGGACGATCGAGTATCTGGTCACGCAGGGCTACGCGGTCGCGAACTTCGATCCCCCGATCGTGGGCTCCAACGGCCGGATGAACGACAACTACGTGACCGACCTCGTCGCCAACCTGACGGCGGTGCTGGACGAGCTGGACAAGCAGGGCTACATCGACCGAAGCCGCGTCGGCATCGGCGGCCACAGCTACGGCGCGTTCAGCACCGTGAACGCGATGGTGAACACGCCGTTCTTCAAGGCCGGCATCGCGGGCGACGGGATGTACAACCGCTCGCTAACGCCTAACGGGTTCCAGAACGAGCGCCGTGACTTCTGGGAAGGGCAGAAGACCTATCTCGACATGTCGCCGTTCTTCAAGGCCGACAAGCTCTCGGGCGCGCTCCTCATGTACCACTCACTCGAGGACCAGAACGTCGGGACCGACCCCATCAGCTCGATCCGGATGATGCACGCGCTCCAGGGGCTCGGGAAAGTCGCGTCGCTGTACATGTATCCGTACGAGGATCATGGTCCGGCGACGAAGGAGACGATCCTCGACCAGTGGGCGCGGTGGACGGCGTGGCTCGACCTGTACGTGAAGAACGCGGGCAAGCCGAAGGAGAAGGTGGCCTCCGAGTAGGGGCCGAGCGGTATGAATGACCTAACGAGGCCAGCGTCCGGGAGGGTGCCGGCCTCGTTTCGCATTCGCGCGGCCGAGCCTCGCGATGCGCCCGCGATCGCGGCGATCTACAATGAAGGGATTGTCGGCCGCGGCGCGACGTTCGAGACGGCCGAGCGCTCCGTGGACGACGTGCGGCGCTGGTTCTCGTCGACGAGTCGGATCGCGCGACCGTTTCTGGTAGCGGAGCGCGTCAGCGAGCGGGGCAGTGAAGTGGCGGGCTGGGTGCGCGCGTCGGAGTACCGACCGCGCGCGTGTTACGACGGCGTAGCCGAGTTCTCCGTCTATGTCGCGTCGAGCGCTCGAGGTCAGCGTGTGGGTGACGCGCTCATGACGCGGTTCGTGAGCGCGTGTGCGGAGAGCGGGATCTGGAAGATCCTGTCGCGAATTTTCCCGGAGAACTTGGCGTCGCGCGCGCTGTGCGCTCGACATGGATTTCGGGAAGTCGGCGTCTATGAACGGCACGCGCAGCTCGATGGGGTCTGGCGTGATGTGGTAATTGTGGAGCGACTGATTCCGATCAACCAACGCGACGACGAGCCGCGTCGGCATCTCGACCCGTCAGGCAACAGCGAGACCTAACGCGGATTTCGAACATCGATTGCGCGACTGTCGGAGCAAATCCGCGACCATTGGCGGAATCGAAGTTCGCTTCCGCGTTAGGTCTTGCCGTTGACTGTGTGAATCGCGGTGCCGTGTCAGGCCGCGGAGGCACGGGCGGAGAGGGTGTCGGGGGCCGACTCGTTGCGGAGCAGTGGGCCCACACGGTGGCGGCTCGCGACGCGCAGCTTCGCCAGCGTTCGCTCCACGTGGTTCCGCGCCGTGAAGAACCGAACGCCGAGGCGGTCCGCGATCTCGTTGTTCGACAGCCCCTCGGCGATGAGTCGAGCGACCTGAATCTCACGAGTCGTTAGGCCGAACTCGGAGTGCAGCACGTCGTCGCTCAGCGGCTCCGTGGCGGCCGCGGACATCGTGACGAGCACGGCAGGCTCGGCCCCGACCAGCTGTTCGCCAACGATCGTCCCGCGAAGACGATAGACCACCGCGCCGATCCGCACGGAGCGGACGCTCTGCGCGTCTGTCCCCGCTTCGCCCGCGCCCAACGGTTGACCGACCTTGCCCGGCAACCGGCGGCGAGCGGCTGCGCCGAGGCACCATGCGAGTCGCTGAGCTTCGGTGCGAAGACGCGACGCGTCCACGGAGCTTGGCAGTCGCTCGAGGGCGCAGTTCGCGTGAATCGGCTCGCCGCTAATGTCAAACAGTATGGCCGGGTCAGCGAGCGAGTCGAGCATGCGGCCGATGCTGTTGCGCGACGCGATCGACCCGATCCACGCGGCGAGGCCAGCCCGAAACGCGGGCGCGATGGCGCGCAGCGCCGCAATCAGATGGTAGGAAACGGGGCCGAGCGCGAGATCGCGGTGAACGCAGATCGCCGCGACTGCGCCGGTGGAGATACGCACGCGAAGGCCAAGAGTCCCGGTCGGCGATGGATTGCCCGAACTCGCCCCGTCCTTCGCGAGGTCGTCACGAACCCACAGTACGAGATCGTCGGCGCCCGGCTCCTGAAGTCGTTCGGTCGCTTCCTCGTGCAATCCCCACTCGGCTTCATGGCCGAGCGAGTTGGCAACCCGACTGACCGCTCGCCATCGCGGCGTGGCCTCGGGCAGGAGTATGGCACCGGCCGGCGCGCCGACCAGCGAGCAGAGAGCGGCGGTCAGAGCGTCGCCCCAGCGGATGACGTTCGGGAAATCCATCGGCGAGAGCGCGACCGAGATGGCGCGCTCCAGGGCCTCGAGGTGGCGAGCGTCCGAGCTCGTGCCAACCCCAGAGGTGTTGAAAGCGAGGGACATGACTGCTCCAAGCGGTGCAGGGCTCGCGAGCCGGCGTCTGCTCGTTGGCCCGAGGCGACGAGTTCACTGACGTTGACGGTCTTCGAGACCGGCTTCCTTGCACCGATGAACGGGCGGTGAGGCCGATTCCTCTCACTCGTTGCCCCAGGTCATTCGACTCATGTGCGCCGGTTCGGGGCTAAGTACGATTCGCGCGTCCGGCGAACGCGCCGCCCGCCAGTCGCGAACCCGGACATCGACACTCATTTGCGACGCCGCTCCTCGCGGCTGCCACTACGCTCGGACCTTTGGGAGGACAATCCATGACTTATCGAATCGCCATTGCCGTGCTGGGCCTGGCTACAAACACGGCTGGCGCTCAGGGTACTCACGCCGACCATGCTACCATCACCCGTCCTGCGTCAGCTTCGCTGGCCAACGCGGTGACCGTTCGTGGCGATGGCATTCGAACCGTGACAGTGACTGCCAGTGACTACGCGTTCAATGCGCCCGACACCGTCCCGGCCGGGATCACGGAATTCCGGCTGCTGAATCGCGGGACCGAGATGCATCACGTGATGCTGATCCGGCTGGACGGCGGGAAGACGCTGGCCGACCTGTTCGGCACGATGAAGTCGGATGGTCCGCTTCCGCCCTGGGCGCGCGAGGTCGGTGGTCCGAACACTCCGGGCCCTGGCGGTGAGGCGAACGCGATCCTTCGCCTCCTCCCTGGACGCTACGCGATGATCTGTGTCATCCCGTCGAGCGACGGTAAGCCGCACGTGATGAAGGGGATGGCGAAGGAGATCGTCGTTACCCCCGCGACGTCGAACACGGCGAACGCAGACATGCGCGTGAACGCGACAATGACCCTGGTCGACTATGGCTTTCAGTTCTCGCAGCCGCTCGCGGCCGGTCGCCAGACGATTCGCGTGAAGAACGCGGCCGAGCAGGCGCACGAGGTCGTCATCCTGAAGCTGCAGCCCGGGAAGAAGCCTTCGGACGTGCTCGCCTGGATGGAGAAGATGGAAGGACCGCCCCCGGGCGCGCTAATCGGCGGCACGACGCCGATGGCACGAGGCGAGGAAAACATCATCACCCTCGACCTCGCGCCCGGCGACTACGGCCTCATCTGCTTCGCGCCGGACGCGAAGGATGGCAAGCCCCACATCGCCCACGGAATGGTGTCGCAGTTCACGATCGCGCGCGGACAGCAGCGGTAACGCGGGCGATCAGATCGAACGACCGCGGGTGACCCACCCGCGGTCGTTTCGCACGTCACGCTCTCGTGACCAGACGCCTCTAGTTCGCCGCGCCACTAAGGCGTATTTCGGCGCGCATCCACGGGTGAATGCAACACTGGATCCTGGCGATCCCGTTGGCGTCGGCGACCCTGGAGAGCTCCTCCGCCTCGATACGGTACTGGGTGCCCGAGGCAACCTTGTCGTCATCATCGAGCTCGTTGCATTCGGTTGGGGCGTCGCCCGTCCCGATGAGCGCGTTGATGTCCGGGATGATACTGCCGCCGTATGCCACGACCGGCGTGAACGTGTGCACTTCGCCGCCTACGTTGTTTCCGAGCATATCGGATCCGAACCGCGCAGTGGCCTGGTCCGGCGTGAAGTGCCAGCCTTTCGCCTGGTGGTTCGCCAGCAACTGGGCGACGAAATTGTCGAAGGTCGTGTTGCCCTCCTTCAAGCACGTGTTGGGTCCGAACTTCGTCTGATTGAACGTGAGGGGGTCGCAGGCGTCGTGAGCGACGATGCCGGCGACATGGTCTCCGCCAATGGTCCCGCTACTGAGCGCGACCGGCGCGGCGCTCGCGCGAGTTGACTCGGTGGGAACACGTTGGTCCGCGCAGGCGGCGAGTGTGAGAACCGCGGCGGTCGCCACGACAAGCAGAGCCGTGAGAGTCGATCGATGCATGAAGACCTCGTCTGAGGTGGGAACGGCGGATGACGTACGGCGCGCCTCACACGTTAGGCAGGATGCCTGGCACGGGGCTCGCAAGCTCGAGCAGTGCGATGCGCGCACGGTCGCCGGAGTAACGCAGAGACGGGCGCAAAGGGGTCAACCGTCGACCGCACGGGATGAAACGCCAAAAAAAGGCCGCGGGTCGGCGCTTGCCGACCCGCGGCCAGTGGCATGTCCGGAATAGGGGCGCGAAACCTATCCTTTCATGCGAACTTCCGTGCGCATCCACGGGTGGATACAGCACTGCACGCGTGCGATGCCGCTCCCATCGGCAACTTCTTCGAGCTCGTCGGCTTCGATCAGATACTTGGCCCCCGAAGCGACGACGTCGTCCTCATCGAGGTTGAGACATTCAGGAGCGGGGACGAGGTTGCCCGTCAGCTGATTGAGAATCGGAATGAACCCGCCACCGAACGCGTGGACGGGCGTGAACGTGTGTTCTTCACCGCCAACGTTGTTGCCGAGGAGCCCGACGCCGAATCGACCGGTGATCTGCTCGGGCGTGAAGCGCCAATCACGAGCGACCTGGGTCGCCTGGAGCTCGGCGATAAACGATTGGAACGTCTGGTGACCATGCTTCACGCACGCGTCGGGGTCGTTCAGCGCGGCGTTGAACGTAGCGGGGTCGCAGTTGTCGTGCGCGACGATGGCCCCGGCGTGCTGGCCCTCACGGCTCAGTGCGACCTGCGGGTTCAATGGGCGGGCCGCTTCCGTTGGAGCTCGTTGGTCGCCG
>Ga0075428_100001680_pt1 | contig 23590 bp, 18 predicted proteins | sample RhiMetdeltSRZDD2_FD_75291 | JGI IMG/M metagenome (GOLD analysis project Ga0075428, IMG submission 75291) | Populus rhizosphere microbial communities from Tennessee, USA - Rhizosphere MetaG P. deltoides SRZDD2 | ecosystem: Host-associated > Plants > Roots > Rhizosphere > Soil | place: USA... | reverse complement strand
CGGCTACGCCATCCCCTGCGCGGTCGTGGGAGAGGTCCTGCTGGGCGAGGAGCGGATCGAGCTCGACGCGCCCGGCTGGCGGGAGCACCGCTGGGGGAGCGGTCCTCGGCCCGGCTGGCCGGAGGATCTCCGCTCGCTCGGGAGCGGTTGCTGAACGGCGCGTGCCGACCACGCTACGCAGCGGCGTGGAGCGGGATCCGCGCGGGGGGTGAGATTCCCTGGTCGGAAAGTTTTCCGGGCCAACTCTGAACGCGAGCGGCGCGCGAGCGTGCGGGACAGGTAAGGTACAGGGCGCTCGGGTCCGGGGCGGGTCCGTGTCGGGATGGGTGTCCCCCCATGTCGCGGAGCGCCTCGCACGCCCGTGCGTGAGAGACCATTCGGTCCTTCGTGGTGACCCGGGGTGGCGGAACCCCTCGGCACCGGGAGTGCGGGCGACCGAACCGATAGCCCGAGCCAACAGTCGAGTGGGCGGAGATTATGCAACATCTATGGTGGCGGGGTCCTTGCCCGCATCAAGCGCGGTGAGCACAACCAAGAGGTGGGTACGCCTCGTAGGGCGCGTGCGCACCGACATCCCCCTGGCGGTCCTCGACGCGGTGATGGTGGTCGCGTCGTTCATGATGCTGCTCTTCGTGCGCTTCAACGGCCACATCCCGGGGCAGTACTCCGAGAAGCTGTTCCGCTTCCTGCCGATGATCGTGGCCGTGCATCTGGCGACCAACCTCATCTTCGGGGTCTACGGCCGCTTGTGGCGGCACGCCAGCGTGGCCGAGGCGGCTCGCATCTGCCTGGCCGGCTCGACGGCGGGGGCGATCAACTTCGCGCTGAACACCACCAACCGGTTGGGCGACTTCCCCGTCCCCCGGTCGGTGGCCCTGATGGGCGCCTTCGGTGCGACCGGTCTCATGGGCCTGGTCCGCTTCCAGTTCCGGCTGTTCGGCATGCGGCGCCAGGTCGACCAGGCTGCGACGAAGGTCGCGGTGGTCGGCGCCGGTGAGGCCGGTGCCGCGCTGGTCCGCGAGATGCAGCGCCGCCCGGACAACGGGCGCACCCCGGTGGTGATCGTCGACGACGACCCCCGCAAGCAGGGTCGGCTGCTCCTCGGCATCCCCGTCGTGGGCACCACGACGACCCTCGACCGGGTGGTGGCCGAGTACCAGGCCGAGGAGGTCCTGGTCGCGATGCCCAGCGCCACGCAGGAGCTGCTCAACCGCGTGGTGCAGAGCGCCGAGATGGCGGCGGTCCCCCTCAAGACCCTGCCGCCGGTCCGCGACCTGCTGGGAGCCTCACCGACGGTGCGGGACGCCCGTGACCTCCGGATCGAGGACCTCCTGGGTCGCCAGCAGGTGCCGACCGACATCGACAGCATCCGGGCCTCCATCATCGGGCGCACGGTGCTGATCACCGGGGCCGGTGGCTCGATCGGGTCGGAGATCTCGAAGCAGGTGGCCGAGTGCCAGCCGGGTCGGCTGCTGTTGCTGGACCACGACGAGACCCACCTCCACGACGCGCTGGGGATCATCGAGGGTCCGGCCGAGCTGGTGCTGGCCGACATCCGCGACCGCGAGCGCATGATCGAGCTGTTCGTCGACACGCGCCCGGACGTGGTCTTCCACGCGGCGGCGCACAAGCACGTGCCGCTGCTGGAGGCCCACCCCTCCGAAGCGGTGCGCACGAACGTGCTCGGCACGAGCAACGTCGTCGACGCCGCCGTGGTGGCCGGGGTCGACCGGCTGGTGTTCATCTCATCCGACAAGGCCGTCAGGCCCAGCAACAACCTGGGCTACTCGAAGTGGCTCGGCGAGCAGCTGGTCCTGCGAGCCATGCCGGCCGGCGCGCACTGGTGCTCGGTCCGGTTCGGCAACGTGCTTGGCAGCCGGGGCAGCGTGATCCCGACCTTCGCCCGGCAGATCGCCGAGGGCGGGCCGGTGACGGTGACCGACCCCCGCATGACCCGCTTCTTCATGAGCGTGCAGGAGGCCGTCCAGCTGGTGCTCCAAGCCTCGGTGATGGCCTTCGGCGGCGAGATCTTCATGCTGGAGATGGGCGCGCCGGTCAACATCCTGGAGCTGGCCGAGCGCATGGTGCGCCTGTCCGGCCACCAGGTCGGCACCGAGATCCCCATCCACTTCAGCGGCCGCCGGCCGGGCGAGAAGCTGGAGGAGGACCTGCAGAACCCCGAGGAGCAGGAGACACCTACGGCGCACCCTTCAATCGTGCGGCTGACACCGACCGCCGTACCTGCCAAGCTGTTGGAAGACGGCACTCGCGGGCTGGCGGACCTCGTCACCCGGCGTTGCGACAGAGACGCGGCCCTGCACATGGCAGAGCTCGCCGAGGCCGGCCACAACCGTGAGGCCGCACTTGTACTTCAAGCCAGCCGCGACGTCTTGGAGTTCGACGCCTTCCAGACGCCCGACCGGAGGAATCGATGGAGCCCGTCGACTACCTGAAGATCCTTAAGAACCATTGGAAGGTCGTTCTCGCGCTCATCGTCGTCGCGGTGGTGGCGATCTACTTCACGTCCCCCAAGACCCCCAGCAAGGCCTACACCGCTGACTACAAGCTGCTCCTCGAGCAGGGTGTCGGCGGGACCAGCTCGATGGCCAACGTCGGCACGGTGGCCGAGTTGGCCGTCAACCCCGTCGTGGCCCAAGGCGCGGCGGACGCGCTGGGTTACCAGGGCGAACCCGAGGACCTCGCCGGCAAGGTCGAGGCGGTGGGCGATCCCGACCTGCTGATCATCACCATCACCGGCCGGGGCGGCACCCCGGACGAGGCGATCGCCATCGCCAACGCGTTCGGCGAAGAGGTGAAGAAGTACGTCGACGAGCGCGAGGCGCAGCGCCTCCAGACCGAGAGCCAGCAGAGCCAGGCGCAGCGCGACGATCTGTCGGCCCAGCTCGCCCAGGTCAACGCCTCGCTGGCCGGCGATCCGAACAACCAGGCCCTGATCGAGGAGCAGGCCCAGCTGACCAACCAGCTCGGCAGCCTCTTCCCGGTCGACGACCGGGCGTCCTACACCCCGGTCCTCGAGGCCACCTTCGCCAGCGAGGACGCAGCCTTCGTGTCCGGGTTCGGCCGCGAGCAGCGGGCCCTCATCGCGGCGCTCGTCGCGGCGCTGGCGGGCTTCGGCGTGGCGATCATGCTGGACCGCTCCGACTCCCGGCTCCGCAGCAAGGACCAGGTCGAGCGGCGCTTCGGTCTGCCCGTGCTGGCCGAGGTCCCGCTGCTGGCGCTGCGTGACCGTAGCCGGGCAGCGGTCGTCGCCTTCGAGCGCGAGCCCCGGGTGGCCGAGGCCTACCGCGGCCTGCGAACGGCGCTGCTGCTGTTCCGCAGCCGGAACGAATCGGCCCTCGCGGCCAACGGGAACGGCAACGGCAACATCGCGCTCGCGCAGTCCCAGTCCTCGCTGCGCCAGCTGGTGGTGGTGACCTCCCCCGAAGCGGGCGACGGCAAGAGCACGACCACCGCCAACCTGGCCATGGCCTACGCCGAGGCCGGGCAGTCGGTGCTGCTGGTCAGCTGGGACCTGTGGCGCCCGTTGTCGCCGCGGGTCTTCGACGCCGAAGAGGGTCCGGGCGTGGCCGACTACCTCAACGGGAACGCCAGCTCGCTGGTGCGCTACGTGCAGGACACGTCGATCCCCGGTGTGCGGATCATCACCGCCGGTCTGGGCGGCCACCACACCTACACCCAGATCGAGCACGCGCGCCGCCTGCTGGAAGAGGCCCGCACGCTGGCCAACATCGTCATCGTCGACACCGCGCCGATCCTGTCCGCCAGCGTCACCCGCGAGCTGGTGACCCTGGCCGACGCCGTGGTCGTGGTCTGCCGGGCGGGCCGGACGACCGGCCCGGTGGCCGACCGCTGCGCCGAGCTGCTCGAGCGCATCGGCGCTCCGGCCCTCGGTGTGGTGCTGGTCGGCGTCGCCACCGGTCCCTTCGCCGATTACTACGGCGCCCCGCCGCGGGAGAGCCGCACGGTCGAGCGCGCCGGCTTCCGGCGCCGGACCGAAGATGCAGCACCACGGCACAAGGCGATCAGCGGCACACCGGTCCGGCCAACCTCGGCGCAGTACCGCGCCACGACACCGAGAGGACCTGAAGGCCGGGAGCCGCGATGACGGGCGGCGTCGAGTCGTCATCTCCCTCGTCGTCGTCATCGTCGCCGTCCCGGTCGGGCTCGTCGGCGGCGGCTCGCTGGGAGCGCTCGTCCGAAGTGCTCTGGCGGCGGACCGCTTCCGGGGTGGCAGTGCTTCCCATCGACAGCAGTGCGGCGGTGACCCTCGAGGGGTTGCACGCCGCACTATGGGAGGCACTGGTCAGGCCGGTGCCCGTCGACGCCCTGGTGGATCCCCTCGCGACCTTCCTGCCCGATGAGTCAGCAGCGGCGGCCCGCGAGCTGAACGAGGCCGTCCGCTTCATGGTCGCCGCGGGCGCCGTCCGCGAGAGCGTCGAACCGTGAGGTCGCTCCACCCATCCTCACCCCGGCCCCGGGTCCTGTCACCGACGGGTCTCCGATGAGCGTGCAGGCGGCGCCGGTGCCGGCGCACATCAACGGGCTGTTGGTCCCGCTGGCGGCCCATGGCCTGGCCGGCAGCCGGTTCGACCTGCCGAAGGAGCCGTTCGCCTCCGACGACTGGTTCCTGCTGGTCCAGATCTGCCGGTCCCTCGGGCTGCTCGGGATGCTGGCCGTCGCCGGGCAGCGCGGCGATGTGACGCTGTCCCCGGCCCAGGCCGAGGAGCTGGCGGTGCTCGAAGCCGAGGCCGCCGGCCTGTCGTTGCTGGTCGAGCAGCGAGTGGTGCGGCTGTCCGCCCTCCTCGCCGCGGCGGGCGTCGCCCACCGGCTGCTCGGGGCACCGCCCCGGGCTCGTCTCGGCTACCGCCAGCCCGGCGTCCGTACCTTCGAGACGGCCACCATGCTGGTCGAGCCGTCGGGCCTGGAGCTGGCCGTACCGTGGGGCGTGGCCGTCGAGCGGGTCCTCCGCCTGCCGGGGGGCCGCATGATCGGCATCGGCGACCTGGCCCAGCCGCCGAGGCAGCTCGCCCTGGCCGACCATCCCGTCCCCACCGCCAGCCCCGAGGAGCACCTGGTCCTGGCGTGCCTGGACGTGGCGCAGGTGACGGCCTCCCGCAACGGCACCGCCTCGCCGGTGGCGAGCGGGCCGGGCCTGGTCGCCCAGCGGGACGTGGCCGAGCTGGCCCTGTCGAAGGAGATCGACACCGCCCGGGTGCAACAGACGGCCGAAGCCTGGGGTGTGGTCAACCCGGTGGCCAGGGCGTTGGCCGAGGTGTGGGAGCTGTTCGGGCTGGCCGACCGGACCCGCCTCTCGGTCTGGGCCCACCGGATCGCCGATCCGCCCGCCCCTGCGGTCAGGACCGCCGCCGGTCCGCCGGCGCCACCCGGGCCAGCACCCCGAGTCCGTTCCAGCATGGTCAACCGGGTGGTCCGCAAGGTCCACCGGTTGTCGCCGAGCAAGGTCGTGGCGCGAGCCGCGGCGCGGAGGTCCACGAAGTGAAGCGTCCCGCGATCGTGGGCGACGAACCGGCGTTCCCGGACGGTCTGCCCTTCTTCCGTCCCGCCAAGCCGGCCCTGGACCGGGTCGTGCAGCGGCTGGAGCCCTCCTACAGCAAGGGCATGCTCACCAACAGCGCCCTGGTCCGCGAGTTCGAGGAGCGGGCGGCCGAGCGGCTCGGCGTCCCCCACGTGATCGCCGTCGCCAGCTGCACCGCCGGGCTGATGTTGACGACCCAGGCCCTGGCCGAGCCCGGCGGCTACGTCGTCATGCCCAGCTTCACGTTCTCCGCGACCGCGCACGCCGCCGTCTGGGCCGGCAGCACGCCGCGGTTCGCCGAGTGCGACACCGGGAGCTGCCAGCTCGACCTGGACGATGCCGCCAAGCGCCTGGACGGTGCGTCGCTGCTGGTCGGAACCCACGTCTTCGGCGCGCCGTGCGAGCCGGACGCGGTCGAGGCCCTGGGCGCCCAGGCGGGCATCCCGGTGCTCTTCGACGCGGCGCACGCCTTCGGGTCGACACGCGCCGGCCGCCGCATCGGTGGCTTCGGCAACGCCGAGGTGTTCAGCCTCAGCCCCACGAAGGTCCTGGTAGCCGGGGAGGGTGGCGTGGTCGCCACCCGCGATCCCGACCTGGCGCACCGCCTCCACCTCGGCGTCGACTACGGCAACCCGGGCGATTACGACACCCAGTTCGCCGGGCTCAACGCCCGCATGTCCGAGCTGCACGCCGCCGTGGCGCTGTGCTCGCTGGAGGAGCTCGACGACCACCTGGCCATCCGCCGTGACCTCGCGGACCGCTATCGGGCCGGGCTGGCCAACGTCCCCGGCGTCGCGGTGCAGACCGTCGACCCCGACGACTCCTCGACCTACAAGGACCTGACGGTCATCGTCGACGAAGCCGACTTCGGGCTGGACCGCGACACGCTGGTGGCGGCGCTCAAGGCCGAGGGGATCGACACCCGGCCCTACTTCTGGCCGCCCGTGCACCGCCAGCACGCCTACGCGCACCTGCTGGACGAGACCGGCGACCTGCCGGCCACCGACTGGGTCTCGCGCCGGGTGGTCAGCCTGCCCCTGTGGCGGGACATGCCGGAGGGCTCGGTCGAGACGGTGGTCGAGGTCATCGCCAGCCTCTACGCCCATGCCGATCAGATCACCGGCAAGCAGCCGGACGGGCTCGAAGGGGGGGATCCCGAGTGCGTGCCCTCGTGACCGGTGGGGCCGGGTTCATCGGCTCCCACCTGGTCGATGCGCTGCTCGCCGAGGGCCACGAGGTCGTGGTCCTGGACAACTTCGCCACCGGCCGCCGGGAGAACCTCCCCGACGCAGCCAAGCTGCTGGAAGGTGACGTCGCCGACGCGGACGCCGTCGCCCAAGCGGTGGCCGGCTGCGAGGTGGTCTTCCACCAGGCGGCGCTGGGGTCGGTGGCCCGCTCGGTCGCCCGACCGCTCGACACCGACCGGTCCAACATCCACGGGGCGCTCGCGGTCCTCTCGGCAGCCCAGCAGGCGGGGGTACGCCGGGTGGTCCTGGCATCCTCGTCGTCGGTCTACGGCGGTGCCGCCCAGGTGCCGACGTCCGAGGACGTGCCTCTCTGCCCCCGCTCGCCCTATGCCGTCACCAAGCTGGCCGACGAGCACTACGCCCGGGTGTTCTGGGAGCTCCACGCGCTGGAGACGGTCTGCCTGCGGTACTTCAACGTGTTCGGCCCGAGGCAGCGCCCCGACAGCGAGTACGCGGCGGTCATCCCCCGGTTCGTGCACGCGCTGGTGGACGGCACCTCGCCCGAGGTCCACGGCGACGGACAGCAGAGCCGCGACTTCACCTTCGTAGCCGACGCGGTCCAGGCCAACCTGCGGGCGGCGGACGCGGCGCCGGCCTATTGCGCCGGCAAGGCCTACAACGTGGCCCGGGGTCAACCCCACTCCCTGCTGGAGCTGCTGGAGATCCTGAGCGGGCAGATCGGCTCGACGGTCCAGCCACACCACATCGCCAGCCGACCGGGCGACGTGCGGCACTCCCACGCGGACATCGCGGCTGCTCGCCGCGACCTACGCTACGAGCCACAGGTCTCGTTCAGCGAGGGGTTGGCCCGCACGGTCGGTTGGTTCCGGTCGCGTCAGTCGACGTGATCGACGACGGCGGAAGGAACGGCGGATGACTGAAGGACCCCCCGAGGTCGCCCCCGACGCTGAGAGCTCCGTCTCGGCATCCGGGGCACGCACGAAGAACAGCGCGGCGGACGACCTCGCGGTCGGGCTGCTGACCCGGTTGGAGGACCGCACGGCACGCGTGCTGATCGTCGGCCAGGGCTACGTGGGCCTGCCGGTGGCCATGCGCGCGGTCGAGCAGGGCTTCACCGTCGCCGGGCTCGAGCTGTCCCCGGCCCGGGTGGACGCCCTGCGAGCCGGGAAGTCGTACGTGAGCGACATCAGCGACGCCGAGCTCGGGCGGGCGCTGGCCAACGGCTACCTGCCCACCGACGATCCGTCGGAGGCGGGGCCGTTCGACGTGGCGGTCATCACCGTGCCGACCCCGCTCAGCGAAGGCATGCCCGACCTCTCCCACGTCGAGGCGGCGGTGGAGTCGCTCGGTCGGCGGCTGCGCGTCGGAGGCCTGGTGATCCTGGAGTCCACCACCTATCCGGGCACCACGGAGGAGCTGGTCTGCCCGGTGCTGGAGCGGGTCTCGGGCCTGCGGGCCGGGCTGGAGTTCTTCGTCGGCTACTCACCGGAGCGCATCGACCCCGGCAACGCCCGCTTCGGGCTGGTCAACACACCCAAGGTGGTGTCGGGCATCGACGGCAACTCGCGGCGTTGCGTCGAAGCCTTCTACGGGTCGCTGGTCGACAAGGTGGTGCCGGTGGCGTCGACCGCCGAGGCCGAGCTGGTCAAGCTGCTCGAGAACACCTTCCGGCACGTCAACATCGCCCTCGTCAACGAGCTGGCCATGTTCGCGGCCGACCTCGGCATCGACATCTGGAGCGCGATCGACGCCGCCAGCTCCAAGCCCTTCGGTTACATGCGCTTCACGCCGGGGCCGGGGGTCGGGGGCCACTGCCTGCCCATCGATCCCTCGTACCTGTCGTGGCGGGTCCGTCGGCGGCTGGGCCAGACCTTCCGCTTCGTCGAGCTGGCCAACGATGTCAACGAGCACATGCCGGACTACGTCGTGACCCGGGCCATGGTGCTGCTGAACCGCGAGGGGCGGGCCCTGAAGGGCAGCCGGGTGCTGGTCCTGGGGCTCAGCTACAAGGCGGCGACCTCCGACTGGCGCGAGTCGCCGTCGCTCGCGGTGGTCGAGCGCCTGCAGGCGCTCGGTGCCGACGTCCAGGCCTGCGAGCCGTACCTGCCGGCCACCGGCGGCCCCGAGGTGCCGGTGCCGGTGGTCCCGTGCACGCCCGACACCTTGGCCGGAGCCGACCTGGTCCTCCTGCTGGTCGACCATCCGGACTTCCCGCTCGACCAGGTCGCGCGGCACGCTCGGCTGGTCCTCGACACCAAGGGCGTACTCCGCCGGCACGACTTCACCGGCGAGATCCTCTAGAACTGAGACCCTGGTCTCAGGACGAGGGGGATGCCGTGGTCCACATGCGGTTGACCGAGCAGGACGACTTCCTGCACCCGGTCGAAGTGGCCTCGAACTACAACGAGAGCCGCTACTACAACTTCTTCGACGCCAGCCCCGGGCTGGGTGGCTGGGTGCGGCTCGGCAACCGGCCCAACGAGGGCTACGCCGAGATGACGGTGTGCCTCTACCTGCCCGACGGCCGGGTGGCGTTCATGTACGGCCGGCCGCACATCTCCGACAACGAGGCCCACGATGCCGGGGGCTTGCGGTTCGAGGTGGTGGAGCCCTTCGTAGAGCACCGGGTGCGGTACGACGGCAAGGTCGTGGTGCTGTCCGAGCCGCGTGCGATGGAGGATCCCCGGGCGGCGTTCACCAGCAACCCGATCGTCGACTGCCAGCTGGACCTGACGCATCGGGCCCTGGCCCGGGTGTGGGGCGGTGAGCCCGAGGCCGACGAGGGCGAGGTCCTACCCGAGATCGAGCCCATCAAGTCCTTCGCCCGGGGCCACACCGAGCAGCACATGGCCGTCACCGGCTCGGTCGCGGTCGACGGCCAGGGCTGGGCGATCGACGCCGGGCGGGGCCTGCGCGACCACTCCTGGGGCCCGCGCTACTGGCAGAACGTGTGGTGGTACCGCTGGCTGACCGTCAACCTCGGCGACGACCTTGGTCTGGTGGCGACGATCATCGGCACCGAGGACGGCAACCGGCGAGCCCACGGCTTCGTCTACGACCGCGAGCGCTACGGCGACGACCGGCTGGTCCCGTTGCGGGACGTCGAGCTCACGACGGACTACGACGGTGACGCCTACCACCGGACGGTCGGTGTCACCGCCACCAGTGACGACGCCAGCTACGCGATCGAGGGTGACGTGTGGTCCAGCATCCCGCTGCGCAACCGGCGCGAGGGCCTCACGACCCGGATCGTGGAGGGCATGACCACCTGGCGTTGCGGAGACCGGACGGGAGCCGGGTTGTCCGAGTACCTGGACCAGATGGTCGATGGCCGGCCCGTCGGACTCGCCTGACGCACCCGGACCGGGGGCCGGGACCAAGGAGCTGCAGCAGCGGCTCGAGGCGTCGCTCGGGGCCCCGGTCGAGGGGCTGCGCCGGCTGTCCGGTGGGGCATCCCGGGAGACGTGGGCCTTCGACCTGGTCGACCGGGTTGGCGACCGGCGGCCGCTGATCCTGCGGCGGGACCCGCCGGGGCGGCCTGGCCCGCCCGGCGGCATGGGCATGGAAGCCCGGGCGCTGCGGGCGGCTCACGCGGCCGGTCTCCCCGTGCCGGCGGTCCTGGCCGACGACGACGGGCACGAGCGGTTCGGTGCGGCCGGGCTGGTGATGGAGCGCATCGAGGGCGAGGCGATCGCGCGCCGGATCCTGCGCGACGACGAGTACCGGCGAGCGCGCGAGGTGCTGGCCGCGCAGTGCGGCGCGTGCCTGGCCCGGCTCCACTCGGTGCCGGTCGGCCAGGTCCCCGGCCTGCCCGAGGAGGACGCGCTCACGGCGGTGCGGCTCTGGTACGACCAGGCCGCCAACGCCGGGCCGGCCAGCCAGGTCAGCGCGACCTTCGAGTGGGCCTTCCAGTGGTTGGACCGGCATCGCCCGCCCCCCGGTCGTCCGGCCGTGGTGCACGGCGACTTCCGTCTGGGCAACCTGATGGTCGGCCCGGAGGGGTTGCGGGCGGTGCTCGACTGGGAGCTGGTCCACATCGGCGACCCGCTCGAGGACCTGGGCTGGCTGTGCACCAAGGCCTGGCGCTTCGGCGGCGGCCCCCCGGTCGGCGGGGTCGGTGACTACGACCAGTTGATCGGGGCCTACGAGGCGGCCGGCGGCGGCCCCGTCGACCGCGAGGCGCTGCACTGGTGGGAGGTGTTCGGCACGCTGCGCTGGGGCGTGATCTGCATGGGCCAGGCTGCCGCGCACCTGCTCGGCGCGCACCGGTCGGTGGAGCTGGCGGCCATCGGCCGCCGGGTCTGCGAGCAGGAGTGGGACCTCCTGGAGCTGCTCCAGGTCGTTCCGACTGCCGCACCGGAAGCCGTGAGCTCGCTCCCCGAATCGGGGGTGGGAACGGAGGGCCCGGCGGGCGCGGAGGGACCGCACGGCCGGCCCACGGCGGAGGAGCTGCTGGTCGCGGTCCAGGAGTTCCTGCAGGGCGACGCGGCGGACGCGACCACCGGCCGGGTGCGGTTCCACACCCGGGTGGCGGCGAACGTCGTGGCCATGGTGGCCCGCGAGCTGGCCCTGGGGCCGGCTCAGGCCGGGCGCTACGCAGCGGGACTGGCCCGGCTGGGGGTGGCGAGCGAGGCGGAGCTGGCCACGGCGGTCCGGCTCGGTCAGCTCGACCACCGCCGGGCCGAGCTGGGGGAGGTCCTGGCGGCCACGGTCCGCGACCGCCTGGCGGTCGCCAACCCCCGCCACCTCGGCTCCGGCTGAGCGAGCGCCGGTCAGGACGGGTCGAAGCGCCGGCCGAGACGGCCGAACCAGCCGTCGACCACGGCCCGGAGGCCGGCGACCAGGTGGGTGCCCCCGGCCCGGGGCTGCCGGACCAGCAGGACCAGCCCCTTGGCCACGCCGGCGGTCAGCGACATCCGCAGCGCCGCCCGCCAGCGGCCGTGGCGCCGCAGGATCACGATCAGGTTCCGCAGCGAGTAGTAGCGCCGCCAGGGCCGCAGGTTGGTCCCGGCCAGCTGGGGCGCACCGACCTGGTCGCCCAGGCGCCCCGCGAGGGTGCGGGCCCACAGCGCCAGCTCGCCGGCGATGAACAGGTCGTAGCCGGCGCGCCGCAGCCGCAGGCCGTACTCCAGGTCGTCGAAGCCGAAGAACAGCTCCTCGGCGAACCCGCCGACGTCACCGACCGCGGCGAACCGGATCAGCGGCAGCTGGCCGCCCGCCACGTAGTCGACGGGGACCGCCCCCTCGAGCTCCTCGTCCAGCAAGCGGACGATCCGGCCCCGCTCGAAGTCGAACCGGGCGCCGATCAGCCCGACCATGCCGAGCAGGGCGTGCCGGCCGAGCTGGGTGGCGGCGAAGGCCCACAGCTCGTCGAGCAGGTCCTCGCGCTCGGGCGGGTCGTCGTCGTCGAGCAGCACCACCCAGTCGTCCGGGTGGGCCCGGTCGAGCAGGTGGCGCAGGCCGCGCCCGATCGCTCCTGCCGGGCCCAGGTTGTCCGGCATGACGAGGTGCTCCACCTCGGCGGCCGCGGAGGCGTGGTCGGCGACGATGTCCCGGCTCTCGTCGTCGCCGCCGTTGTCGACCACCAGGAGGTGGTCGATGCGGCGTGTCTGCTTGGCCAGCACGTCGAGGTGGTTGGCCAGGGCCTCGGGACGCCGGAACGTCACCAGCAGCCCGAACAGCCGTGGCTCGTGCTCGTGCTCCGTCATGTCCGCCGTCTCCGCCATGTCCGCTCTGCCAGTCCCGTCAGCCCTGGCCGTGACCGAGCCGGCTCAGAATTCGACCCTCCGGCCGACCCGTTCGAGATGGAACCGGGGCCGGGCGTCGTCGACCAGGTCGTCGCCGTCGTCGATGCGGTGGCGCGGCAGAGCCAGCAGCACGAGGAAGATCGGGAACAGCTGGGTTCTCTGGCGCGACAGAAGACCGAAGTTGTTGATCGACGAGAACGCGAACACGAACATCGCCGAGTAGGCCACGCAGTAGCTCAGGAACGGCACCCGGAAGATGAAGCCCGGCACCCGGACCAGCCGCCGCCACGAGAGCGCGCACACCGCGGCCAGGATGAAGCCCTCGGCGGCGGCGCTCAACGCCTGCGAGTTCGGCGCCTCCCAGGGGAAGGGCCGGAAGAGCACGGTGACCACCGCCATCGGGTAGCCCGCCGGCGACATGGGCGACACGGCCTCGAACTCGGAGCCGCCCTGGCTCGACCGCCGGTTGGTCTCGTTGAGGACGGTATCGACCGACTGGCCGTCCAGGTTGTTGAGGTTGAAGAACGTCGCGACCTGGCCCAGCATGAACCCGCCCACGGCCAGCATCACCGCGATGCCGAACCAGCGCCCGAAGGGTCCGGTGCGGGACTCCCGCCACGACCGCCGCCGCAGCATGTAGGCCAGGAACAGCGAGGCCAGGATCAGCGCGGTGATGTGGGGCCGGACCATGGAGGTCCCGGCGATGCCGAAGCCCGCGTAGGGGTAGCCGGTCGGGTTGTGGCGGAGGATCAGCGCGACGCCGTAGGTGGCCAGGCCGATCGTGAACAGCATCCACGAGTCCTTGCCGATGCTCGACGGCCAGTAGAGCAAGGACGGCAGGAAGAACAGGAGCTTCGCGTAGCGGACGTGGTCGGCGTCGGGGAACGCCACCCGCACCGCCCGGTAGAAGAAGAACAGCCCCCAGAAGCTGAGCACGGCGTAGGCCACGAAGCCGCCGAACAGGGTAGGGCCGGTGACGATGTAGAGCAGGCCGGTGGTGAAGCGGATGAACTCGGTGCCGATGAAGTTGGGCACCTCGACCTGCATCGCCTCCGAGAACTTGCCGGTCCAGAAGCCCTGGGCCAGGCGGGCCCCCGAGAGGTGGTACTCGGACGAGTCGCCGTAGCCGTAGACGGCGAAGGTGACCACGTACCGGACGACGGTCCCGAACATCTTGACCACGAACGCCAACGTGATCAGGTTGACCATGTCCGGGTCCTCCCGGCGCATGATCCGACGCATCAGGGGCAGTGTGATGGCGCCCAGAACGGGGATCAGCACCAGGCCGCCCCAGACGTCGTAGGAGATGCGGGTCATCCCCACCGTGATGATGCCGATGTAGACGGTGGCCAGCCCGAACCACATCACCTTGGTGAGCTCGGCCGTCCGCGGCATCGGCATGCGCCGCACGAAGGTCGCGGTCATCGGTCGCGCCCCACGATGAGCGCCCGCCGGTAGATGTCCTCGATGGTCAACACCGCGCCGGCGAGGTCGAAGTCGGTGGCCCGCTTCCGGGCCGCGTTGGCCAGGTTGCCGCGGGTCTCGGGGTCGGCGACCAGCTTGGTGAGGCTGGCGGCCAGCTCACCGGGGTCGCCGGGCTCGACCAACCAGCCGTCGACACCGTCGGTGATGACCTCGGGGATGCCGCCGACCCGGGTGGCCACGGGCGCGACGCCGCTGGCCATGGCCTCGAGCAGAGCGATCGGCAGGCCCTCGAACCGTGAGCTGAGCACGAACACGTCGAACGCCGGTAGCAGCTCGAAGACGTCGTCCCGCGGGCCGGTGAACAGGACGGCGTCGCCGATGCCGAGCCGGTCGGCCCGCTGGCGGAGGCTGTCCTCGAGCGGGCCGGTGCCGACCAGCACCAGCCGGGCGTCGCGCCACTCGGCCTGCACCGTGGCGAAGGCGTCGAGCAGGCAGGCCTGGTCCTTCTTGGCGGTGAAGTTGCCGACCGTGCCGATCACCGGTCCGCCGGCGCCCGGGCCGGCAGGGCCGTCGGGACCGGCGGGGAGGTCGAGCAGCGATCGGGCGTGGCTGCGGGCCAGGTCGCCGTGGTGCATGGTCGCGATGTCGATGCCGTGGACCACCACCTCGACCGGGACCACCGAACCGGACCCCGAGGCCCGGATCGACTCGGCCACGCCACCGGACACCGCCATGACCGCGGCGTTGCGGCGGTAGGTCAGGGCGTTGGCCCAGCGGGTGGGCCGGCGGTAGCGGTCCCACAGGTTGTGCTCGGTATGGACGATCGCGGGGCCGTTGAGGCCCAGCGCCAGGCGGGCCACGACGGCCGGGAGGGGAGCGTGGGTGTGGACGATCTCGAGGTTGCGCTCGCGCACCAGGCGCCGGAGGCGCCGGGCCCAGCCCACGCTGGTGGCGCGGGGAGCGTCGAGGCAGTGGACCGGGATGCCCTCCGCCCGCACCTGCTCGACGAACGCGTCCTTCCAGGGGAGCAGGTAGGCCACCTCGACCCGGAACTTGGTCCGGTCGATGTGCCGGAGCGTGCCGGTGACGAGGCGCTCGGTGCCACCCCGGCCCAGGCCCTTGGTGAGCATGAGCACGCCGACCGGCTCGGAGGGCTGGTCAAAGGTCTCGCCTGCGGTTCCCACCACCGGTGAGAGCCTAGTTGCCCGCCGCCGGCGGAAGCCCCCGACCAGCCGCCACCGCCGCGTCATGTGAACCGCTCCAGGAGCGCAGCCCATTGGCCGGCCACCACCTCGATCTCGAACCGGGCCAGGCAGTGCTGGCGCGCGGCCTCGCCCATGCTCGGCGGGGCGTCCAGGGCTTGGTGGAGGCCGTCGACGAAGCCGGCGGCATCGGCCGGCTCGACCAGGTACCCGGTCTTCCCGTGCCGCACGATCTCGCTCACGCCACCGACGTCGCTGGCCACCGCGGGGCGGCCGGCCAGACCGGCCTCGATCAGCGTGCCGGGGAGGCCCTCCGTCCGGCTGGTGAGGACCACCACGTCGGCCGCGGCCAGCGCCTGCGCCGGCCCGGGCAGGACGCCGGCGAAGTGCACCCGACCAGGCGCGACCTCCTGCGCCAGCGCCTCGAGGGCCGACCGCTCGGGACCGTCCCCGGCCACCAGCAGGTGAACGTCCTCCAGCTTGGCCAGGGCCTGCAGGGCCGTGTCGACCTGCTTCTCCGGGCTCAGGGCACCGATGGCGGCTACCACCGGTGTGGCGAGGCCCGGCAGGCCGAGGGCCTGACGGGCGGCCGCACGCGCCGCGGCATCGGTGACCGGGCAGCGGGAGGCGGGAACGCCGTTGGGTATGACCGTGATCCGCTCCGGGTCGAGCCCGTGCACCTCGGTGAGCGCCTTGGCGGCTCCCGGCCACATGGCGACGACGTGCGACGTCCGGCGGAGCTGCCGCGCGACCCGCCACCGCCGGAGCCCCTGGCCCGACCACACCCGCGGATCGCCGATGTTGCGGTAGACGAGCGCGGTCCGGCCTCGGGTCCCGAACAGGGCGCCGACGCTGGCCGGCAGGGTCCGCGAGCCGTGGGCCACGACCACCGGGGCCTCCCGGGCCCGGCGCCGCAGGGCCGCGAGCGTCCCGGGACCCAGGGCCCGCCGGCCGAGGATCGCGACATCCAGCGGGTTCCCCTGGGGCCCCGCCGTCAGGGCGACCAGCGTGGCCGGCTCGGGCGATCCCGTGGCCCCCGGAAGCGCTGCCACCAGGTCCTTCGCCGCCAGCTCGGCTCCCCGCCGCTGGCTGGCCGTGATGACGTGCAGCGACCCGACCCGCCCGTTGGGGCGCACGACGGTCACGATCTCGCTCGGGCCAGGAAGATCATGCAGGTCCGCCCGTCGGGGACGGGCTGGCGCTTGAGCGCCCGGTAGACGGTCCGGTTGATCTCGATCCGGGTCAGCGAGTACGACCGCGGCAGCCGGTGCCAGCTCCGCTCGACCTCGTAGCCCGCCGACAGCAGCAGCAGCTCGAACTGGTCGTGGGTCCACTCCCGCATGTGCCGGGCGTGGTTCGGCGGGCCGAGCGGGCGATCGGGGTCGTAGCGGGCCCGGTCGGGGGTGGAGATGATCACCGGAGCGCCCGCCGAGACGCCGGCCAACCGGTGGAGCAGCTCGATGGGGTCCTCGACGTGCTCGATGACGTCGACGCACAGCGTCAGCCCCGGCCGGACCGCCGCGAGCTCGGTCCACACGGCGTCGTTGCTCAGGTCGCCGGCGATCCACTGCCGGTCGGGGAACTGCTCCCGGGCCAGCGTGATGCCGCTCACCTGGTCGACACCCACGGTGGGCGTCGAGGCGGGGAAGTGGTCGACGAGCTTGTTGCCGCTGCCGCAGCCGACGTCGAGCACCGGTGCCCAACCCCGCTTGTGGGCCAGTCGCGCGCCCAGCCGGTAGACGGGCACCTGGTTGCGGACGTCGCTGCTCGCCATGCCCTCGCCCCAGAACGGGGTGCCGCCGGCGTCGGACGACTCGCAGGGGTTCTGCTCGTAGCCCCAGGCCAGGAACAGCTCGCGCGGGGTCACGCTGGCTCGAACGCCCTCACCACCGGTCCGGTCCGACTGGCGGACGATCCCGAGCTCGCCGGTGTCGTAGCTGGCCCACGTGGCGCCGTGGCGGTTCCAGACCTTGCGGCCCAGGGCCGGGACCGATGCGAGCCCCAGCCGGCCCCACTGCCGCAGGGCCAGCGGCGCCGCACGCGACGCCCGCCAGAAGTGGCGCCGGGCCGAGCGCCACTCGCCGAGCCGGGCCGCGGCGTTGCCGACCACGGCCTCGAACGCGCCGACGACCTGGTTCTGGCCGGCCAGGACCGTGGGATGGCGGACCAGGATCCACCGGGTGCCGTCGTGCAGCAGCCGCGGGTTCACGACCGGCCGGTCGTTCACGTGGCGGCGCTCGATGCGCAGCACCCGGACGTCCCGGTGGGCGACGCCCAGCCCTTCGGCCTTGGCCTGGGTGACCAGCCGGACGAACAGCTCGAACTGGTGGCTCGCTCCCAACCCGATGAGGTAGCCGCCGGCCCGGCGGGCCAGGTCGGTGCGCACCGCGAACGTTCCCGGGAGGTACGAGCCGACCATGTCGCCGAAGGGCTGCCCGAGCTGGTGGGGGTTCTGGTGCGCGATCGGGTGGCCATCCGTCATGACCTCGGTGCCGCCGCAGCAGGTGATCCCGACGGTGGGGTCGCTCATCGGCTCGGTCAGGGCCGCCAGCCAGCCGGCCTCGGGCACGTCGTCGTCGTCCAGGAAGATCGTCCACCGGCCGGCTGCTTCCGCCAGCCCGGTGTTCCGGGCTACGCAGAGGCCCCCGTTGGCTCGTCGGACCACCCGGACCCTCGGGTCGTCGATGGCCGCCAGCACCTCGGGGGTGGCGTCGGTCGAGCCGTCGTCCACCACCAGCAGCTCGAAGTCCTCGCTGGGTTGGGCCAGGACGGCCTGGATGGTCTCCCCGACCCGGTCGGCCCGGTTGTAGGTGCAGAGGACGACGGTGACCAGCGGTTGAGCGTCGGCATCGACCGGGCCCTCGCTCGGCTGGGTCTCCGCAGACACGGACGCCCGCGTGGACACGGGCGTCGCCGAGTTGGTGGCGTCGTTCGCTGAGGTGGCGTCGGTGGTCTCGGTCATGACGTGGCGCCTCCCGCGGTGTGCTGCAGCACCGACAGCCGCAGCGCCTCCTCGTAGAACGGTGAGCTCGACACCAGTGCCTCGTGGCGGTCGAACCCCTGGACGGTGCCCCCGGACAGCACCATGATCCGGTCGCACTCGCCGATGGTGGACAGCCGGTGGGCGACCACCAGCAACGTGACCTGCCCCCGCACGGTGCGCAGGGTCTGCTGCAGCCGGGCCTCGGACCGCATGTCCAGCGCGCTGGTGGGCTCGTCCAGCACCAGCAGATCCGGTTGGCCGGCGAGCGCGCGGGCGATCGTGAGCCGCTGCTGCTGACCGCCGGACAGCGAGGTGTCCTCGGGGCCGATGATCTCGTCGTAGCCGTTGGGCAGGGCCTCGATCTCGGCCGCGAGATGGGCCATCTCCGCCGCCTTGTGCACGGTGCCGAGGGGGATGTCGCGGAAGAACGCGATGTTCTCGGCCACCGTGCCCTCGATCAGGTGGGGGTCCTGGGGGACGAACGCCACCCGCTCGTACCAGCCGGACAGCTCGAGCTCCCGGGCGTCGACTCCGTCCACCCGCAGAGCCCCGTCCGACGGGTCGCGGAGCCGCAGCAGGAGCTGGAGCAGGGTCGACTTCCCGCTCCCCGACGGCCCGATGATGCCGATGGCCTCGCCGGGCTCGATGGTGCCCGTGACCTGGTCCAGCACCGGCCGTCCGGGGAGGTACTCGTAGCCGATGTGGTCGAGCTCGAGCCGCCCGATGCTCTCGACCCGCCGGTCCCCGCCGGTGGCCGGGTTGCTCAGGTAGCGGTCGCGCTGCTCGCGGATCTGGTCGAGATAGGGCACTGTGTCGTTGAGTGCCTGGTAGGCGGACTGGGACTGCTGGCCGTAGGCCAGGGCCCGGAGCAGCAGCAGGACGACGGCGCCGATGCCGGCGACGCTCGACGTGGTGGTCACGCTGACCAGGCCGATGCCCGCGATCAGCACCAGCAGGCCGGCCGCCTGGTAGAGCTGGGGCGTCAGCAGGAGCAGGACCCGACTGCGGCGGTAGTACCTGGCCTGCCGGGCGTGGAGCGGCTCGATCTTGGCCAGGGCGGCCGGGCCCGTGCCGAAGACCCGCAGCTCACGGGCGATGGTGACCAGCTCGGACACCGAGCTCGCGAACTTCCGCCCGGCGTTCGCCTGGCGCACGGAGTTGCGCCGGCCCGCGGCGGCGAGCGGCCGCAGGCTGAGGGCCAGCCCGGCCCCGGTGACCACCAGCGCGAGTGCGGCGAGCGGGTTGACGACGATCGCGCTCACCACCAGCGTCGCCATGTTGAGGCCGGCCGTGGTGAACGTCGACAGCGACAGGTTCACGCTGGTCGTGCGGTCGGCGTAGGTGGTCATCAGCTCTTGGAGGTTCCCCTGCCGCTCCGCGGACTGCACCGGCCAGCTGGCGTCGACGAAGGACCGCAGCAGGCTCAAGCGGACGTCGGTCAGCCCCCGGGTCGCCATCCCCGCCGAACCCCGGGCGATGAGGGCACCGGTGATCACCTTGCCGGCCAGCAGCACCAGGGCGAACAGCACTGCTTCGGCGATCGTCCACTGCATGCCGTTCGGCAGGTCGATGTGCTCGTGGTCGCCGGTGGTGGCCACCGCGATGCGGGCCAGGAGAACCAGCAGGCCGGCCTCGAAGAGACCCCCGACGAACGAGACCGCCGCGAGCCTGCCGAGGCTCCGGTAGCTGCTCGGCACCAGTGCCCGCACGCGCCGCGCGATCTCGAGGGGTCCGATCGCACCCTCGGTGGTGGCCCGCCGGCCTAGACGCGTGAAGACCTGCACGCTAAAAATCTCCGCCCATGGTCTGCTGCCTTGAGTGAGTCGATCCAGGATCCGCCGCCCCTGGCAAGCGCACAACGATAGCGCCGACCGGGCCCCGACCCCACCAGCCTCGGGCCCCGGTCACCCCCGGTCACCCCTGGTCATCCCTGGTCATGACGATCCTCATGCCCCCTCAGCGTTGCGGATGCCCCGATCATCCACGACAATGCTCGGGCGGGAGTCGGGGCGGGCGGATCAACGGCAAGGAACCGGAGGGTAGATGGGCGTCGCGGCGGACGGCTGGCAAGCCTCGTCGCTCGCGCCGTTCCTCGGCCCGGGTGCGGAGGGCCACGAGGAGATCGAGCTCTTCGGTGGGCCTGACCTGGTGTTCGGCTGTCGCAGTGTCCCGGCGGCCGGCGCGACGACGGGCGTCGTGCTCTGCCCGGCCACCTTCGGCGACGCGACCGTCAACTACCACCGTGAGGCCCGCCTCGGCCGCTGGTTGGCGCGGGCCGGGGTCGCGGCCCAGCGCTTCCATCCCCGGGGGACGGGCAGGAGCGACGGCCGGCCCTCCCAGATCAGCTTCGAGTCGTTGGTCGAGGACGCGCACCGGGCCGCCGACCTGCTCCGCGAGCGGTCGGGCGTCGACCGGATCGCCTTCCTCGGCACCCGGGTCGGTGGGCTGGTCGCGGCGCGCCTGGCTCGCGAGGTCGAGGACGCTCCACTGGCACTTTGGCAGCCGGTGGTCGACCCGCGTCGCTACGTCGACGAGAGCGTCGCGGTCGGGGCGTCGGTGCTCGATACTCCTCTGGGGCGGGACCTGTTCGACTCCACGGCCGTCGACAACCTGGTCGACACGCTGGGTGTGCGTCCTCGCCCCGTCCTGTTGGTGCAGCTGCACCGGCGGGTGGGCCTGTCGTCCGAGTACCGGGCCACCGTCGGTCGCTGGCAGGCCAAGGGCTTCACGGTCGAGGTCGCGTACGACCCGACCGAGGACGACTGGTGGCGTGTGCACCCCGAGTGGGAGCCGTCGGACGAGGTCCTGACGGTCACCGCGCTGTGGCTGGCGTCCCGGTTGGCGGCGAGCCCGAGCCACGCGCACCAGCCGTGACCCGGATCCTCCACGTCATCGACTCGCTGCACGGCTCGGGAGGCGCCGAGAACCGGCTGGTCGACGAGGTCGTCGCCCTCGGGAAGGGGGACGACCGGTTCGACCAGGCCGTGGTCCGGCTGTACGAGAGCGACGCCCTGGACGGGCGGTTGCGCGCCGCCGACATCCCGGTGTTCCCGCTGGGGCTCCGGGCCGGCCGGGCCGGCCGCAGCTGGCCCTGGGCGGCGCTGAAGCTGCGGAGGCTGGTGCGGCGCTGGCGCCCCGACGTGGTCCACACCTCGCTGTTCAGCGCCAACCTGGTGGGCCAGCTGGCGGCGACGTCCTCTCGCGTCCCGGTGGTGTCGACCTTCAACCGGTCGGGCGAGCTCTACGGCCCCCTCGACCGGGGCTGGCGGGCCAAGGTCCTCTACCGCGTCGCCGCCTGGTCCGACCGCCGGGGCGACGTCCACTACCGGGCTGTGAGCGAGCACGCCCGCCGGACCAACTGCGCCGCGACAGGCCTCGACCCGGCCCACTGCACGGTCGTGCCGCGGGCGGTCCAGATCGATCCTGCTGCGATCACCGTCGACCGCCAGGCCTTCGGTCTGCCCGAGGCGGGGCCGCTGTTCGTCGACGTCGCCCGCCGGGTGCCCGAGAAGGGCCTGGACACGCTGGTCACCGCGTTCGCCAAGGTCCAAGCCGAGCTTCCCGACGCCAACCTGGCCATCGCCGGCGCCCCCGGTTCGGCCGACGGGCTGATCCAGGCGGCGCTGGCCGAGACCGACCTGGCCGACCGGGTCCACCTGCTGGGCTACCGGCCCGACGCCCGCTCGCTGGTGGCCTCGGCCGACGTCTTCGCCTTCAGCTCGGTGTCGGAGGGGTCGCCGGGAGCGGTCGCCGAAGCGCTGGCCCTCGGCGTGCCCGTGGCGGCGTTCCCCATCCCCGCGGTGGTCGAACTGACCGACGGGGGCCGGCACGCCTGGCTGGCCCGGGGGTCGACCACCTCGGCTGATGCCCTCGCGGACGCGATGCTGGCTGCCTACACGGCGCCGGACCGGACCGCTCGGGTCGAGGCGGCGCAGGCCTGGGCGCAGCGCTTCCGGCTCGAGGCCGTGGCCGCACAGCTCGGCGACGTCCTCGAGTCCCGGGCCCGATCCCATGCCCGAGCCCGTGCTCACGTCCCCGGAGAGGAGGCCACGTGACGGCCGCGGTCCATCTCGAACGGGGGGCGTTCGTCATCTCCATCGACACCGAGCTGGCCTGGGGGCTGGCCCATCGTCGTGGCGCCCCGGTGGACGACTCCCACCACTTCGACCGGGAGCGCGAGGTCATCGCGGCGATCCTCGCCGTCCTGGCTCGGTTCGAGATCCCGGCCACCTGGGCCATCGTCGGACACCTGTTCCTGGACCACTGCCAGCCCGACGCCGAGGGCCGGTGCCACCCGGAGCTGGCCCGCCCCGACTACCCGTGGCTCGACGAGGACTGGTTCGCCGTCGATCCCGGCTCGTCGCTGGACGAGGCGCCCTACTACTACGGCCGGGACATCGTCGAGCAGGTGGCCGCGTGCCCGGTCGAGCAGGAGATCGCCAGCCACGCCTTCTCGCACGTCATCGCGGGCGAGGAAGGCTGCAGCGCCGAGGTCTTCGCCAGCGAGCTCGCCGCGAGCCAGGCCGTGGCCCGCAAGCAGGGCGTGGAGCTCCGGTCCTTCGTCTACCCCCGCAACTCGATCGCCCACCTCGAGACGCTCGCGGCCGCTGGGTTCACCAGCTACCGCGGTCCCCGGCCCGTGCCCTTCGCCGGTTCGACCGGATGGCGGCGCACGGCGGCGGCCGCGATGGACCGGATCCGTCCCGGCCCGGGGTCGGCCGTGGTGCCCGCCCCGGGGCCGGTGGGCCTGTGGAACCTGCCCCAGACCTACCTCTTCGCCCCGGCCACCAGCCGGCGGTGGGCGCCAGCGGCACTCTGGGCCCGCCAACCGGTGGCCCGGCTACGGCAGGCAGCGCGGGAGCGGTCGCTGTTCCACCTCTGGTTCCACCCCTACAACATCACCGCTGCACCGGAGCGGGCGCTCGACGTGCTGAGCCGGGTCTGCGCCGCGGCGGCGCGGTTGCGCGACGCCGACCGCCTCGACGTCGTCACGATGGGCCAGCTGGCCGAGCGTCTGAGCCAGCTCACACCGAGGTGACAGCGGCGTTCCACTCCGGGCGGCCGCGGCCGCCCGCACCGAGAGGCAGCAGCCGCATCGAGCCGTTGGCCCGGTCGACCACCCGGATGTCCGAGCTGGCCGGCACGCCCTCGTCGATCCAGAAGGCGTTGCCTTCGAAGGTGCAGTTCCGGAACTCGTACTGCTGACGGAGGTCGCCGCCGTCGATGCCCACCTGTGCCGTGGTGCCGCCCCGGAAGTGGCAGCCCGAGACGGGTGTGATCCCGCTGCCCTCCAGCGAGGGATCGCTAATCTCCACCGCGAAGTCGGTGAGACCCGCCTGGTCGACGTAGATCCCCTCGTAGGTCACGCTGTCGGCGGTCCCCGCCGCCTGGTTGGTGGCCTCGATGAACAAGCCCTTGCTGGTGCAGGCATAGATGGCCGAGTCGCGATACGACACCGAGTTGCTGTA
>Ga0075428_100001678_pt1 | contig 23590 bp, 19 predicted proteins | sample RhiMetdeltSRZDD2_FD_75291 | JGI IMG/M metagenome (GOLD analysis project Ga0075428, IMG submission 75291) | Populus rhizosphere microbial communities from Tennessee, USA - Rhizosphere MetaG P. deltoides SRZDD2 | ecosystem: Host-associated > Plants > Roots > Rhizosphere > Soil | place: USA... | reverse complement strand
CTTGTGCAGGCTGGTGCCGTAGTAGTCGCAGTCCAGGTCCGCCAGGGTGAACGGAAAATGCGCGAAGGCGTGCGCCCCGTCCACGATCACCTCGATCCCGCGCTCGCGGCCCAGCCGGCAGATCTCCTTGACGGGGAAGATCTGGCCGGTGAGGTTCGTGATGTGGCAGACCTGGATCACGCGCGTCTTCGGCGTGATGGCGGATCGGAACCGGTCCACGAGCTCCGCCATGCTTGGCGGCGGCACCGGGAAGGAGAAGGTCTTCAAGACGATCCCGTCCCGGCGCTCCCGTTGCCGCCAGGTGGTGAGCATCCGCGGGTAGTCCTGGTTGGTGGTCACCACCTCGTCGCCGGCCTTCAGGTCCAGTCCGAGGATGCAGGTCTCCAGCGCCTCGCTGGCGTTGCGGGTGATGGCCATCTCCTCGGGGTCACAGCCGAAGGCCGCGGCCAGGCGCTTGCGCACCGACTCGATCTGCGGCTCCAGGAGCTGCCACATCGTGTAGACGGGCGCCTCGTTGGACAGCTCCAGGTACCGGCGCATCGCTTCCTGGACCACGCGCGGCGAAGGCGAGACGCCGCCGTTGTTCAGGTTGATGAGGCTGCGGTCCACCGTGAAGGCCTGCTGGATCTCGCGCCAATGGTCCTCGTCGGAGGCCAGCTCCTCGGGCGTCCGGCCCGCGGCCGCCCGGCCCGCGGCCAGGACCTTTTCGAGGCCAAGCTCGCCGAACGAGGCCAGGACCCCGGCCCCGCCGGCCAGCCCGCGGAGGAACGTGCGACGCGTGCTCATGGCCTGCTCCTGAGAAGGGACGGGCGCATCATACGACGGGTCGTTCAGCGCGCGCGGTAGCGCCAGACGCGGGCGCCGCAGCCGGCGAGGAGATCGTCGCCGCCTTCCGCCGGCGTCGAGGCCAGGGCGCGGCAGCTGCCGGCCGTCACCTCCCGGTAGACGGGGGCGCCCGCCGGTTCGAACACGAAGAGCACGCTGCGGTCCCAGTGGCTGAACTCCACGAGCGCGGCGAGGTGGTCGTCCTTTCCGAAGCGGAACGCGACCGCGCGGGCGTCGCCCAACGTCTCCGCGCCCGCGGCCGCGAGCTGCGCCGCGGTGCCGCCCGTGTAGTCGGTGATCCAGAGCGTGCCGTCGGCGGCGTACACGGGACGGGGCGGAGCGGTGCGCGGCCACCGCACGAGCGAGAAGCTCGAGAAGTACGAGCCGGGCGGGTCCACGCGGCGTACGACGGCGCCGGAGGCGTCGCGGACGGTGAGCTGGCCCGCGGCGTTGCTGTGGACGATCTCTCCCTTCCCGTCGGCGTCCGTGTCCACGATCTCCACGTGCCAGACGTTGCCGTCGTCCTGGCGCCACCGCTCGCGTCCGTCCGCGTCGTAACGCACCACGCCCGAGCCGCCGTTGTGCCCGACCACGAAGTCCAACCGCCCGTCCGCGTCGAGATGGCCGGCGGCCATGTCGTCGATGCCCTGACCCGCCGCCGGGCGGAAGCGAGACCGGCCGCCGCCGTCCAGCAGCGCCGCACCTTGCCAGCCGTGGCCCCCGCGGTCCAGGAACTCGAGCGTGCCGTCGCCCTCCACGTCGATCGGCTCCACGTGACCCAGGTGTTCCGGCCAGGCGATGCGGCCGGTCAGGGCGGCATCCTTCACGTAGCCCGCGGCCGCCGTGCCCGCCACCAGGAAGCCGCGCGTGCCGGCCGGAGTGATCGAGGTGATGTCGCCCAGGGAGGCCTCGTCCAGCCAGACCGACTTCTGGAGAACGCCCTCGCCCACGCGGACGCCGGGCTGGTCCAGCTCCGTTGGACGCTTGGTCATCATCGACTCGACCATCCAGTCACAGCCGGCGAGGAAGACGGCCCCCATGAGCATCAGCGCGCGCTTCATGCGCTCCATCTTAGCGCCCGCGCGGATCCCCGCGCATCGCTGCCGCGGTCCGGCCGGCTGTGGTACAACCAGCCGGATGCAAGCGCCGGATGCAGGGCTGCGCCATCTCTTCCGGTCCGCCAGATACGTGGAGATGGCGGAGCGTCTCGCCCCCGTCTACGCCGGCGCGAGCCCCTTCCCCCACGTGGTGATCGACGACTTCCTGCCGGAGGCGCTGGCCTCGCGCATGCTGGCGGAGTTCCCTTCCCCGGACGCGGCCAACTGGGTCCGCCTGGACAAGTCCGCATACAGCAAGAAGCTCGCGGCGAACCAGGAGGAGCAGGTCGGGCCCTTCATCTTCAGCGTCCTCCAGGAGCTGAACAGTGCCGACTTCCTCTCCTTCCTGCAGCGGCTCACGGGGATCCAGGGCCTGGCGCCCGATCCCTACTTCGAGGGTGGCGGCCTCCACCAGATCCTCCCTGGCGGGTTCCTGAAGGTCCACGCCGACTTCAACCTCCACAGCGTCATGCGGCTGGACCGGCGGCTCAACCTGCTCGTCTATCTCAACCGCGACTGGCGTGACGACTATGGCGGGCACCTCGAGCTGTGGGACCGGACGATGACGCGCTGCGAGACGCGGGTGCTCCCGGTCTTCAACCGCGCGGTCCTCTTCAACACCACGGACTGGTCGTTCCACGGCCACCCGGACCCGCTGGCGTGCCCGACGGGCATGACCCGGAAGTCGATCGCGCTCTATTACTATTCGCGCGGCCGCCCAGAAGAAGAGACGTCGCCTTCCCACAGCACGCTCTGGCAGATCCGTCCCGCCGAGCCCGGCGGATCGCGCCTGGCCTGGGCGAGGAGGCTTCGCCGGGTGGCCCGGATCCTGGACCGCGTGCCGAAGGCCCTCCGCCGCAGGGCGGATTCCCTGGACGGCCTGCCCCCGGGACAGGGCGACTAGCCGCCGCCCTCGCAGCGGAGCCGCAGCCGGCGGAAGGCCAGCACCGGCTCGAACCGCTCGGGCCCCGGAGGACCGTACTCGATCAGCGCCTCGTTCACGCCGGGCCGAGGCGTGAAGCCGACGCTCACGTCCTGGAACGTCCCGGGGGTCTCGAAGGCGGATCGATTCAGCGTCCGGCCGTTCACGCTGACCCGCAGGTGATGCGGCCCGACGACGTGCGGCCGCACCTGAAGCGTCAATGTCATCGGGCCGCCGTTCCCCGTGAAGAGCACTCGGGTCGGCGAGGCGCCGAGGAACAGGGGCTCCGGCGCCGTCGTCGACTGCAGCCCGACGGATTCGAAGAAACCAGAGAAGGGGGATGGCGAGCCTCCGGCGCAGGGCATGATCCGCCCGTCGTACAGCTCGTGCCGGCCGAAGGACATCACTTCGGTAAGGATGACCCCGGCCGGCGGCGAGAGGACCACGGGAGACGTGTCCACGCCCATCATGCGGAAGCTGGCGCCGCCGTCGGGCAGGGGCGTCATGACGCGATCGGGATCCACGTGAGCGCCGAAAGTGTTCAGCCCCAGCCAGTCCCAGAACGTGACGCCCGGATGCAGTCGCCTCAGGTCCGCGCCGAACCGCGTGGGCGCGAAGATCTGCCCATAGCGCAAGCCCCCGGCCTGGGACACGAACGGCGTCGCCTCGATGATCCGGCCCGCCCCCGAGGCCACCACGGCTCCCGCCTGGCGCCGGAGCTCGGTCTCGTGCCGCGTCTCCGCCGCCCGTGCCGCAAGGCCTGCGGGCTGCACCATCAGCGCCACCAGCACCAGCGCGATCAAGCCCGCTCGAAGAGCCGCGGCGACACCCCGGCCGCGGCAGACGTACCAGACGAGTACCGCGCTGATCGACGCGAGAACGATCACGAGCACCAGGTAGCGCGCCCGGGCGTGCTTGGCGACGACACACAGCCAGGCGATCTGCGAGATGCCGCTGGCGACCAGGGCGCGAGCCGCCGATCGACGGGAAGGATCCTGATGGTTGGCACGCGCCAGCAGCGACACTCCGACGCCCAGGCCCATCAGCCCGGTGAGCGAGGCCGCCCACTCTTGCATGGCCAGGCGCCAGACGTTGCCGGGGAAGGCCGCCCAGTCCACGAGCTGCGGGCGGCCCTCGCCGTAGTAACCGGTATGGACGAGCAGCGCCCAGTACCACCGGAGGTTGCCGGACAGGGTCGGAACGGCCGGAAGGAGCGCGACCGCGCAGCTGAGAACCGCGACCACGCCGAATACCAGGCGCAACCGGCGCGACAAGACCGTAAGGCAGACGGGCAGGACCGGCGCGAACGTCGCCTTGGTGGCAAAGCCGAGTCCCGCGATCACGCCCAGGATCACGGCGCTCCGCTTCCTGTCCCATCTGACCGGATCGGTTGCGAGCCCGACGACGATGACCGCGGCAGCCGCTCCCAGCGCGAGCGCCAGCGGCTCCGGCTGGACGCGGGACAGCGAGAACAGCGTTTCCACGGACACGAGCGGCATGATCTGGGACAACCCACCCGCGACGATGCTGCCGGTCGCCCTCCAGATGACCAGCCCCGAGGCGGCAAGCGCCACGGCGTAAAGGCCGAGGTCCAGCCACCGCCAGAGCAGGAGGAACGGCTCCGGGCGCGCCAGGACGTGCTCGCGCAGGCTCGTGAAGCCGGCGGGGCGAACCACATGGGCCGCGCGCAGGAGGACCGCGCCCACCTCCTGCGCAGGCGTCCCGGGGTGCTGCGTGTGAGTGGGGGTGGCCAGCTCGGCGATGCTCAGGGCGTTGAGCAGGTAGGCGTAGTCGGGATCGGCCCAGAAGTATATGGGGGTGCGGCAGCGGCTGAGCCAGGCGCCGGCGACGAAGACGAGCGCCGGGAGGACGAGCTGGAGAGATGCCAGCGCCCAGCGATGGCGTCTCAAACCGCCACCGCGTGGCGGGGCGACTCAGCACGTTCGGCGGAACCGCGGTTCTCTCTCTCTGCTCTGTCCACCACCCGCGCCACGCCCGCTCCGCCGCTCGACCGCGGGCATGGGTCGGCCCCCGAGGTACGGGAGCCCGAATACGCCAGGACGTACGCCATGAGCCTCGCGAAGGGGATGTTGTACCCCAGATCTTCTGTGCTTTAACCGTCGCGCGCCATGCGTCTCGCCGTACTTCAATCAATGCGGCGCGTGTCCGAGGATCCGCTCCGCGGGGTCATAGCGTGCACCGGGGGGAAGCGGCGAAAGCTCGTGCGGCCACTCGGGCGCCAGCGCCGCCCGGCAGTCTTCGGGCCGACGGATGAGGGCCACGATCTCGTCGTAGCGGTGAAGGGTCGGGCGATCGTCCCAGGCTTCCTGGATCGACTCCCATGGCACCGTGCGTACGCCGCCCGCGTCGAAGACCGTGGGGTAGAAGAGCTGGCCGCGGAAGCCCGGACGCCAGAGGAAGCCCGTGGCGCGCCGCTCGTACGTCCACTCCACCGCGTGCCGGAAGGCGAAGACGGCCGGCCAGTGCCCGCAGTGGTCCACGAGCACGACGAGCGTATGCGGCTCCACATCGGGCGCGATCTGCTTCAGCTCGCGGAGCGTGGCGGCCTGCTGGGGGAAGGAGCTCCTGCCGTCCCAATACCGCTGTATCGCCAGCATGCGTCCCGTGCCCACCGCCACGACCCAGCAGCCCAACACAGTGGTCGCGAGCCACCGCCAGCGGGCCGGCAGGGGGCGGGCGATCAGCACCGCGACGGCGGCGAGGGCGGTGGCGATGCCGAGCCCGGAGGCATACTCCGTACGGTCCGTTGCCGCGCCGATCCGGCTCAGCACGTAGGGCCCGTAGCCGAGGCCGGCCGCCACCAGGCCGCCGCCGACGATGAGCAGATCCCGGCGTGCGCCCCCGTTCACGATCGTCCCGCCGCGCGTGAATCGGTGCACGAGGAAGCAGCCGCCCGCGAAGAGCGCCACCGCCAGGGTCACGCGGCCGGGGCGCCGCTCGCGCGGTCCCGCGGTGACGAGAGGCAGGAGATGGCGCTGGTATTGAAAGGCCAGTCGCGAGAACACGGCCGCCGGCCGCGCGTCGAGTCGGGCGTTCTCCATCTGGTACCGGCTGGCCTCTTCGCCCTGCGCGGCTGGCGCGACCGCCTGCGCCGTGGCCAGGGCCACCGGCAAGGCCCAGGCCAGCCACCAGGCCCGCGGCCATCCTCGTGCTCCCGGCGGCAGGCAGAGGACGAGGACCGGCGCCGCGAGGAGCGGCGGCAAGGTCGCCTCGTAGCTGCGGATCGTTACCCACGCCACGGCGCCGGACGCGGCGAGCAGCGCCCGGCTCCCGCGCGATCGAGCCTCGACGAGCAGAACCACCGCGAGGATCAGGCCCATCGTGGATCCGCTGCCGAACGTGCCCTGCACGGTGCAGAGGCGCGCCCGGTCGCTGGGCGCCCAGATCATGGCGAAAGCCCCGGCCAGGAACGGGACCAGAGGCGAGTCCATCCGCAGGCGCCGCAACAGGACGAACAGCAGGACGCCGGCCAGCCACAGGTAGGCCCCGTGCAGCACGTAGTACCCCCTGAAGCCGGTCCGGTCGATGAGCCCGCCGGGAAGCGTCCACAGGAAGTTCAACGGGCGGTTGGCGTAGGGGACATCGAGAACGAGGCGGTCGTTGAGCGAGCGTATCCACCACTCGTCGTACCCGCCGAAGTTGGTGGGGCTGACCGCCGAGTAGCCGCAGAGCAACACGGCCAGCAGGAGGAGCGCGGCGAGGCACGTCTCCACGACGGGTCGTGAGGGTCGCCCGTCCATCGGTGTCGATGCTACAGCGCCTTGCGCCCTCCGGGACCGCCGGGTACAGTCGCCGCGCTTGACCGAGGGACAGCTCGCCCGGCGTATCGGCCTCTTCGACGCCACCATGATCGTGATGGGCGGCATCGTGGGGTCGGGGATCTTCATGAACCCGTCGGTGGTGGCCAGGCAGGTGCACACGCCCGCCCTGATCCTCGCGGCCTGGGGCATCGGCGGCCTGATCGCGCTGGCGGGCGCGTTCGTCTACGCGGAGCTGGCCGCCTTGCGGCCCGCCGTGGGCGGGCAGTATGCGTACCTGCGGGAGGCCTTCGGTCCGCTCGTGGCCTTCCTCTATGGCTGGGGCCTGCTGCTCGTCATCCAGAGCGGCGGGATGGCGGCCGTGGCCGTGACCTTCGCCCATTACGCCCGGGAGCTGGTGGCGATCCCGATCGGCGCGGGCGGGATCGCCACCGCGGTCCTCCTGGCCCTCACCTTCGTCAACTGCCTGGGCGTGCGCGCCGGCGCCACGGTGCAGAGCGTGCTGATGGTGATCAAGATCGGCGCGATCGTGGGCCTGATCGTGACGGGGCTCTTCTTCGCGCCCGACGCTCCTGCTTCGAGCGGTGAACCGCCGGCAAGCGCTGGCCTCGTACCGGCCATGTTCGCCGCGCTCGTCCCCGTCCTCTTCGCGTACGGCGGGTGGCAGACCTCGAGCTTCGTGGCGGGGGAGCTGAAGCGGCCCGAGCGCGATCTCCCGCGCGGCCTGCTCCTGGGCGTGCTCGGCGTCGTGGTCCTCTACCTGTCGGTGAACGCCGTCTGCCTGGGTGTCCTGGGACCGGCGGCGCTGGCCGCCACGACGACGCCGGCCTCGGAGGTGATGCGGCGGGCGCTGGGGGAGGCGGGGGCGCGCGCCATCGCGGTGGGCATCGCGGTGTCCACGCTCGGCTTCCTGAGCCAGAGCATGCTCACGGCCCCGCGCGTCTACTACGCGATGGCGAAGGACGGCCTCTTCTTCCCGGCCGTGGCCCGCGTCCATCCGGCGACGCGTGTCCCGATGGCGGCCATCGCCTTGCAGGGGATACTGGCGGTGGTGATCGCGCTCTCGGGACGGTACGAGCAGATCCTGAACTACGTCGTGTCCGTGGACTTCATCGGCTTCGGCCTCACGGGGGCGGCGCTGTTCGTGTTCCGCCGGCGGGGCGAGCGCGCGGCGTCGTTCCGGACGCCCGGCCATCCGTTCACCACGGGCTTCTTCGTCCTGGCCTCCTTCCTGGTGGTCGTCAACACCGTCTGGCGCTATCCCGAGAACACGCTCATCGGCCTGGCCATCCTGGCCGCGGGCGTCCCGGCGTATCTGCTCTGGCGCAGAAAGCCGTGACGCGCGCCATGGGCTCGGAGTACATGGAGTGGGCCAAGCTCCATTCCGGCGCCCGCTTCAACCTGGCCTCCAGCGGTGTTGTCGAGTATCCGTTGGCCGACCTGCCCGTGAGAATCGAGGACCTGGTGCTCAGCGGCCCGGGCGCGTACGGATGGCCGCCGCTCTTGCGACGACTGGCCGCCAAGTGCGGGGTGTCCCCCGACAACGTGGTGGCCGCGATGGGAACGTCGATGGCCAACCACCTCGCGCTGGCCGCCCTGGCGGGTCCGGGCGACGAGGTCCTGATCGAGCGTCCGGCGTACGACCCCATGGTTTCCGTCGCACGCTACCTGGGCGCGGAGGTGCGCCGCTTCGACCGCAGGGCCGAGGACGGCTTCGCGGTGCGCCCCGACGAGGTCGCCCGGGCGATCACGTCGCGCACGAAGGCGATCGTCCTGACCAACCTGCACAACCCCTCGAGCGCGCTCGTCGACACGGCGACGCTTCGCCAGGTCGGCGCGATCGCGCGGGACGTGGGGGCGCGGGTGCTGGTGGACGAGGTCTATCTGGACTCGCTGTTCGAGAACGCGCCGTCCTCGTCCTTCCACCTCGACAACGGCTGCTTCGTCGTCACGAGCAGCCTGACCAAGGCCTACGGTCTGAGCGGGCTGCGCTGCGGCTGGGTGCTGGCCGACCCCGATCTGGCGCGCCGGATGTGGCGGATCGACGACCTGTTCGCCGCCAACCCTCCCCACGTGGCGGAGCAGCTCAGCGCGATCGCGCTCGACCACTTGCCGGCCATCGCAGCGCGCGCCAAGGCATTGCTCGAGGAGAACCGGCGGATCGTGAACGATTTCTACCAGTCGAGAACCGATCTGGACTGGGACCGCCTGGAGCATGGGATGACCACGTTTCCGCGCCTGGCACGCGGAAACGTGGATGAACTCTGCAGCCGCCTCCGCGAGCGCTACGAGACGACCGTCGTGCCCGGGCGGTTCTTCGAGATGCCCCAGCATTTCCGCGTTGCCGTGGGCTGCCCCACTGAGACCCTCCGCGAAGGCGTGAAGCGCCTGGCTGCAGTCCTGGCCGAGGCCGGTTGACCCTGACTCGTTCCGCTACTGCTTGCTGACCTTGAAGGTCCCGTGCGCCCCGCTGCTGGCCGTCCATTGCCCGTCCAGGATGGTCGCCGAGAGGGGCGCGACGAGGGTCACCAGGGTCGAGGTGCAGTCGCGGCCCGTGACCGTGACCTCTGTCCCGGCGACTCCCCAGTTGCCGTTGACCGCGCAGTACCTGCCCGAGCCCTCGAAGGGCGCGGTGGAGTCGGAGTTCAGGACGAGCGTCATGGACTCTGCTCCCAGGGTGCCGTTCACCGTCCCCGTCCATCGGCCCACGAGCGCGGGATCGACCGGCCCCAGGGGAGCGGGAGTCGCGGACGGCGGAGCCTGGGGAGTCTGGGTGGGCGCGGCCGCTCCGCCCCCGCCGCACGCCGCCTGCAGGAGGATCAGGGAAGCCGCCGCGACCGCCGCCGATATGTTCTTCATGTGCACCTCGCGGTCGCACGATAGGCGGGCCGCGGGCGCCGGGTCTCAGGGGCGCCCCAGGGTTTCTTCAGGGATTCGTCAGGGGTCGACGCCGTCGCGGGAAACGGCGGTCTGCGTGCTGGCGGCGGAAGGAAGGATCCGGAACGTGAGGCCCACGGTGCCGACGCGGATCCGGTCGCCGTCCGCCAGTGGCTGGGGAGCGACGACCGGCTGGTCGTTGAGCAGCGTGCCGTTCTTGCTCCCCAGGTCCTCGACGGTCGCCTGACTCTCCGTGATGACGATGCGCGCATGGCGGCGGGAGACGCTGGGGGAGTCGAGCACGACGGAGGACTCGGCGTCCCGGCCCAGGACGTGCTCGCCTGCGGCGAGCGTGGCCCGGCCGCCCTTCCAGATGAGCCGGTAGACCGTGCCCGCCGCGCCAGCCTCCGCCGTCGCACCCGGTGGGCCCTGGAACGCGTAGCCGAAGCCGTGGACCGTGCGGACGTAACGCGGCCGGCGCGGGTCGTCTCCGAGGGCCGCGCGGATCTCGCCCACGATGTTGGCCAAGTTGGCCTCCACGACGTAGGTCTCGGGCCAGAGCCGGTCCTGGAGATCCTCTTTCGAGAGCGCCCGGGGCCGGTCCTCCACCAGGATGGTCAGGAGGCGATACGCCTTCGGCGACAAGTGGACCGGCCGGCCTCTGCGGAGCAGCTCGCGGGTCGCCAGGTCGAGAACGAAATCGCCGAAACGGACCTGCGTCACTTCAGCCCTTCGGCAACGTAGAGGGTCCCGAGCGTCTGCCGGTACGTATAGCAGTAGGACCGGCCGTCGGGGGTGAGCGCGATCCTCTCGATCCACTCCACTCCCGCCGGGTCCGGTGGCGTCAGTCTCTTGAACAGCTCGCGCCGTCCGGTCGCGATCTCGACGCGATAGACGTCGGCGGCGGTCTCCGGCGTCGATTCGCCGCGATGAGCGACATACAGGGCCCGGCCGTCGGCGCTCCACTGGAGCGGCTCGTCGCCCGCGCCCACGGCCGGGAGAGGGCGCGGGTCTGCACCGTCGACCGCGAGGAGCGACCAACGGCCGCCGGGCCGCTCGACCGCCAGCAGGGCCTTCCCGTCCGGTGTGGTCGAGGCATGCGGCGGGAGGATGAACCCTTCTTGCGTGATGGCGCGCAGGGCACCGTTCTCGATGTCCTGGACGTAGATGCGGTCCGGATGGCCCGCCTCGTTGCCTGATAGCGCGAGGTGGTTTCCGTCCAGCCATGCCGCCGTCTTGAGACGGACGATGGAGCCCCGCGGCAGCTCGCGAGAGGCGCCCGCGCGGGTGGGGAGGAGGAACCATCGGTTCGACTCCGCGGGCACGGCCAGCACCCATGTCCCCTCCGGTGAGAGCGCCCGTGGAATGCCTTCTCCCAGGCGGACCGCGGGCGCGCCGTCCGAGCCGCGAACGTAGACGGCAGGCTGGTCGAGCGGCCCGTCGCCGAACAGGATCGTCTTGCCGTCGGACGAGAGGGCCTCGACCCACGAATAGTCGAGCCATCCCAGCTCAGTCTCGTTCGCCGCCCCCGGCGGCTGGCACCGCATCCCGGCCCGGCGGTGTCTGGCCGTCAGCAGCACCCGGCCGTCCGCGGAGATGTCGTGCAGGAACAGCTCGACGGGAGTCCTGGCCACGAGCCTCTCCCGGCCCGAAAGAGAGACCGCCCATATCGCGGGCGGCTCGCGTGTGCCCGCGCGTGAGGCGGTGAACCAGACCTCGTCTCCTTCCGGAGCCCAGGCGATGCCCCGCAGCCACGCCCATCCCTTTGCCGGGATGGTCCGGGCGCCCGACCCATCGATGACCATGACATCCGCGCGCCCGGAGACGAACATCCCGGACAGGGCGATCCGGTCCCCATTCGGCGACACGCGGACGTTCCAGATCGGGGACTCCGATTCGTACACCGGGGTTCCGATGGGGAACTCGACGACGAACTTCGAAGGCCCGAGCCGCCTCACGACGGCGATGTCCGATCCACCGGGTGCCCAGTCGGCGTGGTGGACCCGCTCCAGCAGCTCCCGCGGCGCCCCGCCGGCGAGCGGGGCCCGGGCGAGGATGCCGTTCGCCTGGTCGAGGATCAGCGCCATCTCCCCCGAGCGCGAGATGGAGACCACCGTGGCGGCTTCGCCGACCACGCGCGACTCGTAGCTCCCCTGACGCGTGGAGAAGACCTGGCGGGGCCCGCCCTCCCAGCTCGCGGTGTAGACGATCGTCTGGCTGGCGGGATCGAAGCGTGCGTCGGTCACGTATCCACGCCGGAAGGTGACCTGATCGAAAGAGGGCGCGGCGGGGCGGGAGGCCTCTCGGCTCCACAGCCATGCGAACGCGGCGCCGGCCAGGGTGGCGCCGATCACGCCGCCCCAGACCATGGACCGGCTGCGCCGACGCGCCGCCATTCGCCTGGGTACGCCGGCCTCCGATCCGCCCTCGCCGATCCACCTGAGCTCGGCGGCCAGGTCGCGGGCCGACTGCCAGCGGTGGTCGGGGTCCTTGGCGAGGCACCGCTGCACCGCGCGCTCCAGGGCGGGCGGCGTCATCGGCTGAAGCGTCGCCAGGGGCGGAGGCTCGGAGGAGAGGATGGCGGCGATGAGGCTGGCTCGGCTCTTCCCCACGAACGGCCGGCGGCCCGTCGCCATCTCGTAGAGGACCGCGCCCAGCGCGAAGATGTCCGTCCGGGAGTCGGCCTCGCTTCCCTCGAGCTGCTCCGGCGCCATGTACGCCACCGTCCCCAGCAGCGTCCCCTCCTCGGTCAAGTGCACGCTCTGCGTCGTGGTCTCGCGGGCCGCATCGCCGTCGGCCTGGGTGAGCTTGGCCAGGCCGAAGTCCAGGAGCTTCACGCCCTGCCGCGTCAGCATCACGTTGCTCGGCTTGAGGTCGCGGTGGATCACCCGCTCGCGGTGCGCCACGGAGAGGGCCTCGGCGATCTGCACCGCGCACCGCAGGGCCTCGTCGATTGGAAGCGGGCCCTCCTCGAGGCGCTCCGCCAGCGTCGTGCCTTCGAGGTACTCCATGACGAGGAAGGCCACGCCGTCCTGCTCGCCGACGTCGTGGAGGGTGCAGATGTGGGGATGGCTGAGCCGGGAGATGGCCCGTGCCTCGCGCTGGAAGCGCTCGAGACGGCCGGGCGGCGCGTCGGGCGAGGGGGAGGAAAGGACCTTGATGGCCACCTCGCGGTCGAGCCGGGTGTCCCGCGCGCGGTAGACCTCGCCCATGCCTCCCGCGCCCAGGGGCGTGAGGACCTCGTAGGGCCCGAAACGTGCCCCGGCCGCAAATGGCATGAAGGGGGGGCGATTATACGGCGGTGCTGCGGGCGCTATTCGACCGTGAAGCGCGTCAGCTCGACGGGCAGGATCGGGCCGAAGCGCTGGCCGAAGATGCCGTGCAGCGAGCCGTCCTGCAAGTAGCTGGCCCAGACCACCACGAAGCTGCCGACGGGGTCCGCCCCCACGGAAACCCAGGCCTGCCTGTTCGGGGTGTAGGTGTTGACGCGGAATTCGGGGCCCAGCGGTGCCCCCGCGCTGTCGAATCGCTGCCCGAAGATGCCGCCTTGAGAGCCGTCCTGGGCGTCGCTTCCCCAGACGACCACGAAGTTGCCGCTGGCGTCCGACGCCAGGGCGGGAGCGGCGTAGTTCCGGCCCTGGACGCCGGTGGTGAAGGTGTTGACCCGGAACTCGCCGCCGACGGGAACGCCGGAGCTCGCGAAGCGCTGGCCGAAGACCCCGGTGTCCGAGCCGTCGGCGCTACCCCAGACCACCACGAAGTTGCCGACGGCGTCCGACGCCACTTGCGGATAGTACTGATTGCCCGGCAGCGCGGTGTTCACGCGGAACTCGGCGCTGAGGGGGGACCCGGATGCGGCAAAACGGCGCCCGAAGACGCCGAGGCTGCTGGCGTCGTCATTCCTTCGCCAGACCACGACGAAGTCGCCGGCCGCGTTCGAGGCCACCACGGGACCGAACGCGCCGAGTCCCGACGTGTTGATCTTGAACTCGCCGCCGAGCGGGACGCCCGAGGCTGCGAACCGCTGTCCCCACACGTTCTCGGGGAAGCTGGTCATCCAGACGACGACGAAGTTCCCCGAAGAGTCCGTGGCGACGGTCGACAGCCCCTGGTGGCTCGGGGTGGACGTACTCACCCGGAACTCCGGGCCGAGGGGGGCGCCGGCGCTCGAGTAGCGCTGGGCGAACACGCCGAATCCGTCGCCGTCCTGCCCGTAGCTGCTCCACGTGACGACGGTGTTGCCGGAGGGGTCGACGGCCACCGACGGGCCGGCATGGGCCTGGAAGCCGGTCGTGTATGTGTTGACGCGGAACTCCGAGCCGAGGGGAGCGCCGGAGGCCGAAAAGCGCTGACCGAAGCCTCCGTAGCTCGAGCCGTCCTGGTCTTCGCTCTGCCAGACGACGACGAAATCTCCGGATCCTCCGGTGAGGGCTACGGCAGGGTAGCGTTGGTCGCTCGTCGTGTACGTGTTGACGCGGAACTCGGGGCCGAGCGGGTTGCCCTGCGCGGCCGCGCGACGTGGCGCCAGTGAAAGAGCGATCAGGACAGCAATGAGCAGATTCCGCATGGACGACTCCGCCATCATTTCGACGTTGAGCGCATCACCTTGATGGGACGGCTTGCACGCAAGCAAGTCCCATTCCACGGACGCCCCTGCTGGAACTCAGTGATTCCACAGCCATCGATCATGCGACCGGCAATATTGGGTTGCGCACTTTTTGTTCGGCGTCAATTCTTGTCGGTCACCGGTATCATGCGCGCATGTTGCTGAGGGCTCTTTCGACGCTCGCGGTCGTCGCCGTGCCCTGGTCAGGAGCAGCGGCACGGGGTGGGGGCGATGCGCTCGAGGCGCAGGTCGACACGATCATGGCCGGATGGGCGAAGCCGGACTCGCCCGGGTGCGCCGTCGGCGTGGTGAGGGACGGCGCGCTCGCCCTGGCCAAGGGCTACGGGCAGGCCGACCTGGAGCGGGGCGTGCCGATCGGACCGGCATCCGTCTTCGACATCGCCTCGACCTCGAAGCAGTTCACGGCCGCGGTCATCGCGCTCCTGGCGCAGGAAGGGAAGCTCTCGCTCGACGACGACGTGTGGCGGTTCGTCCCCGAGCTGCCGCGTTACCAGGCGACGATCACCATCCGCCATCTGCTGAACCACACCAGTGGGCTGCGCGACTACACGGACCTCATGGCGCTGGCCGGCTGGCAGATGGAGGACTTCACGACCGCGGGGCAGGCGCTGGCCACGATCGTCCGACAGAAGGAGCTGAACTTCCCGCCGGGCGCGCAGTACCTGTATTCGAACTCCGGCTTCTTCCTCCTGTCCGTGATCGCCTCGCGCGCCGGAGGCAAGCCGTTCCCCGACCTGGCGCGCGAGCGGATCTTCGAGCCGCTGGGCATGTCGTCCACGCACTTCCACGCCGACCACGGCCTGCTGGTGAAGAACCGCGCCGTCGGCTACGCGCCGCGCGGCGACGGCTGGGCCATCTCCATGTCGGATTGGGAGCAGACCGGGGACGGCTCGGTGCTGACGACCGTCGAGGATCTCGCGCGATGGGTCCGCAACTTCGACGACCCGAAAGTCGGCGGCACCGCTCTCGTGGAGGAGCTGCAGCGGAAGGGAAGGCTCACGACCGGCGAAGAGATCGACTACGCGGAGGGCCTGCGGCACGTGGCCTACCGCGGTCTGGCGACCGTGGGACACAGCGGTTCATGGGCCGGCTACCGCTCGAGCCTGTTGCGGTTCCCTTCGGAGAAGACGGCGGTGATCGTGCTGTGCAACGCGGAGACGGCCGAGGCCGGCACGATCGCCAGGAAGGTCGCCGACGTCGCCCTGGACGGGCGCCTCGGTCCCGCGCCCGCTCCGTCGCCCACTCCTGCCCCGTCACCGGCCGGGAAGACCGGGCGCGTGGGTGCAGCCGACCTGGCGTCGCTCCCCGGGCGCTATCGCTCCGGCGAGCTGGGCACGGACCTGGAGGTGGCGGCCGTGGAGGACCGTCTGGTGCTGCGCATCCGGGACCGGGATTCGACGCTGACGCCGACGGGCAACGACGCGTTCACCGCCGAAGATCCGCTTCCCTTGACCGTTGTGCCCATCCGCGACGCGGGCAAGACGGTCACGGGCCTCACGCTGACCTGTGGATGCGACGGCTTCCGGACGCTGCGCCTGGTCCGGGCCCCCTAGGGCGGCAACTGCGCTATCCTGGGCGGCCGTCGGCATGAGCCTGCGCGCCCTCGCGTTCGTCGCACCGCTCCTCCTCCCGCTGGCCGGGGCACCGGCCGCGGCGCAGGCGCGCGTGACCTACCTGGCCAACGAAGGCGTGTGGATCGAGGGCGGCGCCTGCGACGTCCTGATCGACGCGCTGGTGCGGGACAGCCTCGGCGATTACGCCCGACACGATCCGGACGTCCAGGAGAGCCTCGAGACCGGCCGGCCGCCGTTCGACGGCGTGCGGCTGGTCCTGGCGACGCACTACCACCTCGACCACTGGGACGCGGGCGCGATCGCCCGGTTCCTGACCAATCGACCTTCCGCGGTGTTTGCCGCCGCGCCACAGGCGGGGGCGATGCTGCCCAGCGCGCTGAAGCCGCGGGTGAGGCCGCTCTGGCCGCCGCTGGGGAAGGCGTCCGTCCGCCTCGTCGAGGGCGGCACGGTCCTCGACGCGATCCCGCTCGATCACGGGATGCCCGTCGAGAACCTCGCCTACCGGCTCGAGTGCGGCGGCCGGGTGCTGTTCCACCTCGGCGACTCGAAGCCCTCGGAGGTGAACTTCGCGAAGCTCACGGCCGCCGGAACGGCCGACGTGGCGCTCGTCCCGCACTGGTGGCTGACGGACGACGCCGGCCTGGTGTTCCTTCGCGACCGCTGGAAGCCGCGCCACGTCGTCGCCTTCCACCTGGGGGCGAGCGACGCGGCCGCGGCCGCGACCATCCAGGCGCGGATGCCACAGGCGTGGGTCTGCACGCGGCGCGGCGAATCACGCACGTATTAACGGAGGCAGAGATGAACAGGATCAACTACGGTCGCGTGCTCCTGGGCGGGGTCCTGGCCGGCGTGCTGCTGTTCATGGCCGACGGCTTCATCCACAGCAAGCTGCTGCACGAGCACTGGATGGCCGCCATGAAGGCCGCGGGCCGCAGCGTGGAGGCCGAGGAGCACGGCAGCGACATGCTCTACTTCGCGGCCTTCGAGCTGCTGCGCGGCGTGGCCATCGCCTGGATCTACGCGGTGATGCGGGCCCAGTGCGGCCCCGGTCCGAAGACCGCGATCTGCGCCACCCTCGCCGTGTGGGCGATCATGTTCCCGATCTTCTTCCTCCAGGAGGTTCCGCTCGGCTTCTACAGCACGACGCTTTTGACGCTGTGGTCGCTTTACGAGATCGTCCCGAGCGTGCTCGCGGGGCTCGTGGCGGGAGCCCTCTACAAGCCGGCGGCCTGATGGAGCGTCGTCGGCTCTGCCGCGGCCTGCTCGCGGCCAGCGTGATCTTGTACCTCGCGAGCCTGACGCAGGACGGCTTCTGTCTACTGACGGGGGGATCCGAGCGGTGCGACAACTACGGCATCTTCGTAGTCGGTCTTGGCTGGATCGAGACCCTGTTCATCGGCGACGTCGGCCCGTTCGTCGCCCTCTCGTGGTTCGCCAACCCTTGCCTCATCTTCGCGTGGCCGTTCCTGCTCGGCTCGGGGCGGCGCGTCGCGATGGTCCTCGCCGGCCTCGCGACGGGGCTGAGCCTCGCCTTTCTCGCGGGCCGGGCCGTGCAGATCTCGGAGGGGGGCGGACCTTCCCCGATCACGTCTTATGGCGCCGGATACTGGCTCTGGCTCGCAAGCACGGTCGTTGCGCTCGTCAGCGCGTTGCTCACGCCCGCGGTCAGGCCCGCACGCGCCTGAGGCTGCGCAGGTTGTCCGCCTTGTTGAGGTGCCGGTAGGCGTTGTCGATCATGGTCGGGATCTTCTTCCCGACCAGCCACACCACGACGACGAGCTGCGCGATGATCGACAGCGGCAGCGTGAGCGCGAAGAACCGGAAGAAGATCTCCTGGAAGGCGGACCAGCGGAAGGCCTGGGCCATGACGGCTTCCACCGCCTTGGCCAGCAGGAAGGCGGCGCCGAAGAAGGCCAGGAACGTGTTGGCGCCCATGAACCGCTCGAGGGCGCCGATCGCGTCGTGGCCGGCGGCGGCGAGGGTGGTGGCCGCCCTATCGTCGCGCTCGAAGCGCAGTAGATCCTCCTCGGCGTGGACCTCGATACTCCGGACGCGGAGCCGTTCGCGCGCGGCGCCGGGTGGGAGCTGGGCCGCGAGGTCCTCCGCCAGGCGCGTGTCCACGCCCCAGCCCGCGATGCGCGGCCGCTCGCATCGCGCGACCCCGCCGGCCATCGCCACGTCCACGAGGTAGAGGCCGTTCAGGTTGCGGCGGTTCGGCTCCACCGCGTCCTTCAACGCGAGCCAGTGCTCCGCCTCGGCGCCCGGCCGCTTCACGCGGAAAAGCTGCGCGTAGTGGTACTCGCCGAGATCGCGCGGCTCCGCGAGGCGCGTCCCGCCCTGCATCAGGTGCCACCAGTAATCGAGGATCCTCAGCGCCTGGCCGAGCGGCTCGGGGTAGACGCGGTCGGCGGTGTCCTGCGGCGTGTGGATCTTGCCCCCGAAGACGAGCGGCGAGGCCTTGCCCGGGAGCAGCGCGACGAGCGCGGCGGCCGGGATGCGGCGCTTGCCCTGGCGGTGGCAGCCCAGCCAGCGCGGGCAGCCGAGCAGGTTCCCCAGGCGGTCGCGGAAGCTCCGGGTCACCTCGAGGAAGCTGATGTGGTCGGTGGTCCCGCCGGCGATGAAGGTGTTGTACTTGATGCCGTGCAGGTGCGCGCCCTCCTGCAGGAGCAGGTTGAGCTGCTCGTAGCCGGGGTGGGGGAAGAACGCGCCCACGAAGCTGGCGCCGAGGGAGGTCTCCGGGATGTACATGCGGCCCTCGCCGACCGAATCGACCGCCACCACGGACTTCACGAGCGCCAGCTCCGCCGCGGAGAGGCTGGCCACGTACTCGCGCGAGCCGGAGACGCCGAAGCGGAAGCCGGCCAGCGGGGCCAGGGCCAGCCCGAGGGCCGTCATCGCGTAGAGGCCGTGGGACAGCGCGACGTTGGCCAGGCCCAGGGAGACGCCGAGCACGACCTGCGAGGCGAAGCCGATGAGGCCGCACTCCTCGGATCCGGCCAGGATGTAGACGTGGGTCAGGGCGGGACGCCGCGCCGCGCGGAGGTCCTCCAGCAGGTACTGCTTGACGATCTCCTCGCCCGTCGTGTTGTCGTCCGCGCCCGGCCCGCGCCACGTGTCGTAGTGCGCCACCAGGATGAGCCGCTCCGGCGCGTCGCCGGGCACGGTGAAGACGTAGTTGTAGCCGGTGGTGCGGCGGGCGAGCGTGCGCAGGCGCTGCCGCTCCACGATGACGACCGGCTCCCGCGGCGCCTGGTCCCCGCCTGGCCGCGCCTCCCCGTACGCGACGGACTGGTGGAAGAGCCTCTCCGCCTGGTCGTGCGTGGGAGGCCAGGCCACCTCGAACGCCCGGCCGGCGAAGCGCGCGCACAGCGCGGCGATGAACTCCTCGGCATGGCGCTCGTTGGCGGCATCCCACGACTCGCCCGGGTTCCGCTGCGCGCCCGCGCGTATCGCGCCCAGCAGCTCGGCCACGCGCTCGTCGACCGTGCGGTCCGGCGTGCGCTCGCTGCGATGGAGCCAGTCCTCGACGCGGCCCTTCACGGTCGAGGAGTCTAGCCGAGCAACGGTGTTGTCAGTAGGGGTTCAGGAACCGGTCCCAGTCGCAGGGACCCGCGTCGGCGTCTTCGAGGCTGCAGCCCGCGGCGTCGAGGACGGTGACGGCGCCTTTCCACGGCGCGTCGCCGGCCAGCAACCCGGAGTGGCCGGGCACCGAGGAGACGAGGGCCTTCATGCCGGTCCCGTGGTGGTGCTGCAACAGCCAGAGCGCGACCGCGGCTCCATTCCCCTGCCCGGCCACCACGAGCTTCGGCCAATCGGGCTCGCAGGCCTCGGCGTCCCGGCAGAGGAGGAACTGACCGGATCCCTGCTTCTCCGCCTTCAGGTACTGCAGCACCGCGACCAGGCGGTGCATGACCGCGTTCTTCACCTGCGGGTAGCGCGCCTGCGGATAGTCCTCCGACCAGAAGAAGGGGACGCCGCCCAGGTCGCCATCGACCACCTGTCGAAGGGCATGACCGTAACAGTCCGGCTGCTGCCCGCAGAGATCGTCGAACCCCTTGCCCGTCAGCGGCGAGTCGAGGCCGAGGACGTGGTACCCGTGGGCCGCGGCCAGGGTCATGAAGGGCTTGTAGCGGCCCATGGACGACCCCGGGAAGAGGATGAGGAGCCGGCCGTTCTGCGGCGCGGTGGGCGTGTAGATGTAGTTCTCCCCGGACGCCGCGACGACGTCCTTCCCGGCGAGGAAGGTCTGCGTCTTGACCACGAGATCCGGCGGCCCCGCCATCGCGCCCGCCGCCACCGCGAGCGTTGCCGCCACAACCGCCCCGCTCGTCCGCGGGCGCATCATCAAGGCCATAGGGAGCCTCCGCTGCCGCGCCGAGGATACCGCGATGACGGCGGCCCGCGGTTGTGATATTCCGGGCCTGAGGACAAGGCATCGTGACGCAGCACAAGCTGGCGATCCTGGTCGGGGGAGGGCCGGCCCCCGGCATCAACAGCGTCATCGGCGCCGCCGTCATCCGCGCGCGGCTGCAGGACGTCGAGGTCCTCGGGATCCGTGACGGCTTCGAGTGGATCATGAAAGGGGACATCGACCACGTCGTCCCCCTGGACATCCCCGACGTCAGCCGGATCCACTTCCGCGGCGGGTCGCACATCGGCATCTCTCGAGCCAACCCCACGGCCCATCCCGAGCACCTCGAGAACGCCCTCATGGCCCTGCTGCGCCTGGGGGTGACGCAGCTCATCACCATCGGCGGTGACGACACCGCCTTCTCCGCGATGAAGCTCGAGGAGAAGGCCGCGGGGCGGCTGCAGGTCGTGCACGTGCCCAAGACCATCGACAACGATCTCGACCTGCCCGCCCACGTGGACACCTTCGGCTACCAGACCGCGCGCCACCTCGGCGTGGACATCGTGAAGAACCTGATGGTGGATGCGCGCACGACGTCGCGCTGGTACTACGTGATCGCCATGGGCCGGAAGGCGGGGCACCTGGCCCTGGGCATCGGCAAGGCGGTGGGGGCCACCATCACCCTCATCCCCGAGGAGTTCGCGGGCCCGAAGGTGCGCCTCAAGCCCTTCGTGGATACCCTGGCCGGCGCCATCATCAAGCGCCTGGCCGACGGCCGCCGGGACGGGGTGGCCGTCATCGCCGAGGGGCTCGTGCTGCGCATCGACCCGCAGGACCTGGCCCGGCTCGACGAGGTGGAGCGCGACGCCCACGGCCACATCCGCATCGACGAGATCAACCTCGGCGAGCTGCTGAAGGAGCTGGTGCGGCAGCGCCTCAAGGAGCTGGGCATCAAGACCACCATCGTGGCCAAGAACATCGGCTACGAGCTGCGCTGCGCGGATCCCATCCCGTTCGACATGGAGTACACGCGCGACCTGGGCTATTGCGCGGCCAAGCACCTGTTCTCGGGCGGCAACGCCGACATGGTGTCGCTCGAGGGCGGCCACTTCGTGGCCATCCCGTTCCGCCAGCTGCTCGACGCCGAGACGGGCCGCACCAAGGTCCGCATGGTGGACGTGCGCTCCACCCGCTACGCCATCGCCCGGCGGTACATGATCCGGCTCCGCCGCGACGACTTCGAAAACCCCCACGAGCTGGCCAGGCTCGCCGCCACCTGCGGCGTCTCGCCGGAGGAGTTCCGCCGCGAGTTCGCCTACCTGGTGGAGGACGAGCCGCCGGCCCTGGTGCTGGAGGACGTGCCGGCGGAAAAGCCGGCGGAAGCGCCGCCGCGTCCGGCGGCCCGTCGGGCCCGGCGGCCGCGCCGGCCACGGCGCGCCTGACGGCCAGGGGGTTCCGCGGGCCAGGTCCGTTCAGGACGAGGCGAGGTGCCTCAGCTTGTCGGGATTCCGCACCACGTAGATCGCCCTGACCACGTCGCCTTCGATCTCGAAGGCATTGGTCTGCACCAACCCGCCCGGCCCGCCGATGATGAGCCCCGGCAGGCCGTTGATCGTGTCGAAGCGCACGGTCGTGTCGTCCGTCCATCCCTTGCGGACGACGCCCGCCAGGAACGCCGCCACGCGCTCGGCACCCTCGATGACGTTGAGCGCCGCGGCGACCTTGCCGCCGCCGTCGGTCACGAGCCTTGCGTCGCTGGCCAGGAGGCGCGTCAGCGTGGCCACCTCGCCGGATCGTGACGCGGCGATGAAGGCGGACAAGAGGGCGGCGTGCTTCGCGTCAATCGATCTGGACCCCGCCCGCGTTGGCATCGCCGCGGTGGGCCGCGCCTCCCGCACATGGGCCCGCGCGCGGCTCGCCAGCCGGCGGCACGCGGCCTCGTGCCGGCCCAGCGTGTCGGCCACCTGCGTGAACGAGTAATCGAACACGTCGTGCAGCAGGAACGCCGCGCGCTCGAGGGGCGACAGCCGGTCCAGCGCCAGGAGCAGCGCCACGGACAGGTCCTCGGCCATCTCGGCCTGCGTGTCGGGCGCCAGGGCCGCGGTGTCGACGACGGGATCGGGCAGCCACGGCCCCACGTAGTCCTCCCGCCGTACGCGCGCCGACTTCAGCACGTCCAGACAGATCCTCGTCGTCGTGGTGATCAGGAACGCCCTGGGGTCCGCGACCTTCTCGCGATCGGCATTGTGCCAGCGCAGATACGCTTCCTGCACGGCGTCCTCGGCCTCCGCCATCGAGCCCAACATGCGATAGGCCAGCCCGAGAAGGCGCCGCCGGTGCGGCTCGAAGGTCGCGGACGGATCGGGCGTCATGCGCGTTGTGCGAGTCCAGCGGCGCGGTCGAACTTGACCGGCGCGCCGCCCACGACGATGCGCGTGCAGGCCTGGCCGTGCCCCATGGCGTACTTGACCGTGGGATAGATCCGCGCCGCCACCATCGCGAAGGCGAGGCTGATCACCGCCCTCGGCCCCCATCGTTTGACGATCTCTTCACGATAACGGTCCGCCGACGGATCGCGGTCGATCGTGGCGCGCGTGAACCGCCAGGCCAGCGCGACGTCGTCAGGCATCGCGGCGGGATCCTCGGTCAGGATGGCGCGGAGGACCTTCGGATCGATGCCCGCTCGCTCGGCCATCGACACGCCCAGCTGGGTGCACGGGCCGCAGTCCTCGTGGCGGACCGCGGTGATCCCCGCCGCCGTCCATGCCGCCGCGGGCACGTCCTTCCGGTACTTCCCGATCGCCGCCGCGCGCGAGAACATCCAGGCCGCGCGCGGGCTGGCCTCGATGATCTCGCGCACGTAGCTGGCGTCGTAGTCCCACTGCCGCTCGAAGGCTGCGATCCCCTGCTTCATCAGCCACTTCACCATGACGCCCTCCCTTCTAACGGTAGGACGAGATGGCTCGGACGGATGTGACATGGGGCCACCGTGGCTTCTCGCCGGAGAAGCTCCGTCGGGAGTTCGCCGAACCTGCTAGGGGGCCTGGCTCTCGCCGGGGGTCTGGCCGCCGGCCTGGCCGGCGAACCGCTGGCGCGACCGCTCCCGCGCCTTCTCCTCGAACTCTGATACCCGTCAGGGAACGGCGGGTTCCAGCCCCGGAACCGCCCGCGAATCGGCGTCCGCCGGGACCACGGCCGTACGCGTCTTGGCCACCAGGAGGTAGATCGCCGGCACCACGAACAGGGTGAAGACGGTGCCGATGATCATGCCCGTCACGAGCATGATGCCGATGCTGTTGCGGGCGCCGGCGCCGGGCCCCGTGGCCAGCACGAGCGGGAAGTGGCCGACGACGGTGGCCGCGGTAGTCATCAGGATCGGCCGGAGGCGCGTCCCCGCCGCCTCGACGATGGCGTGCAGCTTGTCCGCCCCCGTCTCCTGCAGGTGGTTGGCGAACTCCACGATCAGGATGCCGTTCTTCGACACCAGGCCCACGAGCGTGATGAGCCCGACCTGGCTGTAGATGTTGAGCGTGGTCAG
>Ga0075428_100001677_pt1 | contig 23594 bp, 23 predicted proteins | sample RhiMetdeltSRZDD2_FD_75291 | JGI IMG/M metagenome (GOLD analysis project Ga0075428, IMG submission 75291) | Populus rhizosphere microbial communities from Tennessee, USA - Rhizosphere MetaG P. deltoides SRZDD2 | ecosystem: Host-associated > Plants > Roots > Rhizosphere > Soil | place: USA... | reverse complement strand
CCTTCGCGACCTTCTGTAACCCCCTCCGTTCTCTCTGTTTTCTCCTGTTCGTCATTTCGCCGGCTTTCCTTTGCAGCTGTCGCGACCTTTTGTAAAAGCTCCGGCTCCGTTCCCTCCGTTCCCTCCTGTAAATTCCCCGTCCCCGGTTAGGATTGCCTTTCACCGATCCTCTATCTACGATTCGATAATCCAAAAACGCATTCTCGCGACGATGGCGGGAACAAACGCGCAGATCGTGCATCCAATGCGTTACCGGAAAGCGACCTGCGGGTCACAATGCCAGTTCCAATTTATGAAGTGTTGCCGTTATTTGATTGTTTTGATTGCGCTCAGCGTATTGACCGCAAACGGCGCGGATGTCGGCGTGCGCATTGGCGATTTTTGGTTCAACCCAACCAACATCGTCATCAATCCGCTGGACCGCGTCGTGTGGACAAATACTGTCGTCAACGCCCACGACGTCACGCGGGCAGGTCTTTTCGGAAGCAGCACGCTCAACCTCAACTCGACCTTCGCGTTCACGTTCACCAACACCGGCTACTATCCCTACGTTTGCCAGCGCCACGTCACGACGGGCCGCCCTCAACAAACCGGAACCATCAGCGTCGTGAACATTTCGCTCGCGTCGATAACGACAACGCCGACCAACGCTCAATTCGAAGTCCGCGGCGGGCGCCAAGGGTTGCGCGCGGTCGTCGAAGCGGGCGACGCGCTCACTGCGCTGGCTCCAATCGCGACGAATATTTTTCCCGCGAGCGGCACGCTGCGTTACACGAACAATGCGCCGGCCACCAACCGGTTTTATCGCACACGCGTGATTCCGTGATGCACCTCGTCATCGCCACGCGCAACGCGCACAAAGTCCAGGAAATCCGCGCGATTCTCGGTGGCGCTTTCGAGTGCCTGAATTTGCGCGACTTTCCTTCTGCGCCGGAGGCGATCGAAGACGCTGACACGTTCGAGGGCAACGCCGCAAAAAAGGCCGCGACCCTGGCGAGTTGGCTGAGTTCACAGAATTCAGCCGGCGGCGCTGTGGTCCTGGCGGACGATTCCGGCCTCGAAGTTGATGCGCTCAGCGGCGCGCCGGGCGTTCATTCCGCGCGCTTCGCCGCACTCGACAATCCCAGTTTTGCTTTGGGCAAGAACTCGCCGGACGCCGCGAACAACGAGAAGTTGCTGCGCTTGCTCGCCACCGTCCCTGGAGAAAAGCGCACCGCGCGCTTTCGTTGCGTGTTGGCGCTCGTCGCTGTTTCATCGTCGCAAATCTCGCAACGCGAACTCGCCACAAGGGCGCAGTTTTTCCAGGGCGCCTGCGAAGGTCGCATCGCGTTTGCGCCGAGCGGTCGCGGTGGTTTCGGCTACGATCCACTGTTTATTCCGCTCGGCCACGAACAGTCCTTCGCTGAACTCGGCGAAGACGTGAAGAATCGGCTAAGCCATCGCGCGAAAGCGCTGGAGCAATTGCGCCAGTATTTCGCTTCTACCGAGCGATAGGATCAGCGGAAGTGCGTGACTCGTGAGCCGAAATCGAGGACGTAATTTTTGATTGAAAGAAGCTCGGATTTGCAGCCGTATCTAAAGGTGAGCCCTCAGAACGAGAGCGCGCACCATTATGAGCACCGTTAAGGCACATGCGATCGAAACACCGACAGAGAACAAATCTGTCAAAAAACTCGTCGTCGCTATCCATGGCATCGGAAGCCAGTTCCGCTATGCCACAATTCAGTCGGTGGCGACCAGTTTCAGCATCTATTGCGGAGGCAACGCTCGCCCTCCACTCGGCAGCTTTCACCCGAAGCCGCCGCTCACCGCGGGAATTCTGCCCTTCGAATCGAAGAAAATTCCCGAAGCGCTCAGAGGCCTGGGCTTCGCCGAGGTTTTCTGGGCAGACATACCTCAGCAGGCCGTCGAGAAAAGGGATACCCTCGAAGAAACCAAAGCCTGGGCCAAAACGGTCGTCGCGCGCGTGCGGGCGCTGGACTGCGCTGGTGATCACCGTCCGACTGTCGACTACAAAAAGGCCAGCTCGGTCGTCGCCGAAATGGTTGAAACCATTGGCGTGCTCGAAAGCCTCCTCTTTCTGGCTGATAAATGCGGCCTGGTGAAATTCGACCTCGCGTCGCTCCTGACTGACTATCTTGGAGACGTGCAGATCGTGACCGAATTCGTAGATTACCGCGAAAGAATCCTAAGCGAATTTCACCGCATCATGAAGGAGTTGACCGAAAACCATCCCGACGTTGAAGAGGTTTACATCATCGCCCACAGCGAAGGCACAGTGGTCTCGTTCATCGGTCTGCTGCAAGCCCTTTCGGGGCAGGTCCCTGAAGAGGTTAGATGGAACGTTGGAAAGGTGAGAGGTTATATGACGCTCGGCTCGCCGATCGATAAGCACATCGTCATGTGGCCCGACCTTTGGAAAAACCTCACTGCTCCCCAAACCACGCCGTCGGCCCCCATAAAATGGCGTAACTATTATGACAATGGGGACCCCGTTGGTTATGAGCTGAACACCGCGCGCGATTGGCTGCAGGAGAACAAATGGATCGCCGATCAAAACACGACGTCTAAGGAAGACTACTTCGAGTTCACGAATGCCCATGAGTGCGGGTTCACTCGCTACCCTCTTCCGGGCAAAGCGCACAACGACTATTGGGAAGACCAGGCTGTCTTTGCGCACTTCATTGGTGACGTCATCGAAAAGAAGCCGGTTACCAAACCGCGCACGCGGCAATACGCCTGGGCGATCAGTTGGATTGTCCCTTACGTACTCTGCCTGGCGCTGCTCTTCGGTGGTGTTTATCTGCTCTACAAGGTGACCGGCAAACTCATTGGCGACGGTTCCACGGGATGGGAGATCTTCAGAAACGTTGGCTCCATCGCCACGTTGCTCGGTGGGATGACCGTGATGGCGCGCATGCCGAGGCTCACAAAGTTCTTCCCCTGGCACTTGATCGCAGCGGCAATCTTCGGACTGTCTGTCTGGGCTTTTCAGGCGTGGATCGTACCCACGGTTTCAGCTAACCTCGGCCTCTTTTTCGATCAGCATTTTGGCTGGCCCGGAGAGAAAGCTTTCATTGGAGTCGTTGCGGTGATTGGCCTCATCGCGGCACTGTCTGCCAAATTCATGCCGGGCACCGGCCTCAAACCGCTGATGATTCTTAGTGGATTGATGGTCACAGTTGTGACTTACGCCATCGTAACAGGACCCGGAGTTTCCGATCAACCGTTATGGCCTGTGGTCTTGGCCGGCGCAGGATTTCTTTATCTCTGGTGGCTCGCCGCGTTGCTCTTTGACCTCGTCTTTGTCTGGCATCACTACATCCGCTGGGGCGCCGGGATGACAGCTCTGAAGAAGATACGAAAAGCACATCACAAAGACGCACAGCTCACCAGGCCGCGCGTGACGCAACTCAGGACGGCTCCTGCCGGATAATCACGCGCATGTTTCGCTGGGTGTGATGTGTTCGAGCGTCGGCACGCACCACGTAGGCTTGTGACACGCCAGAGCGTCTGAGGTGTACATTCCGGTGCCTACCGCGAGCACGCGCGCGCCGATGCTTCGCGCGCACGTGATGTCGTGTTGCGTGTCGCCGATCACGAGAACCTCATCACCCTCCAATTTGCGGCCAAGCAATTTGCTGCCACGCTCTCGCGCGATCGCCGCAATTTCGCAACGGTCCTCGCTGTCGTCGGAGAAGCCGCCCGTTCGAAAGTGATGCCACAATTTGTAATGGCTTAACTTGATCTCCGCGCCGCGCCGGATATTGCCGGTGAGCAATCCGAGCAACGGCGGCTCCGCACACCGCTGCAGTTCGCTGATCCACCGCTCCACTCCCGGAAGAACGCGTCCTGAGATTTCGGCGATCATCGTGCGCAGCCGCGCCGCATACGCAGCAAAGAATCTGTCCAGGTTCTCGCGCGTGGTTGCAACGCCGTGCCGCTCAAACATCTCGCGCAGGATCGCAGGGTCGGTGCGGCCCGCGAAGTGCAAGTCCTTCGTGCCGTTCGGCAGGTTAAAATGGGTGCGCGCGATCTCGGCAAACGCCTTTTCCCCGGCCCCGCCGCTTTGAATGAGCGTGCCGTCGATGTCGAACAAGACGAGCCGGACCATGAAGAGTGACCGCCAAAAGAGCGCTAATACTTTTTCGTGAACTTTTTCCGCGGGTCGCCTTCGTCCGCAGGCGGCGGAGTGGCGGCTGGCGGCGTTTCAGTTGACGAAGGAGGCGCAGGCGCCGGCTGGGTTGCCTGCTTCTGGGCGGACTCGACCGCCTCGACGAAGGCCATGCGCACCATGGTGAGACCTTGCTTGAGAATCTTCTGTTCCTCCGCGCTCAGGTTGCCTTTGGTCTTCGCCTCCAGCATCTCGAGCTGGTCGATAAAAATCTGCGCGGCGTCTAAATCGACCACCATTTTGTTGTTTTCGGGATTTGGGACTTTGCCCATGAACATCGCGGCCATGTTGGTCAGTTGCATGACCATGGTGGCGAATACCGACGACAAATATTCTTCGCGTGTCGCTTCTTCGGCCATCGTTATCCCTCTTTGCGCGGTCGTTTCACCTCGGCCATCAAGTACTGAATCAGGCGCTTGAGCCGCGGTTCCAGTTCGACGGTTTCCAAAATCGTTTGCCGTTCCTGCGGCCCCTGCAACAGGGCGCATGAAACCAAATCCGCCACCTGATCCGGATCGGTCAGGCTCTCAAGATAATCCAGCATGTCCTTGACCGAATAGTTACTTCCGCCTTTGCCTTTCTTGCCGGGTTTGAACATGGAGGGCGGGAACGGCGGCGGGCCATCCTGCACACGCTGGCGAACCAGTTCGTGTACTTTGGCCAGCAATGCGTCGATCATCACGCTGTCATTCTTTTTTGCCTGCAACGGGCGAATAATCTGCACGCGATAGGGCTTCGTTTGCACGGTCTCGCGCAACTCGACGCGCGTGATGCCCTGGAGAATGAGGTGCGATGTGCCGTCGTCGTGGTCCACCGAAACCCGGATCAACCCGAGGCCGGCAACGGGGCACGGCGTTTCGCGCGCGCGACCCGGTTTTTGCATGGCCACGGAGAACATGCGGTTGTGCTTGAGAGTGTCGGCCAACATTGTGCGGTAGCGCGGCTCGAAGATATAGAGCGGGAGCAGGGCCTGGGGAAACAGGGTGGCGCTCGGCAGCGTCATAACCGGCACCTGGGTCGGCAGATCCATGAATGAACTGTAAACGGCGGCGTCTGATAAGCAAGAAATTGGATGTAGCGGCTTGCTATTTGCTGCATGGTTTCGCATTCTGTCCAGAGATATGAAAGCACCTATTATTGCTTTGGCCGTTCTCAGCCTTGCGCTGGCGGGTGGCCTTTTTTGGCGCCACACCGCGGCCGTGAAGCAGCAGAAAAGCGATTTGTCCGTGAAGACGCACCTGACCAATGAACTGAATCAGGCGCGGACTAAAATTGACGAAAATGAGCAGATGTCGGCCTTCCTCCAGAAAAACCTCGACCAGGCTTACGAGAAGCTGGGTGAGCGCTCCAACGACCTGACGCGTTTATCCGGCACACTGGCCAAGACCCAGCAGGACGCGCAGGCGGCGGCGGAAGCGGCCAAAACCGAAATGGCCAAGCGCGACGCGAAGATCAACGAGTTGGAGGCCCAGAACACTGCCCTCGACAAACAGGCCACCGATTTGAAGTCTGCGATTGGAAATTTGGAAAAGTCGATTGCGGATACTGAAAAGAAACTTGCCGCTTCCGAAGGCGACCGGGAGTTCCTGCTCAAGGAGTTGAAACGGCTCCAGACCGAAAAAGCGGAGTTGGAACGCCAATTTAACGACTTGGCGCTGCTCCGGGCCCAGGTTTCCAAGCTAAAAGACGAACTTTCGATCGCTCGGCGCCTGGAATGGATTCGAATGGGCATTTACGGCATGCAAAATGTAAAGGGGGCAGAGAAATTGCTGTCGACGAATTGGGCAGCGACCTCGGGAGGGAAGTTCGACCTCAACGTCGAGCTCAAGCAAGACGGCGGGGCCAACATCGTTCCGGCCAATACGAATGCCGGCGCGGTGACGACTCCGAGGTAGCACCTCGACGCGCGAACGAATTCGCGCAGCAAAAAAGAGTATGAAGCCAGCGATTTTCGCCCTTGTGGTCGTCTGCCTTGGTCTGACGGCCGGGGTGATCATTTTCCGCCAAAACACCCAAAGCCGCCTGCAAACCGCCGAGGCGCAGAGCGCGCGCGCCACCGCCCAACTGGAGGAAGTGAAAACCAAATTCACCGATCTGGGGAAGCTTTACGTAGTGCAGGAGGGCACCTTGAGCATGCGCAACGAAGAGTTGTCGGTGGCTTCGAACAGCCTCGCCAAAACGACCGGGGACCTGAAGAACCTGGAGAACGAAATGGCTGCACGGCAGGAGCGAATTGTGGCGCTGCAAAAAGAACGCGATAACTTGACCGCCGCCATGCGCGAATTGACCGATTCCATCGAGAAGCTCGAAACGGATATTGACCTGACGGAAAGGAAACTCGCCGCCGCCGAGGGCGACCGCAGCTTTCTGCTGGCCGAGTTGAAGCGCCTCCAGGCCCAGCGCGAAACCTTGGTGCGTGAGTTCGATGATCTGACGACCCTGCGCAGGCAGGTCGCCAAACTGAAGGAGGACGCGGCGATCAAGCGGCGGCTTGAGTGGAAGCAGATGGGCGTTTATGCTGTGGCTGACCGAAAAGGCGCAGAACGCCTGATTGCAAAAGACTGGGTTATGGCTAAAGCCGACAGCCGCTTGAATGCTGACATTTTTCAGGAAGAGCCTCGGGAGTTTTCTCCAAAGGCGCTGAAGGACGTTCGCGGCGGCTCGACTTCGGTCGAGCCCCCCGAAAGTCCATGACGCCTGAACTCCTAACAGGCTCGATAGAGCTCGCCCCTTCGAAGTCAGCGCACGTCTTAAGTCGTTTGGTCGACTCCCACGGCCGCACCTTGCGCGACCTGCGCGTTAGCATTACCGACCGCTGCAACTTTCGCTGCATGTACTGCCTGCCGGAAACGGAGGCGGCGGCGAATTTCTACCGCGGTCGCTGGTCGCAAACCGGTTTCAATCCTGAGCCCATCGCGCGCCAGTGGGTTCCGCGCGCGAAAATTCTGAGCTTCGAAGAGATCGAACGAGTCATCCGCGTGCTCGTGTCGCTGGGCATCGAGAAGATTCGCCTCACCGGCGGTGAACCGCTGCTGCGCCAGGAAATCGAAAAACTCGTCGCGCGCGTTGCCGCAATCGACGGCGTGCGCGACCTGGCGCTCACCACCAACGGCTTTCACTTCAAACAAAAGGGCAAAGCGCTCCGCGACGCCGGCTTGCGCCGCATCAGCTTCAGCCTCGATTCGTTGGACCGCGACAATTTTCGCAAGATCACTGGGCGCGACGGATTGCAGGAAGTTCTGGAGGGCATTCGTTTCGCACAGGAACTGGGGCTGAGTCCGGTGAAGGTGAATGCAGTCGTCATCCGCGAAGTAAACGACCATGAGATCGAAGCTCTTGTGCAATTTGCCGTCGAGCAGGGTGTGGCGATGCGCTTCATCGAGTTTATGCCGCTCGATTCGGGCAAGGCATGGATGAAAGAATTGGTCGTGACCGGAAAAGAAATTTTTGGGCGGCTGCAATCGCGATTTCCGCTCGAGTCGGTTGCGGGTCGCGCGTCAGAGACGGCGAAGCGCTGGTCGATCCGCGGCAGCAAAGCCGAGATTGGAATCATCGCTCCGGTCTCCGAACCGTTTTGCGGCCATTGCGACCGGCTGCGGCTCACCGCGGATGGCAAAATCCGCACGTGCCTCTTCAGCGTGCAAGAGCATGACCTCCGCTCCCTGCTGCGTTCCGGCGCTTCCGATCACGATGTCGTCGAATTCTTCCACGAAGCCGTCTCCCACAAAGAAGCCGGCCACCGCATCGGCCAGCCCGACTTCGTCCCCCCCAGCCGCTCGATGAGTTGCATCGGCGGTTAAGTCCCGACCTCTTGTAACCACCGAGGTCACGAGGTGGCACTTCTCGCCGAGCGCGTCCGAATCGTCAACCGGCTACCTCCGCGTACGCAGCCCGCGACTGCTGCCACGTCCCGCTCTCACCTTGTCACTTTCTCACTTTCCCACTTTCTCACCTGCACGCCCGTCGCCCCCCTTTCAAAATCTCAAATCTCCGATTTGAAATCATTCTTCACTCTGAACTCTGAACTGAAAACGCTCTTCACTTAAAAGGGTGGTATCTCCTGTTGTTAACCTGTTTTCCTTCTCTCTTTGCTAAGAGGCACCGGGGAGGGAAAGATTTCCCGAGATCGTTTCGTTGCATTTGCGCTCGATCGGCACGGACGAGCGGACTGATCCGAGTTGGTTGTAATCAGTGAATTTGTTGGAAGGAACTCCCTCGTTTACGATCTATGTTTTATTAGCCCGTTGTTGATCCGGCTGAATAGGCTTGAGATGGAACCTGGCAATTCGTGCATCGATTGTGCAATCCTAGCAGCCAACTTCCCGTCATACTTACCGATCCCAAAATCGCGAAACAGTTCTTCCAGCCCTTTCTTTTGATTTCGGCGCTTTCGAAAGGGAGCTAATCGTGTCTCAAGTTCGTCTTGGGAGAGATCAATAGCCGAAAATGCTCGCCGGATCGCGACTGGATCGAGGAGATAACCTTCAACTTCGTTCATTTCTAACGTAAGAATATTCTCGGTCGACAGGTCCAGCTCAGCCACTAATCGTTCCTTGGTTTTTTTGTCGCGATTCTCCCTTTCAGTATCGCCATCAAAAACAACGTACACCACGGCCTTCGAATACTTGCTCAATGCAACCTTGGCATTGGCAAAGTAGTGCAGCGTTGAGCCACCCTCCGCATCCAAAAACTGCACCGTACCTTCAAACGGATACATTTTCGCCCACGCTTCATAAATGGGAACATCATCCTTCCCTTCGACGAAAACTGTGGCGTCCGCCTCAAAATTAAACGACGGCCTAATTCCAAGCTCTTCAATGACCGTGTCGATCGTTGTGGGGCCTATAGGATCCACAACGGTGCAGTTGTTCTCGTCACGCCGTACCAAGTACAATGACGTCAATGGCGTCGAAGCGGCGATTGGCCCGGAATGTGTTGTCACCAACAATGTTTTTGTAGTCGATTCTTTCTCTAAAAAGCGAAACAGCGCCACCTGAGCCTTTGGATGCAAGTAACTTTCTGGTTCCTCGACTGTTAACCAAGTCCCCGGGTCCGCGAGGATTACTTTGGTGATCAGCGCAATGCCGCACTTCGTTCCTGCACTCATTTGATTCAACGTATAAACGACGTCTTCGACCGCTCTTTCCGAAATCCCAACGGTCGCCGTGTTCTGGTGGGTCGGAGTGTACATCTGGCCAAGGTGTGGGATTAACTTGGCGATCTCCTCATAGATTCGCATGAATCGAGCGGGCTTGTTGTTGTATAACCAGTGCATTACGTCGGGAAGGTTTGATGCATTCGACGCGAGAGTGGAAGTCCCTTGAATAGGCATTTTTGATGAAACTACTCGGAACGGATCGATCGATTGAAGATTCTCAAAAATACGCTTAACCGCCCCGCCAATCTTCTGAGAAACAACCCATGCAGGGTTGTTTCCGTCTGGCGACCCGAAGCTAATGCGCGTCAGTTGTCCTCCGCCTGATGAACTGCCCGCTTCCCGAGGGTCCGTAACCACAGTCTTAAAATCTTTTTTACACGCAACTTCGAGATTTCCGTAAAATTGGGTAAGCTTTTCAGGGGTTCCCACAATACGGAAAATTGTGCACGCGGGCTCACCGCGATGCATGTTTGAGCAGTTAAGTTCCTCGAACAGGGAAGATTTTCCAAATCGAAGATGTAGCGACACGGACTTAAGAAACTCCGTTGCTAAGACCTGCTCGGCTGATACATTTTCGTTCTTGGCGAACAACTCACCTACTAAGACGGATCGTTCGTCAGCATGCAGATCAAAATCAAGTTCAGCTTCAATCAGTGCTGAATCCGATTTTCGATGTAAAACATCGCGCAAGTCCTCCCCACGCCCGTGCCCATTAAGGGCGTGTTGAAACCCAGACCGGCTGTCACGTAAGAAATTGAAAAAATCAAGTAGGTTCGACTTGCCGGCGTCATTTCGGCCAACAAAAACGGCCAGATTTCCTGACAGATCGACTTGGATGTCTTTGATGCTCTTGTAGCCGCGAATGACAAACCGCTTTAACCGCAGAGAGGATGTCATGTCAGGAGCGTACTCGCCAGAGCCAGCAAGAGGCAAGAACGAGAACCGTATCGTTGAATTTACGTGTGAATCAAGGATGATGGACTGATGCGAGGTGGCTTATTACGGTTGTTGAGAAAGAAGCCCAAGAGGTAAACGGAAGAATTCCAACCGCCAATGGCCAGGGACGACCTCACAGGCTCCGTATGTACGCCCCTCCCACGAAGCGCAGTCGCCGACGCGTCGGGAATTTGCTGTTGGAGGAAGTTTGCTTTCGTTAATGCTTTTGTTGAGCACCGGAAACGGCTTTGGCTATGAAAATCGACAAAACTAGGAAGCTTCGACTTAGCGCCGATGCTGCTATAACATCTCGACGCCAGGACTTACTGGGCCGGAGGCGCTTTTCGGAACAAATTGCTGCGGCTATAGCGGCGTGGAAAGGGGAGCAAAGCCTTGTCGTTGCTGTCTGTGGACCATGGGGAACCGGAAAATCTTCTGTCAAAAACATGGTCTTGGAAACTCTGAAGGAAGACCTTGGCCATCCTAAAAACGCAGTTCTGGAATTCAATCCATGGCAATGGTCTGGCCATGAACAGGTGTCGGAGGGCTTTTTTGCAGAGCTTGAAAGGCTAATCGGGAAGTTCGATTCGCAAATAATCAGGTTTTGGAAGCGTCGTGCGATAAAACTCAGACTGTATGCCTCATACCTCAACGTAGGAGGATTCGCGGCGCGCAGTTGGAAAGAGGCTCTGGGCTTTTTTGTCGGTAGCGGGGCTGTCGTTCTATTTGGAAATAGTAGCCTTGTGACTGGGTCGGCTTTCAAATGGATTTCGCTCGTGGTCGGAGGGGTCGGAATAGTCGTCTCTGGATGCAAGCTGTTAGGGAACCTGTTTGAGAGTGCAGCTGAGACGTACCTTCGACGTGTGGATTATGCTGGCAAGTCATTGACGGAAATTAAGTCTGCGCTGGCACAAGCGTTTAAAGAACTCGAAAGACCTGTAATAGTAGTATTGGACGACATAGATAGGCTCTCTGGCGATGAAATTCGATGTGTATTTCAACTTGTAAAAGCGAATGCAAATTTTCCCAATCTCATCTATCTGCTACTGTTTGAACGAGGGAAAGTCGAGGCGAGTCTTAGCCATTCCATTGAACCTCATTTTGGAAGAGAATATCTAGCAAAGATTGTTCAGGTCGGTTTTGATTTGGGAACGATAGAGCGGCCCACCCTCGACAGTTTCCTTAAAATCGAAACAGACCAACTTCTCCTCGCAGCGGGTTCGTTTGATCAGGAGCGGTGGCTTTCGATATTCGATGATTTCGCTCTGCTCTTCCGAAACCTTCGAGATGTGTACCGTTTTTTGGGAACCGCCGAGTTCCACATTGGATTGTTTCGGGAACAAGACACGCTTCAAGTGGATGTGATCGATTTGCTTACGCTTGAAGCGCTTCGTGTTTTTGAGCCAAACGTATATCAGCAAATTCCAATGTACAAGAATTCATTGCTCGGGCTGACTGCCTTCAAAGAAGACGACCAACGAAGCGAGCAGGAAAAAGCTATTAAAGCTCTCAGTAAGATTGCCACTGACACGCGACGTTTGGCGGTGGAAGGCATTTTGAAGGTGCTCTTTCCGCGGTCTCCCTCAGAGACGGACTACGACCAGTGGCTTCGAGATTACCGGGTTTGTATCTCCCATGCCTTTGACCTGTACTTTCTTCTTGCGATGCCGACCGGGTCCGTCTCGAAGCGAGATGTTGAACAATTAGTAAATGTGATTTCGAACCGCAGGGAATTCGTGGCTAAAGTGGCGGAGTACCATTCTAAACACCAACTACTGGAAATTCTGGATAGGCTATTACCTTACGCGAATCAAATTGACCTGAAGCATGCTCAAGCGGTTACCACCGCGGTCTTTGATGCAGCGGAGTATTACGAAGAGCGGCGAGCTTTGCCGGTAACGAACTCTTCGACGAGCAAACTTTCCGTGTTTCTTTTGTGGTTTCTCCGCCGCGAAGCGAATGATCAACGGCGAGCGAGTGTGCTGCACGAAGCAATTCAGAAAACGACTGGGCTGATTTTGCCAGTGCAATTCATCGCAGCTGATAACTCTCGTTCCTCAAAGAGCAACGCCGAGCCCCTAATCCAGCCGTCTGAAATGCCGCGACTGAAGCAGGCATGTGTGGAGATGCTCCGGAAAGCCGCTGCTTCGCCTTTCCTCGCCGATCATAATGAAATGGCGTTCCTTCTTGGGATTTGGGTTCAATGGGCTCCCCCTATTGAAGCACAGGAATGGGTATTGGAGCTAACTTCCACGAAGGAAGGCCTGCTAAGATTTCTCCGAGCATTCTTGGGAAGGCGAAACCAAGGCACTGACTCCGAGTTACGCGCAGTCGTTGAGGACGAGAGATCGATCATGTTCGCAGCATTCAATATGCAAAAGCTAATTGATCCCATCGCAATGGGAACCCGCTTGAAAGAGCATTCATTTACCCAAGAGGAACAGACGTTGGTCGAGCGCTATTACCGATCGTTGGAACTCAAAGCAGCACTCGAAGCACAACAGCGCAAAGCTCAAGAGAAACCAGATTCAACAAAAACGGTGTAAGCCGAGCCGTGCCGATTCTAGCCGTAACTGAGGGGCAATTATTCGTTGAGATTGCCCGGATTGGATTGCATCCAGTGCACGGCGAAGTGGATGAGTTCATTGGCGGTGGTGAGCTTGAGCTTGTTCTTGATGGTGAGGCGGTGGACTTCGACGGTCTTGATGTTGAGGTTCAGCTTTTGCGCGATCTCGCGCGTGCTTTCGCCCTGGCCAATCAGCCTCTCACGCGCCACTCGACTTGCGGACCGTTACGCTAGAATATCGTCACGCGACAATCGCATCGAGATTCTGCGTAGCGGCAATAAAACGTGGACGCCAAACAATTCACTGTCGATGAAGGGATTATGACCAAGGAGGTCAAGCGGCCTCACGTTGTCATCCTTGGTGCGGGAGCCAGTTTAGCAGCGTTCCCAAACGGCGAGAGGAATGGACGACGGCTTCCAGTAATCAAAAACTTCGTTGCTATAGTAGGATTGGCAAACCTCCTTGCGAATCATGGAATTTCTCCACCCTATGACGATTTTGAAGGCATCTATTCTGATATCGCAACCAAACCCGGCCAAGGCGATCTTCAGACGGAAATTGAAAGAATCATAAATGATTATTTTTCTGAGCTTGCGCTCCCGGATGAACCCACAATTTACGACCATTTAATTCTGAGCCTTCGTCGAAAGGATGTAATCGCCACATTCAACTGGGATCCGTTCCTTTGGCAAGCCGCAGCAAGGAACTATCATTTTGGCGGTGCTCCATGCCTCCTATTTCTCCACGGCAATGTTGCGATAAGTTATTGCCCGAAGTGCAAGCTAGTCCTCGCCAAGCGTCAATACTGCAATAAATGTGGCGGCGGACTTAAGGCGTCCCCACTTCTCTACCCTGTCAAAGAAAAAAACTACCAGACAGATGATGCGATCGCTGGACATTGGCGCACGCTTCGACGAGCGCTAGGCAAGGCGTGGGCGGTTACATTTTTCGGCTACGGGGCGCCCAAGACAGATGTTGAAGCCGTGAGATTGCTGAAGGAAGGCTGGGGCAACGTTAACGACCGAAACCTAGAGGAGACCGAGATCATCGACATTCGAGATGAAGACGATCTTGTCACGACTTGGTCGCCGTTCATTCATACTCATCACTACCAGATTCAAAGTAATTTCTACGACTCACTTCTCGCGAAGCATCCGCGAAGAAGCTGTGAGGCACTGTGGGCGCGCTTGATGGAGTGTCAATTTCTCAATGACTCCATGTTTCCTCGAAACGCATCTTTTGGAGAGCTGTATGCATGGCTTAAGCCAAAACTAGATGAAGAAAGCGGATAATTGGCAATCGTTAGACCCGAAGAGTCCACGCTCGGAATGACTGGTATATTTCAATCCGGGAGATCTTGAATTTCCCATCGGATTGAACGTCCTGGCAAATGTCCCGCCCGATGGTCGCCACCTCGTGGCCTCGGGCATCGTTAGTGCGTTCAAAGGAATTTGGCGGGACTCGTAGGGTCCGCGGCTCGAATATATCCTCTACAATGCGGCTTCGGCGCTCCTTGATTGCAGGAACGCGACACTGTTCGATCGGGTTCCTGCTTTCCTGTCTTCCGGCTTCAAAGCTTGCAGCCACGGGCAACTTTCCCCACCTTCGAAAGCCGTTCATGAAGACCAACCACGTCCGGGCCAAACTCAAACGCGGCGAGCCCAGTGTCGGCACCTGGCTGACGCTCCCGGACGTTGTGGCCGCGCGCCTCATGGCCCGCGTGGGTTTCGATTGGCTGACCGTCGAACTGGAACATACCCCCGTCAATCTCGAGACCGCCGCCAACAGCTTTGCGATTGTTTCAGCCTGCAACGTCGCGCCGCTGGCGCGGGTCCCGTGGAACACCGGCGAAAACATCAAGCGCGTCCTGGATACCGGCGCGTGGGGCGTCGTCGTGCCCATGGTCAATTCGAAGAGCGAGGCCGAAGCGGCGGTCGCCGCGAGCCGTTATGCGCCGCTGGGCCAGCGCTCGATTGGCGGCCAAATGCACGCCGCCAATTTCGACACCGACCCGGCCACGTATTACGCCAAAGCCAACGAAGAGATCCTGCTGGTGCTCATGGCCGAGCACGTCCAGGCGATCGAACGCGCCGACGAAATCATGAGCGTCCCGGGCATCGACGTGATCTTCATCGGTCCCAACGACCTGCACAATTCCATGGGCAAACCGCCGGCTTTCGACAGCGAACACAAGGAGTTCGTGGACGCGGTGCAACACATTTTGAAAACGGCGCGCAAACGCGGCATCGCCGCGGGCATTCACGTGCTGGACGCTGCCCAGGCGAAGCGCCGCATCGCCGAAGGGTTCCAGTTCATCGCCATCACCAGCGAAGCGGGCATGATGCTTTCCAAGGCGCAGGAGATCGCCGGCGCGCTCGGGCTCGGCGCGGGCAAAGCCGTGGCGAAGTACTGAGCATGAAGATCGTCGTCGTCGACGGTTACACGCTCAATCCCGGCGACCTGACCTGGGACGAGTTGCGCGCCCTCGGCGAGTGCGAGATTCACGCGCGCTCCACGGATGACGAACTCCTCGCGCGCTCCGCGGCCGCCGAAATCCTGCTCACCAACAAAATGGAAATCCGCAGCCGCCACATGGAGCGCCTGCCAAAGCTCCGCTACATCGGGGTGACCGCGACCGGCTACAACATCGTCGATGTCACCGCGGCCCGCGAGCGCAGCATTGTTGTCACGAACGTGCCCGCCTACGGCACCGCCAGCGTCGCGCAGATGACCTTCGCGCTCCTGCTCGAACTTTGCCATCGCACCGGCCATCACGCGCAGACCGTGCGCGAGGGCCGCTGGGCGAAGTCACCGGATTTTTGTTATTGGGATTTTCCGCTCGTGGAACTCGACGGCCTCACCATGGGCATCGTTGGGCTCGGCCGGATCGGCCACGCCGTCGCGCGCCTCGCGCAGGCTTTCGGAATGAAAGTGGTCGCCACAGGCCGCTCAAAGCCCAAAGACCTCGCCGCCGAAATCAAGTGGCTCGACCTGGAAGAACTCCTGCGCATCAGCGATGTTGTCAGCCTTCACTGCCCGCTCACTCCGGAAACAAAGCACATGATCAATTCAGACCGCCTCAAACTCATGAAGCCTACCGCCTTTCTCCTTAACACCAGCCGCGGCCCCCTGATCGACGAACCGGCTTTGGCAGCGGCCCTTCACGCCGGTCAAATTGCCGGCGCCGGGCTGGACGTGCTCAGCGTCGAACCACCGCCTGCCGGCCACGCTCTTTACACCGCGCCCAATTGCTTTATCACGCCGCACATTTCATGGGCCACGCGCGCCGCTCGGTCGCGCCTCATGCGCGTCGCGATCGAGAACGTCCGGGCATTTATCGGAGGCAAGCCACAGAATGTCGTTTCCTAAACTCGTTGCCCAAAATCAATTCATGACACTAATATCTGCTATGTTGAGCAAAACGACGCTTCATCGATTGTCGCTCGCAGCCGATGCCAAACGTTAGGACCATGCAGTATATTCGCGACATCCACGCCGCCGCCGCCGGAAAACGGCCCGTTATCTCCTTCGAGTTCTTCCCGCCGAAGACCGACGAAGGCGATCGCGCCCTGCTCGAAAAGACCATCCCGGCGCTGATGCGCCTGCGCCCTGACTACTGTTCCGTGACCTACGGCGCGGGCGGCAGCACGCGCGATAAGACTCTCGGCATCGTTGATCGCATTCAGCGCGAACACGGACTGACTGCGATGGCGCATCTCACGTGTGTCAACTCCACGCAGGAACAATTGCGCGAGGTCGTCGAGCAGGCGCGCAAGCTTGGCATCAAAAATATTCTCGCGCTGCGCGGTGATCCGCCCGGCGGCACCGGCGAATTCAGAACGACACCGGGCGGCTTCGAATTTTCTTATCAGCTTGTGCGCTTCCTGCGCGAGCTCGGCGGCTTCTCGATCGGCACTGCCGGTTTTCCCGAGGGCCACATTGCGTGCAAAGAAGGCAAGTATGTCGATTGGGAAAGGCTGAAGGCGAAGATCGACGAAGGCGCCGACTTCGTTTTGTCGCAGTTGTTTTTCGACAATGCCGACTTTTTAGAGTTCCGCGATTACGTGACGAAAAAGCTCGGCGCGAAGGTCCCCATTTGCCCGGGCGTTCTCCCGATCCTCAGCGCCGCGCAAATCAAGCGTTTCACGACGATGTGCGGGGCCAAAATGCCTGCGCCACTCGTGGACAAGCTCAACACCATGGCCGAGAACGACGAGGCCGCGACCGAATACGGCATCGACTACGCGACAAAGCAGTGCGAGCACCTGCTGCGTGAAGGCGCGCCGGGCATTCATTTTTACACGTTGAACAAGGCCCGCTCCACGACCGAGGTGCTCAAAAACCTCGGCCTCGCTTCGTAAAGTCTTCGTGCCCAACGTGGCGTGAGTCAGGCGAAACGCTTTACACCCCATTGCTGCGTCACTAACTTATCTGTCATGGCTGCAGGATTTGATGCTTCGGAGTTCGTGGATGACGATTTTCGGAAGGCGCGCAAAGGCGGAGTGATCCCCGCCGTGCCGCTGGACAACCGGGCGCCCACGCGCGATGAAGTCGATTCGAAGGTCGGCGAAATGCACAATAAACTCGCTGAATTGAAGCGCGCCCAGCAGGAACTCGAGCGCGAGCGTGGCGCGCTGGAAGAAATTCGCCGCCGCCAAACTGAATTCACCACTGGCCGGCAGGAAATGCTCGATTACCTCACGCGCGGCATCGGCCTGCTCGAGGAAGCGGAGTTTTCGGCGCGGCGCGATGCGGAGCAGATGACCAAGACGCTGGTCGATTTCCGAGGCGCGCTCGCGAAAGTCCAGGCGATCAACGAAGAGTCCTGGGCACGCGACAACCTTACGGTCGAGTTGTCGCGGGCGAGCACCGCGGTGGAGAACGCGCGCATGGAATGGAACTCGGCGCGGCTGAAGTTCCCGATCCTTGACGGCGCGTTGCAGCCCGAAGCGGCGGCAACCGACGCGAACCAAACGGCCGCGCCGGCGCCCTTTAGCCAGCCCCGCACGTATGCGGAGTTGTGCCGCATGGGCCTTGCGCTCACGTGGCCGATCGTGCTGGTTGGCCTGGCGATTTTCATTCTTCTCCTGTTGCGTTAGTTGCGTTCTCCTATGGGATTCTTCAAGAAAAAGGTGGATCCCGTCTCCGAACGCGCAAAAGCGTTGAACGACCAAATCGCCGCGCTGGAAGCGGAGATTCAGCGGCTGAGCACGGAGCCGCCTCCGGAAGAACCGAACCGTGGAGCGCCTCCGCCACCCGCGGCGCACAGCAAGGAAGCGCGGCCACTGTCTCCGCAGCCGAAACTGCGATCGACGACCTTGCCGCATGCGCATGCCGGTTCGACTATGCACGCGCAAGGGACCGATGCGGACCGCCAGGCCGCGGAAGAACCTGTTCTCGAGGATTTAAATCCATTTCGCAACCCCGCGGAGGCGAGGCCACCCGTGGCGCACAAGCCAGCGCTGGGACTGCGCGACCCTGATTCAGTGTCGGTTTGGGAGCGCGTAAAAAATAACTTTCGCGGCCCGGCAACGTCGAATCCGAAGCTCGTGAACTATCTCGCGGCCGGCAGCATCCAGGGGCTGAGGCCGTTACGTTACGAGAAGCGCGTGGCTCGCAATCGCTTCCTGCTGTTGGCCATCGCGTTGGCGCTGGTGTTATGGGGATTGCTCGCTGCTTTCCTGAAGCGATGACACTATGGCTGTGTCCTGGATCATGATCATTGCGATCGTCGCCGTGCTGGCGGTCGTGTTTCTATTCTTTTTCTGGCGTGGCGGGGACCAATGACTGCGCACGCACAAATCGAAACTCCGGATGGCGTCTTCACGGCGATTTTTAGCGAGAAGGGGCTGGCCGAACTGTCGTTTCCAGATCGTCCGTGTGCGATCAACTCATCGGGTATTGTTCCAAAACAGTGGAAGGAAGACACGGCTGCGGCGCTTCGATCCGTGCTTCGCGGCGAGCAACCGGAGCGACTGCCGCCGCTGGATTTTTCAAAAGGGTCATCATTTCAGCGACGAGTGTGGAAGGCGTTGGTGGAAATTCCGGCAGGCGAAACCCGCAGTTATGGAGAGATTGCGACGGCGGTCGACGCACCCGGCGCGGCGCGCGCAGTCGGCGCAGCCTGCGGAGCAAACCCGATCCCGGTGTTGGTGCCGTGTCACCGAGTTCTCGCGGCACACGGGAAGCTTGGCGGGTTTTCCGCGGGCTTGAAATGGAAACGGTTGCTCCTGGAGAGGGAAGCCGCCAGAGCCGGATTAGGAATGCAACCTCACGAAAGCGCTGCGGCTTAGTTTCGCGCCGCGGCCAACTCTTCTTCGAAGTCGACGATTTCTTTGATCTGGGTCAGGAACCAACGGTCGATTTTTGTGAGTGAGAAAATCTCGTCGACGCTCATGCCGGCGCGCAGAGCGTGGCGAATGAAAAAGACGCGTTCGGAATTCGGGACGCTCAATTTGGGCGTGATGACTTCGCGCGGGAGGATATCGCGGTCACCGTAGAGTTCGTTGCCGATGCGCCAGGGCTTGCCGTCGCCGCCGATTCCATAACGGCCAATTTCGAGGGAGCGCAGGCATTTTTGCAGGGACTCCTTGAAGGTGCGACCGATGGCCATTGCTTCACCGACGGACTTCATTTGCGTGTTCAGCGTGGGGTCGGCCTGCGGAAATTTTTCAAAGGCGAAGCGCGGGATTTTTGTGACGACGTAATCGATGGTGGGCTCGAAGCTGGCGGGCGTTTCGCGGGTGATGTCGTTTTTGATTTCGTCGAGCAAATAACCGACGGCGAGTTTGGCGGCGATCTTGGCTATGGGAAACCCGGTGGCCTTGGAGGCCAGCGCGGACGAACGGGACACGCGCGGATTCATCTCGATGATAACCATGCGACCGTTTTCGGGGTTCATGGCGAACTGAATGTTCGAGCCGCCGGTCTCCACGCCCACGGCGCGAATGACCGCGAAGGAAGCATCACGCATGATCTGATACTCCTTGTCGGTGAGTGTCTGAATCGGCGCGACCGTGATGGAGTCGCCGGTGTGAACGCCCATGGGATCGAAATTCTCGATCGAGCAAATGATAACGCAATTGTCGGCGCGATCGCGCATCACTTCCATCTCGTATTCTTTCCAACCGAGAAGGGATTCTTCGATAAGCACTTCGGAGACGGGCGAGAGCTCGATGCCGCGTTTGGCAATCTCCTCGAATTCCTCGCGGTTGTAACCGATGCCGCCGCCGGTGCCGCCGAGGGTGAAGGCGGGACGAATGATGAGCGGGTAACGGCCAATTTTTTCGGCGACCGCGCGCGCTTCTTCCAGATTGTGCGCGATGCCGCTGACCGGGACATCGAGGCCAATCTTCAACATGAGCTCCTTGAAGACGTGGCGGTCTTCGCCGCGTTCGATGGCGGCGGCGTTGGCGCCAATCATCTCAACGTCGTATTTTTCCAGCGTGCCGCGCCGCACCAGGGCCATGGCTGTGTTCAGCGCGGTTTGGCCGCCGAGTGTTGGGAGCAAGACCAACTTTCCTTTGGCGCCGAGCCGTTTGAGTTCCTCGACTTCGCGCGCAATGATTTTTTCGACGCACTCCGGCGTGATCGGCTCAACGTAGGTGCGATCGGCGAACTCGGGATCGGTCATGATTGTCGCCGGGTTCGAGTTCACCAGCACCACGCGGTAGCCTTCTTCTCTGAGCGCCTTGCAGGCTTGCGTGCCGGAGTAATCAAATTCACAGGCCTGGCCAATAATGATTGGGCCGGCTCCGATGATCAGAACCGAGTGAATGTCCGCGCGCTTCGGCATAAAATGCGGCGCACATTAAAGCGATTTCGCGGTCCTTGTCAGTCCTTTTCCGCGGCAAAAACGCTTTGAGACGTGCGGCAACGCGCCAATTGAAGTTCCCGCCTAGAACAAGCGCGCCTGGGTGCCTTCGGTGGCCTTGAGTCCGAGCTTTTTGTAGCTTAGGTCAGTCGCGACGCGGCCCTGTGCCGTGCGCTTGAGGTATCCTTCCATGATCAGGTAAGGCTCGTAGACTTCTTCCAACGTGTCCGGCTCTTCGCCCACGGCGACGGCGAGGGAATTGACGCCGACAGGGCCGCCACCGAATTTCACGATCACGGCTTCGAGGATTCGCTTGTCCATTTCTTCAAGGCCGTTCTCGTCGATTTCGAGAATGGCGAGCGCGCGGTCAGCGATTTCGGCGGTGATCGCGCCGTCGCCTTTCACCTGCGCGTAATCGCGCACGCGACGCAGCAGGTTGTTCGCGATGCGTGGCGTGCCCCGGCTGCGCCGGGCAATTTCAAACGCGCCGCGGTCATCGGTTTGAATGCTGAGCAGGCGAGCCGAACGGGTGACGATTTTGTGCAACTGGTCCGCTTCGTAATAATCCAACCGCTCCCGCAACCCGAAGCGCGTTAAGAGCGGCGCAGTCAATAAGCCGCTGCGCGTCGTTGCGCCAATCAAGGTGAACCGCGGGAGGTTTAGGCGCACGCTGCGGGCGTTGGGCCCCTGGTCGATGATGATGTCGAGCTTGAAATCCTCCATCGCCGGGTAGAGGTACTCTTCGATGGTTTTTTGCAAACGATGGATTTCGTCGATGAAAAGCACGTCACCCTCGTCGAGGTTGGTGAGCAAACCCGCGAGGTCACCTGCCTTCTCGATCGTAGGCCCGCTGGTGCTCTTCACGTTGGCGCCCATGGCTTTGGCGATGATGTTCGCCAGGGTGGTTTTGCCGAGCCCTGGAGGACCGCTTAACAGAACGTGATCGACGGCCTCGCCGCGCTGCTTCGCCGCCTGAACGGTGATCTCCAGACGCTCCTTCACTTTCGCCTGACCGGTGAACTCCGCAAAGACAGAAGGCCGCAACGTCATCTCCAGCGCGGCGTCGGGCTTAATCAGAACATCAGAAACGAGGCGCTCGGGCATCGCAGCAATGATGGGTCACGCGCGCGGCGGCGACAAGTTCAAAGCCTTTTCGGAGCGCGTTGAAGGACTGGATGCGCAAATTGCAAAATCGCGTGAAAGTCAGACGACGGCTTTGCGCCGGCGGGAGTGGCCGTTCGCCTGAGCATGGCGGTGATCGCGTTTGACGCGCTCCAATCGGGCAATCAATCGCGCTTCAGCCAACGCTCTTGGGGAGGCGAAGACAACCGGGTTTTTGTCTTCAAAATCCCAAAGGTCTTCAAGGCTGATCGGTTTGGTCCGTTTCACAGTCACGCCTCTATGGTAACTCACTTCTGGTCGGACTGACAAGGGTTGGACCGCTAATTTTCCTTTGCCGCTCCGCGATAGCGGTCATTTCCGGCGCTTCGATGATGAACAAATCTTCCACGGGACGAACCGCCAGCAGCTTTTCATAGAACGGGGCCGAGTTGACAGTGGCTTCGCCCCAAATCCGCGGAATCTTCAGAGCCCTCGCCAGTTGAACCAGCCCGAAGACGATGCCACTACCCACACCGCGGACGCGTTCGCGTTGGGCGAGTGCGTTGGGATGCAACGCCAGGAAATCCAGCGCGAGATGATGACACCACGTCCGGCGGCAGTAGGCCAGGCCGATGGGCAAGTCGCGCTGCGCACGCCGGATCATAGCGACCATGATGAAGGCCACTTCACACGTTGAGTCGCGGCGAACTTTCCGCTGAAGATTCGTCAAACTCTCGGCCGCTTCGCCGCCGCTGGCATAGTAGCGCCACCGCTTGGCCGCGAGGCGCGTGAACTCGACCGCCTCACGTATGATGCTGGAGGGTTGTCGCGCGAATGGCGCAAGCGAGCGATGATAACGCAGAATCTCAGCCTTGCTGGCAAATCGGAGCATGGCCGTCTGTAGCGACTCTCGCTCTTTGACTCGGAAAAGAAATTTGTTCACAGCGCTTTCGGGCCTCATGCGCTCGTCAGTAATCGTAAAGGCCGCTGTCGCGTGAGTAGCTTCCGCCACTGAAGCCGCCTGCGCCTTCGTCGTCTTCTTCGCCGCCCATGAAGTCGCCGAGGATGTCCCCCATGTCTTCTTCGATTTTTTCAGGATCTTCGCCGGCCTCGAGGCGTTTGATGGCGATGTCCATTTCCTTCGGCATCATGCCAGGCGGCATGAGGTCTTTCATTTTGCGCATCATGTGGGCCATGTGCTTCGGGTTGTTTTCGTCGAGGTGCTCCATGTCGCGCTCCATCTCGCTCATGGCACGCATCATGCGCGGGTCGTCCATGTCCGGCATCGGCGGGGCGCCTTCATCGGCGTCTTCCGCGCCGGCAGCCGGTTCTTTGGCGCCGCGCAGCATGGCGAAGCCGGACATCTGCTTCTCCATTCTTTTGTTCCCGCATTTGGGGCAAACGGGAAGGCGGTCGGGGTTCGTTCGCTTCGAGAGAAAATTAAAAATGACCCGGCATTTCGGGCAGGCAAATTCGTAAATAGGCATAACGCAAATTTGTCCGCTAATACTTACGACAGCAGTCCCACGCATTTCAACTCCGCGATTGAGCTTTATAGATAGGCGGCTCCCGGTCTATAGCTGTTGCATGCTGGGCAAAGCCAAAGTGGCCGTGATTGGCGCCGGATCGCTCGGGAAAGAGCATGCGCGCATTTACGCCGAACTGGCGTCTTTGGGCGTGATGGATTTCGCCGGCATTTACGATTCTTCACGGGAAATCGCGTTGCGGGTGGGCCAAAAACTGGGCGTGCGCTGTTTCGATTCCGTCAGCGAAGCGATCGCGCATTGCGACTCCGCAAGCGTTGTCACACCCACGAGCACTCACTTCGAAATCGCACGGGCATTG
>Ga0075428_100001672_pt1 | contig 23630 bp, 14 predicted proteins | sample RhiMetdeltSRZDD2_FD_75291 | JGI IMG/M metagenome (GOLD analysis project Ga0075428, IMG submission 75291) | Populus rhizosphere microbial communities from Tennessee, USA - Rhizosphere MetaG P. deltoides SRZDD2 | ecosystem: Host-associated > Plants > Roots > Rhizosphere > Soil | place: USA... | reverse complement strand
CGAGCCGCAGTACGGCCAGTCGCAGGGCGGTATCGTCAACATCATCACCCGTTCGGGCGGCCGCGAGTGGCGCGGATCCGTCTCCGGATTCTTGCAGCCCGGCAGCTTCGAGGCCGACCGCAAGCAGCCGGACGACACCCGCACGAACAAGGTGGGTGAGCGCGTCAACGAGGACTTCTGGGACGTCGGCTTCGACCTCGGCGGGCCGCTCATGAAGGACAAGCTGTTCTTCTACGGCAACTTCAACCCGAGCTACCGTTACGACAACGTGCTCGGCGCCCGCAACGCGGGGCTCCGGCAGTTCGGCGAGATCGAGCGGCGCTACTCGACCTACAACTACGCGGCCAAGCTGGACTGGAACCTGGCCCCCAGCCACCAGATCAACTTCTCGATCTTCGGCGACCCCTCGTCGACCAACAAGAGCTCGTTCAGCACCCTGACCATCGACAACACGTCGGCGGACAGCGCGCTGGACTACGGCACCCGCAACGTCGCGGTGCGGTACAACGGGATCCTGAGCAACACCTGGTCGCTGAACATCTCGGGCAGCCAGGGCACGAACCACTTCGACGAGACGGATTTCGACGACGTCTACCAGGTCATCGACCGCACCCAGCCCTCGCGCGGCAACTTCACCGCCATGGGCCTGGGCTTCTTCGAGCCCACCGAGGGCAAGACCTGGCGCGCCACCATCGACACCACGAAGCAGTTCACCGCGGGCGGCGACCACAGCTTCGCCATCGGCTACCAGTTCCAGCGCGGCGAGTACAGCGGCATCCGTGACCGCAGCGGACCGAAGTTCACGGTTCCCGCGACCAACGCCGACGGCTCGTTCGTGACCCCCGACTTCGCGGTGGGCCAGCCCCTGAACGCGGCCTTCTCGCTGCGTTTCGCGCCGGCCAGCTGCGTGCTCTGCCCGCTGGTGGAGCGCAACGGCATTCTCAGGCCGGTCTTCCTGCGTCAGGACCGCGGGGAGTTCGGCGGCGCCGCGTTCGAGACGTTCTCCAGCTACCATGCCTTCTACGCGCAGGACACCTGGCGCGTGGGCAAGAAGCTCACCCTGCTCCTGGGCGTCCGTCAGGAGTCGGAGAGCCTCACCGGCAACCCCGGTCCGAGCGGCGAGCGCATCAACTCCGAGGGCAGCTTCACCAACCAGTGGTCGCCTCGCGTGGGCTTCACGTTCGACCCCAAGGGTGAGGGCAAGACGAAGCTGTACTACAACTTCGGGCGGTTCCACGAGTACATCCCGCTGGACATGGCGGAGCGGTCGCTCTCGGCCGAGCAGGGGTTCATCGGCGCCAACTACGCGCCGGAGTTCACCATCGACTCGGAGGGCCGGCGCATCGCCACGCTCAACGAGTTCAACACCGTCACCCCCATCATCGACGCCGCGCACTGGATCAACAATGGCGCGGCGGGCGGAACCTCCGGCGGCGTGAACATCTCGCTGCAGGACCCGCACAGCCCCATCCTGGAAGGGACCAAGCTGGGCTACTCTGACGAGCACCTGGTCGGCTTCGAGCAGCAGCTGCCCGGCAACGTCGTGTTCTCCATCCGTTACCTCAACCGCCAGATGAAGCGGATCGTCGAGGACGCCGCCGTCGTTTCCCCTGAGGGCGCGTCGTTCTTCGGCACGACCTACTTCATCGGCAACATCGACTCGACGGTGGACGCGGGCGTCAACCCGCCCGAGTTCACGTACAACCCCGGTGACCCCCTGCCCGCCGGCTGCGATCCTGACCTGGACGCGGGCCTGTGGACGCCTCCGGGCGGCGGTCCGGAGCGGGGCGCGTGCTTCGCGGCTGTCGGCGCCAACGGCCAGCCTTCGGGCAGCTCCGGCGCGGACGGCGTTCCGGACGGGTTCCCCGATGTGTCGCACAAGTACCAGGCCGTGGAGATCGAGATGAACAAGCGCTTCTCCCACGGCTGGCAGCTCCTGGCCAACTGGCGGATCGCGAAGCTCGAGGGCAACTTCGAGGGTCACTTCCGGAACGACAACGGGCAGACCGATCCTTCGATCTCCTCGCTGTTCGACTTCACCGAGGGTGAGCTCGGACTGCTCGGAGACCAGTTCGCCACCGGGCCGCTCAACACCGACCGCAAGCACATCGTCAACCTTTACGGTAGCTACGCGTTCTCCGGCGGCACGGGGCTGAACCTCGGCGGCGGCGTGCGCATGGAGACCGGCGTTCCCATCAGCGAGTTCTGGGCCCACCCGGCCTACCTCAACGCAGGCGAGGTTCCGGTCGGCGGTCGTGGGGTCCTGGGCCGCAGCGAGACGGCCACCCGGTTCGACTTCCACGCGGACTACCCGATCAAGTTCTCCGACAAGCGCAAGCTGACGGTCAGCGCGGACATCTTCAACCTGTTCGACCAGCAGAAGGTGCGCGAGACCGACCAGCTCAGGGAGAGCACGTTCGGGCAGCTCAACCCCGACTTCGCGCAGGCCGGGTTCGCGCCCGGTTTCGGTCCCCGCGTGATCGGTTCGTACTACAACCCGCGCAGCATCCGGTTCGGCGTCAAGCTCGACTTCTAGACGGACGTCGGGCACAATCGGAGGCAGGGGGGGGCAACCCCCCCTGCCGTTTTCCCTTTTGGTGGGTACCCGATGCGCCTTCCTATCGCCGCCACCTTCATCCTGCTGGCCGCGGCCAGCTCCTTCGCCACGCAGATCGAGACCAAGGTGGAGAAGGAAAACCGCCGCCTGGCCCTGGAGCACTACGACAAGGGCCGCGCCGCCATGGCCGGCGAGCGGCTCGAGGAGGCCGCGGCCGAGTTCAAGGCCGCGATCGAGCTCGACCCGCTGTTCACGCTCGCCTGGTTCCGGAAGGGCCAGGCGCACATGCAGCTGAAGGAATACGCCCAGGCCGAGCAGGCGTTCGTCGGGTGCCGGCAGGCCTACGAGAACCTGTCCGGGATGCAGCTGTCCAATGCCGAGGAGGTCGAGCGGCGCCGGGAGCAGGAGGTCCAGCAGCTCGAGAACGAGATGCGTCTCATTCAGTCCGGCCAGCTCAAGGGTGCGGGCGGCAGCACGGCCGCCAGCACCGCCCAACTCGAGCAACGGATCGGCGAGCTCAAGCGCAACCGCCGCAAGGGCGGGCAGCAAACCGTCGCCGTCCCGGCCGAGGTGAACGTCTCGCTGGGATCCGCCTATTTCCGCCAAGGCAAGATGGACCTGGCCGAGAAGGAATGGAGGGCGGCCGCCATCGCCAACCCCAAGCTGGGCGAGGCCCACAACAACCTGGCCGCCCTCTACCTCATCACGCAGAAGCTGGACGACGCGGAGAAGGAGCTCGACCTGGCCGAGAAGGCGGGGTACCACGTGCACCCGCGCCTGAAAGAAGACATCAAGAACGCACGCAAGTCCTCACCGAACTGATCCTGCTGTCTCGCTTTGGGCGGGTGTCCCGATGCGCCTTCCCCTCGCCGCCGTGATCGTGCTGCTGGGCGCCGCCACCGGCTTCGCCATGCAGAAGAGCGAAGCCCAACGGGACCAGGACCGCCGCGTGGCCCTGGAGCACTACGATAAGGGCCGGGACGCGATGGCCAGCGAGCGCTTCGAGGACGCCGTGGCCGAGTTCAAGGCCGCCACCGGTCTGGACCCGCTCTTCAGCCTCGCCTATTTCCGGGAGGGCCAGGCGCACATGGCCTTGAAGGAATACGCGCAGGCCGAGCTGGCGTTCGTCAGTTGCCGCAAGTCCTACGAAAACCTGGCTGGTCTCCAGCTCTCGAACAACGAGGAGTTCGAGCGCCGCCGCGAGGACGAGATCCAGGAGCTCGAGAACGAGCAGCGCCTCATCGAGACAGGCCAGCTCAGTGGGAGCCGGAGCGCGTCGAAGCGGAATGTCCAAATGGCGGGGCGCATCAGCGAGCTCCGGCATACCCGCCGCAAGAGCGGCACCGAGGCGCCCGCGGTCCCCGCCGAGCTGTCGGTCTCGCTGGGCTCCGCCTACTTCCGCCAGGGCAAGATGGACCTGGCCGAGAAGGAGTGGAAGACGGCGGCCATCGCCAACCCGAAGCTGGGCGAGGCCCACAACAACCTGGCGGTGCTCTACCTGATGAGCGCGAAGCTGGACGACGCGAGAAGAGAGCTCGAGCTCGCGGAGAAGGCGGGCTACGCTGTTCACCCGCGGCTGAAGGACGACATCGAGAAGGCCCGCAAATCCAGGACCTCGAACTGACATGCTGACCTCGGTCCTTTCCGTTCTCCTGGCTGCCGCCGGGGCCCAGGCCCCTGCCAGCCCGCCGCCCGCCCAGGCGGGCGTCGAGCGCGAGCTGCCTCGGATCGCCGCGGAGACGGAGCTGGTGGAGCTGGACGTCGTGGTGACGGACCGCGACGGCCGCGCCGTCACGGACCTCGCCCAGGAGAGCTTCGAGCTGCTCGAGGACGGACAGCCGCGGCCCATCACGCACTTCGTGCCCGGCTTCACGCTGGCCCCGGCCGCGCCGCACCCGGCCCCGTCCGCCGCGACGACGGGCCCGGGCCCCGCCGCCGCCCCGCCGGCGCCGGAGGAGGGCGGGGTGCCACGGGCGCGGCACATCGTGATGGCCGTGGACGACTACCACCTCGAGCCAGCGGACCTGCCGTGGGTGAAGAGGGCGCTGGCGCGCTTCATCGACGAGCAGCTCGTCGCGGGCGATCAGGCCCTGGTGGTGGCGGCCAGCGGCAGCCTGGGCGCCCTCCAGCAGTTCACGACCGACCGCGAGGTGCTGCGGCGCGCCGTGGACCGCCTCCGTCCCCAGAGCGCGTCCTACCGGCCGGGCCCCCTGGACGTCCCGCGCATCACCGAATACCAGGCGGAATTGATCGAGCAGGGCGACCGGGAGGCCCTGAGCCTCGCCGTCGAGGACATCATGGCCACCTCGCCCTCGACCCAGCAGGACTACAGCGCGCAGTCGCGCTACGAGCAGCGCGTGCGGACCATGTCGCGGCAGATCGTCGCCTCCACGGCGCACGTGACGTCGCTGACGCTGTCGTCCCTCGAAGGGCTCGTGGAAGGCCTCCGTCCCATCCGCGGCCGCAAGGTGGTGGCCTTCTTCTCCAGCGGCTTCCTGCTGGGCTCGTCGCGCCAGACGGGCCGGCACGAGCTCCTGATGATCGCCGACGCCGCCGCGCGCTCCGGCGTCGTCTTCTACACCATCGACGCCCGGGGCCTCACGTCCACGGCCCCCATCGCCGACGCCGCGCTGGGGAGCTACAACATCCGCGGGGCGCGGTCCGCGTCAGCCGCGGCCACGCCCGGCACGCGCGCCCGCATCGAGCTGAGCGCGGTGAACGCCGCCCGGGACGGCCTGAGCGCCCTGGCCCTCGATACGGGCGGGCTGGCCTTCTTCGACCGCAACAAGCTCGAGGCGCCCCTGCAGGAGATCCTCGATGACAGCGCGGTCTACTACCGGCTGGGCTTCGAGCCGCGGGAATCCCCGCGTGACGGCGGCTTCCACAAGATAGAGGTCCGTGTGCCCGGCCGCTCCGGGCTGCGCGTGCGCGCGGCCAGCGGTTACTTCGCGCGCGGCACCGAGCCCGCCGCCGCGTCCAGCGCGCCGGCAGCCGGAACGGACGCGGGCAACAAGCTCCTGCAGAACGCGCTCGACTCTCCCGTCTCCATGCGCGGCCTGCCCGCGGACCTGCGGGCCGACTTCGTGCGCACCGACGCGGGCGACGTCGTAACGGCCACCGTCTGGCTGGACGCGTCGCGGCTGCCCTTCGCGGCGGGGGACGCGGGCCGGGAGACCGCCGCCCTGGACATCGTGGGCGTCGTCGTCGACGAGAACGGCAAGCCGGTGGACCAGTTCAGCGACCGCGTGGAGCTGAGCCTGACGCCCGAATCGAAGGAGCGGATGGTCCGCAACGGCCTGACCTATCGCAAGACCATGGCGGTGCCTGCCGGGCTCCTCCAGGCCCGGGTCGCCGTGCGCGCCGACCACAGCGACCTCGTGGGAAACGCGACGCAATGGGTGGAAGTGCCCGACCGGGCGAAGAAAGGCCTGGCCCTGAGCAGCATCCTGCTCCTCGGGGAGGGAGCGATCCCAGCGGCGGCACCGCCGGGCGGGCGGGGGACCGTCTCCTACGAGCGGCCCGAAGGGCCCGAGGTGTCGCGGCGCTTTCCGCGCGATGCCCACCTCGACTACGTGCTCGTCGTCTACGGGTCCGGCGCGTCGCAGGCGAGCCCTGCAGACCTGGTGGTGGAAAGCGAGCTCGTCTCGGGAAGCACGATGCTGATGCGGGCCCCGGCGGCGCCCGTGCAAGCGGAAGGTCCCGGCGGCCTTCCCATGGCCAGCGGGCGGCTGCGGCTGGACCCGCTCGCGCCGGGCGACTACGAGCTGCGGCTGACGGTCACCGACCGCGCGGCGGGGGCCACGGGCACGCGCAGCCTCCGCTTCACGGTCGGCTGAGCGCCTGGAGCAGGGCGTCCGCCGCGGGATGCCCGAGGGCCTTGGCCGTGCGCGCCGCTTCCTCCGCCTCCGGCTTTCGGCCCGCCTGGGCGAGGCCCACGGCGAGCTGGTAGCGGGCCTCGGCGTCGTCGGGCGCCGCGGTCGCGCCCTTCTCTAGATAGGTGATGGCGGCTGGGACCCGGTTCGCGGCCAGGTAGATGCGGCCCAGGCCCGTCAGGCTCGGCGCGTGGGCCGGATCGACGATGGTGGCCTTCTCCAGGCTCAGCGCGGCCTCCGGGACGCGGCCGGCCTCCAGGTACTCCATCCCCATGAGGAAGAACACGTCGGCGCTGGTCGGGTCCGCCTGCGTCGCCCGGGCGAGGTGCTCGGCGGCCAGCCCTGCGTTGCCCTGGGCCGCGGACAACCGTCCCCGCGCCAACCACACGCGGGCGGTCTCGCCCTCGGTCCGGACGGCGCGCGCGATCTCCGCCGCGGCCTCTTCGTAGCGCTTCTGATCCGCGAACGCCCGGGCCCGCGCCAGCCGGGCGGCGACGTCATCCGGGGCGCGCTCCAACGCCTGGCCCGTCTCACGCTCGGCCTCCTGTGGCTTGCCGGACTCGAGGAGGACCTCGGCCAGCAGCGCGCGCGCGGCCGCGCCCGTGGGCTCGATCTCGACGGCGCGCCGTAGCTCGGCCTCCGCCTCGGGCCACCGCCGCTGCCGGGCGAGGATCCCGCCGGTCGCGCGGCGGGCCGACGCCGCCTGCGTGGGCGACAGCTCCATTTGGAGCGCGCGGCGCAGGTCGGCCAGGGCCAGGGCGTCCTCGCCGAGCTTGCTGTAGAGCAGCCCGCGTCCCCAGTAGAGCGGGCCCGTCGGCTGCCGCTTCTCCGCTTCGGCGTACGCGGCCAGGGCCTCGTCCACCTCGCCGGTCTCGCTGTGCGCCGCCGCCGTCAGGAGGATCACCTCCGCGTTGTCCGGCGCCGCCTTCCGCGCGGTCTCGAGCATGGCCAGCGCCTCGCGCGGCTTCTTCTCCCCGATGAGGTAGTTGGCGAAGGCGATCCAGTCCTCGACATGCAGGGCGGGATCGCCGCCCGGCGGCGCGGACCTCCAGGCCTCGCGCGCCTTGAGGCGGCGGAACTCCGCGAGCTGTTTCGTGGCGTCGGCCTCGCGGCCGAGGGCGGAGTAGACGCGCCCCAGCTCGTAGCGCGCCCCCGCGTAATCGGGGTCGACGGAGACCGCCTTCTCGAGCAGACGGAGGGCCGCCGGCTGGCTGCCGCGCCGGAGCTCCACGGTCCCCAGCCAGTACAACGCCTCGACGGAGTTGGGATCGCCCTGGAGCGCCTGCTCGAACTCTGCCTTCGCCTTCTCCAGGTCGCCCTCGCCGAGCCAGGTCCAGCCCATGAGGAAGTGCGCGCCGGAGTGGCCGGGCTCGAGACGGAGGCAGGCGCCCGCGCGCTGCCGGGCGTCGGCGAACCGGGACAGGTGATGATACGTGCGGGCGAGGAGGAGGAGCGGTTCGCAGCTCTTCGGATCCACGGCGGCCAGCCGCTCGAGGGCCTCCGCGGCCTCCGCATAGGCACCGCGCTTCGAGCTGCTCTCGTACGACGCCCGCAGGGCCTCGCGGTCCGATGGGTCCCGCTCGAGCACGGCGCGGAACGCCTGCGCGGCCTCATCGTATCGGCCGGCCGCCGTGAGCGTCTGGCCGATCCGCCGCGCGACGTCCCGGTCGTCCGGCCGGGCCTTCTGCAGCTCCCGGTAGGCGGCGACGGCGGCCTCGTAGTCCTTCGCCTCGAAGGCGAGACGGGCGCGCATCTCGCGCGCCGCGGCGTCGTCGCTCGAGCGCTCCAGGTAGGCGTCGACGTGCCGGCGCGCGTCCGCGATGCGTCCCAGCCGCGCCTCGACCGTGGCCAGTCCGAGATAGGGCTCCGCGGGGGCGGCGTCGAGCTGGACGGCGCGCAGGAGCTCCTCGCGCGCGTTCTTCAGGCGGCCCAGCGCGGAAAGCGTCCGGCCCATCAGCGCGTGCGCCTGGGCCGATTGCGGGGCGACCGTGACCGCGTACTGCAGGACGGGATAAGCCTCGAAGACCCGGCCGCCGGCGCTCAGAAGGTCGCCCATTCCGAGCAGCGACGGCAGATGGTTGCGGTCGATCTTGAGCGCCGCGCGGAACTCGGCCAGCGCCTTCTGCTCCTGGCCGGCCCGCAGGAGCTCCATCCCCGCGGCGTGATGCGATTCCGCGGTCTGGGGGCCGGCCCCCGCGATCGCCGCGGTGGTCAGCACGGCCGCGGCCGCCGTGATGAGGGCCCTGCCCTTCACGGCGCCGCCTTCAGCCCTTCGCCCTCCGAGACCACCACCACGCGGTCGATGGGGACGTCGGTGAAGGTCTGCGTCGCCCCGCCCGGCCACTTCACCTCCAGGCGCTCCACGCGGGACGCGGCTCCCAGGCCGAAGCGGGCCCGCGGGTCGTTGGCGGAGGCGAACGACCCGCTCGTCCGGACCTCCCGGACCTGCTCCCGGCCGCCGGCGCGCAGCCGGACGGACGCGCCGATGCCGTCGCGGTTGGCGCGCGTCCCGACGGTCCGCACCGTCAGCCAGTGGTGGCCGTTGCGCGTCGCGTTGTGGAGCAGCGTCACGCCGTCGTCCATGTTCACGACGACCGCGTCGGTCCTCCCGTCGTCGTCGTAATCGCCGAAGGCGGCGCCGCGGCTCGACTTGACCGCCTGCATGCCGGAGCCCGCGCCCGCCGTCGCGTCCGCGAACGTGCCGTCGCCGAGGTTCCGCAGGACCTGGTTCTGCTGCGCGTAGGTCTCCTGCTGGAGGCGCGCCGCGTCCACCTGCGGGTAGACGTGGCCGCTGGCCACGAAGAGGTCGGGCCACCCATCGTTGTCGAAGTCCTGGAAGCCCGCGCCCCAGCTCAGCCGGGTGAAGCTGACCTGGCCGATCTTCGCGGCGTACGTCACGTCGGAGAAGCGGAGGTTGCCGTCGTTGTGGTAGAGCGTGTTGTAGTCGTCCTGGAAGGTCGTGACGAACAGGTCCAGGCGACCGTCGCCGTCGTAGTCGCCGGCGTCCACACCCATCCCCGCCTGCGCCCGGCCCTGCTGGCTGTAGCCAGCCCCGGATTGCAGTGAGACGTCCTCGAACGTCCCGTCCCCGCGGTTGCGGTACAGGGCCTGGATGGTCGAGTCGCTGGCGACGTAGAGGTCGGTCCACCCGTCGGCGTCCAGGTCGGCCGCCACCACGCCCAGGCTCTTCAGCTCGTCGCTCACCAGGCCGGCGGCCCGCGTCACGTCGCTGAAGGTGCCGTCGCCGTTGTTGTGGAAGAGGAGGTTCTGGTCCCCGGCCACGCCGGTCGGGCCGCAGAAGACGCGCAGGCCCTTCCAGAAGCAGAAGGGCGACACCCGGTCGAGATAGGGCCGGTCGAACTTCACGTAGTTGGCGGCGAACAGGTCCAGCCGACCGTCCCGGTCGTAGTCGAAGAAGGCCGCCGAGACGGAGACGCGCTTCCCTCCGCCCACGCCCGCCTTCGCGGTGACGTCGCTGAACGTCCCGTTGCCGCTGTTGCGGTAGAGGCGGTTGCCCTCGAGGATCGTGGTCACGTACAGGTCGACGAAGCCGTCGTTGTCGTAGTCACCGGCGGCCACGCCGCTGCCCCAGTAGCCGCCCTCGAGGCCGGACCCGGCGGTTTTGTCCTTGAAGCCGGCCGCGCCGTCGTTGCGATAGAGGCGGTTGCCGGGCCCGGCCTCGCCCCTGGCCTGGCGCTCGAGCGTGGACCCGTTGGCGATGAACAGGTCGAGGTCGCCGTCCCCGTCGGCGTCGAGCCAGGCCGCGCCGTTGCCGGTGGACTCGATGATGTAGGGCTTGCCGGGGCCGCCGAAGAGGTTCTTGTAGTCCAGGCCCGCCGCCGCCGTGGCGTCTTCCATCTGGATGGCCGCCGCTTCGGGTCCCGCGGCGGCCGCGGGCCCGCCGGCGCGCAGCGCGGCGAGACCGAGAAGGGCGGCGCCGGACGCGACGGCGAACCGGGTGATGGCGCTCGCCGCGGGTCGTCGCATCCCGCTCCCGATCATAAGCGATCCGCCGCGGCGCGCTGCTAACATGCGCCGATGGGCCGGGGTGGGTCGAAGCGATACGCCTGGGCGGTGGCCCTGGGCCTCGTCGTCCTGGCTGCGGCCGTCGCCGTGGGAATGCGCGGGGCCCGCCGGCCGGGCTCGCCCCTACCGGCGGAGACGGCCCCGCTCAACGTCCTTCTGGTCACGCTCGACACGACGAGGGCGGATCGCCTCGGCTGCTACGGCTACGCCGGCGCCCGGACGCCTCGCCTCGATCGTCTTGCCGCCGAGGGCGTGCGCTTCGAGCATGCCTTCGCCGATGCGCCGATCACGCTGCCCTCCCACGCCTCGCTGCTGACCGGGCTGCATCCCTTCGAGCACGGGGTGCGCAACAACGGGAACTTCACTCTCCCCGACCGGTTCGAGACGCTGGCCACCGTCCTGGGCAGGCGCGGATACCGGACGGCGGCCTTCGTCAGCGCCTTCGTCCTCGACCGCCGCTACGGCCTGGCGCGCGGCTTCGAGACCTACGACGACCGGACGGATCCGGGCGCCGGCGGGGGAGGCGCGGAAGCGGAGCGCCGCGGCGACCGGACGGCCCTGGCGTGCAACCGCTGGCTCGACGCGCATGCGGGCGGCGGGAAGAAGGCGCCGTTCTTCGTGTGGCTGCACCTCTACGATCCGCACGAGCCGTACCGTCCGCCGCCGCCGCTGGCCGATGCATTCGCCGGCCGTCCCTACGACGGCGAGATCGCCTTCGCGGATACCGCGGTGGGCTCGGTCCTCGACCGCCTGGGGCAGCTGGGCCTGCTCGACAGGTCCGTGGTCGCCGTCGTGGCCGACCACGGCGAGAGCCTGGGAGACCACGGCGAGGAGACGCACTCGATGTTCCTCTACGAGAGCGCCATCCGCGTGCCGCTGATCCTGTGGCGGCCCGGCCTGCTGCCCACGCGCATCGTGGCCGCGCCCGTGCGGACGGTGGACGTCGCGCCGACGATCCTCGACCTGCTCGGCGCGCCGCCCCTCGCCGCGCCGCGGGCGCGCAGCCTTCGCGGCACGATCGAGGGCCGGGACGAAGCGGCGCCGCCCGCCTATGCCGAGACCTGGGTGCCGAAGCTCTACATGAACGGCTCGGCGCTGCGCGCCCTGCGCACCGAACGCTTCAAGCTGATCGAGGCCCCGCGGCCGGAGCTCTACGACCTGGCCCGGGACCCCGGCGAGACCGACAACCGGATCGAGGCCGATCCGGAGACGGCCGGCCGGCTGCGGGCGGAGCTGCAGCGGCTCTCCGCCGCCGGCGACACGGCGATGAGCGTGGGGCCCGTGGACGGAGAAGCCGCGGAGAAGCTGCGGGCGCTGGGCTACCTGGGGGCCGCGGGCGACGTGTCGGGTTCTCCCGAGGATGGGGGGGCGAAGGACCCGAAGGACCTGATCGCCGACTTCAATCTTCTCCGGCGTGCGGAGCAGGCCGTTCGCGATCGACGCTTCGACGAGGCGGTGCCCGTCCTGCGCGCGCTGGTGGCCCGGGAGCCGAAGAACGCCTTCGCCCGCCTCGTGCTGGGCGGCGCCTACGCCGGGATGCGCCAGCACGCGCGCGCCGCCGAGCAGCTCCAGGCCTACGTGGCCCTGGTGCCCACGAGCGCCCACGGCCATCAGTCGCTCGCCGTCGCCTACGCGAACCTCGGCGACCACACGCGCGCGCTGCGCGAGGCAGCGTCGGCCGCCGCGCTCGATCCCCGCCTCACCGACGCGCGCCTCCTGCGGGCCGGCATCCTGGCCGGCCAGGGCCGGCGCGCGGACGCCACCCGGGAGCTGCGCGACGCGGTGGCCGCCGCGCCGGACCTGCCCGCGCTGCGGATGAGCCTCGCGGAGGTCCTGCTCGACGCCGGAAACGGCCGGGACGCCGAGTCCGAATACCGCGCGATCCTGGATGGGGATGAGGTCACGGCCGACGACCGTGTGCGCGCCGAAGCCCGCTTCGGACTGGCGGTGGCCCTGGAGCGCCAGGGCCGCGGCGCCGAGGCACGGTCGGAATACGAGCGGATCGCGCGGGCGGCCGAGGCCCCGCGGGACGTCCAGGACGCGGCGCGAAAGCGCCTGGGCGGCGCGCCCTAGTTCGGTGTGTTGAACTCGTCGCGGGGGAAGAGGTCGTGGTTGATCGGCCGCTCGCCCTCGGGATCCCGGTCGGCGGGCCGCGCCTGCTGGAGCTCCGCCCACACGCTCATGGCGCGCTGCCGGCCCAGGTAGGCGGTGTTCCCGGGGTCGAAGAGGCGCTCCCTCCAGGTCGCGGTGTCGATGGGGATGGGCGAGCGGCTGCCGATCGCGATGTTCCCGTCGGCGATCTCCACGACGTTGGGGAAGACGGACAGGAACGTCGAGCGCACGCGCCGCGTGGGGAGCCAGGTGGTCACCAGGCCTCCGGGGCGAAGGCGGCCCGCGCACATCCGGAAGAACTCGACGGAGTAGAGGTTTCCGGCCGAGGGGCTGGTCGGCCATAGCGCGTCCGCCTCGATCATGTCGTACAGATGCCCGCCGCGGTCGATGGCGTTCCGGCCATCGGCGATGCGGAAGGAGAAACGCGGGTCTTCCAGGAAGCGGGCCAGCTTGGCGGGCGCATCGGGCCGGGCGGCCAGGGCGCTGAGCAGGCGGTGCTCCGGCCTGTACAGCTCGAAGACAGTGATGCGCTGGTCCACGTCCCGCCGGCATCCCGCCGATGAGGCGGTGTCCCCCGAACCGAGGCCGATGATCGCGACTTCGCGCGGCGCGGGATGGATCACCGCCGGCGCGGCGCCCAGCGTCGTGTGTATCCCCGAGAACGGCAGCGTGCTGTGCCACCGGCCTCCCGCCCAGACCTGCCAGACGGCGCGGTCGGGGACGAGGGCCACCACGCCGGTCGCATCCTCCTCGACCAGGCTGGCCCGCTCCTCGGTGCCGTGCAGCCGGAGCCAGAGCCGGCGCTGTGACGGCACGGCCACAGCCGCGACCGCGAGCAGCGCGGCCAGCCCCAGGAAGAGGCGCCGGCCACCCGGCTCGCGCAGGCCCAGGACGGCGAAGACGAGGCCGACGAGGGCCAGGAGCCGGAAGGTTCCGGTCGTGCCGAGCCACGTCAACGTCAGGAGTCCGACGACCAGGCTTCCGGCCACGCAGCCGGCGATGTTCGCGGCCTGGAGCACCCCGACCTTCCAGCCGCTGGCGGCGGGATCGTCCTGCACCGCGCGCTGGAGGATCGGGTACGAAAGGCCCATGAGCAGGGTCGGGATTCCGAACAGCGCCAGGGGCAGCACCACGTACAGCCGGAACAGCGCCCCGAGATACATGCGGCCGCCCAGGTTGAAGGACCGGCGCCCGCCCCACAGGTCGTAGAGCCACGAGTACCCGCTGACGGTGGGCGGCATCCACGCCATTAGCGCGATCGCCGCGCAGGCGTAGATGAGCAGCACGCACTGGCAGGCCAGGAAGGCCCGCCGCGGGGCGCCAACTCTCGGGGCCAGGAAGATCCCCGCGATGGCGCCGACGCCGGATCCGAAGAGGTACAGCGCCAGCAGCGTCCCGAACGTGTACGAGGTGGACTTGATGGAGACCTCCATCATACGGAACCACAGCATCTCCAGCGCGAGGGCGCAGAAGCCGCTGAGGGCATAGAGGGCGATCCAGCTCCCGAACCGCCCGCCCGATCCGTCGGACTCCACCGTTGCCGGAGGCCGTCCTCGTTCCGGTTCCACCTCCGCGCGCTCGTGGCCCCTGCGGTACATCGCCAGCGCCAGGGCGCTCGTCCCGGCGATCAGGTTGGCGGCGACCGCGGCCCAGACCGCGGGGCGCACCCCGTGGTGTCGGAAGAAGACCCAGGGAGTGGCGAGCGCACCGGCCGCGGCGCCCAGGACGTTGATGCCGTAGAGGAACGCGATGGTGCCGCCGGCCGTCTCCGCGCGCTCCACGACCGCCCGCGTCAGCAGCGGCAGCGACATCCCCATCAGGACGGTGGGCACGGCCAGTGTCGCGAAGTGCATCAGGCCGCCGCGCAGGGGCTCGGCGTAGAGCCAGCCGTGGCGCGCGTACAGGAAGTCGTAGAGGAGCGGACAGCTGGCGGCGCCGTAGACGGCGATGCCCAGCTCGCACGCGGCGAACAGGAGGAGCGCGCGGCCGGCGGTGACGCGCCGGCTCACCGCCGCGCCCAGACGGCTGCCCACGCCCAGCCCCAGCATGAAGACGGCCACGATGACCGCGATCGAGTAGAGGCCGACGCCCGTGTGCAGGGCCAGGATCCGCTGCCACGCGACCTGGTAGGCCAGCGCGGCCGCGCCGCTCAGGAAGAAGGCCAGGCCGAGGAATACGAGGTGGGCTCGGCGGAGGGACCCGGGCATGAAGGGCCGATCTTACCCCGTGCCCGTCGGCGGCACGGCTCTTGCTGTCTATTTCCTTCCCGGCCAGGAGCCGGGACGGGGCAGAATGGAGAAGACCATGCTATCGCCCGCCCCCGATTTCACCCCCTCCCAGCTCGCCGAGTTCCTGCGCTCCCGTCGCGATGCCATTCTCCAGAAATGGCGGGCGGCCGTGGCCGACCGCCCGGCTTCCCAGGGTCTCTCCCTCGAGGCCCTGATCGACCACATCCCCAATCTCCTCGACGCAATCGCAGACACGGGCGAGGCGCACCTCGTGGACCAGCGGTCCCGCCTCGACACCGAGACGGCCGAGCAGCACGCGCTGACTCGGCTGGGCGAAGGCCTGGACCTGAGCCAGGTGGTCATCGAGTTGGCCGTCCTGCGCGACTGCATCCTCGAGGTCTGGGACCAGGAGCGCGCCCCCGGCGCCGCGCGGCCGGAGGTCCGCTTCCTGAACCGCTCGGTGGACCGCGCGATCGCCGCCTCGATCGATCGCTATACCCGGGCGCGGGACCGCACGCTCAAGGCGCTCGACCGGATCTCGGCGGCGTCTCTGGAGACGCGCCGCCTGGACGACCTCCTGCAGCGCCTGCTGGAGGTGATGGTCGAGACGACGGCCGCCGTCGACGTCGGCGCCATCCTGCTCCGAGAGGGCGACGATCTGGTCTTGCGGGCGGCGGTGGGCCTCGAAGGCGAGCGGCGCGGCGAGCCTCCCGTCCGCGTCGGGGAGGGGTTCCTGGGCCAGGTCGCCGCGGAAGGCCGTTCCCGGTCGGCGACGCGGGCGCATCTCCAGGCGGAGCCCGCCGGTCCCCCGCTGCCTCCGGACCTCTCCTGCGCCTATGCGGTGCCTCTCATGCACGAGGGGACCATGGTCGGGGTCGCCCTCATCGCCTCGAAGAGCGCGCCGGAGTTCTCCGAGCAGGACCGGCGGCTCTTCCAAGCCATGGTCGCGCGGGCCACGTCGGGCATCGTGCAGCATCTGCTGCAGGAGACCGCCGAGACGCGGGCGGCGGAGCTGGCGGCGGTGATCGAGAGCATCCCCGACGCGGTGCTGGTCGGCGACGCGGCGGGGTTCCGGCACGCGAACGCCGCGGCCCTGAAGCTGGTGGGGGCGCAGTCCGTGGAGGACCTGAACCGGCGGCTGAGCGGCCCCGGCCAGGACATCGAGGTCCGCCAGTCCGGCACCGGCGAGCTCATACCGGTCGAGCACATGCCCTTCACGCGCGCCCTCCGCGGAGAGACCGTGAACGAAGAGGTGACGCTGCGCACCCCGCGCATGGCGGGCGACCTCGTGGCCCGCGTCGCGTCCGCTCCCGTGAGGCTCGGGAACCGGATCGCCGGCGCCGTGATCGTCGCAACGGACGTGACCGATCAGAAACGCTCGGCGCAGGAGCGCCAGCGGATCTTCGAGCAGGCCCAGCAGGCCGTGGCCGATCGAGACCACATCCTGGCCGTCGTCTCCCATGAGCTCCGGAACCCGCTGAACACGGTCGGCATGGCCGCTGCGGTCCTGAAGGAAGTGGTTCCCGTGCCCGACATCGGGCGCAAGGGCATCGCCAGCATCCTGCGCGCGACCGCGCGCATGAATCGGATGATCCAGGACCTCCTGGACGTCAGCGTGATCCAGGGGGGCGCCCTCGCCATCGATCCGCGGCCACTCGACATCAGGCCCGTGCTGGAGGAGGCGGTGGAGTCCTCCGGGCCGGAGGCCGCCGAGCGGGGGTTGACGGTCACCGTCGAGGTCGAGGCGGCGCTTCCGAAAGTGCGCGCCGACCGGGACCGCCTGTTCCAGGCCATGGCCAACCTCGTGGGCAACGCCTTGAAGGCGACCACGCAGGGCGGGCTCGTCATCGGGGCACGCTCCCTGGACGAGCGCGAGGTCGTGTTCTGGGTGCGCGACACGGGCCCCGGCATCCCCGCGGACCAGCAGGCCCGCCTCTTCGAGCCGTACTGGCGGGGCCAAAGCACGTACAAAGGAGCCGGGCTGGGTCTCGCCATCACGCGTGGGATCGTGGGGGCTCACGGGGGCCGCGTCTGGCTCGAGAGCGCGCCCGGCTCCGGCACGACCTTCTACTTCACGATCCCGAAGGCCTGAAATTCTTCTGACGCCCCGTCAAGACTGACCTCCTACCCACCTGCGCGTCCGCCGAGGACGGCGGCGGCGATGCCGCCGATCACGAGGGCCATGCCGGCCAGCTGGAAGGCCGACGGCGTTTCGCCGAGCAGCACCATCGCCAGGGCCATCGTGGCCACCGGCTGCGCCAGGAGCAGGATGGACGTCAGGATGGAGGGCAGCCGGGGCAGCGAAAGCGAGATCAGCAGATAACCCGCTGACTGGGACGTGATGCCCAGGAGCGCCAGCCATGCCAGGCTGCGCGCCGGTGGAGCCGCGTCGAGCTCACCGCTGAGGAGGCCGATGACCGTCGCGGCCGCTGCCGTGCTGGCGGTGGCGATCGCGACCGGTCCCGCGGGCCGGCGCAGGTCCTGCCCGCCGCGGCGCATCAGGATGAGATAGCCGGCATAGAAGAAGGCCGTGAGGAGGCCGAGGACCGCGCCGCGCACGGGTGCCGCGCCGTACGCGCCGCCGCCGACCCCGGAGATCAGGACGATGCCCAGGAGCACGACCGGGACGGCCACCAGCGTGGACCGCGCGGGCCGCTCGCCGAACAGCGCCCAGGCCAGGAGCCCGACGACCAGGACCTGGAGGTTGCCGAGGACGGTGGCCAGGCCCGCTCCGACGGCCTCGATGGCGTGGTGCCAGAGGATCAGGTCGCCGGCGAAGAGGATCCCGGCCACCGCGGCCAGGCGGATGGTCGTTCCGGGAAGCGGTCCGTATCGGCGGTGCTCGAGGGCGGCCACGGCCGCCAGGATGGGCAGGCCGACCAGGCACCGGAACACCGTGGCCGTGGAGGGTGAGGCGCCCGAGTAACGGTAGAAGATCCCCGAGAAGGCGATGCACATCGCGCCGAGCAGCGCCGCCAGGCGCGGCCGGCCGGCGACGCCCTCGAGCGGCCAGGGAAGTCCGCTCAGGCTCGGTCCAGGGCCTGCCGCAGGTCGTCGATCAGGTCCTGCGGATGCTCGAGGCCGACGGAGATCCGCAGCAGGTCCTCGCTCGTCGTGGAGCCCGGCCCTTCCGAAGAGGCACGGTGCTCGATCAGGCTCTCCACGCCGCCCAGGCTGGTGGCGTTCAGGAAGAGGCGCACACGCGAGGCCACGGCCAGGGCGCCGTCCCGGCCGCCCTCGACCTGTATGGACAGCATGCCTCCGAAGGCGCGCATCTGCCGGCGCGCGACGGCGTGGCCGCGGTGCGAGGCCAGGCCCGGGTAGTGGATCGCGGTCAGCCGCGGGTGCCCGTCGAACGCGGAGGCGAGCGCCGCCGCGGTGGCCGACTGGCGCTCGACACGGACGGCCAGCGTGCGCAGGCCGCGCAGGATCAGCCACGAGTTGAAGGGCGAGGCCACGGCGCCGAGCAGGGAGCGTAGCTCGGCCAGCCGCTGGAACGTCTCGCCCCGCCGCTTGAAGACGAGCGCGCCGCCCTGCACGTCGCTGTGGCCGCCCATGTACTTGGTGGTGGCGTGCAGCACCACGTCCGCGCCGAGGGTCAGGGGCTGCTGCAGTGCGGGCGTGGCGAAGGTCCCGTCCACGAGCAGCTCCGCTCCGCGGGCGTGGGCCAGCTCGGCCAGCTTCGCGAGGTCCACGACCTTCATCAAGGGGTTCGACGGGGTCTCCGCCCACACGAGCCGTGTCGCCGGGGTCATCGCCGCTTCGATCGCGGCCGGGTCGGATCCGTCCACGGCGGTCGATGTCAGGCCCCAACGCGGGAAAAGGTCCCGGGCGATGATCCGGTTGGCGTAGTAGATGTCGTCCGGGAACACGACGTGGCAGCCCGGCGGCAGGGCCTGCAGGTAGGCGCCGGTGGCGGCCATGCCCGAGGCCCAGACCAGCGCCGCCTCACCCTGCTCCAGCGCCGCGAGCGCCGTCTCCAGGCGGGCCTGGGTGGGGTTGGCGTCGCGGATGTAGTGGTAGCCAAACGGGTCCTCGCTGGCGGGCCCGTGCTCGAAGGTGGTCGAGAGGTGGATGGGCGGGGCCACCGCGCCCGTTGCGGGGTCCGGCTCGGCGCCGGCGTGCACGGCGATCGTCTCGAATCTCATTCCTCGACCCCCCACCCCACCCTCCCCACGTAGGGGGAGGGAGTTGCTGTTGCCAGATCGGCTCCGCGCTTCGTTCTCCGACCCCCCACCCCACCCTCCCCGCGTGGGGGGAGGGAGTTGCTGTCATCAAGACCGGCCCTGTATGTCGCTTTCGGCCCGCGCGGCGGCCAGGATCGCGTCCGCCGAGCGGTCGATGTCCTCCTCCGTGGTGGACCAGTTCGAGACCGACACGCGCATGGCCTGCTGGCCGCGCCAGCGCGTCCCGCCCAGCCAGCAGGTGCCGTCGCGCTGGACGCGGGCGATGACAGCGCGCGTGAAGCCGTCGGCATCGCCCGCCGGAGCCTCGAAGCGGACGAGGACCTGGTTCAGGACCACGTCGTTGAGGATGCGCACGTCGGAGTCGCGGCCCAGTCGGTCGGCCATCTGCCGCGCGCGCAGGCAGAGCCGCTCGACGAGGTCGGCCACCCCGCGGCGGCCCAGGCTCCGCAGCGCCGCGTAGACCGCGAAGCCCCGCGCGCGCCGCGAGAACTCGGGCGTGAAGTCGTGGGGATCGCGCTCCGGGCCCTGGGTCTGGACCAGGTAGGCGGCGCCGGCCGCGAAGGGCGCCCGGTGCGCGGCCGGGTCCTTGACGATGGCGAGGCCGCAGTCGTACGGCACGTTCAGCCATTTGTGGGCGTCGGTGGCCCAGGAGTCGGCGCCCTCGACTCCCTTCAGCATGTGCCGCCGCTCCGGGCTGGCCGCGGCCCACAGGCCGAATGCCCCGTCCACGTGGAGCCAGGCGTTGCGCCCGCGCAGGAGGTCCAGGATCTCCACGAACGGGTCGAACGCGCCGCTGTTCACGTCGCCGGCCTGGGCGCAGACGATCAGCGGACCGTCGAGGGCGCCGACCACACGGTGCAGCGCATCGGGCCGCATGCGCCCCTGGTCGTCGGCATCGACCCGCGTCACGTCTCGGCTGCCCAGGCCCAGCATCCGCAGCGCGGTCAGGACGGTCACGTGGACCTGCGCACCCACCACGACGTGCACGGGCGGGGCATTGCGGAGCCCCGCCTCCTCGACGTCCCAGCCTTCGCGCCTCAGGACCGCGTGGCGGGCGGCGATGAGCCCCGTGTAGTTGGCCATCTGGCAGCCGGTGACGAAGCCGACGCTGCAGCCTTTCGGCAGCCCGAGCAGGTCGAGCAGCCACGTCGTGGCCACGTCCTCCACGACCGCCGCCGCGGGCGCCAGGACGTAGAGGCCGCCGTTCTGGTCCCACGCGCTGGCGAGCCAGTCGGCGCCGAGGGCCGCGGGCAGGCTGCCGCCGACCACGAAGCCGAAGTACCGCGGGCCGGCGGAGGCCACGAGGCCCCGCTCCGCGCCCCGGGCCAGCTCCTCCACCACGCGCCGGGGATCGACGCCCTCCTCCGGCAACGGCCCGCCGAGCGCGGCCCGCAGCTCCTCGAGGCTCGCCCGGCCGCCCACGGGCCGCTCCCGCAGCCCCGCCAGGAACCGGCGGGCCTGGTCGAAGGCCTCCCTCAGGACAAAATCGTGGTCCGTCACGCCACCTCCGGATTCGGGTCCCGGCCACCCCGAAGCTTGACCGGGCAGAACATACTATGGCCCGTGGCGGTCCTCGCTCCCGTGCTGCTCGCGCCGCTGGGCGCGCTTTTCGGCGCGGCCGCCGCCTTCACCGACTGCCACCGCATCGATCGGGTGGAAGTCGTCCGCCACGACATCTTCGAGGCGCGGGACGGCGGCGAGGTCGCCTGGCCCTACCGCCTGGCCAACCGGCTGCGCTTCCGCACCCGCGAGGGCGTGATCCGGCGCGAGCTCCTCTTCTCGCCCGATCAATGCGCGGATGCCGAGACGCTGGCGCAGTCCGAGCGGAACCTGCGGGGGACCGGCTTCCTGCGGGACGCGCGGGTCGAGACGTCCCCCGCGGAGAGCGGCCAGCCCGGGGCCGTGGACGTGCGGGTCTCGACGTGGGAGAAGTGGACGACCGCCCCCCAGCTCGGCTTCGCGCAGGTCGGCAACCGCAGCGTGTGGACGGTCGGCATCGCGGAGCGCAACCTCTTCGGGCGCGGCCTGCACGTCGAGGTGCAGCGCCGCTCGGACATCGACCGCGACCAGACGCTCCTCGCCTTCCGCGATCCGGGCGTTGCGGGGTCGCGGGTCCAGGCCGCGGCGTCGTACGCCGACAGGAGCGACGGCCGCCGTACCGAGCTTGGAGTGGCGCGGCCCTTCTTCTCCCTGGATACGCGGTGGGCGTTCGCGGCGCGGGCCGACGCCTTCGAGCAGCTCGACCCGCTGTACCAAGCCGGCGAGCGGGTGGCCGACCTCGCCCACGAAGGGCGGGCCCTGGACCTCGAGGCCGGGCACGCCATCGGACGCACCCCGGACGGCGCGCTGAGGCTTCACGGCGCCTACCGCTATCGCCGCGACCGCGTCGAGACCGATCTCCGCCGGTTCGGGATCGCGGAGGCCGGCCTGACCTTCGTCCAGCACCGGTACCTGCGCCTCACGCACGTCAACCGGTTCGAGCGGGCGGAGGACTTCAACCTGGGCTACCGGCTCTCGGCCGCGGCCGGGGTCTCGCTGCCCGCGCTCGGAGGCGGGAAGGAAACGGCCTTCTTCCTCGCGGCCGGAGGACGAAAGGGTCTTCCCCTGGGCCGGGAGCGCTTCCTGATCGGCGAGGCGAGCTGGACGGGCCGCCGGACCGGCGGGCGCTGGGAGAACGGCCTTGCCGACGCCCGGATGGGCGGCGCCTTCCGCCTGGCGCCGCGCGCGCTGCTCCTCACCCAGGCCCGCTACCGCCACGGGGTGAACCTGGACCCGGAGACGCAGCTCACGATCGGCGCCCAGAACGGCCTGCGCGGCTACGCCGTCAACCAGTGGGCGGGGAGCCGCTCATTGCTGTTGGGCACGGAGGCCCGCTTTTTCGTGGCCGACGACGTCGCCCAGCTCCTCTCGTTTGCCCTCGCGGCGTTCGGCGAGATGGGATACGCCTGGTCACGCGGCACGGACGTCAACCTGCGCGACCTCCGCAGCGACATCGGCCTCGGGGTCATGGTCGGTCGCAATCGCCTCACGAGCCGCCCTCTGCGGATGGACGTGGCCTACGCGTTCAACCCGCCGCCGGGCCGCAGCCGCTGGCAGGTCTCGATGGGCGTGCAGCTCAGCTTCGTGGACTGAAGCCGGCGCGCGATCGCCCGCCGGCCCGCGGTCGCTCAGCGTTCCAGCGGGTGACTTCGCTGTCGGATCCAGATAGCCAGGGCCTCTGCCGAAACTTCGCCACGCGCGACGGCCAGAGTGACCTCGACCACCTCGTCGTCGGTCGCGTCCAGGCCATGCCCGTTGACGGACAAGAGGAAATCCATCGCCACCGCGCCCACCCGCTTGTTTCCGTCGACGAACGGGTGGTTCATCACGAGAGAGTGCATCAGCGCCGCGGCCTTCGAAGCGAGATCGGGGTAGAGGTCTTCACCGCCGAACGTCATCTGGGGTCGCGCCACGGCGGATTCGAGACCGCCACGGTCCCGGAGCCCGGCGGAGCCGCCGAAGGCCTTGATCTGGAGCTGGTGCACGCGTAGGAGCTGCTCCACCGAAAGGTAGAGCGTCACTTCGCCAGTTCGCGATAAGCCTTCGCGCGCCGCTTCAGCAGCTCGTCCGCCGCCTTCTCGAACGCGCGCGTCACCTTGCCGCCCTCGAAATAGCGGGTGCCCGTGCGGACGGTGACGGCTCCGGTCTGGGGGTGTACGGTAACGTCGACGGTCATTCCCTTTCGGAGCTTGAACTCCTGGACGACCTCGGCGGGGAGGGTCACTGCCAGCGAGCCGCCAGCCTGGACGAGCTTCCTCTTCATGTATGTATTAAGTCCTTATCCGTGAGTGGTGTCAAGCGGTGGCTATCTCGCCACGGCCGCACCAGCCGGCCTTTGGCGACCCGGCCCGCGGCGACACCGTGCACGAGATCTGTCAACGCTGTAACGCGGACGGGTGCTCCGGCGCCTGTAGAGCTGGTAGGGACGACGCTTCGGGGGACGGAAGAGGCGTGCCCTGGCGCCGTTAGATGCCGTGGCGTCGTCGTGAAGTAGGATCCGTCCGTTCCCGGAGGCACGACACGCGATGACGCACTTCCGCGGGCGGGGAGCCGATCGGTTCCGGGCGGCCGGCCGGGTGGTGCTGGCGGCGCTGGCGGCGGCGGTCGCCTCGGCCGAGCCTTTCGGGCGCGGTGTCGTGGTGGAGAGCGTGGTGACGGGGTTCGCCGCTCAGGAAGGTGGGCTTCGTCCGGGCGATGTCGTCGTCGGATGGGAGCGCGCCGCGTCGCCTCCGGCCAACCCGGAGCCCGCCGCCGGTGACGTTGGTTCGCCGTTCGATCTGGCGCAGGTGGAGCGGGAGCAGGCGCCGCGCGGCGAGCTGACGCTGGTGGGCGAGCGAGAGGGCGAGCCGATGCGCGTCCGGATTCCTCCCGGCGAGTGGCGGGTTTCGGTGCGGCCGGCTTTCGCCGCCGCCGACCTCGACGCCTACCTTCAGGGCAAAGCGCTCGCCGCGGGCGGCCGCGGCGCGGATGCGCTCGCGGCGTGGAGCACGCTGTCGGCGGCCTTGGGTGCCAGGGGAGATCACGAGCAAGCCGCCTGGCTCCGGCTCGAGGCGGCGAACCTCGCCGTGCGCGAGCGCCGGTGGGACGCGGCCGACGAAGCGTTCGCGGA
>Ga0075428_100001665_pt1 | contig 23663 bp, 7 predicted proteins | sample RhiMetdeltSRZDD2_FD_75291 | JGI IMG/M metagenome (GOLD analysis project Ga0075428, IMG submission 75291) | Populus rhizosphere microbial communities from Tennessee, USA - Rhizosphere MetaG P. deltoides SRZDD2 | ecosystem: Host-associated > Plants > Roots > Rhizosphere > Soil | place: USA... | reverse complement strand
TCAACGCTGGCGCCTACAGCGCCGAGACATCCGTCACCAATCCCATCGCGCTGAGCGGCCTCACCAACGGCTCTTACACGGTGTTCGTGATCGGCAAAAACTCCGCGGGCGTTTATCAACCGCAGAGCAACGCCACTGCCTCGCTCTCATGGACGGTCAATACCTCCGCGCCCGCCCTGCGCATCAACGAAATTCTCGCCGCAAATCGATCGGCTGTCCCGGTCGGCACGCGCTTCCCGGATTTAGTCGAACTTTACAACGCCGGTTCTGGCTCAGTCGATCTCACCGGCATGGGCATCACGGACGATCCGGACGACCCGTACAAATTCATCTTCCCCGCCGGCACCGTCCTTGGCGCCGGCCAGTACCGCATTCTCTACGCCGACAACGAAACCACACCGCCGGGTCTTCACCTCGGCTTCAGCTTGAACCAGCAGGGTGATCACCTTCTGCTCTTCGGCAGCACAGGCCGCCTCCTCGACTCGGTCACCTTCGGTCCGCAGGTCGGCGACCTGTCCATCGGGCGCCTCGAGGCCGGCGCGTGGGGTCTCACTCGTCCTACCTTCGGCAGCGCGAACCTTGCGCAAACGACCGGCGATGCGAGCACGTTGAAAATCAACGAGTGGCTCGCCGACGGAGTCACTCCCTACGCCGATGATTTCATTGAGTTGTTCAATCCCAACCCGCTGCCGGTCGCGCTCGGAGGTTTGTTCCTCACCGACAACCCGATCGGCGCGCCGAACCTCCATCAGATTTCGCCGCTGAGCTTTATCCCAGGCAGCGGCTTTGCGGTCTTCACGGCCGATGGCGAACCGGACGACGGTCCCGATCACTTGAACTTTCGGCTCTCGCCGGAGCAGGGGATGATCGGTCTCCACGACACCGATCTTTCGCTCATCGATTGCGTGATCTATGGGCCGCAACGGACCGATGTCTCGCAAGGCCGGCAGCCCAACGGCTCGGACACCTACGCCTTCTTCGACGTGCCCACACCGGGCTCGCCCAACCCCGGCATCATTATCCCGAACCAAACCGTCACGATCAACGAAGTGCTTGCCTACAACACCGTCGTGACGAACGCCTTCGGCAACTCGCCCGACTTCATCGAACTGTACAATCCGTCCGGCAACACCGTGGATTTGGCCGACCTGAGCTTGAGTGACAATCCTGCCTCGCCGCGCCGGTTCGTATTCCCCGCGGGCAGTTCGATACCGCCGCTCGGCTTCCGCGTCATCCAATTTGATACGGACCTCCCGGTCTCGGCCACCAATGCGGGCTTTGGCCTGGCTCAATCCGGCGGCGCGGTTTACCTCTTCGACAAACTCGCCAACGGCGGTTCGCTGCTCAGCTCCGTTGCCTACGGAATCCAGGCTGCCAACTTCTCGCTCTCGCGTGTGCCGAATGGCGATACCAACTGGGTCCTGGGTCAGGTCACCCTCGGCTCCGGCAACATCGCCCTTCCTGCGCTCGGCGACCCGGCGAAGCTCAAAGTCAACGAGTGGCTCGCAGACCCGGTCCCTGGTGAGGATGACTGGTTCGAAATCTACAACCCGAACGCGCAGCCAGTCGCGATTGGCGGTCTCTATCTGACGGACAATCTCAGCGCCCGCACGCAACATCGCATCGCCCCGCTTTCCTTCATCGGCGTTGACGCCTACGCCTATCAACAGTTCATCGCCGACAATAATACGGCCGCCGGCGCTGACCACGTGAACTTCCGCCTTTCCGGCGGCGGTGAAGCCGTCGGCATTTCCACCTCCGCGGGTTCACTCATCGATGGCGTGAGCTTCGGCGCTCAAGCCTCGGGCGTCTCTCAAGGCCGCTTGCCGGACGGCCAGCCCACTATTGTCAGTTTCCCGGCAACCCCCACGCCGGGCGATGCCAACTTCCTGCCGCTCGGCAACGTCGTCATCAACGAAGTGCTTGCCCATAGCGATCCGCCCTTCGAAGACGCCATCGAGTTGCACAACCTCAGCGCTGCCGCCGTTAACATCAGCGGCTGGTTTTTAAGCGACAGCAAAAACGCCCTGCGCAAATTTCAGGTTCCGACCAACGCCATCATTCCGGCGGGCGGCTTCAAGGTTTTCTACGAGAGTCAGTTCAACGCCGATCCCAATTCTCCGTTGAGCTTCTCCCTCAGCTCGGCCCGTGGTGACGAAGTCCATTTGGCCCAGGCCGTTACCGGCGCATTCACCGGTTTCCGCGCCACCGCAAAATTCGGCGCGTCCGAGAACGCCGTCTCGATGGGTCGCTACGTCCGCAGCGATAACGTCGCCGATTTCGTCCCCATGAGCGCCCGCACCTTCGGCGCCGACAACCCCGACACGCCGGATGAATTTCGTACAGGCAACGGCCTCGCAAATGCCTATCCTAAGGTCGGTCCCATTGTAATCTCGGAAATCATGTATCATCCGCCCGACAACGGCACGAACGATAACGTCGCGGACGAGTTCATCGAATTGCGCAACATCACTGGCGCATCGGTGCCGCTCTACGACCCGGCGTTCCCGACCAATACCTGGCGCTTTCTCGATGGTGTGACGTTCACCTTCCCTCAGGGCGTGGACATCCCGCCCAACGGCGAGGTCCTTGTTGTCTCCTTTGATCCCGTGAATGCGCCTGCCGTTCTCAGCGCGTTCCGCAATAAATACAGCATCGATCCCGCCGTGCCCGTCTACGGACCTTACGGCGGCAAACTCGACAATGGCGGCGAGAGTCTCGAACTCTACAAACCCGACCCGCCGCAGACCGCAACAAGCCCCGACCCCGGCTTCGTCCCGTACATTCTTGTCGATCGCGTGAAGTATTCCGATGTCACGCCCTGGCCCATCGCCGCCGATGGCTCGGGCGCATCCCTGCAACGTCTCACCGCCGAGGAGTACGGCAACGATCCCGTCAACTGGATTGCCGCCAACCCCAGCCCCGGGCCCGGTGGCGATGATAGCGACAACGACGGCATGCCAAACGACTGGGAAATCGATAACGGTTTCAATCCCAACAATTCCGCCGACGCCGGACAGGATGCCGACGGCGACGGCCTGACCAATCTCGAAGAATACCTCGCCGGCACTGACCCGCGAAATGCCGCCAGCGGCTTGCGCCTTCAGATCGCGCATCCCGGGAACATCCTGTTACAATTTAACGCCGCTCCGAATCGCAGTTATACAATTGAGTACCGCGACAATCTCGGTGCAACATCGTGGAACACGCTCACGACGATCGCGCCTAACTCCGGCGGTTCGGTGCAGTTGACCAATTCGCCTGCGGCCAGTCACAGGTTTTACCGTTTACGAACGCCTTAACCGCGCGTCTCGGTTGAGGCAAGTGTCGCCCCTCCGTTTGGGGCGGCTGTAACCCCCGACGTGAGAAGGGGGCTGACAAGAAAGAACCGGGTTTGATTCCCGTTTAACTAAAAACGACCGTGAATGCTATCGTTCGCTTGATCCTGACCTGGGCAATTTGCCTCGGCTCCGTCGCAACCTCCTCCGCCAACCCCGGCGCGCCGCGCGTCGTGGATGTCTCCCCAGCCCCCGGCCAGGTGACTGCCCTGACGACCATCACTGTCACCTTTAGCGAGGCTGTCACCGGCATCGCTCCCTCCGATCTTCTCATCAACGGTGTCGCCGTCGCCAACACCGTGACAGGCTCTGGAACCACCTATGTGTTCGAGTTGGCCTCCCAGCCTGCGTACGGCCCCCTCCAGGTCTCGTGGGACGGCGGTCACGCGATCGTCGATGTTCAAGTTCCGCCCCTCCGCTTTGACGAGACGCATGCCACCTCCACCTGGCAATACAATCTCATCGACCAGGTTGCGCCCACTGTTGCCACACGCACTCCCGTTGCCGGCGCCGGCGTGCGGCAATTGACCCAAATCGAAGTCTCCTTCAGTGAACCTGTCGCAGGCGTCGACGCCGCTGACCTGTTGATCAACGGCGCGCCCGCCACAGGAATCAATGTCACAGGGCCCGGACGTTATCTCTTCACGTTCCCCCAGCCCGCAAATGGTTCGATCTCCGTCGCATGGGCGCCCGGTCACGGCATCACCGATTTCGCCGCCAATCCCTTCGCTGGCGGATCATGGAGCTACACGCTGGATCCAAACTTTGAACTGCCGCAAATTCGCATCAACGAGTTCCTCGCCGCAAACATCAGCGGCCTCGCAGACGAAAGCGTGCCGCCTGAACCCCAGGATTGGATCGAAATCTGGAACTATGGCAGCACCACCGTCAATCTCAACGGCTACGCCTTGACCGACGATCGCGATGACCCCGGCAGGTGGACCTTCCCCTCCACCAACCTCGCCCCAGGCCAATTTCTTGTTGTGTTCGCCTCGGGCAAGGACCGGAAGAGCCCCACCAATTCCACGCACCGTCTGCACACGAATTTCAAATTGAACCCCAACGGCGAATATCTCGGCCTGTACAACGCCGAGCTGCCGCGCGTCGCCATCACCGAGTTTGCTCCGGAGTATCCCGAGCAGCGCAACAACTACTCCTATGGATTTGACACGACGAATTCACTGAAGTATTTCGCCACGCCCACTCCCGGCGCAGCCAATGGCGCCAGCGCGATTGCAGCGGTCCTTCCGCCGCCCCATTTCAACGTCGATCGCGGCATTTTCGACAGCCCATTTACCCTCATGCTGAGTTCGCCCACGCCCGGCGCAAGCATCCTCTACACGACGGACGGAACCGAACCGACCGTCGGGTCATCCAGTGTTCAGACGTACTTCGAACCTCTTACCGTGAGCAACGTCACTGTGGTTCGCGCCGCGGCCTTCAAGACCAACATGCTCCCGTCCGTCACCATCACGCACACTTATTTGTTCCTCGATCAGGTTGTGGCGCAGCCCAATCGTCCGGTCGGCTTTCCCACGAACTGGGGTCCGAACAGCAACTTCCCGGGCGGAGTCGTTCCCGCGGACTACGAAATGGACAGGGACCCACTGCGCGTGGACCCCAACAACACGAATTCACCCATTGACGCGGCAAAGCTCCAGCGCCTCAAGGACGGCCTGCGGGAACTCCCTGTCGTCTCGATTGTGATGAAGACCGATGACATTTTCGGGACCGCCGGACTTTACCAGCGCAGCGCCGTCGAGACAGGCGTCCCCGGCAACAAGCCTGAAAACAAAAAGCCGTGTTCGGTAGAAATGATTCTGCCCGATGGAACGACCGCCTTCACCACGACATGCGGCATCGATCTTCATGGCAACGCCAGCCGCAACCCGATCAAGAACCCGAAGCACGGGTTTAAACTGACGTTCCGGGATGACTTTGGTCCGCCGACCCTCCGATACCGTTTGTTCGAAGATTCTCCCGTGGAAGAATTCGACGATATCGATTTGCGGGCCGACTTCAATTCGAGCTGGCGTCATTGGTCGGACACTGCGGGCCAGAGCCTGGGCGCCTTCCAGCGGACGCGCGCCGTGCGCACTCGGGATGCCTGGATGAAGAACACAATGCGCGACATGGGCGATCTCGCCAGTCACAATCGGTTCGTCCACGTCTACCTCAATGGACTCTACTGGGGCGCCTACGAGTTTAGTGAGGATCCGTCCGAGTCCTTCGCGAAGGCCAATCTTGGCGGCAACGACGAAGACTTCGATATTATCGATCAGGGCGTCGCTAAAAACGGCACCATCAACGCCTACAACGCGATGAACGCTCTACCCACTGCCACGACTCTCCAGCAATACGAGCAGTACTTCCAGTACCTCAACGTGCCCGAGTTCATCGATTACATGCTCCTGCATTTCTTCATGGGCCATCAGGATTGGGCCACGTCGCCCACGAAAAACTGGGCCGCCGTGCGCAAGCGTGTCCCCGGCCCCGAAGGCACCTTCCGCTATCTCCCGTGGGACGGTGAGTGCATCCTCCTCAACGAAAACGTCAACCGCTTCGTCGAGGTCACCACGCCCGCGAATTTCCCTACGGGTCTGCAGCCGAAGCTGGCCAGCCATGCTGAATACCGGCTTGCCTTCGCGGATCGTATCCAAAAGCACATGATCGCTCCTGGGGGGGCGCTCACTTCCGCAACCAACCTCGCTCGGTGGCAGAAGTGGCAAGCAATCATGGACAAACCCATCGTGGCTGAAAGCGCTCGCTGGGGGGATTACCGCCGGGACGTGCACCAATATTCCGAGGGGGTCTATCAGCTTTACACTCGAGAGAATCATTGGCTGGCCGAAAACAACCGCATGATCGGTTACTTCTCGAACCGCAATGCAACCGTCCTGGGTCAGTTTCGTACGGCCAGGCTCTACCCGCCAAATTCGGCGCCCGTTTTCAACCAACATGGCGGTCGTATAGCACGCGGCTTCAATCTGACGATGACCGCGACGAACGCGATTTACTTTACGCTCGACGGCTCTGACCCGCGTGTTTACGGCACGAGCGCCGTTTCGCCTCAGGCGCAAACGTACTCCGGACCGGTCGTGCTCACGAATACTGTCATTGTCAAAGCTCGCTCGCTGTTCGGCACGAACTGGAGCGCGCTTAGCGAGGCTTCCTTCAACGCCGACGTGCTTGGCGTGCCGTTGCGCATTACCGAGATCATGTACAACCCGATCGGTGGCGACGCCTACGAGTTCATCGAACTTCAAAACGTCGGTAGCGTGCCCATCAACATCGGAAACTTTTTCTTCGATGGCGTGACCTACGTCTTCCCGCCCAACACGATACTCGCTTCGGGACAGACGATCGTGCTCGGCTCGGACTCCAGCCCCGGCAACTGGACGGCGCGCTATCCCGGCGTCACCGCTTTCGGACGCTTTGCCGGCAGCCTCGCCAACGGGGGCGAGAAACTCGCCATCAAAGATCCCGCCGGCAACACCGTCCACTCGGTCGATTACGACGATGAAGACGGTTGGGTGACTCAACCGGACGGCGGCGGCTACTCGCTGCAAATCGTCGACATCTTCGGCGATCCCGATGACCCCGCGAATTGGCGCGCCAGCGACGCCCCGAACGGCACCCCCGGCGCGCAGGTTGGGCCTCCGCCTTCAGGCACAGTCCTCATCAACGAAGTCATGGCCGAGAATCTCTCCGCTGTCCCCAATGGCGTGACTTATCCCGACTGGATCGAAATCCGCAACACCGGCGCAAGCTCCGTCGACCTCGCGGGCTGGAGTCTAACCGATGACGGCAATCCTCGGAAGTTCGTTTTCCCAAACACGACTCTCCCGGCCAATGGCTACCTCGTTGTTTGGTGCGACAGCACCACCAACACGACGCCCGGCCTCCACACGGGCTTCGCCCTCGGCAGAAATGGTGAAAGCGTTTTCCTTTACAACTCCAGTACCGTCCGCGTTGATTCCGTCACCTTCGGCCTGCAATTGGCCAACTACACCGTTGGCCGCATCGGCAATGAGTGGCGCTTGACCACGCCAACTCCGAACGCAGCCAACACCGCGGCCGCGCTCGGCGCATCCACTGACCTCGTCATCAACGAGTGGCTCGCGAACGCCGCTCCCGGCGGTGCCGACTGGGTCGAGTTATACAACCGCTCCACTACCCCTGTTTCCCTTGACCAGGTTTATCTCGGCGACGGCAACACCATCTTCCAGTTCTCCGCGCTGTCGTTTATCGCCCCCTCCGGTTTCGTGCAGATTTTCGCCGACGAATTGGCCGGGCCCGACCACGTCGATTTCAAACTCGCCGCTGCCGGTGGCGTCATCGTCCTCTACGACGAAGCGGGCGAAGAGCGCGACCGCGTCTCGTACACCTCGCAATCGGAAGGCGTCTCCGAGGGTCGCTTGCCCGATGGCTCCGCGAACATCGTTTCCTTCCCGCTGAGTCCGAGTCCCGCCGCCAGCAATTATCTCGTCACGTACTCAGGGCCGCGCCTCAACGAATTGATGGCGATCAATGACTCGGCGGTCACCAACAGCGCGGGCCGCACTGCCGACTGGGTCGAGTTGTACAACCCCAGCGGCGTCTCGTTCGATCTCTCTGGCATGCGCCTCACCACCGACGCGAGCGACCCCATTCAATGGACGTTCCCAGCCGGCGTCAGCGTCCCTGGCAACGGTTACCTCCTTGTCTGGTTTGACAATGAGCGCCCCCCCTCAACCGTCGCCGGAGGCCTGCTCAACACGGGGCGCTCCCTCGACGGCGAAAGCGGCGACCTTTACCTCTTCAACGCCTCCGGCCAGGCGGTCGATGCCCTTCACTACGGCTTCCAGGTTCCTGACCAGACCATCGGCGTCACAGGAACAGGCTGGACGCTTCTCGCGAGTCCGACTCCCGGTGCGGCAAACTCGGCCGCCGCAACACTCGGCAGCGCCGCCGCACTGCGTCTCAACGAATGGATGGCAAACCCTATTGGCGAAAATGACTGGTTTGAATTGTATAACAACAGCGATCTGCCCGTCGCCCTCGATGGCGTTTACGTCACCGACAATCTTTCCATCGCCGGCGCGCTCCAGTCGCCTCTCTCGCCTCTGAGCTTTATCGGCGCGCGCGGCTTCGTGCGCATCATCGCTGATGGCGATCCAAACAATGGCCGCAACCACGCCGCGTTCAATCTCGACACCCTCGGCGAGGCCTTGCGCATCTACGTGCCCTCGCTCGGCCCGGTGGACGCCGTCTATTTCGATGAGCAGGAACCCGGCGTCTCTCAGGGCCGCGTTCCGGACGGCGGTGACCTGATCGCTTCATTCTCTACGAATCCCACGCCCGCTGAGAGCAACTATTTACCTGCGCCAAACGCCGTTATCAGCGAAGTCATCTCGCACACCGATCTTCCGCTCGAAGACGCCATTGAACTCTTCAACCCCAGTTCCACAGCTACCAACATCGGCGGTTGGTACCTCAGCGACAGCCCCCTGAACTTCAAAAAATATCGCATCCCCGCAGGGACGATTCTCAGTCCGCTGGGTTTCAAGGTCATCTACCAAAACGATCTCACCAGCGGCCCCGGCGCGCTTGTGCCATTCACGCTCGACTCCGTTCGCGGCGACACCCTCTACCTGTCGGCTGCCGATGCGAGCGGCAATCTCACCGGTTACCGCGCCGTCGTTCCTTTCGGCCCGTCCTTTAACGGCTTTTCGTTCGGACGCTTCGTTACGACCGTCGGTACCGATTTCCCTGCGCTCCAACTGCGCAGCTTCGGCGTCGATAATCCCTCCACCGTCACGCAATTCCGGACCGGCGTCGGCGCCGCCAACGCCTATCCGCGCGTCGGCCCGGTTGTCTTGAACGAAGTGATGTTCCACCCGCCCGGCGACGGGACCAACGACAACACCCTCGACGAGTACATCGAACTGCACAATCTCACCACTAACGCAGTCGCGCTCTACGATCCTGCGTATCTCACGAATACCTGGCGTTTGCGCGGCGGTGTCGATTTCGAATTCCCCGGCGGCGTCACTCTTGCGTCGCGCGCCTTCGTTCTTGTCGTCAGCTTTAATCCCGTTACGAACACGGCGGCCCTCAACGCGTTCCGCGCCACCTACAGCATTCCGGCCACCGTCCCGATCTTCGGCCCATACCGTGGCAAGCTCGATAACGGTGGCGAAGAAATCGCGCTCTACCGGCCCGACACTCCGCAGTCCTCCGGACCCGATGCGGGCTTTGTTCCTTACGTGCTCGCTGACCGCGTCGTCTACAGTGACAGCTCGCCGTGGCCGCTCACGTCCGATGGTGGCGGCGCTTCTCTCCAACGCCGGCGTCCCGATGAATACGGCAACGATCCCGTCAACTGGAACGGCAATGGTCTCAGTCCAGGCCGGCCCAACGTCCCCGGCAGCACTTACACCGACGCCGATGCCGACGGCATCTCGGACGCATGGGAAGCGGCCAACGGCTTCAGCTCCTCCAATCGCGCCGACGCGGATGCCGACACGGATGGCGACGGTGAAACCAATTTGCAGGAATACTGGGCCGGCACAAATCCGCGCAACGGCTCGAGCGCTTTGGTGGCGCCCACTATCACTTCACATCCACAGAGTGCCAGCGGCATTGAGGGCTTCAGCGCCACCTTGTCTGTCGCCGCGAGCGGCAGCGCGCCGCTCAGCTACAAATGGCGCTTCAACGGTCGCGACATTCCCGACGCGACGAATACGTCGTTGGTCCTCGCCGATTTGCGAACCGATCAGGCCGGTCAGTATGAAGCCGTCGCGATGAACGCCCGCGGCTACGATGTGAGTCAACCGGCTATTCTCGTGGTCAATCGACGGGCTCGCATCACCCAACATCCCATTAGTCAGGTCACCACCAACGGCACGAATGTCACGTTCTCCGTCGCCGCGACCGGCACTGGTACGATTCGATATCAGTGGCAATTTAACAATGTGGAGATCCCCGGCGCGACCGCCGCGTCTTACACAGTCATTAATCCGCAACTCCACCACAGCGGCCAGTATCGCGCCCTTGTCACCGATGACATCACCACCATCACCAGCGATCCGGCCACGCTCGAAGTTCGCATGCGGCCCGTCATTGTAGAAGCATCCCCAACTCAGACGCTCCTTGTCGGCAGCACACTCACGCTCTCGGTGCGCGTCGCAGGCAGCACCCCGATTGGCTATCGTTGGCGCAGGGGCGGTTTCCCTCTAACCAACATGGTGTTGAATTCCACCAATTCGACCATCGTAATCCCGAATGCGCAGACAAATCACAGCGGTGTCTACAACATCATCATCACGAACGCGGCCTACGTTACTCCTGGCGTGCAGACCAACATCACCGTCAACATTGTGGGGCCTCCCCGCCTGGCACTCGCACGCTCGGGCGGCTCCATCATCACGTTCGACGCGCTCGCTGACAGAACGTATACGATCGAGTACTGCGATACCCTGCAACCCACGGGTTGGCAGATTCTACAAACTGTACCTGCAGGGACAGCCCGCCAGGTGCAAATCAACGACCCTGCGGGCGGCAGCACCCGTTTCTATCGCTTGCACACCCCGTAGCTCGGGGCGGGCAAACCGCCATGAAGACGTACCTAAAATTCATTTCGGTTTGCCAACAGTGGGTAGGGCGCGCTGTCCCCAGCGCGCCGCAACGGGCACTTTCAACGTGCCCACAAGCACGCCACCGCAACCCATTTTCCATTTTAGATTCTAAATTTTTCATTTTTCATTTTCTTCTTGCGCTCTTGACCTCCGCGACCCAGGCCGCCGACACCCAACCTCCAACTCTACAAGTCCTCTTCCCGGCTCCGTCCGCAACCGTCAACGCGCTCACCGAAATCGTCCTCTCCTTCAGCGAACCGATCGCCGGACTCGAAGCTGACGATCTCCTCATCAACGGCGAACCCGCCCTCGATGTCGAACTCTCCGGCAACAGTACCTACACGTTCACTTGCTCCACGCCGTTGCCAGGTTTCGTGTCCGTCTACTTTGATCCCGCTCACGGCGTTACCGATCTCGCCGGAAATCCTTTCGATCAGTCCGCGTCGGGGGCAACGTGGTCTTACACGGTGGCCGACTCCTTCCCGCCGCTTGCCGGTCGCCTCAGCCCGCCTCAGGGCGCGATCGTGCGCGCTCTCTCTGCGGTCGAAGTGGTTTTCAGCGAACCAGTTCGCGGCGTCACCCTCGACGACCTGCTCATCAACGGCGTCGCGGCGACCAATGTCACCGGCTCCGGCCTTGGCCCGTACCGGTTTTTCTTCGAACCGCCCGCCGCGGGCACCGTCTCGTTTTCGTGGGACACCAATGCCAATATCCGGGACCAGTATGACAATCTCTTTGCCGGCAATTCGTGGTCCGTCACTCTCAACCCTTCAGCGCCGGCCACGGTCGCCATCAACGAGTTCCTCACTGACAACGAGGCTTCGACCGGCCTTCGCGACGAAGATAACGAACTCCACGACTGGATCGAGCTCCACAATTTCGGCACGCAACAAGTCAACCTCACCGGCTGGTCACTCGCCGACGACGCGGACCAGCCCCGCCAATGGACGTTCCCACCCGTCACGCTCAATCCCGGCGCCTACCTCGTTGTGTTCGCTTCCGGTAAAAATCGCGCGGGCCTCCGGCTCCATACAAACTTCCAGCTCGGCAGCGCTAGCGAGTATTTGGCTCTCTACACTCCAGATGAGCCAGCCGTGCCGGCCAGCGCATTCAATTATCCCGAGCAGCGCATTAATCACTCCTACGGCCTCACCGCCGCGGGACCGCGGTATTTCAGCGTGCCCACGCCAGGGGCCGCGAACAGTCCGAGCACCCTCACCAACATTGCGCCACCCGTTCACTTCAGCGTCGAACGCGGTTTCTTCGACGCGCCTTTCAACCTCGTTCTCGCCAGCGCCAACCCCGGGGCGCAAATCCGTTACACTCTCGACGGCAGCCCTCCCACCACTGATTCCGGTTTAAACTACTCCGGCCCGTTCACCATTTCCAATACGGTGCCGGTTCGCGCGATTGCTTTTTCCACTAACACGGTCCCGTCGCTCGTTCGCACTCACACCTACATTTTTTCCGAACAGGTGCTCCGCCAGCCCGCCGCCCCCGCGGGCTTTCCCACGTCATGGATCACACAGAGCGGCTCCGTGATCGTGCCCGCCGATTACGCCATGGACCCGCGCATCATCAACAACGCGGCCTACGGCACTCTCGCGCGCCAGGCCCTGACGTCTATTCCGACGCTCTCGGTTGTCATGAGAACCGGCGACCTCTTCAGCCAGGCCAATGGCATCTATTCCAACCCGCGCGGTACCGGCCTGCTTTGGGAACGCCCGGCCTCCGCCGAATTCATTTTTAACGATGGTAGCGACCCTATCCAAATCGATGCGGGCTATCGCATCCAGGGCGGTAGCAGCCGCGAGGAAAACAAGGACCACAAACATTCTCAACGGTTGCTCTTTCGTGGCGCGTACGGCGCCGGCAGGCTGCAGCACCGCTTCTTCAAGGATTCCCCCGTGGACAGCTTCGACACGCTCGTCGTCGATGCCGGCTTGAATCTTGTCTGGACTCATCGCACAGACGCCACCCAGCGCCGGCAGGCCCAGTACGTTCGTGACCAGTTCATGAGTGATCTGCACAACGCTATGGGCTGGCCCGCGTTCCATGGCCGCTTCTTCCATCTCTATCTCAATGGCCTCTACTGGGGTCTCCACGGCATCCACGAGCGCCCCGAGGAGGATTGGGCCGCGTCCTATTTCGGCGGCACTGAAAACGATTGGGACATTCTCAAGAATACCACTGCTTTCGAAGTCCTCAGCGGCGATCTCACCGCGTGGAATGCCATGCGCTCTTTTGCCAACTCCGGTCTCGCCAACGCCTCGCAATACCAGCAAATCCAGCAATATCTCGATGTCGACAGCCTCATCGATTACATGATCCTCAACATCTACGGCGGCAACACCGATTGGCCCCACCACAACTGGTACGCAGGCCGCCGTCGTAATCCCGCGGGCACCTTCAAATTTTTCAACTGGGACGCCGAGCACGTCCTCAAAGGCACGGGTGACAACAGGAGCACCGTCGCCGACGCAAACACTCCGGCCGAGTTCTACGACCACCTGCGTCGCAACAGCGCCGAGTTTCGCCTCCACTTTTCGGACCACGTTCACAAACACTTTTTCAACGACGGCGTCTGCACTTCCAACCAGGCTCTGGCTCGCTACATGACGCGCATTCGCGAGATCGATCCCGCCATCGTCCTGGAATCCGCGCGCTGGGGCGACAACGCCGGCAACAACGACCGGCCCGGTCAGCCCTATGAGCGCAACATCGAGTGGCTCGCCGAACTGGCACGTCTCACCAATTCCTGGTTCCCGCAACGTTCCACCACGGTTCTCAACCAGTTCCGCAGCCTCGGTTTGTATCCGAACGTTGTCGCGCCAACGTTCAGCCGGCACGGCGGTCGCGTTGCGCCCGGGTTTAGTCTCACGATGACCGCTCCTGCGGGCACGATTTTTTTCACAACTAATGGCGTCGACCCGCGCGTCTACCTCGCAGGGTCGCCTGCGCCCGGCGCTGCTATCTACTCCAACGCCATCCAACTCGCGCGCAGTGGCGCAGTGAAAGCTCGCGCCCTCGTCGGCACCAATTGGAGCGCCTTGACCGAAGCTCAGTTTACCATCGCCCAGTTGACCGTTCCGCTTCGCATCACCGAGATCATGTACAACCCCGTCGGCGGCGATGCTTTCGAGTTCATCGAACTGCGCAACGTCGGCGACGCCGATATCGATCTCAGCGGTTTTTCCTTTTCCGGAATCACCTTCGTGTTTCCGCCCGGCTCAGTGCTCGCGCCCGGTGGCGCGGTGCTCCTCGCCTCGGACGCCGATCCCGCCGCCTTTGCGCAGCGTTATCCCGGTGCCGTTGTCTTCGGCTACTTCGTCGACCGGCTCGCGAACGGCGGCGAGCGCGTCGCCGTCAAAGACGCCGCGGGCGAAACAGTCATCTCCGTCGAGTACGATGATGCAGGCCAGTGGCCATCCTCGCCCGACGGCGCAGGCTACTCGCTGGAAGTGGTCGATGCGCTCGGCGACCCCCACGATCCCGCGAACTGGCGCGCCAGCAGTCTGCTCAATGGCTCGCCCGGTACCATGCCCAATCCCCCCAGTGGCGTCCCGCTCGTTCTCATCAACGAACTCATGGCCATCAACACCGGCGCGGTCACAAACGCCGGCCTCTTCCCCGAGTGGATTGAACTCCACAATCCGGGCACGACGAACATCGACCTCACTGGTTGGAGCCTCAGCGACGATTCCAACCCACGCAGCTTCGTCTTCCCGACCAACACGGTGGTTGCCGCAGGCGGCTATCTCGTGGTTTGGTGCGACCCGCTCCCCGGAACTTCGGGGGACGTGCACGCGCCCATCACTCTGAGCGATCGCGGCGAAAGCATCTCCCTCTACGACGCATCGACCAACCGCGTCGATGCGCTTTCCTACGGTGTGCAGATTCCCAACTACACGGTCGGGCGCGTTGCGAACTCCTGGACACTCTGCTTGCCGACCCCCGGCGGCACTAATCTCGTGGCGTCGCTCGCGAGTCCGGCCGGCCTGAGAATCAACGAATGGCTTGCCAACGCTTCGCCCGGAGGCAGCGACTGGCTCGAACTCTACAACCAGTTCGCAGGTCCCGTTTCTCTGCGCGGCCTTTACCTCGGTTCGGGCGGCGCGCTCTTTCAAATGGCGTCGCTGTCCTACCTGCCGCCCGGTGGCTACGCACAACTCTTCGCCGATGAATTGCCGGGCGCCGCTCACCTCGACTTCAAACTTTCCGCCGCCGGCGGTGACATCGTCCTCTACGACCAGGCGGGCGTGTTGCGCGATCGCGTCACTTACGGCCCTCAACTCGAAGGCGTATCCGAGGGCCGCCTGCCCAATGGCGCAGGCAACATCCAGAGCTTTCCCGCGAGCGCAACTCCGGGCGCGGCCAATTTTCTCAGCATGTACACCGGCCCGCGCCTCAACGAAGTCATGGCGCGCAATCTCGGCGTGGTCACTTTGAGCAACGGCCTCGCCGCGGACTGGGTCGAGCTTCACAATCCCCTCGACACTACCTTCGATCTCTCCGGCATGCGCCTTAGTATTGACGTCGCGCAAACAAACCAATGGGTTTTCCCCGCCGGGGTTACGATTCCCGCACAGGGTTATCTTATCGTGTGGTGCACCAGCGCGCGCCCGGCCTCAATGGTTGTAGAAAGCGAGTTGAATACCGGTCACGGCATCGATGCGCAAAGCGGCGCCGTTTATTTGTTCAACCCCGACGGCCAGCCCGTTGATCGCGTCGAGTTCGGCTTTCAACCCGACAATTACTCCATTGGCCGCAGCGGGACGACGTGGCAATTGCAAGCCACTCCGACTCCCGCGGCAACGAATTCGCCTCCGGCCCCTCTCGGTTCGCCCGCCGCGCTCCGCATCAACGAATGGCTGGCTCTCGATCCTGTCGATGAAGGTTGGTTCGAGTTGTACAATTCGAGTTCATCGCCGGTCTCTCTTTCCGGCCTCTACCTCACCGATGATCCCTCGATCTTCGGTCTCACCAATTACGTCATCGCTCCGCTCTCGTTTATCGCCCCGAATTCGTGGGTCCGCTTCTTCGCCGACAGCGATCCGTCCTCGGGCCGCGACCACGTCAACTTTCGCCTTCACGAACTCGGCGAAACCATTCGCCTTTACGATTCCAATCTCCAACTCATCGACTCCGTCGACTTCGGCGCGTCTCGCTTCAATACCTCTCAAGGACGCATCCCCGACGGCGCGTCGCGCATCGTCGAACTCCCGCCGACTCCGGCCAGCGCGAATCACATCCCTCTCCGAAATGTGGTCATCAATGAGCTGCTCGTGAACCCGACCGGCTCCACCGAACAGGCCGTTGAGTTATACAATTCCACTTCGCAAGCCATCGATATCAGTCATTGGTGGCTCAGCGACTCGGCCGGCGTGCCGCAAAAATATCTCATCCCGCGCGGCACGATCGTTCCTGCGGGCGGCTTCAAAGTTTTCTACGCCGCGGACTTCGCGGCCGGCAACACCAACGCTCCGATCGTATGGTCGGGCAGTGTCGGCGACGTGTGGCTTTCCGAGGCCGACGCCGCTGGAAATCTCTCCGGCGCGCGCGCCGTCGCCACATACGGCCCATTGCCATTCGCGCGCTCCTACGGCCTCGCGTCGTGCATCGGGCCGGCCTTTGTCGCACTCCAGCGTCCCACCTTCGGTGTCGACGATCCCGCTACCGTCGAGCAGTTCCGAACCGGGACCGGCGCGGTCAATTCCGCGCCCGGTCCCGTTGAAGAGGACGACCCCGTCGATGTGCCTTACATCGTTCACCAACCGCTTGGCCGGGTCGTGGTCGAGGGCTCGACGGCATTACTTCACGTGGGCGCTTGCGGTCGTCCGCCGCTTGGCTACCGATGGTTCTTCAATGGATCTACGCTCACCGGCCAAACCAATGCCGTCCTTGAATTCGCAAGTGTGCAGCCTGAGAATTCCGGCGACTACTTCGCTATCGTCACCAATGCCTTTGGCGCAGTCACGAGCCAGGTCGCTCGAATCACCCTCGGCGCGCTGCCCGTGATCACCGCTCATCCCGAGGGCTTGCAAACAAACGAAGGCAGCACTGTTGTCTTGAACGTCGCTGCCTCCGGGACTGCCCTCACGTACCAGTGGCGCCTGGACGCACTGCCAATTGCCGGCGCGACGAACGCAACCTTGACGTTGCCTGCGGTCGCGCTAAGCGATACCGGCGATTACAGCGTGATCGTGACCGGGCCCGCTGGCGGGGTCGCCAGTGACACTGCGCAACTCGTCGTGACCCGCGTCGTTCCTTCGCCGCCGGCGTTCACCGCGCAACCGATCTCCACCACCGTTCTCCAGGGCCAGAGTGCCACTTTCTCAGTCGGCGTCTCCGGCACTCCGCCGCTTGGTTTTCGGTGGCGCAGAAACGGCCTCACTGTGGCCAACCGCATCAACGATCCCACTTTTAGCATCACCAACGCGCAGCTCAGCCACGCCGGAATCTACAATGTCGCCGTCACCAATGCCCTCAACGCCACTCCCGGGATCATCAGTTCCGACGCTGTCCTGACCGTGCTCCTGCGGCCAACTCTTCTCCAACCCGGTCTTCTCCTCGACGGCGCCTTCGAAGCAACCCTCCGCGGCAGCACTGGTCGAACCCATACAGTTTCCCGCTCCGCCGACCTCGTGAACTGGTCCGACCTCTCGACCTTCACGACCTCGACGAATTTCGAAACCCGCATCACCGATCCCTCTCCCGGCTCCAACCGCTTCTACCGCGTCCGCCTCGATCCGTAGAATTCTGGTCAGCGGCGGCGACGCAACAATGCCAGGACGTCGCGCGTGTACGGGACTTTCAACCAAAAGGAGACTGCGAAGTACACGGCAGTGGCCGCGAGCATCGGCAGGGCGGTCTGGCCGAGTTGCAGGACGAAGGTGTTGTAACCCAGTCGGGTGGTCCATGGGCGAAGGACACACCAGGCCGCGGCGGCCGCGAGCACCGCAGCGCCGAAAAGGCCGGGGACGTGCCGCCACAACTCCGCCAGTTCAAGCTTCGCGAGTTTCTTGCGCAACGCAAAGAGCAGCAAGCCCACGTTGATGAGTGACGTGGCGCTGTTCGCCGCAGCGAGTCCTGCCTGGCGAAATTGCCAGACGAGCGCGATAGCCAGCACCGCGTTAACGGCGAGGCAGAATACGCCAATCATCATGGGCGTCTTTAGATCGCCCAGCGCATAAAACGCGCGCGCCAAAATATTCACCATCGAAAAAGCGACCAGACCCGGCGCGAGCCACACCAGCGCGACCGCTGCGCGCGAGGTATCTTGTGCATCAAAACGCCCGCGCTCAAACAGCAGGCGGATGGTCGGTTCAGCCAGGACCAGCAACACCACCGATGCGAGAAGGTTCACGAAGAATACGTAGCCGAGCCCCTGGCCGAGCGTGCTGCGGAACTCCGGATATTTCTTTTCCGCGGCCAGGCCCGACAGCGTCGGCAGGAGGTAGGTCGCGAGAGAAACTCCGAAAACGCCCTGCGGCAGTTCCATTAAACGCACCGCATAATTGAACGAGGAGATGATGTCGTCGGCGACCCAGAATGAAAATCCGTAGGTGATGGCAATGTTGATCTGAAACGCAGCCACCCCAATCGTGCCCGGGACCATTTGCTTGACGACGCGTCGGACGGTCTCGTTCGACCATGGGCTGATCCATCGATACCGAAACCCTTCTTTGGTCAGCAGTGGCAATTGGAACAGCGCCTGGACGACGCCGGCGATCAGCACGCCGATCGCGAGGCCAAAAATCTGTTGCTCAAGCCTCAAGCCCATGTAGGGCGCCAGCCACAGCACGGATGCGATCATTACCAGGTTCAGCAGGGCCGAACTGAAGGCGGGAATGAAAAAGTGTCCGCGCGCGTTGAGAATGCCGATAAGGATCGCGGCCACGCAGACAAACAATATATACGGCGCCATGACTCGCAGTAGTTGGAGCATCAGCAGCGTCTTGGGTTTTGAGACGCCGACCGCGAGCGCGATTGAGATGCCAATGACGGCCAAAACGACCACGGCTGCGGCGGCGACGAGCAGTCCGGAGATGACGGCGTTGGCCGCGCGCCACATTTCCCCCTCGCCCTCGAGTTTCTCCTTCTCCTTGAAAGCGGGAATGAACGCCGCGGTGAGGGCGCCTTCGCCGAGCAATCGGCGAAAGAGATTGGGAATCATGAACGCGGTGAAGAATGCGTCGGCGATCCAACCGACCCCCAGGAAGGCGGCGTAAACAATTTCGCGGACGAGGCCGAGGACGCGACTGACCATGGTGGCAACGGCCATCGCGCCGGAGGACTTCAACATCTGCGACATCGCGGGCGGGAGTCTAAGAGTCGAAGTGCAAACGCAAAGAAGAAATTGGGAAGACTTGCTGGAGTACGGCCTTCATGCTTTACAACGTCGCGGTGTGCTGATCGCGCGCGAAAGTGAAGTTTGCGTCGGGCAGCATCTCCGCCGCCATCTCTTCGATTTCAGGAAGCCGTTCCCAATTCCAGCGGCTTAAGTGCGTAAACAAAATCTGGCCAATCTTTTTGTTCTTCAGATATGCGAACAGGTCCTCGGGTTCGAAGTGGGCCATTTCACAGACCAGCAAATCGACCGGCTGCTTAAGCAGCGGTTCCAGGTCTTCCGGCGCGCCAATGTCGGCACTGTGCGCGATGCGCCGTTTGCCCGCGGCAATCTGAAAACAGTACGCCGCGTATTCTCCGGGATATTTGGACTGAAAATGTTTCTTGAGCGAATCGAGGTGCGTGGTGCGGTATGGCGTCACCTGCACGTCCGCCATGGAGATTGTCTTTCCCGCGGCGAGCGCTTCGAAGCGCAGCGGAAAAGGCAGCACCTCGGGAAAGAGATAGGCCGCATTGAGCATATTGCTGATGGGCTGAATCGCATCGGCCGGGAGGTGGATCGTCAATTGCTGGCGGCGTTGCTCGAGCCAGAAGCCCTGCAGCAACATGAACAAGCCCCCGACGTGGTCGCTGTGCAGGTGCGATAAAAGGATGCGGTCGATGGTCTCGTAGTTGAGGCCAGTCGCCTTGAAGCTGCGGCTGACCGGTTCACCACAATCGACCAACAACGTGGTGGTGCCCAGTCGATACAGGTAGGCTGAGTGATTGCGTTCGGCGGAGGGAGTGCCGTCGCCAACACCGAAGCATTTAAGAGAAAAATCGTCCATCGCGCCACCTTCGAGACGGGCAACCCCTAAGTAGCCGAAGGAGCGTGGAATAAGCAAGCGGCAAGCGTGCCATTTTCAGTCCGAAAGGACGTTTTTGGTCGGCTTGGGTCGGCTTGGCATGTGCTCCCAAAACCGTGTTTCTCCGTGGAAAAAGCGCCCGTGGTTTGGTAAGCTGGTTGACCCAATCGAAATGACGGGATGTATGCGAGCGGCAAGCTGCGTGGGCTTGTGGTGCATGGTGTTGCTGTGTGGCTGGGATGCCGCGGGGCAAAGCCAGCCGCCGGAATTTCGCGCGTTGTGGGTCGATACTTTTCACTCCGGCATCAAAAGCAGTTCGCAAATCAATACGCTCGTGGCCGACTTGCGCGCCGGGAATTTTAACGCGGTCATTCCCGAAGTCCGCAAACGCGGTGACGCGTACTACGCGAGCAATTACGAACCCGAGGCCAGTGACATGACGATCGCGGACTCGCTGGCGGAATTGATCACGCGCGCGCACGATACGAACGGCCTTCAGCAGCGCATCGAAGTGCACCCATGGATCGTCACCTACAATATTTGGAACAATCAGACGACCGCACCGGCCGAGGCCAACCATCCTTACAATCTGCACCGCGACTGGCTGACGCAGAACAATACCGGGGCGCAATGGGACGGCGGGAACTACGCTTTCGATCCGGGGCATCCTGAAGTGCAGCGCCACACGTTCAACGTCGCGATGGACATCATTACGCGGTACGACGTCGATGGCTTCAATTTTGATTACATTCGCTACGCGGGAAACACGTGGGGTTACCATCCGGTTTCCGTCGCCCGCTTCAACCAGCGCTTCGGGCGCACAGGCCTGCCGTCGCCGACCGATACGGCGTGGATGCAATTCCGCCGCGACCAGGTCACGGCGCTGGTGCGCAAGGTCTACCTGTGCGCCATTGCCGTGAAGCCACACGTCAAGATTTCGGCCGACACGATTACCTGGGCGCCTGCGCCGACGAGCGATCTCGGGTGGACGAACGGTTCGGCCGCGTATCGGAACGTGTTGCAGGATTGGAGGTCGTGGATGGACGAGGGGATTTTAGACATCAATATCCCGATGAACTATTTCCGTGAAACGACGCATCCGACGGATTACCGGAATTGGGCGACCTTTGCGCGCGATCGCAGGTTCAATCGCCATTGCGTCATCGGGCCGGGAACCTATCTCAATTCGATGTCAAATGCGCTGGTGCAAATGCGCTATACACGCATTCCGACTGGCGCTGGCCAGGTGGCCGACGGCACGTGTGGTTATTCCTACGCGGTGCCGGTTTTGCCTGACGAAGGGGTTCCACGCGCAACCTTTTTGGCCGCTTTGACACAGACCAACACGTCACGCTTGTACGAGAACAACGCGCAGCCAATGCATGCCACGCGCGTGCCCACGCCAACGATGCCATGGAAAACCGCGCCGACCCGCGGGCACATCAAAGGGTTTGTTTACGGGAGTAGCACCACGAATCCGCTCGATGGAGCGACCGTAACGGTCACGGGGGTTGTGCAGCGCACGACGTTGACGGACGCCACTGGCTTCTACGGTTTCGTGGACTTGCCGCCCGGCAATTACGGTGTGAGTTCGATTTCCGGTCTGACCTCGGCCCGCAGCAATCTGGTGGTGGCTGCGGGCGTCGTTAAAACCGCTGACCTGTTGCTGAGGACGAACGGTACAACGCCGCCGGTCATTGGGCACGTGGCGGTGACGGAACGCACCAATACATCGGCGCGGATCAATTGGACCACAGACGAGTCGGCCAACAGTATCGTGGACTACGGCAGCAGCGCGGCTTACGGCTTGAGCGTCACCAACGGCGCGATGGTGACGGTGCATTCAGTCACGCTCAGCAATTTGACTCCCGAGACCACCTATCATTTTCGCGTCCGGTCGCGGGACGGCTTGACCAATCTTGCGACTTCCGGTGATTTTGTATTTACCACGCAACCGACCTTAACGCCGCCGACGATCACGGCACACCCGCAAAGCCAGGCGGTGAGGGTCGGAAGCAGCGCCGCATTGAGTGTGACGGCGTGGGGCACCGCGCCATTGGCCTATCAATGGATCTTCAACGGCAACGCTTTGGCCAATGCCACCAACAGCACACTGACCCGAGCCAGTGTGACGACTGCTGAGGCGGGCAACTACTCGGTGGTCGTGAGCAACGCCCAGGGCAGTGCCGTCAGTTCGAATGCTGCATTAACGGTCACTGTGCCGAGCGCGCCGCGAATCGAGCAGGTCTTACTGACGCTCGATGGGCGGATTCATTTGCTGATATCAAGCGACGCTGGATATCCGGTGGAACTACAGGCGTCGCCAGACCTGGCGAGTTGGAATGTCGTGACACGGATCGTAAATACGAATGGAATAACGACTTTGACGGACACTCCGAGTGAAAACCGCCGATATTACCGGCTCCGCGCGGAGTAGGAGACGGGCGTGGGGGGAGTTGCGCGCGTGCTGGGATTCTTCGAAATATCGTGAATATCCTTCTTGCAACTAAGTCTCAATTACAATAGGGTCAATTTCAGTGAACGGACCAATGACAGCGTGTTCCAAAAACGGTGGCTGCGCCGACCCGTTTGTCTGCCCGTTGAGCCGCGTGGTCGCGGGCACGGCCGTTCGCATCAGGCGCCTCGATGGTCCGCCGGAAATCTCGGTGCGGCTTCGCGAGTTGGGATTTTGCGAGCAGCAGCGCATCAAGTTGCTGAGCCGCCATCCAAACCTCATCTGCCTGGTCTGCAATGCCCGCCTCGGGCTGAGCCCTGAACTGGCGGAGAACATCCTCGTCGAACCTCTCCACGCTCAAACCTCGGCGTAGCCTATGCCGGAGGAGAGCCAACCGCTGACTTCCCTGGCAGTCGGCAGCGCGGGCACCGTTTCCGAGATCAAAGTTCCCGGAGAAAGCCGCGGGCGCCTCCTGGAAATGGGTTTGCTGGTCGGCACGCCAGTCGAACTGGTGCGGTTTGCGCCTCTGGGCGATCCAGTCGAAATTAAAGTGCGCGGCTATCATCTCACGCTCCGCAAACACGAAGCGGAACAGATTTGGGTCACGCGAAAGTAGTTGGATGTCTGCCCTGGCCGAGCAAAACCCTTCTCGCAGTGTCACCGTCAGGAACGTGGTCCTGACCGGCAACCCCAATTGCGGCAAGACGACGGTGTTCAATGCGCTCACCGGGCTTCGCGCGAAGGTCGGGAACTATGCCGGCGTCACCGTCGAGCGCAAAGAAGGCCGCCTTCAGGGATCGAGCCGGGAAAACCCGATCACGGTGCTCGATCTTCCCGGCACGTACAGCCTCAGCCCGCAATCGCTCGACGAGCAAATCGCGCGTGACGTTTTGTTTCATCGCCTGCCGGATGTTGCTCCTCCCGATCTCGTCGTGGTCGTCGTGGATGCGTCGAATCTTCAGCGCAATTTGTACTTCGCCACCCAGGTTATCGAGCTGGGCTATCCGACGCTGATCGCGCTGAACATGATCGATGTGGCGCGCGAAAATGGGCATGA